>OBLI01000166.1_pt1 | contig 72128 bp, 62 predicted proteins | sample 1519701 | NCBI WGS metagenome assembly OBLI01 (sample SAMEA3663005, study PRJEB22513) | pig gut metagenome | biome: pig gut; feature: pig-associated habitat; material: faeces | place: France | collected 2012
AATACTACTTGTTCCACTTACAATAATCTTGAAATTCACTCCATAGTTCCGCATCCCTGTTCAAAAAAGCATACTTAAATCCCAAGGCAGACTGTTCTATAGACAAATCCTCAATGACAAGTTGTTTGTTTTCCTCGGTAGGATCTATTTTATAAGCTGCAACCCTTCGCAAGAAATTGCGATAAACACTCATAAAGTCATTCCAAAAACGATTTTCCATCAAGTTACGACAGATACCTTTCCCATTGAACAACTTATCCAATAGTTCTTTTAGTTTGGCCAACTGGGGATTGATTTCACTTATGCGGAAGTCAGCCTTTTGAGTCTTCAAATTAATCGTTTGAGATATTACATTCTCAAACTCCAATTGATTAGGCAAGGGAATATCATCATAGTAATGCTTCTTGCGGTCATTGCAATAATTGCAAGCGATAAATAGATTCTCCCATTCGTTCACCTTTTCTTTGTTATTTGTGCGCGATACAATATGCTCTACCTGATAATCAGTAGTTACCTTTCGTTCACATAGATAGCATTTGTCTTTTTGATCATTCAATATCGCTTGCTTCACTTGGTCGCAAGTATATCCTGCTTCTGCGAGTTTTTCTGGAGCCTTATCTGATTTATATACCTTTATCATACAAACTCCTTTCTTGTATTTGGCATAACTGCCAATGCTGCATAATATCGCTCTTTGATAGTAGGTGCAACTGCATCAGGAACTTTATCCAAATCCCTCTCTATATTTTTCAATTCATCCTTCTCCAAAAGAGACAAAGAACTCTTCTGCGACAACTCTTCAAATCTTGCAACACTCTCAAGCAACTTTCCTGATGCCAATTCCACGCCGAAATACCCCTCTGCCAAAGCATCGTATGAGTAATCTGTCAAATCAGAGATTACCTCATGGCGCAACAAGTCATATGCTACGGCATTGTTCAAGGAGTTGAGTACAAAAGGAGAATGAGTCGTCACAATCAACTGGATATGAGGGAACAATGTTGTGAGCAAAGGTAAAATCTCCCTTTGCATTTTAAGATGTAAATGAGTCTCAATCTCATCTATCATCACAATGCCAGGGGTATTGAAAGCTCTTTCCAACTTGTCCTTGCCTTGCATCTTCAAGATCAAATCCACGATAATGTCAAGAGCAGCCGAATAGCCTGCCGACAACTCTGTGAACTTAAACTTCTTGCCATATGAATGGATGTAAAAAGCATAAGTCTTGAAATCAAACTCTAAGTTCAATTCGTCATCCTCAAACAAACGACGAAGGATATTCTGAAATACCCCAAACCATTCGTCTATCTCATGGGCATATTCCTTAGCATTCTCACCATCCGCTAAAGCACGCTGCACCTTCAAGTCCACCAAGAACTTGATGAATTCACCCACTTTGTTGACTTTGATGTCACTATATTCCAAATTTGGCTTCTCTGGGTTCTTGACCTCCTTAAACTCAGAACGTCTTAGGTCGCCATAGTATGCCAACAGAAATTGTTTATCCGAAATTGCTTTAGGCAGTAACTCGACCTCGTTCAGAGATAAACTTACCTTACCAGATAAATTTTCTATTCGTTTAGTCCAATCTTCGATCCCTTTTTGCCGCTTAATTCTCTCTTCATTTGTTTTAGCGGAAGCCAAAAGTCTTTCATTATCCTTTAAATACTTCTCATAATTTAAAAACAACAAGTTAGGATCTTTTGCAATTTTTTCAAGATAATCCACAATTGCCCCCAACAACAAGGTCTTACCAGTACCATTTGGACCGGTAATCAACAAATGTTTCATCTTACCTGCTTCACAGACATTGATATCAATGTCTGATAAATGAAAGAGTTTTTTAATATGAATAGACTTTAAGTATATGCTCATAACTTTGTTGTATTTATTGATTATAAAACAAAGTTAGTACTTTTATCAATAACTTGCAAATTTTCAGCAAATTTTATGTTAGTACTCAATTTATGGCATAGCCCTTTGTATAGGCACTTTTACAAGTGTAAGCGGTCACTTTAGGCACGTTAAGCCCTAAAGTGATTGCTTTTTATTATCTTTTAAGAAAAAGTCATTTGAATTTATGCCCAAGAAGTAACTGTTGCCAGCTGCCATCTATGAGCGAGCAAGTCTACCAATTTGTCCTTTGCAGTTTTCTTGATTATGCGGAACACATCGCAAAGATACTCCGCTGGATCCAAATTGTGCTTACGAATATCAGAAGTAAACAATGAAGCATCTTGGTAAAGCTTACTTTTTGTTCTTTACAGAACCTATGAAGGTTCTTGCTATTGTACTCGGTTCGAAACTTACGAACCATTGAGGCATAGTACTTGCCTTCTTCATTTATATTCATTTTGCCCAAAATTAAAAAATAGGGGCAAAAATATATATTTATATTAAGGTACATAAGACGGCCTAAAATGACTGCTTACCTCCTTTTCAACATGGCTGCATGGTTGTATTTACTCCTCAAAAAGAAATTCTCCAAAGAAGGTATTATAAGGAATTGTTATATCAATAAACTTAAAAGAAAGTTTGCTTTCCGAAGTCTTTATCATATCATACACCTTCTTGCTTTCAACATCCGCTGTACCATAAAAGTTGATGTCAGGTTCTACATCAGCTTGCGCAAACATCTTGGTATCATTAGGCACCACAGCCCTTGGAGCAATGGTAGCACCGCGCCTTTTCTTCTCTGCATAAACCTCTGCAATCATCTTTCCTGACCGTTGAGCATGATCGAAATTGAAAGGAACGATGAGCATGTTCTTAAGAGGAAGCTCACTCACTTCCCCTTTCACACAATACTCTGCTATAGCAATTGTGCTAATCTTTATCACGAAATCATGCTCCAAGAAATATCTGAAATATCCCAAGGCATTATTATGCAAAGGGTCTTCTTCATTCAACAAGCGAATGAAGAAACTTGTATCCAACAGCACACTATTCTGTTCCATTAGGCAAGTCCTTCCCTTACATTAGCCAACCATTCGTCAGCATTCACGCCACTCCACTTTGGAGTTGCCTTACGAATCAAACCTTGCAGATAATCCTCATCAAACTTAGGCTGATAGTCCATCAATTCCACCAATACCAAAGTTGATTTATCTATATCACCTGTAAGAATATTCTTCTTGGCACGAACTCGTACGCCAAACTTCTTATAGAGAGGATTGCCCTGATAGCCTGCCAAATATTCCTTATCTGTTCGAATTGTCAAAGAGCCTGCATCTTTCGTTTCCAAATGGATGTTAGCTTTGTCCTTTCCACCTGCATCTGTCAATGTGCCATAATAATAGCACTCAATATCCACCAAGATATTCTCACGGCGGACATAATGTGTTGTTGGGGTAATCTTAAAAATGCGTTGTGGCTTGTCAGAAGTGCCTATTTCTATGTCATAGTTATTGCGCAAGGCAAAAGACTGAAGATTTTCTATTGCTTGCGCACTAGCCACTTCCAGCTTATCAATATAGCCGTTCTCCTGCTCAATAACACCAAGCATAGACGACACTAAGAGAACACTTTGCATGGAGGTTTTGAACACATTGACCACAGAACCTTCCTTCAATTCGTAAGAAATTGTAGGACGGTCTTTACGTTTCTTTCTATCTGGATATAACAAATTCTCCACCTCATCGAGCAAAAATCGTATCTGCCCGATGTCAAAGTTGGCAGGAGAAAGGGGTTCATCCCCATTCTTGCCAATTATTCTTAGTGAAATTTCATTCTTATCCATAACCATTGCAAATATAATATATTTTATGTGATAAAGATTTTTTAAGCGTATCTTTTAGAATATTTTATATTTTGGCATCATATTATTGCGGCTTGCCGCAATATGGAATTTTTCAATGATGAATTTATTACAACACACAAAATGAGTAAGCTTCCTCACCTGTTCTGCGACGGTATTCTTCACGCATACGCTTTTCCATTTGTGCTATGTATTCAGCTTTTCGCTCCCTAGAAGCCTTGAAACGACGCATAAAATCTGCCTTTTTTTCTTCTATGTCCATAATCTAACCTCCTTATTATTAAACCGTATATGCAAAGAAATACTTTTTCTGTGATACTTCCAAATGTTTTTGGAAAAAGCTATTTGTAATTAAGCAGTGCGCTCACATGTGGAACACGAGATTTTTGAACACGGATCTCACTCTGTATTTTTTTGAACACGAATAACGCGGATAACACGAATATTATTTTTGCACACGGATCTCACTCTCACGGATGCTTGTTCGCGGCGGTGCGCTCACAGTTTTTTGAACACGAGATTCGCCGTAGGCCCACTGACCGTAGGGAGGTAATAACGCGAATGATACGAATAATTATTTGCACGCGGATCTTGCTCTGTATTTTAAACGCACACCGATCGCACGGATGCTTGTTCGCGTTGGGACGCTCACATGGTGTTTATTGAACGAGAACGACACGAATGAGATAAAAACGGATTCGATACAGGGTCTTGTGAACACAAATTGCCTCCGTCTAGTACTGGAAATAGAATCTTTATATTCTTTTTCTCCAACTATCGGAAAGAATTACTTTCATTGTTCTCACTTATCGAAAAAGTTTCATATTTTTTCTCGCCATGGCAAAGTTCAAGCAAGCTTGCTTTGCTCATGACTTATCGAAAAAGTTCCAAATCTTCACAGCAATACATAAATCAAACGTTTTTAGATCGGAAGCAAAGATACGTCTTACTAAACTAAGCCCTAATGCCTATCTTCCAGCCAAAAGAGATTGTATGCGTAATATTGTTCTGTCTAAGCTGTATGAATTTTTACGCGCATTCTCTGCATTCCACTTTGTGCGTATATATGGCAATAATGCAGATATCCATTTCAATACGTCCTTTCGAACCTCCAAACTTTTGTAATGAAGCGGTCGGCATATGGTCTTCTGATATTTCCAGATACTTTGCAAATCCTTCTCTGTCGGCAAACAGCCAAGCCTCCGCCTCATCAACAGCAATGTTTATAATGAAATTGGCATTTTGCTCACTCATCTTTTTTGTAAGATTGGCTTTAGCCAATGGCGCACAATCATCGGTGTCCAAATCAGACAACAATATGACAGGATAGCTCTGAGAGAACTTGTTAAAGTTCTCCATTTTGCTTTTTATCTCGCTTCCTCTTGCCGGCAATGTATTCTTCACAACAAGGTCGGGGGCATAATCATTTATCAGCCTGCGAAGGATTTCTTGTGTAACCGGATCCTCACCCACAATAAAAACTTCTGTCATGCCTTATACGGTTTAAAGAACAACGTTGCCAATATCGTTTACATTCTGCATCTTTGTCTCAGACATTGCAGCATCGGCAGCAGAAAGTCCAGCGTCAAGCATCGCACTGACGGTATTGTCAGTCTTGGCGTTTTTTGCAACCGTTCCTTCTGATGTAGGACGCAAGATAACAAGTTCGTCGGCTCGTATTCCCGGATTTGACAATATCTCGTAACTATGGGTTGTTATGATGACCTGCCTTTTCTTGTTGCGCTGCACCTTGGCAATAAACTCAGGTATAGCCTCAATGATGGCAGTATGCAAGTTCGTCTCAGGCTCTTCCAAAAGAATAATGCCGCTGCCGTCTAACATGGCAAACAGAAAACCAATGAGACGTATGGTTCCATCCGAGAACATTTTCTCGTTCTGCTTGCTGCCTTTAGCCCTCCAATGATTGTATTTAGCCTCAATATGAGGAACGCCTTTCTCGTCCTTTACGAACGACAGATTTTCAAATTGTGGAACAGCCGTAAGAAGCACCTCGTTGATTATTTTAAGATACTTATTGCGTGTTGCGGTATTCAGGAGAGAAAGACGTTCCATGAAATTACGTCCGAAATAATCCTCCATTCCCGATGATAACATCACAGAGTCGGCATCCCTTACAAATTGTGGTATCACGTTCAGGTATTCGGTTGTCTGGAACACATCCTTAATCTCCCTGAACTCAGCATTTGCTGTCGGCTGTTCAAGATGGGTAAACTTCAGCGTTTCTGAGTCCTCACCTTTGCTATTGTACTTACGATCAAGTACCGTCTCTTTGGTATAATAGTTGTATGCTATCTCACGGTTCACTAAAGGGTATGGCTTTTGTATACCGCCGCCCTTGTTCGACAGTTCTAACGAATATCGCCATTTCGGACTGCTTTGCCCATTTTCGCAGATGTCCACATCTATACAGACTTCAGTTTTTTGTCGGGCTGAGAGACAACGTATCTTTTTCAGACCGCCGCGGAGGGCTACCGCAGCCTGCAATCCGCCTCCCTGCTTTACGATATCACGCATAAAGCGGATAACGTCCAGGAAATTAGATTTTCCGGTTGCGTTTGCTCCTACAATGAAACAACGTTCCGAAAGCACAACTTCACAATCGTGGAAGTTTTTCCAATTAAAGAGTTTTATCCTTGATATATACATATAGCCTCTTTGTTTACATTAATACTGCAAAGATACACAATAATTTTGAATTTTTCTAATTTATATTAGATGTTTATGTACCTGCATTCAATGACAACACATCTTTCAGCACTGATCGCACCTTTGAACACGAATAACTCTCTAACACGAATATATTTTTAGCACACGGATCGCACTCTATATTCTTTTGAACACGAATTACGCGAATGACACGAATATTTTTTGGCACACGGATCTCACCGATCACACGGATCTTTGTTCGCGGCGGGGCGCTCACATGGGGAACACGAGATTTTGAACACGGATGTCACTCTGTCTTTTTTTGAACACGAGATTCGCCGTAGGACCACTGACCGAAGGGAGGTAATTACGCGGATAACACGAATATTTTTTGGCACACGGAGGCGCGGAGCGCAATGTTGAGTTTTGAATGTTGAATGTTGAATTGTTGCGGCTGGCCGCAATGTGGAATTGACCAATGATGAATTTCGATGCTCTCACAAGATGTTTTGAACACGAGATTTTTGAACACGGATGTCACCATGAATTTTTTTGAACACGAATTACGCGAATGACACGAATATTTTTTGGCACACGGAGGCGCGGAGCGCAATTTTGACTTTTGAATGTTGAATGTTGAATTGTTGCGGCTGGCCGCAATGTGGAATTGACCAATGATGAATTTCGATGCTCTCACAAGATGTTTTGAACACGAGATTTTTGAACACGGATGTCACTCTGTATTTTTTGAACACGAATACTCGGATAACACGAATATTTTTTTAGCACACGGATCTCACAGATCACACGGATCTTTGTTCGCAGCGGGGCGCTCACAGTTTCTTGAACACGAGATTCGCCGTAGGACCACTGACCGAAGGGAGGTAATTACGCGGATAACACGAATATTATTTGCACACGGATCTCACGGATCTTTGTTCGCGGAGGGGCGCTCACAGTTTTTTGAACACGAATATTTTGGGGGCACACGGATCTCACTCACACTTCAGCTCTCATTCTATCTTCTGCAAGAAAGCCTTGGGGATGTAGCCGGTGGTGACGGCACATAGGCCTTGGATGCTGACGTAGAGACGGTGGTCTTTCTTGATGCGAACGACATAGCCTTCGGCACCTTTCAAGGGACCGTCGATGACACGGAACTTGTCGCCCTGGACAAACTTGGGATTGTAATCGTCGTAAAAGTCGAGACCTTCGATGCCTGAGTTTACAACGATCTTGAAAATCTGTACTTCGCGCTCTGGAATTTTGGATGGTTCCCTCCTGTCTTCTGAGTTTTTGCCTCGGTAGAGCATGACCTTGTTGAGAAACAGACGCTCTATATGCTCGGCTTCTACTCTTGTGGTGCGAAAAAGGATCAGACTGGGCATGACAGGCACGTCCTTGACAAAACGCTTTTTCTTGGTCTTGTCCCAAAACTCTTTCTTCACATCATAGACATGCTCTATGTTGTTGGTGACGAAATAGTCTTTTATCGGCTTGCCTTTGCCAAAAAATATCTTTAAAGCGAACCAACTCTTTTCGGTGTATAATGGCGTCATTGTTTGTTTTTGATGTTACGGTCAGGGTGTACCTCTCATTCCCCCGTGTCGTGAATTTGAGATTCAAAACACTTGGCAAGAAAGGGTTGGTTAGTCTATTTCCACGAAGGTAAACCTCTAATCACAAACGTGCTCCTGACCCAAGAGCGTGATAGTCTGCAACCCTCGGAATGATTAGCCGTACGATCCTATTTTTCTTCATAAAATCTCTCGCAAAATCGTTCCTTCTTCGGTGTCTCTTTGTAAGAGATACAGAAACCAAGTGCAAAAATAAGAAAAATATTGTAAATGAACGAATTGTGTACGATAAAATATTAATATGCAATCAACATTTTTAACAATAATCCGAAAAGATTCTAAGGCTTTGTTTTAGTAGTTATTGGATTATCAAACAGTTACAAACTTTTCTGTATCTCAGCTGTGTGGGGTTTGATACTTGTCTAACATTTAAACATTAATTTCCATTAATTGAACATTAATTTTCATTAATTGATTATTCTTGCGCCCCTTAGGTGCTCAGGCGCTTCGTGGAAAACGAAACATTATTTTTTTCCGTGCGAAGCGCGTATTAATGATAATTAATGGGGCATCTCTGTCTCTATTGAAGAAACAAAGATGCTCCTATATTATTAAAAGACGCTCCTATATTATTAAGAGATGCGGCTATAATATAATAAGGTATCAAAGGTACCGGGCGGCGTTCATTTCCAATATTTCTCACAGAAACGCTCACCAAGGGTGAAGCCTTCTTCGTAGAGGCGCTCAAGCTTGGCGATGTCTTTCTCTATGCGGTCTACCTCCATGGGGCGCTCGGGACGGATGCAGATGACACGGCCCTCGTCTTCCATGCGCTCCACATATTCGAGCTGTGCGTTGTAGGCGGCAAGACGACGGCTGAGCGCTACACGCAGACGGGGATATTTGCGATAGATGAAACGCGGAATCTTCATGTCCTTGCCTGTGTTGCGATAGCCGCGGTTGCGGGTGAGCACCAGCACGTTGGTGGGATGGCCCATGTCAATGGCGTGCTGCAAGGGTATGCTGTCAACGATGCCACCATCGAGCATGGGGATGCCGTCGACATCGACAATCTTGCTGACATAAGGCAGGCTGCTCGATGCACGCACGATGTCGAGGGCCCGCTGGCGGTCATGGCGCTCGGAGAGATACATGGGCTGGCCCGTGAGACAGTTGGTAGTGACCATCTCGAAGGTCATGGGCGAGCTGAAGAAGGTGTCGAAATCGAACGGAAGATACTGATTGGGAAACTTGTCGTAGAGCAGCTCACGGTCGAAGATGCATCCTTGGGTGACAAGGTGGCGCAGGCCTATATATTTGTAACGGGCCAAATAATCGATATTGGAGATGCGTGCTCGGCGTGGCTGATGGCTCACATAAGACATGCCGTTGCAGGCACCTGCCGACACAGCCACGATGTAAGGAAAGGTGAGATCGTGCTTCATGAAGGCATCGAGCACACCGCTGGTAAACACACCTCGCATGCCCCCACCTTCGAGCACAAGGGCGGTCTTTCTGTCAATCTGCATACTTTATAGAGAAACTTTTTACCTAAATAATGTTATTTTGTAGGCAAAGTTACACAAATTATTAGAAAAAGTAGTAACTTTGCAGACAATTAGACAAATTTTTAAGATATGTTTGACAAGCAAACCTACGTTAACCGTCGCGCCAAGCTGAAAGAGCTTGTAAAGAGCGGCATCATTATCTTGTTCGGAAACAACGAGTCGCCATGCAACTTTCCCAACAACGGATACTACCCGTTCCGCCAAGACTCGTCTTTTCTTTACTATTTCGGACAGAACCGCGACGGTCTGGTTGGCGTCATAGACATCGACAACAACATCGAGACTCTGGTCGGAAACGACATAGACATTGAGGACATTGTGTGGTATGGAAGCGTGGACAGCGTGCACGACCTCGCAGAGCAGGTGGGCGTAAGCAACTCGGCACCCATGAAGACTCTGAAGACCATCTGCAACGACGCGATGCGACAGAAGCGCACCATTCATTTCCTGCCGCCCTACCGCTACGACATAAAGCTCCAGATTTTTGACCTCCTCGGAATTCATCCCAACCAGCAGAAAGAGTCGGCAAGCATGGCGCTCATCAACGCTGTGGTGAAGATGAGATCAACGAAGGAGCCTCAGGAGATAGAGGAGCTTGAGCGTGCTGCCGAGATCGGCTACATGATGCACACCACGGCGATGCGACTGACAAAGCCCGGCGTGACAGAGAAATTTGTCGGCGGACAGGTCGACGGCATCGCAAACTCGTATGGTGCGATGGTGAGCTTCCCCACAATCTTCAGCCAGCACGGCGAGATCATGCACGGCAACCCGTCGATGTCAGTGCTGGAGGCCGGACGCCTCGCGTTGTGTGACGCAGGTGCTGAGACGATAAACAACTACTGCTCCGACAACACGCGCACCATGCCTGTGAGCGGCAAGTTCACGCAGCGACAGCTCGAGATCTACAGCATTGTGGAGGCATGTCACGACTACACACTGAAGGTGGCTAAGCCGGGCGTGAGATATATGGATGTTCACTTTGCCGTGTGCAAGCTCATGACTGACCGACTGAAAGAGCTGGGACTGATGAAGGGCGACACGGAAGAGGCTGTACGCGCCGGAGCACACGCCATGTTCCTGCCTCACGGTCTTGGACACATGATGGGAATGGACGTTCACGACATGGAGAACCTGGACCAGATAAACGTGGGCTTCGACGAGGAGACGAGACCGAACCTCGAACAGTTTGGTACCAACTGTCTGCGCATGGGACGTCGTCTGGAGGAGGGCTTCGTGGTGACTGACGAGCCGGGTATCTACTTCATTCCTGCACTTATAGACAACTGGAAGGCCAGCGGCCACTGCAAGGAGTTCATCAACTTTGACTTGCTTGAAACCTACAAGGACTTTGGAGGCATAAGAATTGAAGACGATGTGCTCATTACGGAGAACGGTTGCCGATTCATTGGAAGCAAGCGCATACCTTACCATCCGAAGGATGTGGAGACGTTCATGGAGGAAAATCAATGATTGAACTTTCACAAGTTCAGAAGATAACGGAATTGAAAAAGAAGTGATTACTCCCTTCGGTCGTTCAGGAAGATAACAGACAATAGCTTTAAAGCTCAAAGAACAAGGCATACGTCCGTTCACTTCACTCGCGAAGCGAGTTAACTTCCTTTTAACTTTCGATACATTCACAAAAAAAATATAAAATTAAAAGAGAATTTTAATTACACCTAACAAAACTTTATGAAAAAATTATTCACCTTGGCTCTGCTCGCCGTTATGGCGCTGGGAGCCAATGCACAGGACAAGAAAGACGACGCTAACAAGAACAAGCCCGTGTTCACCGTTGTAAAGAGCAACCCTATCACGAGCATCAAGAACCAGAACCGCAGCGGCACATGCTGGGACTTCTCAGGTCTCTCTTACTTTGAGAGCGAGATCCTGAAGAACACCGGCAAGACCTATGACCTCTGCGAGATGTTCGTGGCCAACAAGACCTATATGGACCGTGCCGTGATGTCGGTACGCATGCACGGTGACGTGTCGTTCGCTCAGGGCGGAAGCCATTTCGATGTGCTCTACTGCCTCAAGAACTACGGTATATGCCCCGAGAACGCCATGCCTCTGCCTGGCACTCTCTACGGCGACACGCTTGCCAACTTCAACGAGTTCTTCGACGTGCTCACTCCGTATGTGGAGGCTGTGGCTAAGAGCCATGCCAAGACTCTCACTCCTGCATGGAAGGTGGGCCTTCAGGGCATACTCGACTCTTATCTTGGCAAGTGTCCCGAGAACTTCAAATATGAGGGCAAGACCTACACACCGAAAACTTTTGCAGAGAGCCTCGGTCTGAAGCTCGACGACTATGTGTCTATCACCAGCTACACACACCATCCTTTCTGGACACAGTTTGCTGTGGAGGTGCAGGACAACTGGCGCTGGCCGCTGAGCTGGAACGTTCCTATGGACGACATGATGCGCATTATCGACAACGCTATCATGAACGGCTACACCATCGCCTGGGGCGGTGACGTGTCTGAGGACGGCTTCACACGCGACGGTCTGGCTATCGCTTATGACAAGAAGAAGGTGCAGAGCCTCGCAGGCAGCGACGCTGCACGCTGGCTTAAGTTGAGCTCTTCGCAGAAGAAGGAGAAGATCGACTCGCTGGGCGTCAACGCTCCCGAGGTTGTTCCCACTCAGAAGATGCGCCAGGAGGCTTATGACAACTGGGAGACAACAGATGACCACGGCATGCAGATCTACGGTATAGCAAAGGACCAGAACGGCCGCGAGTATTACATGGTAAAGAACTCATGGGGCGAGTATGGCGATCACAAGGGCACATGGTACATGTCGAAGAACTTCATCGCTTACAAGACCATGGACTTCGTTGTAAACAAGAACGCCATTCCTAAGGACATCCGCAAGAAGATGGGCATCTAACAGACTGAAGCTCTTTTTTTAAAAGCATAAAAACGGTTATCGCCAACAATGGAAGACCAAACGGTCACATTGTTGGCGATTTTCTTTTGTACTCTTTTACAGCTATTTCTTTTTCTCTATCCACACCTCACCGTCCTCACAACAGATCTTCTCTTCGCCTATAAGGTAAGCCACGGCTTCGAAAGCAACGCTGGCGTGAGGGCCATGGGAGCTGGCAAACTCGCTGACGGCATGGCGTTTGCCGTCGGAAAGAAGGCGGAGGATGCGCTCACACACGGCGGCGCTGGCGTCGTCGGACACGCTGTCGGAGGAAGCATGTCCCAAACACACGTCGCAGATGCCGCAATCGGTGGAGCGGGTCTCACCAAAATAGCGCAGGAGCTGACGGCTGCGGCACACGTCATCGTTGGTGGCGTAGGCAAGGATGACCTTGATGCGATGGACAAACTGCTCGCGGCGCTGGTCATAGACCTCTGGACTGAGGACCAGACGGTCGGCAGCCTCGCGGTCGCGTGTGTAGGTGATGGTGGGGAGCTTGCGCTGTGGGATGTAATGGATGATGTGACGGTGGGACAGACTCTTGAGAATGAGGTAGACCTGTTGGCGCGTGAGGCCGGAGTGGTAGGCCACGGCGTTCTCGTCGATGTAGGAATAGTCGGTGAACAGTCCTGAATAGTGGCGAAGGAGGGCCAGCACCACGGCATCTTCATCTGCAGAAGAGTTGTCGAGACGATAAAGGTCGTCGCGGTCAAGGAGGAAGCGCACACGAGCCATGGCGTCGGGTTCCATGTCGTAATAGATATAGCCTGCCCGCTGAAGGATCTTCAAGGCCGAGTTGGTCTGGATGCTGAAATGATGGTACGTCTGACAAAACTTGGTTATGTCGAAAAGGAAAGTGTGGCCACGGCCATCGCCGAGGGCAATCTGGTAGAAATAGGCAAGGTGCTCATAGACGTCGCGGATGAACTGCTTGTCGGGAAACTCCTCCACGATGCGCTTGTCCATCTTTCGCTCGTCGTGTCCGTTGTAGAGCAACACAGCATAGGCTTTCTTGCCGTCACGGCCCGCACGGCCCGCTTCCTGGAAGTAGGCCTCAAGCGAGTTGGGACAGTCGGCATGCAGGACCAGTCGCACGTCGGGCTTGTCTATGCCCATGCCGAAGGCGTTGGTGGCCACCATGACCCTCACCTCGTCGTCGTGCCACTGGCGCTGGCGTTCGTCTTTCTCATAATGATCCAGGCCGGCATGGTAGAAGGTGGCCTTGATGCCTGCCTCCGTGATGATGTCGCACACCTCACGGCAACGTCGGCGGCTGCGCACATAGACGATGGCGCTGCCCGGCACAGAGCGAAGGATATGGAGCATCTCCTGCTTCTTGTCTTGCGCCGTGCGCACCACATAAGCCAGGTTGCTACGTTCAAAACTCATGCGGAACACGTTGCGCTCGCTGAAGCGCAGACGGTCCTGGATGTCGTCAACGACCTCGGGGGTGGCGGTGGCGGTGAGGGCAAGCACCGGCACGCCGGGCTTCATGTCGCGAAGCTGTGCTATCTGCAAGTAGGAGGGACGGAAATCGTAGCCCCACTGGCTGATGCAATGGGCCTCATCAACGGTTATGAAGCTCACCTTCATGTGGCCCAACTTCACCCTGAAGAGGTCTGAGGCCAAACGCTCAGGCGACACATACAGCAGTTTGGTGTGGCCGAGGATGCAGTTTTCAAGCGTGGCGACCACCTCGTCGCGTGTCATGCCCGAGTAGACGGCTGCTGCCATCACCCCTCGCCTACGCAGGTTGTCGACCTGGTCTTTCATAAGGGAGATAAGGGGTGTCACGACAATGCACACGCCCTCCATGGCAAGAGCCGGCACCTGAAAGGTTATCGACTTGCCTCCGCCCGTGGGCATGAGGCCGAGGGTGTCCTTTCCGCTGCCTATGCTCTCGACGATCTCGCGCTGTATGCCACGAAAATTGTCGTAGCCCCAATATCTCTTCAGTATCTGTATGTACCGTTCTGTGCTTTCTGACATTTTTCTGTTTTTTTGTGAGCTTTTTTGAAAAGACAAATTAAGTTTTATTTAAGACAATAGAGACAATAGGGACAATTTTTTTAGGATGCAAAATTATTGTCTCTATTGTCTCTATTGTCTTTAAAACATCATCAACAAGCTCTGCCTTGCTGTTGTCTTAAAATCATCAACAAGCTTGGTTATATTGTCTTTTCGCTTTCCTGCATCTCTTCCTCTTCGGTGGGTCTTATGTCCTCTATCTGAAGCTGAACGAGGTTGCGCTTAAAGATGTTGTCTTCCAACGTGTAGGCGATGTCAAAGCTGCGCTTCGACTTGATGTAACGTGCCGACGCACTCTGTCCGAAGGCAATGCCGTTGACAACGTTGCTCGACTTGGAGTCGACAAGCTCAAGCTTTATGTGCTCTTGCTCACGGCCCACCACCTTGCTGGTGCCGTAGTCGTATACACCGACGGTGCAGAACACGGGCTTGGTGTTGCAGGGACCAAAGGGCGCAAACTTCTTCAGGTCGTTATGGAGACGCTTGGTGATGTCCTTGAAGTCGATGACAGCATCGATGTTGAGCATGGCCTCTGTCTGTTCGGGCTGTATGTGCTCATCGACATAATGCTGGAAGCGACGGCGAAACTCAGGAATGTCATCCCAACGGAGCGTCAGTCCGGCAGCGTAGGTGTGGCCGCCGAAGTTGATGAGCATGTCGCGACAGCTCTTGATGGCCGAATAGATGTCGAACCCTGTGACGCTTCGTGCCGAACCGGTCGCGATGTTGCCCTCGCGTGTGAGCACCACCGTGGGACGGAAATAGATCTCGGTGAGACGAGAGGCCACGATGCCGATGACGCCCTTCTTCCAGTTCTCGTCGTAGAGCACGATGGAGGTGTGATGCTTCTGGCTCTCCAGACGTGACACGATCTGGTTGGCCTCCTCGGTCATCTGCTTGTCAATGTCCTTGCGCTGCTCGTTGTAACAGTCGATATGCTTGGCTGTTTTCAAGGCACGACTGAGGTCGCGCTCCACCAGCAGGTCCACGCTCTCCTTGCCGTTGTCCATGCGTCCCGACGCGTTTATGCGCGGTCCGATCTTGAAGATGATGTCGCTCATGGCGATCTCACGTCCGCTCAACGCACAGATGTCGATGATGGCTTTCAGACCGATGCTCGGGTTCTGGTTCAAGATCTTCAGCCCGTGGAACGCCAGTATGCGGTTCTCGTCGACCACAGGCACGATGTCGGCAGCGATGCTCACGGCACACAGGTCGAGCAACGGGATGAGCCGCGAGAACGGTATGCCGTTGTTCTTGGCAAAAGCCTGCATAAACTTGAAGCCCACCCCACAGCCGCAGAGGTGCTTGAACGGATAGCTGTCGTCGGAACGCTTGGGGTTGAGCACCGCCACAGCTGGCGGCAACGTCTCGTCGGGCACATGATGGTCACAGATAATGAAGTCGATGCCCAGACTCTTGGCATAGGCCACCTCTTCAATGGCCTTGATGCCACAGTCGAGAATGATGATCAACTTTATTCCGTTTTCGTTGGCATAGTCTATTCCTTTCTTGCTCACACCATATCCCTCTTCATAGCGGTTGGGGATATAATATTCGATGTTGGAATAAAACTGCTGCAAAAACCTGTAGACAAGAGCCACAGCCGTGCAGCCGTCAACATCATAGTCGCCATAGATCAGAATGCGCTCCTTGCGGCCCATAGCATCGTTGAGCCTGTCGACCGCCACATCCATGTCCTTCATGAGGAACGGGTTGTTAAGGTCGGCAAGCTGCGGATGGAAGAACCGTTTAGCACCGCTCTCTGTGCTTATGCCTCGCCTGATAAGCAGAAACGCCAGTATCGGGCTGATGTTGAGCTTTTCGCCTAATTCTTTCGCCGCCTTCTTCTCGTCAGCAGCAGGTGGCTTGTAATTCCATTTGAAAAGCATTTTATATATGTGTTTATTTTATTTGGCTATAGTAACACGGCACGCTTTTGAGCATACCGCGTGTAAAGTTACAAAAATAATATAATATAGAGAAATGTTGTTGTCAAATTTTGAAATCTTTACTCAAGTTTCGCATGTATTTGACATGCATATATAAAATTTGAGGGCTGCTAATCAGCAGCCCTCAACCAACACAAAAACTAAACTAGACTTAACTAAACTAAACATGAGACTTGTCACAAGCCCCACGCTTGTTGATTGCAAATTTAGCAATTATATTAAAATATGCAATAGTGTAATAATACATTTTAACAGGAAAGGACAACAAAACCGCGCCATATAACATTTTTTCAGAGTTTATATACAATTATTAAGTGTTTAAAAACATGTTTTTGATTTTAATCATGTTGTTTAGACACAATCGGCCCCTGTTAAACAACGTTTAGGCACAACCGCGTGTCACAGCTTTGACGTGCGGTTCATGAGCCAGTTGTCAAGGACAACCATCGCTGCCATGGCCTCTACAACAGGCACAGCGCGGGGAAGGACACAGGGATCGTGTCGGCCTCTCGCCGTGAACTCGGTTGCCTCGCCGTCCTTGTTGACGGTGGGCTGGTTCTGCAAGATGGTGGCAACGGGTTTGAAGGCCACTCTGAAGTAGATGTCCTGTCCGTTGCTTATGCCGCCCTGTATTCCTCCGCTATGGTTGGTGAGCGTGGTGACCGTTTGTGACGATGTGTCAGAGGGCACGAAGATGTCGTTCTGTTCGCTGCCTCGGGCTGTAACGCCGTCAAAGCCCTCGCCATACTCGAAACCCTTCACGGCGTTGATGCCAAGCATGGCTGCACCAAGAGCGGCATGAAGTTTTCCAAACTCGGGCTCGCCGAGACCGGCGGGGCAGCCTTTGACCACACAGGTGATGATGCCGCCGATGGTGTCGCCATCGGCCTTGACCTGTGCGATGAGGTCTTCCATCTGTTGTGCCTTCACGGGATCGGGGCAGCGCACGGCGTTTGTCTCCGTGAGCGACAGGTCATACAGGTGATAGTCGCGTTCAAGAGCGATGGCGCCCACCTGTGAGGTGTAGGCTTGCACGCTGATGCCAAGCTGACGCAACACAAGTTTGGCAAGCGCTCCACCCACACAACGGCTTATGGTTATGCGTGCCGAAGAGCGTCCGCCACCACGATGGTCGCGCACACCATATTTTGACCAATAGGTGAAGTCGGCATGGGAGGGGCGGAAGAGGTTACGCATGTTCTCATAGTCGGACGAGTGTTGGTTTGTGTTTCTCACCACAAAGCCAATGGGACATCCCGTCGACTTTCCCTCGAACACGCCACTTAAAATTTCTACCTTGTCGGCCTCGTTACGGCTTGTCGTTATCCGGCTCTGTCCGGGACGGCGTCTGTTGAGTTCGCTCTGAATAAACTCTTCGTCAATATCTATTCCGGCAGGCATGCCGTCAACGACACCGCCAACAGCCGCACCATGACTCTCGCCAAAGGTTGTGAGGGTGAAAAGTGTTCCAAACGTGTTACGCATAGCAATATTCTCCTTTAGTGTTTATGACCGCAGCAACCACCTTCGTGATCGCCATGACCGCCGTGACCGCAGCAGCCACCTTCGTGACCTTCATGACCGCCGTGACCGCCACAGCCGCCTTCATGGCCTTCGTGACCGCCGCAGCCGCCGCAGTCGCCACCACAATGGCCGCAGCCCTCGCCGCTCATGTGGTTGATCATGGTCTGGATTTCCTCGTTAGAAGCCTCGCGGCTCTCCACCACGCTACCCTTGAAGTTGAGCTTCTTGCCAGCCAACGGATGGTTGAGGTCCAGCGTCACCTTGTCGTCAGCAATGTCGACAACGGTTGCCATGAAGCGCTGTCCCTGCTCGTTCTGAAGAGGCACGACGGCGCCCTTGAAGATATACTCTTTGTCGAAACGGCCGTTCACCATGAACATCTCCTTCTCAAGAGCGATGACGTGCTCGTTGACATAAGGGCCATAGGCATCGTCCTCGCTGAGAACGAAATCGAAGTCGGCACCCTTCTCCAGGTCCACCAAAGCGTTCTCGAAGGCATCGAGGGTTATGCCGAAGCCAGAAATGAACTGGAACGGCTTTGCGGCGGGAGCCTCTTCAACCATGGTGTTGGTGCCATCGGCATCTATCGTATACAACTTGTACGACACAGCAATAAACTTGTTGCTTTTCTTTTCCATTTTTCTTGTTTCTTTATTGTTAAAAATTAAGCATGGCCACAACTATGCTGACATCAGCAAGGGGCAAGAGGACATGCGAAACTGTCTGTTTATGAATTATTTTTCATGCAAAGGTAGTGCTATTTGGCGGATTTCCCAAATAAGTGGATGCGTTTCTTGTGCATGTCATAGATTTTTCGTTATTTTGCCCAACAAACAAGATGGACACCGCTCATTATGAAAGTCAACATTTTTCACATATTCTTATATGTTGCCATAGCTCTCACATACATGCCCAGAGAAGCATCGGCACAACGTCCTGCCTTGGGCAAGCTGTCGTCGCAGCTGCGCATGCTCATGAACGATGCCGACCGACAAAAGGCGGCAAAGAGGCGCGGAGAGACCGATGCAGGGCTGACCCCCACGGTGTGTGCCTTTGTGCGCACCTCGTCGGCGGCCGACACAACAACGCTGAAAGCTGAGGGGTGCAGGGTACTGGCATCGCTCGGCGACATAACGATCGCTGCCATGCCGCTCAACAGCGTGGCTGCGCTGTCGCGACGGAGCTGTGTGCTACGCATAGAGGCACAACGGGGCAACACCGTGGCGCTCGACTCGCTCGGGCTGATCATCAACGTGCCGCCCGTGCACGAGGGCAGGAACCTGCCACAGGCGTTCGACGGCACAGGCGTTGTTGTGGGCATGCAGGACGTGGGCTTCGACCTCACCAACCCCACCTTTCTCAGCGACGACACACGACGGTGGCGCATAAAAAGCTTCTGGGACCAGTTGGCAAAGAGCGAAAGCGGCAGCTCGCTGTTCGTGGGAGCCGACTATACCGACGAGGCGGCGCTGCGTGACGTGGCCCACTCGCGCGACGCACATATCATACCCCACGGCACCATGACCACCAGCATCGCCGCCGGCACAGGCTATGGCTCGCCTTACCGCGGCATGGCGCCAGGCAGCGACATCTGTATGGTGAGCAACGCCGTCAACGTGGACGCTCCTCTCATTCCCGAAGAGGACGTCTACAAATATACCTATGCCACCGATGTGCTCGGCTTCAAGTATATCTTCGACTATGCCCAGAGCAAGGGGCAACCCTGTGTGATAAACTTCAGCGAGGGCTCGCCACAAGATTTTCGCGGCGACGACGTGCTCTATTTTGAAGCCTTGCGACGGCTCACAGGCCCCGGACGCATCCTGGTGTCGGCGGCAGGCAACAACAGTACGGACCCGACCTATTTCCGCAAGCCGGCAGGCACAGCCTCAGCCGGAACATTCGTAAAGAAATGGAGCAAAAGTGCTGTGCTCACGATGAAGGCACGCCAACACTTCAAGCTGCGTCTCACAGCCTACGGGTCACCAAACAGGGAGCTGGTGTTTGACACGAAGGCCATCGTGGCTGCTCCCGACTCAACAGTGACCGACACCTTGCGCTACGCCACCTACAAACTTGCTGTCGACATACAGGCCTTTCCCTCATGCTATGATGAGGAGGAGACCGCCTATGACGTGACGATATCGGGAGCCGAATATGTGGGCGTGGGGTCCAAACCGTTATCTATGGAGGTTCTCGGGAGCGATGCCGACGTGGAGGTTTTCTGCCTGTCAGGACAGATGTATGCGAACAGCCTTAACCCCGCTCTGTGTGACGGAGAGAAGACACACAACATCAACAGTCCGGCGGCGGCACCATCGGTCATCTGTGTGGGCGCGACGGCTCACCGCACCTGTGTGACCAACTTTAAAGGCGAGAAGATTGACACGGGCATAAAAGATGTGGGCGACATTGCCTACTACTCGTCCGTAGGCCCAACGTTTGCAGGGCTGACAAAGCCCGACGTCGTGGCACCGGGGTCTGCCATAACATCGGCGTTCAGCTCTTTCTATATTGAAGCCGACCCTACCCGACTGACTGGCCAGACGGTCGCCACGTTCGATTATGAGGGCCGCACATACGCCTGGTATTACGAGCAAGGCACATCGCTCTCCTCACCGGCCGTGGCAGGAACGATAGCCCTGTGGCTGCAAGCCGTGCCCACGCTGTCACCCGAAGACGTGATGGAGGTGATAGCGGCCACCAGCATCCGCCATGACCCGTCGCTCTCCTACCCTAACAACACATGGGGTTATGGAGAGATCGATGCTTACTGCGGCTTGCTACACCTGCTGAAGCTCGACTCGGTGAGAGACATAAGCCTCAGCCCATCGGCAGCACGCATGGGCATGTCGCCAGAGGGGCTGCTCACCATCAGTCTGCCGTCAGCGGCTTCACGTCCGTTCACCGTCTGTGTCTATTCGGTTGGCGGACAGCTGCTTCATCAGACGGCCCTTGCGGCAGGCAGCGACAGCTACACCATGGCTCTGCAGCATCTGAACAAAGGCGTTTACGCCATACAGATAAACAGCTGCGAGAAACAGCTGCGAGGCTCCACGCTTGTGAGAAGATAACGCTGGGGCGAAGCCCGCGGAGCGAAGCAAGCGGGGGAAGTGCAAACAAAAAACGCTTCTTTTTGCAATAATTTTTTGTAAAAAGAACATTTATTTATATTTTTGCACCCCGAAAGAAAAGGTACACATTGCAAGCAGGCGTTCACAAGCAATAGCATATATGAATCTTGAAAAAAGATAATATGAATCTTGAAAAAAGATAATATGAATCTTATAAAAAGATATTGTGCTTTTAAAAGATTTTTGAGCACCTACTTAACAAACAAAAACGTTGGATTGTAGAAAAAGGATGTTACGCGACCGTTAACAGGGAGCGCAAAACAAAAAGTTATTTAATAGCTATGAAGAAATTAAAGTTTATGTTATTGGCGGTGGTGACCGCCTTGGTTTTTGCATCATGCGGAACAACACGCACCGTGCCTATCACAGGACGCAAGCAAAATCTGCTTGTGAGCGACGAGCAGGTGCTCAGCCTCAGCAACCAGGAGTACAGCAACTTCATGAAGTCGGCAAAGGTGTCTACCGATGCCGCCAACACAGCCATGGTGAAACGTGTGGGACAGAACCTCGCGACAGCCGTGCAAAACTATCTGGTGAACAACGGGCTACAGTCGGAGATCAAGAATTTCAGTTGGGAGTTTAACCTCGTGCAGAACAAGGAAGCCAACGCTTTCTGCATGCCTGGCGGCAAGATTGTGGTTTATGAGGGCTTGCTACCCTACACCCAGAACGAGGCATCACTGGCCATTGTCCTCGGACACGAGATTGCCCACGCCGTGGCTAAACACTCGGCTGAGCAGATGAGCAAACAGATAAAGAACCAGTATGGCACGCAGATTCTCGGTGGTGTGCTGCAGGCTGCCGGCGTAAGTTCGACCACGACACAGCTCGCACAGATCCTGGCACAGAAGGGTCTGCAGTTTAGAAGTCTCAAATATTCGCGTGACCATGAGACCGAAGCCGACCGCATGGGACTGATCTTCGCCGCCATGGCGGGCTACGACCCCAACGTTGCCGTGGCGTTCTGGCAGCGCATGTCACAGGGCAGCAGTAGCAACCAGAACGACATGTTCAGCGACCACCCATCAGACGCAAAGCGCATTGCAGCTATCAGGGCAGAGATGCCTGAGGCTCTGAAATATTATAAGCCCGCAACAAAAGCTTCGTCTACAAGCAAAACCTCTTCTACAAAGAAGACAACAACGAAGAAGGCTTCTACAACAAAGAAGACTTCTAAAACGAAGAAGAAGACCACACGCAGATAAGCGGTCATAAGTTTTTTTCCTAGCACCTGCTTTTCTAAAACAAGCACCTGCTTATATAAAAAGGTGAAGAAAGCAACCATTCTGAGAGACCTTATGATGCTCTTAAAGTGGTTGCTTTTTTTATGAAGAGATAATGTACAGACAGAAAAAGGTGTGCCAAGCATATCGTTTTTCCTTTTATGAAAGGAGATTCTTTATGCTTGGCACACTTTTAGTTTTCTTCTTGCCTTATTTCCTTTTTGCCTTATTTCTTATTTGCCTTATTTCCTACTTATAATATTCGTTCTGCTGATCGGCAATGGCAGCGTTGGCATTGATCTCATCTTGCGGGATGGGAAGGACGATGCCGCCAAACGTGCGGTCAATGGTTTTGGCACGACGGGTAACAGGCACATCCTGAAAATCGTCATTGAAAACAATGGTGCGGTTCATCCTTATCATGTCGAAGAAGCGCTGACCCTCACCAAACAGTTCCTTGCTGCGCTCATCGAGAATCATGTCATCGGTCACGGTGGCGGCGGTGGCAGCAGCAAGCTGTGGCGAACGACGACGAATGTTGTTAAGCCATGAGGCGGCAGCCTCTTTGTCACCCGTGTGCAAGGCGGCCTCGGCAGCTATGAGATAAACCTCTGACAGGCGCATGACCTTGATGTCTACAGCCGTAGAGGTCTCCTTGCCATCGCCCTGCATGTCGAGGCCACCCATATACTTGTAACATGCGCCATGACGCTCCGTGCCTGTGTCTACCCACGACTCGTCATTGTCCATAACACCCCATCTCACATCGGTGGCATCTTCTCCAAGACGGTCGAGGAAATAGTTGCTTGCAAGGAACCATCCCATGGCTCCTTTCTTCTGGCCATAACACATGTAATAATAGCCCAACGAGCTCTTTTCAAGGTCGGTCCTTGTGTCTATGCCGATCTCAAAAATGGCCTCAGAGCCATACTGACGGCTCCACGAGTTGCACCACTCGGATGGCTCATAGAGCCTATATTTGCCTGAGCCGATAACCTCTTCGGCAGCTTTAAGGGCACCAGAATAATCTTCCATGTAGAGCTTGACCTTAGCTTGCAGAGCCACGTTGCCATAATAGTCGAGATAGCCGTGCTTCACACCCTTGTCTGAGGCGAGGAGCTTCTGGCCTTCAGTAAGGTCTTCAACGATCTGGTTGTAGACCTCCTCCACTTTGGCACGCGAGGGTTGCGCACCCGCATCGAGGGTTGTCAAGACCAAGGGCACACCATAAGATGTCTTGTTATAATTGTAAGGCAAGCCATAGAGGCGCACGAGGTCAAAATAGAACAAGGCGCGGAGCGAGAGAGCCTCGCCCTTGTAATAGTTAAGCGCTGTGTTGCCATCGGCCTGACGCTTGTCGATGTTTTCAATGAGGTTGTTGGCCTGCATTATGCAGTCGTAGATCTGCGACCAGAACGCCTGGTAGGTGCCGCTCGTGGGCGTGTGGTTAAACGTATAGAGGTTGTCGTTGCCTCTACCGTTGGTGTAGATGGTGAGGTCACCACCCTTGGCATCGCCATAGAGAAGGAAATTGCGGCCATAATAGGACGACGACGACATCTTGAACATCATGCCGTTTATGGCTACCTCTGCGTCACGCTGCGTGGCAATGGCTTCGTCAGCGTTGCCCGAATTGGTGGGTTGGCGGTTAAGAAAATCGGAGCACGAGGTGAGACAGGTCAAACCGAGAACCAACGCCATTATTGTTATCTTGTTTATCTTCATTGCTTTTAATTTTTTGTGATGGCTATGCAGCCACCGTATAAAACTTCTACGTTTGAAAGAATAGAGACACCTGCTTTTTGCAGGCATGCAAGGTGGCGAGCCTTAGAACGTGAGCTCAACACCAAAGATGAAGGTCTTGCCTAAAGGTGTCTCCCAGCCGCGTGTGCTGTAGCTGTTGACCTCGGGGTCGGCATCCTTGTAACGGGAGAAGGTAAGCAGGTTCTCTGCGTTGAAATAGACCCTCGCGTTTGTCATAAGAGCATGCTTGACCCACTCTCTTGGCAAGCTGTAAGCCAGGCTCACCGTCTTCAGACGCAGGAAGGAAGCGCTGTGCAGGTGACGTGTGCTATACTGCATGGCGTCGGTAAGGTCGCTACCTGAAAGGGCTGGCTCTGAGGCATAGGTATGGGTAGGCGTCCACATGTTCTCGTAATAGTGTTTTGAGCGTATGCGCTCCCAGTAGTAGCCATCGTCGGCCACATCTTTGTAAGCGCCATCATAGAGCTTTCCACCGAGCTTATAGATAAAGTTGAGACCCAGTTCCACGCCCTTGTAAGACACGTTGGTAGAGAAGCCGCCAGCCATGTCGGGAATGCCGTTACCGATAATCTTCATGTTGGCTTTCTCATAGTCGTAAGTGGCACCGCGCCCCTTGAACACGAAATCGCCGGCCTGCGAATTGCTCTCGTCGTTGACGAAATAAACGCTCTTGCCGTTAGCAGGGTCTACACCAGCCCACTCATAGCCATAGAAGGCGAGCGTCGACTGTCCCTCACGGTAGATATACTGTGCGCGCGAGTCGCCGCCTGTCGGGTCATACCATATAATGTCTTGACCGCGATACAAGCTTTTGACCTTCGACTTGATGAACGAGGCGTTGAACGATGCCGTCCAGGTCAGTCCGTTCTTCTTTATAATGTCGCCAGACAGTTCGATCTCAACACCGTGGTTGTTTATCTTGCCGATGTTTCTGAGCGTAGAGTTGAAACCTGTGACCATAGACACAGGCACATCCTGAAGCAGGTTGTCAGAGTTGCGGTTGAAGAACTCGACAGAGCCTCTGATGCGTTGATTGAGGAAAGCAAAGTCGAGGCCCACATTGAAATTGTAGTTGGTTTCCCAAGTGAGGTCTTTGTTACTCAACGACGATATGTAGCCTGCGGGGTTGCCCATATATTTGTCCGAATAGGACATGAGGTTCATGTAAGCATAGTTGGACGACGGCAGCGTGCCGTTAACGCCATACGAAGCACGCAACTTCAGTTCGTTTATCCATGTGGCGTTCTCCAAGAACTTTTCTTTGTTCAGCCGCCAAGCGCCAGACACAGACCAGAAGTTGCCCCAACGGGTGTCAGGACTGAGTTTTGAGGAGCCGTCGCGACGGAACGAAGCGGAGAGGAAATAGCGCTCAGCATAGTTGTAGTCGGCCTTCGACAGTACCGACACCATTGAGTTGCCCCACTGGTAGCCAGCTGCTGTGAGTGTGCCGGCTGTGGACACGGTGTGGAGGGTACTGCTCGGGAGGTTGTCGCCTGAGGCACGCACAAAATCGGTAGTGTTCTTCTCGGCTTCAAAACCAGCCAACAGTCCGATGGCGTGGTCGCCGAACGCACGGTTATATGTGGCCGTTGTTGACGACACGATCTTCTCATAGGTCGTTCGCATCTCGCTCACGGTGCCGTTTACGGCCGATGCGTCAAAATGGTTCGCGCTATAGTAGATATGATCTCTCACGCTCGTGTTGTCGTAAGAGAAGATAGAGCGCAGGTCAAGTCCGGGCAGCAGATGTAAGGTGAGCGTCTCGATTGCAGAAATGCGGGTGTTGACCGACTTGTTCTCCCACTCCTTATTATAATAGAGGCCGTTGTAGGCATAGCTGCCATAGCGGTCTGTCCAGTCGGCACCGGTGGCATAATCGGTAGGCCAATAAAGCCCCCACAACAGGTTGCGTGTCTGCATGAAATAGTTGGAACCCGTAGAACGGGTGTCGTTATAGCCGCTCTTTGAGGTGCGCGTGAGGCTCACGTTGGTGCCGACCTCTACCAGCTGTCCGATCTTCTGTGACAGGTTAACGCGTCCCGACACACGCTTGAAGCTGTTTACCCACAAGCGTCCGTCGTCCTTGGTGTAAGAGAGCGACGTGAAATAGTTGGTCTTGTCGGTAGCGCCGCTCACCGACACATCGTTGGTCTGGTACACGCCTGTGCGGAAATAGGCATCGTCCCAATCAAAATATTTGCCGCCGCGTCCCGACTGGTCATACTCGCCAATGTTCACGTTCTCATAAGCTCCCGTGCCATCGGTCGTGAACTGGTAGCCGTGCATGTTGAACTTGCGGTTGAGCTGCTTCAGAGCATAAGCGTTGGCATCGGCATCGCTGGCACCGTTAGCTGTCTTGTAGTCGTGGAACACGGTGTAGAGCATGTCGACCTGTTGCTGGGTGTTGGCAGCCTCATAGTTGCCTGTGGCCCATGACGGCGTAAAGCCAATTGACGATTTAAGGCTGATCTGCGGCTTGCCCGTCTTGCCGTGCTTTGTGGTTATGACGATGACACCATTGGCGGCACGCGAGCCGTAAAGCGAGGAGGCTGCGGCGTCTTTCAGCACCGATACCGACTCGATGTCATCGGGGTTGAGCGAGTTCATGATGTTGTTGGTGCTGTAGGTATAATCGGACATCTGGCCGACATCGCCGCTCATCACGGGCACACCGTCGATAACATAGAGCGGAGAGCTGCCGGCGTTCATGGAGCCGATACCTCTAATCTGCAAGCTGGGTGCTGAGCCTGCCTGTCCAGACGAGCTGGTGACCTGCAAGCCGGCAACCTTGCCAGCCAACGCATTCTCAAAACTTGTCGACGGACGGTCTGCTATCTCTGCCGATTTTATCATGGAGGCAGAGCCTGCATAGCTGGCCTTCTTCGCTGTGCCGTAAGCCACAACCAACACGTCGCCAAGCTGATTGTTCTCTTCATACATGGTGATTTTCATATCGGGTTTTATCGTCGCCACCTTCACCTGCATGCCAAGATAGGAAATGCGCACTTGTGTAGCCTTGACAGGGATGTTGTTGAACGAAAACTTACCGTCAATGTCGCTCACTGTTCCTGTTTTTGTGCCAACCACCACAATAGAAGCACCCACCACGGGCTCTCCGTTTTCTGACACGATGGTTCCCGTTATCTGCCTCGACTGTGCCGAAACAGTGGCGGCACATACAATAGAGGCGAGAGATACCAATAATTCTCTTTTACCCATAAGCAATCTTGTTGTTTGCGGTTTACTATATCTTTATTCTCTTTTAAACAAAATCTCTTTAAACAATCTTGATAATTTAAAAAAAGATAGTCAATTGAAACTTGTTCGAAATTTTAATCTTTGTTTTTGCTTTTAACATGTTTTTATCTTTAAACGTTTTCATTTGCAAATATAAACCAAACTTTTCACAACGAAAGCAAAAGAACCTAACAACATTACATAAAGACACTATTTCTTGATTTAAAACAACAATGCGCTATTTTTAAGACAAACATCATTTCATTATGCTACATATTTTTACCGTTTTCTTGCAAAAAGACTGTTAACAAAGCAAAAGGCGTTTTCATATTAAACAACAATATTTTCCTTTTTTTATTCCTTGCAAATTGTGTCTTACGATATGAATGGCTATCTTTGCATAAGATAAGCTGCACCTCGGCAAAGCGTTCAAGCAAGCTTGACGCTCTGCTCTCGGTTTGCATTATCTTTGCATAAGATAATAAGATAACAAGATATAACAAAAGGATAATGAAAACACAACTTGACGTACACACCCACACCGTGGCTTCAGGTCACGCATACAGTTCGCTTCAAGAGATGGCACAAGCCGCTGCCGACAAGGGACTGAAGATTCTTGGCATAACAGAGCATGGGCCAGGCATTCCCGGAACATGCAACCCGATATATTTCCGCAACATGCATTGTGTGCCGCGCCAACTGTACGGCATAAGACTGATGCTTGGCGCTGAGCTGAACATCCTCAACACCAACGGCGACATCTGTCTGGACGAAGAACATTGGCGCATGCTCGACCTGCGCATTGCCGGCATACACAGCTTGTGCTGGGAGGGCGGCACGATGGAAGAAAACACGGAGGGTGTGGTCAAGGCCATGCGTAACCCCTTCATGCAGATAATAAGTCATCCGGGGGACGGCACAGCCGAACTCGACTTTGAACGCCTCATGCAGGTGTCGAAGGAGACACACACGCTGCTTGAGATCAACAACCACTCGTTGGCACCAATACGCCACAAAGAGGTGGCGCGACCAAACAACCTCACGTTGCTGCGTCTGGCGAAGAAATATGACACACCCATAATTCTCGGAAGCGATGCCCATTTCTCAACGATGATTGCGCAATATGACAACGTTATGCCGTTGCTCAAAGAAGTGGACTTTCCCGATGAGCTGATCATCAACTATGACGTGGAGCGGTTCCTGAATTATCTGAAGCCGACACCTAAGAAGGCATAACCTGTTTAGAAAACGTCTATGTGGGCTGAACAGCGATGCTGATGGAACAGCGATGATGGCGAACCGATGATGATGGCTGAACAGCGATGCTGACGGAACAGCGATGATAGCGAACCGATGATGATGGCTGAACAGCGATGCTGATGTGACATCGAAAAAAGAAAAAAAGGAAAAGAAAAATTGAAAAGCAAACATAAAATAAAGATAAGGTTAAACCTCCGACAACGGCTCTTGCTCTTGCTGCTCATTGCTGTCACAGCGTTTAAGCTTGTGCCAGGAATGGGCATGTTCTACACGCGAAGCATCTACCCCGTTGTCGGGACGGTACTGTCACACATCTCTGGGCTGGTGCCCTTCGCGCTTGGCGATGTCTTTATTGCAGGCAGCATTGCATGGGTCATCGGCTACCCCGTCTACGCCATTGGCTACAAGAAGACAGAAACGAGAAGGGCGTTGGGGCATGTGGGCGAATATCTGCTGTGGGTGTATGTGTGGTTCTATGCTGCATGGGGTCTCAACTATTCACAACCCAACATCTACCGCCGCATGCACATGCGACCCGTGGAGGTTGACAAAGAGGCGTTCCGACAGTTTGCTTATAGCTACGCCGACAGCCTGAACGCCGCTTTTGACAGGATGGTGACGGCAAAAGACGGTAAAGCCAAAGCACACGCGGCTTTGGAGCTGCTTTTAAAACGTTGCGACAAACAGCAAGCCAAAGCTGAAGCGGCAATAGAGAAAGGTTATGAGCAGATGGGACAGAACGCAAGGGCTTGGGGCATAAACACGCCGTTCAACCACAACCCAAAGGTCAAGACGATGGTGTTCTCAAGGCTCAGTTCGATGGCGGGCGTGACAGGCAGCATGGGGCCGTTCTTCTGTGAGTTCACGCTTAACGCCGACCTCAGACCACACGCCTACCCTGCCACCTACGCTCACGAGATGGCGCACCTGCTGGGCATAAGCAACGAGGGCGAGGCCAACTTCTACAGCTATGTGGTGTGCACCACATCCAAGGACGAGGCGACACGCTTCAGCGGCTATTACCACATCTTCTTCCACGTCATCATCAACGTGCGCGAATTGCTTGGTGAGGAAGAATTTGAACGATTCGTAAGCGGTCTACGCCCGGAAATAATGGCGCTTGCACGCAACGACAGAGAGTATTGGCTCGCGCTTCGCAGTGTCATCCTTGACAAGACGCAAACTTTCTTTTATAACCTCTACCTCAAAGGCAACAATGTGGAAGAAGGCCTGAAGAGCTATTCGGCCGTGATCGGTATGATCATGGCGTGGAACAAGCAATGAAGGGAAGCCAGAAAAAGGAAAACTTATAAAGAAAACTTATAAGGAAAACTTATAAGGAAAACTAAAAAAAGAAGAGCTAAAAAGCAAGAAGAAAAACAGAAAGAAAGAAAATAGAAAAAAGCAATTGTCCTTGAAAAGAGCAAACATCAGGAACAGCAGATCCGTTCTACCGATGTCAGCCTTTTCAAGGACAATTGCGTTTAAGCCCAAATCGGTCATTAGATTTGGGTTAAACCCAAAACGGTCATTAGGCCGATTCATGTTTTTTTTGTATAACTGCTTGCAGTCTTTTGGTTTTTATAAGGCATCTTTTGCTTGTTTTTAATTCGCAATAGCTCGCTATTACTCATTAAAAGCCAAACAAAATCTACTCTTCTAAAAAATCAAAAATCCAAGCAAGCCCTAATGACCGATTTGGGATTAAACCGTTCTATTATTTCTTAAGCACAGGCTCACAGGTGAGGTTGACGCCCAGCTTCTTGAAAATTTTCTGGTCCACATCGCTCAGCATAACCGTGCAATGGGCCTGGCATCCGCGCAGCTTGGGAAGCTGCTCAAGAGCGCGATGACAGTTGTCGTCATGAACAGACAGCACAGACAGAGCCACAAGCACCTCGTCGGTGTGTAGACGTGGGTTACGGCCGCCAAGATAGCTTATCTTCGTGTGCTGTATAGGCTCAATCATCGACTGGGGAATGAGTTTCAGATCGTGGTCGATGCCGGCAAGGTGCTTCATGACGTTTAGCAACAAGGCAGCGCTACAACCTAACAGTTCGCTCGACTTTGCTGTGATGATTGTTCCGTCTTCAAGCTCTATGGCCGCTGAGGTGTGACCCGTCTCCTTCTTGAAGTTCTTGGCAGCCACGGTGGTGCGGCGGAAGTCGGTCGTTATCTTGGCCTGGTTGAAGAGAAGCTGTATCTTGGCAATCTCATGCTCGTTGCAGGCGCCACACGCCATCTTGTTTGTGGCAGCATAATAGCGGCGCACAATCTCGTTCTTTGAAGCTTCACAGCACGCCTCGTCATCGCTTATGCAGAAGCCGACCATGTTGACACCCATGTCGGTGGGCGACTTGTAAGGGTTAGAGCCGTAGATGCCCTCAAACAGAGCGTTGAGAACGGGGAAGATCTCGATGTCGCGGTTATAGTTGATCGCAATCTTGTTGTATGCCTCAAGATGGAACGGGTCAATCATGTTCACATCGTTAAGGTCGGCGGTGGCAGCCTCATAGGCAATGTTCACGGGGTGCTTGAGAGGCAAGTTCCACACGGGGAAGGTCTCAAACTTGGCATATCCGGCACGCACGCCACGCTTGTTCTCGTTATACAGCTGACTGAGACACACGGCCATCTTGCCGCTGCCAGGACCAGGGGCTGTGACGATGACCAGCGGACGCTCAGTCTCAACATAATCGTTCTGGCCAAAGCCCTCGTCAGAAGCGATGAGGGAAACGTTGTGGGGATAACCCTCTATAAGATAATGATAATAGGTCTTGATGCCTTCGCGCTCCAAGCGCTGACGGAAAGCGGTGGCAGCGGGCTGTCCGTTATAATGGGTTATGACAACCGAGCCCACCATGAACCCACGGTTCTGAAACTCGCCACGAAGACGCAACACATCCTCGTCATAGGTTATGCCGAGGTCGGCACGTTTCTTGTTCTTCTCTATGTCGGTGGCGCTGATGACAATAACGATCTCTATGCTGTCGCTCAGCTTTTGGAACATGCGCAACTTGCTGTCGGGCATGAATCCCGGCAACACACGGCTGGCATGATGATCATCGAAAAGTTTGCCTCCAAGTTCGAGGTAAAGTTTTCCGTCAAACTGTGAAATACGCTCCTTAATGTGCTCAGACTGTATCTTCTGATACTTCTCGTTGTCGAATCCTATCTTCATAATACTTGTTTTCTGGTGCAAAATTACAAAATATGCCTTTGACATGCAAACACAGGCTTATTTATTTTGTATTTGGCAAAATAATTTCAGTCAAATACTTGATTTGCGACAAAATGTCTTACTTTTGCAGAACTAATACAAACAAACAACATAAATGGAAACGAACGACAACAAAGAAGAACAAATTCTTATACGCATAACAGGCAAGGACCGGCCAGGACTAACAGCTTCAATAATGGAGATTCTTGCCCGCAAGGATGCAAAGATATTGGACATCGGACAGGCCGACATACACTCCACCTTATCGCTCGGCATCCTTATACGCATTGACGACCATGCGTCGGGACAGGTAATGAAAGAGCTGCTCTTCAAAGCCACTGAGCTGGGTGTAAACATCGGCTTCTCGCCTGTCACAGACGAGGAATATGAAAACTGGGTCAACCTGCAAGGAAAGAACAGATACATCCTCACGATGATAGGCCGCACGCTGTCGGCAAAACAGATTGAGGCAGCAACAAAAATCATTGCTAGACAAGGTCTGAACATCGACTCCATTCTGCGACTCACAGGACGCATGAGCATAATGCACCCTGAGCGCAACATGAGAGCCTGCATAGAGTTCTCGCTAAGAGGCACACCCGAAGACCGGGCCACCATGCAGAAGGAGCTCATGGCCATAAGCGCCGAGATGGAGATCGACTTCTCGTTCCAGAAAGACGACATGTACCGACGCATGCGTCGACTGATCTGCTTCGACATGGACTCTACGCTCATACAGACCGAATGTATAGACGAACTGGCTGACCGTGCAGGCGTGGGAGCAGAGGTGCGCGCCATAACAGAGAGCGCCATGCGCGGCGAGATCGACTTTAAAGAGAGCTTCACACGACGTGTGGCCCTGCTGAAGGGTCTCGATGCGAGTGTGCTTGAAGATATTGCCGTTAACATGCCCATCACCGAAGGTGTGGACCGCCTGATGTCGGTGCTGAAACGCTGTGGCTACAAGATTGCCATCCTAAGCGGTGGATTCACTTATTTCGGCGAATTCCTTCAGCACAAATATGGCATCGACTATGTCTATGCCAACGAACTGGAGATTGGTGAAGACGGAAAGCTGACAGGACGTTATGTCGGCGAGATCGTTGACGGACACCGTAAGGCAGAGCTTCTGAAGCTCATCGCACAGGTAGAAAAAGTGAACCTCGCACAGACCATAGCCGTTGGCGATGGCGCCAACGACCTGCCCATGCTTGGCGAGGCCGGCCTCGGAATAGCCTTCCACGCAAAACCCCGTGTAGTGGCAAACGCAAAGCAGAGCATCAACACCATTGGGCTTGACGGCGTGCTCTATTTTCTCGGATTTAAAGACAGCTACCTTGGCGAGCAAGGACGCTTCTGACATGAAGAGCGTTTCGTTATGACATGAAAAACCGTTCTTCCTAACATGAAGGCAGACACGACCTAAGGCTGTGTCTGCCTTTATTTTTGAAAAAATAATGATGCTTTTGCTTGCACATTAAAAGAAAAAGAATTACTTTTACGGCATAATAACAAGAAAACAGAATTAACATATCTAGCACCTAAAAGTAATTATCTATGACAGAATTTTTCATGCAACATTTTTGGCTGCTTTGGCTCATTGTTGCCATCGTATGCCTTACGTTGGAGATGACCTCTGGCGATTTCTTCCTGACATGTTTCGCAATAGGTGCCATGGTCAGCGTGCTGGCAGCAGCGTTTGATGCGCCGTTCTGGGTACAGGTGATTGTCTTTGCCCTTGTCTCCGTGATGTCCATTCGTCTGTTGCGCCCACGTCTTCTTGCCTCGTTGCATAAAGGCAAGGAAGACCGACCAAGCAATGCCGATGCGTTGATGGGACGAATAGGCGTTGTGTCTGAGATTATTCCTGCCGACGGCTATGGACGCGTGAAGATTGACGGTGACGACTGGAAAGCAGAGTCGCCTGTTAACGTGCCGCTGCAAGTGGGCATGAAAGTGGAGGTCATCGGACGCGACAGTATCATCATAAACGTCAAGCCTGTATAAAAACAGACATTGTGCAGAACGAGCATTGGATAAAAAAGAAACATTGGTTAGAAACAATTGAAAAACTTATAAAAACGACAAAACTATGGAAGGATTTGTAAGCATTGCCCTTACGGCAATAGTAGTGTTGGCCATTATCTTTGTAAAAATGGCCGTGGTGATTATTCCTCAGAGCGAGACAAAGATCATTGAGCGTTTAGGAAAATATTATGACACCCTGAAACCAGGCGTTAACATCATCATACCGTTCATAGACCGCGCAAAGACCATCATAACGATGACACGCGGACGCTATGCCTACTCTAACTCTATAGACCTGCGCGAACAGGTTTACGACTTCGACAAGCAGAACGTGATCACGAAAGACAACATTCAGATGCAGATCAACGCCCTGCTCTATTTCCAGATTGTGGACCCATTCAAGGCCGTTTACGAGATCAACAACCTGCCGAACGCCATTGAGAAGCTCACACAGACAACGCTGCGAAACATCATCGGCGAGATGGAGCTGGACCAGACGCTCACATCGCGCGACACCATCAACACAAAGCTTCGCGCCGTGCTCGACGATGCAACAAACAAATGGGGCATCAAGGTGAATCGTGTGGAGCTGCAAGACATCATTCCGCCATCAAGCGTGCTTCAGGCCATGGAGAAGCAGATGCAAGCAGAGCGTAACAAACGTGCAACCATCCTCACATCAGAGGGTCAGAAGCAAGCAGCCATCTTGCAGTCGGAAGGTGAAAAGACCTCTACCATCAACCGCGCAGAGGCAGCCAAGCAGCAAGAGATTCTGCGGGCTGAAGGTGAGGCACAGGCACGCATACGCAAGGCAGAAGCAGAGGCCATAGCCATTGGCAAGATCACAGAGGCTGTAGGAACAAGCACCAACCCCGCCAACTATCTGCTCGCGCAAAAGTATATCCAGATGATGCAACAGGTGGCTGAGGGCGACAACGCCAAGACGGTTTATTTGCCTTATGAGGCAACAAACCTTCTGGGCAGCATTGGCGGCATAAAGGACCTGTTCAAGCAATAACGACCATTCGTGTTGCTCTGAACGGTCGCAAGTTTTTAATAATTAACTCATAAAAATGGACAATATGAAAACAATCATTCCTTCTGCCCTCATTGCTTTGGGCATTGTTATATTGGGCCTGTGTGTGAAATGGGGCATCGACGACTTCACAAACAAAGACCGCAAAGTGGTGGTTAAAGGATTGTCAGAGAAAGAGGTAGATGCCGACAAGGTAACATGGCCTATCGTGTCGAAGGAGTTGGGCAACGACCTGCCCGACCTCTACCACCGCATAGCCGTGACGCAGGCAAGCATTAAGCGCTTCCTTAAGGCTGGCGGCGTCGCAGACAGCGAGATAACGGTCAACGCCCCCGTGGTCATAGACCTCAATGCCGACCAATATTCGGACAACAGACGGTCATATCGTTACAACATAACGTCCATCATAACGGTCACATCGCGCAACGTGGCACAGGTGCGCAACCTCATAGCCCGCCAAGGTGAGCTGCTGAAGGACGGCATTGCCATCGTCAGCGGCGACTACGAGAACCGCATTCGCTACGAGTATGTGTCGTTTAAGGCCATGAAGCCCAAGATGATGCAAGAGGCCATCGCCAACGCAGAGACCACAGCTCAGCAGTTTGCCAACAGCAGCAAGAGCAAGCTCGGCAAGATTGTCAGTGCAGACCAAGGACAGTTCTCTATTGAGGACCGCGACCAAAACACGCCTTACATAAAGAAGGTGCGTGTGGTGTCAACCGTGACCTATGCGTTAAAAGACTGATTTGGCTGTAACGTTTTAAGAAACAATGAGCAAACGTAGCTTAAAGCTTCCGTTTGCTCATTGTTTTTTATGCTCGGCACGAACAAAAAAAAGAGTGGCATGCAAGGCGCACACCACTCATTTTATTCATTTTTTGTTATTATACTTTCCTTATGAAAGAAAAAACTTATTCGTTCTCAGGACGGAGCTGGCGAACGGTCTCGGCAGCACGCCACATCTCCTTGTCGTGCATAGCCTTCAGCTCTGCGTTCAGCTTCTCACGATAGTCGGGCTTAGAATTGCTGTCGATAGAGATCTGAGCCTCGTTGCCAGTCTTAACTGACAGGTACAGCCACTCCATAACAGGCTTGATAGCCTCGCGGAAACGGGGAGCCCAGTCGAGAGCACCACGCTGTGCTGTGGTAGAGCAGTTAGCGTACATCCAGTCCATACCCTTCTCTGCGAACAGAGGCATAAGGCTCTGTGTCAGCTCCTCTACGGTCTCGTTGAAAGCCTCAGAGGGAGAATGGCCGTGCTCACGCAGCACGTCATACTGAGCCTCAAGCAGACCCTCGATAGCACCCATCAGAGAGCCACGCTCACCTGTAAGGTCGCTAGTAGCCTCACGCTGGAAGGTTGTCTTGAACAGGTAGCCAGCACCGATACCGATGCCGAAGGCGATGGTCTTCTCCTCAGCCTTGCCAGAGTGGTCCTGATAAACAGCGTAAGAGCAGTTCAGACCGCGACCCTCAAGGAACATTGTGCGGAGCGAGGTGCCCGAACCCTTAGGAGCAACCATGATAACGTCGATGTCGGAGGGAGGAACAACACCTGTGCGGTCGTTCCAGTTGATAGCAAAACCGTGAGAGTAGTAGAGGGTCTTGCCCGGTGTGAGATATTGTTTGATTTTTGGCCATACAGCAATCTGGCCTGCGTCAGAAAGCAGCATGCAGATGATGGTTCCCTTCTGTGCAGCCTCCTCTACAGAGAAGAGGGTCTTGCCGGGCACCCAACCGTCAGCCACAGCCTTGTCGTATGTCTTGCCAGGACGCTGACCGACGATGACGTTGAAACCGTTATCGCGGAGATTACCTGCCTGACCTGGTCCCTGAATACCATAACCTAAGATGGCAATTGTCTCGTTTTTAAGAACTTCACGTGCTTTTTCCAATGAAAACTCTTTGCTGGTGACTACAGTTTCTACAACGCCACCGAAATTCATTTCTGCCATATTACTTAAATTTTGTGCTGTGCAGCCTCACACATATTATATATGCGAGAGCCTCAGCGGTTGTTATTGTTTTGTTGTTTCTTTTATAAGTTCTCTCAAAACAAGTCGCGCCATACCAAAAACGAGTCTGCTACTGACGACGACTGTTTATCCTGTTAAACGGTTGCAAAGGTAATAAATTAAAATGAAACACCAAAAAAATCTTTCATTCTTTTACAAATTTAACCTTACTTCTACAAACTTCAACTTTTTCTTCGCTTCCAGGTGTCTGTTTCATTATGCGCACACACCACTCGTTATCAGCCGTTTTCTCGCGATAGAACAGCAAGTTGTCGCCGCCATGCGACTCTGCCACATAGGCGATCTCGAAACGTGCTATGCGATGGCTACGGAACCAATCGACAGGCCACAGGTCGATGATGTGCTCAATATATTTTACGCTATTGATGTGGCCATTAATGTCGACATCGCTGTAGCAGGTCTGCACCGTGCGCACATATTCGGCATCGGATGACATCTTTACACGCGAGCTTTTGGCTATCGGGCAAGGAGTGTCGGTGTCGATATACTGGTTTATCAGACCGTCATGGATCGAGAGAATGTCGGTAGGCTGTCTCGAGTCGGTGTCGATAAGTGCCCACACGCTGCGTCCATAGCCATAGGTCGTTCCGTCGGGAGTTTTAACTTCAAAGTCGCGGTCGGTGAAATAGCGCATTGCACCTTCCACCCATGTGTTCACGAAGAACCGCTCATAAGCCTTGGGATAGTGGTCCATCTCTATGACCAGACGCGAGAGCACCCATGTCTTGTGCAACAGATTAAGATAGTTCATGCCGTAGCCACGGTCGTTCGAATGGTAATCGGCGGCGTTGAGCATGTGGTTACCAAGATGTCCGATAAACAGGTGGTGCGAGAAGTCGCAATGGAAAGGCTCTGCGAGAAACTCGTAGCTTCCTACTTTACTCAGCATCTCCATCATTTCCCTGTTTTTGTAAGAAATCGGTAACAGGCTCTTCAAAGCTGCGTGTCACAGCGATACGTCCTGAGCGCGAATATTGCAGCAGGCAACCGAAAGCGTTGAGCTTGTCGTAAAGGCCCGTGATGTCGGGGGTCAGTCCGGCAAGCAACACCGTGCTGTAGGTTGGGTTTACCTCCATCATGCGTGCATCGGCCTTGCGAATGGTGCGCGACACCTCTGGATTTTCAAGCAACACAGAAGTAGAGATCTTGTAAAGGCCGACCTCATGAATGAAGAGGTCGTCGTCTGTATAATAGTCTGCCTTCACCACATCAATCTTCTTCTCAATCTGCTTGGTCACCTTCTTTATTTGTTCCTCATCGCTCCATGCGGTGATGGTGTACTTGTGAACATCGGGTATGCTCGATGCCGACACATTCAGACTCTCGATATTTATCTGTCGGCGGGTAAACACCGCCGTTATCTGGTTCAGGACGCCCGCAATGTTTTCTGAATAAACAAGCAGCGTATATAATTTCTTTTCCACGATTCTTTTCCTTAATTGTCAAGCGTTAAACACTAACCATTAAAACTCTACACATTGTTGCTGCGTTTAAGCTTTTATCTCCAGCAACATGTCGTCTACGCTATTGCCCGGAGGAGTCATCGGCAACACGTTGTCCTCTTCCTTTATAGCCAACTCAAGCACATAAGGGCCAGGGGTGGCAATCATCTTCTCCACGGCAGCACGCAGCTTAGAGCGGTCTGTCACCACATCATAAGGAATGGCGTAGCCCTTGCAGATGGTGGCATAATGGGGGTTGAGCATTTTGGTAAACGACTGGCGGTGGTTGAAGAACATGTCCTGCCACTGGCGCACGTTGCCCAGATAGTTGTTGTTAAGCAGCACCACCTTGACAGGGGCCTGTTGCTCCATGATGGTGCCAAGCTCCTGAATGCTCATCTGGAAGCCACCGTCGCCTGTGAACAGGCACACCGTGCGGTCGGGAGCGCCAAAGGTTGCACCCACGGCAGCAGGAAGACCGAAGCCCATGGTTCCCAGTCCGCCGCTCGTCACGATGCTTCGCTTGAGGTTAAACTTAGAGTAGCGACACGAGAACATCTGGTTCTGGCCAACATCGGTCACGACGATAGCCTCGCCCTTTGTCACCTCTGCCACCACGTTGGCCACCTCACCCATGAGCAGCGGGCCATCGGCGGGATGTATGGCAGGCTGTATGACCTTCTCGTTCTCTTGGTCGAAGAACGGTTTGAAGCTGTCACGCCACTCGCGGTGCACGTTTTTCTTCAGCAGACGGGTGATAGCCGGCAACGACATCTTGCAGTCGCCCACCACAGCCACATCGGTCTTCACGTTCTTGTCGATCTCGGCCTCATCGATGTCGAGATGTATAATTTTTGCCTGCTTGGCATAAGTGTCGAGACGTCCTGTCACACGGTCGCTGAAGCGCATGCCTATGGCAATGAGCACATCACACTTGTTCTCCATGACGTTAGGCGCATAGTTGCCATGCATTCCGAGCATGCCCATGTTAAGCGGATGGTTGCTTGGAAGGGCAGACAGACCGAGCAGGGTGCGTGCAGCGGGAATGTCGGCACGCTCCAAGAACTCAATCAGCTCGTTCTGCGCTCCACCAAGTTCCACACCCTGACCCACAAGAGCCAGCGGACGCTCAGCAGCGTTAATCAGTTCGGCAGCCTGCTCCACGGCAGTCTGCGATATTTTCGGATACGGATTGTAGCTGCGTATCGATGTTACCTGAACAGGATTCCAGTTGCAACTGTGTATCTGCGCATTCTTCGGGAAGTCGAGTACCACAGGACCGGGACGGCCTGAGCGAGCGATGTAGAACGCACGGCTCACAGCCCATGCCACATCCTCAGGACGACGAATCTGGTAGCTCCACTTTGTGATAGGCTGTGACAAGCCCACGAGGTCAACCTCCTGGAAGGCGTCGGTGCCAAGCGCTCCCACGCCCACCTGTCCTGCGATAACGACAATAGGTGTTGAGTCCATCATGGCATCGGCCACACCCGTCAATGTGTTTGTCACGCCAGGGCCGCTTGTCACCAGACAAACACCCACCTCACCGCTCACGCGGGCAAAGCCCTCTGCAGCGTGTGCCGCAGCTTGCTCATGGCGCACAAGTATATGGTTAAACGCTTTTTTCTCGCCTCTCGTATAGTCGTAGAGAGCATCAAATACTGGCATGATAGCACCGCCGGGATAGCCGAAAATGGTCTTTACACCTTCGGCCTCAAGCGAGCGCATCAATGCTTCTGCTCCTGTTATCTGTTCCATAGTTTTATAAAGAAAAATTAAAGCCCGTCCTCCTCCTCACCATTCACGGCGATAAGGAGGGGCTGTTATTTTGATTAGTCTTAAATTATTCTTACACCACCTTTGTCGGCCGAACTAACGCTCTGTGCATAAGCTCTAAGCGCCTTCGACACCTGACGGTCGCGTGTGAGCGGCTGCTGCGGACGTGCAGCCAGCTCCTCATCGCTCAGTCTCACGTTTATAGAGCGGTTCGGAATGTCGATCTCAATGATGTCGCCGTCTTTTATCTTGCCGATGTTACCTCCTGCTGCTGCCTCAGGTGAGATGTGGCCAATGCTCAAACCGCTGGTTCCGCCAGAGAAGCGTCCGTCGGTGATGAGGGCACACTCCTTGCCGAGGTGCATGCTCTTGATGTAAGATGTGGGATAGAGCATCTCCTGCATGCCCGGTCCGCCCTTCGGACCTTCATGAGTGATGACCACACAGTCGCCGCTCTTGATCTTTCCTCCAAGAATTCCCTCACAAGCAGCCTCTTGCGAGTCGAACACCTTTGCGGGTCCACTAAACTTCCATATTGACGGGTCAACGCCAGCTGTCTTAACCACGCAACCGTCCTGTGCGATGTTTCCAAACAGCACAGCCAGTCCACCGTCTTTGGTGTAAGCATGTTCAAGGTCGCGAATGCAACCCTCGGCACGGTCGGTGTCAAGACTCTCCCATTGGGCATCTTGACTACCCATCTGCGTAGAGAATTTACGTCCCGGTGCGCTGTGGTATATGCGGTCGGCCTCAGGATCAACGGTGGCTCCCGTGATGTCATATTTCTTCATGGCCTCATCGAGCGTTGTTCCGTCAACGCGTTTGGCGCTACCGTTGATCAGTCCGCCCTTGTTAAGCTCGTTCAAGATGCCGAGGATGCCGCCAGCACGACCACACTCTTGCACACTGTATTTCTGCGTGTTGGGAGCGAGCTTACACAGACAGGGCACATGACGGCTCAAGCGGTCAATGTCCTCCATCTTAAAGTCGGCACCAGCCTCCTGGGCCACAGCCAAGAGATGGAGCACGGTGTTGGTGCTGCCGCCCATGGCGATGTCGAGAGTCATGGCGTTGAGGAAAGCGTCGCGTGTGGCAATGTTACGTGGCAACACGCTCTCATCGCCATCCTCATAATAGGCCATCGCGTTCTTCACGATCTGACGGGCAGCCTGTTTGAACAGCTCTATGCGGTTCTTGTGCGTGGCAAGGATAGTTCCGTTGCCGGGCAGCGACAAGCCAATGGCCTCTGTGAGCGAGTTCATAGAGTTGGCAGTGAACATGCCTGAGCAGCTACCGCAGCCAGGACAAGCACAGCCTTCAATCTCTGCCATCTCTGCATCGCTTACCGATGGGTCGGCACCTTTGATCATAGCCGTTATGAGGTCGGCGTTCTCACCGCGCCAACGTCCTGCCTCCATCGGTCCGCCAGAGCAGAACACGGCAGGTATGTTAAGACGCATGGCAGCCATAAGCATGCCTGGGGTCACCTTGTCACAGTTGGAAATGCAAATCATGGCATCGGCCTTGTGGGCGTTAACCATATATTCTACTGAGTCGGCAATGATGTCGCGTGAAGGAAGCGAGTAGAGCATGCCATCGTGTCCCATAGCAATGCCGTCGTCTATTGCGATAGTGTTGAACTCGGCAGCATAGCACCCCATGGCCTCTATCTCCTTTTTCACGATCTGGCCGATTTCATGCAGATGGGTATGTCCCGGCACAAACTGAGTGAACGAGTTGACGACAGCAATGATTGGTTTTCCAAACTGTTCACGCTTCATTCCTGTGGCCACCCATAGGGCCCTGGCTCCCGCCATTCGTCGTCCTTCGGTACAGACGGCACTTCTCAACTGATGTTTCATGTTCTTTTCTTTTTATTGTGTGTCGGCCGTCATGGCCTCCACATATGTCGTTAGTTTATTTTTATCCTGTTACAAAACGATAAGAATGTCATACTTGTTTATACAATTTGTCGCTCTTTCGCCTTATTAGGATGCAAAGATAATTAGTTTTTATTTAATTGCCAACAAATTTTGATTCATTTTTCACAAATATGCACAATTTGTAACCCATTGAGCACGTTTTATAACAATTTGAAAGAACAAAAGGGCTTACAAAATGCATATTTGTGCAAAATGAGCATCGGAGAGCCATTGGTCTATAAAAGCAGCAAATAAAGATTATCGCAGCAAGCAATAAAAAGAAAGCTCCAGCCACACATATCTTATATATGCATAGCTGGAGCCTTGTATGCTTATTGTCTTGTTGTCACAGGGCGACAGAACAAAACATTAGTTGGCATTGTTGCTGAATGTTGCCACACGGTTAAACTCGACACGCTCAGAGAGCTTGTTGGTGGCACCCATGCCTTTGGCTTCAATGCGGTCGGCAGAGATATTGTAACGCTTAACGAGAGCCTTCTTCACAGCATTGGCACGAGCCTGAGACAGCTTCTGGTTAAACTTAGCTGAACCCTCAGGAGAAGCATAGCCCTTGATCTCAACCTTGGCATCCTGATTGTCCTTCATATACTTAGCGATAAGCTCGATAGAGGCATACTGTGCGCGGTCTATTGTGCTCTTGCCCTGACGGAAGATTACAACAGGCTGCAATCTCTCACATGCCGTTGTGGTCTGGTTCTGGCAGTCGGCAAGCTGCTGCTTCAGTTCAGCGATCTGACGATCCTTGGCTGCCATCTCGTCATCCTTGCCGGCGAGTTCACCGCGAAGGTCGTTAATCTGATCGTTGAGAGCATCGATCTCAGCCTGGTCGCGGAGCTGTGCAACCACGAAGTTGTGTGAGCCATTAGAGTTCTTGAACTTGTAAACCAGTCCCACGTTGAGCTGGAAAGAAGCGCGGTTCACGTCATATTTCACTCCCTGATAGCCATTGCCGTTAAGAGCCCAAATCATTGCAGGCTCGATGTAGAGCTGCCATGCCTTCTTCTGACCAAGGTTAAAGCCGAAGTCGAGAGCAGCCTTAGAGGTCAGCATGTCTGCCTTGTAAGCCTTTGTGGGATGACCGAACACATGTCCCCAGCCCAAGCCATAGAGGGCTGTGAGCTCAAACAAGCGAGGCTCGCCCTTGTATCCACCAAACAGGTTGGTGAGGTTTGTTGTACCGAGCAACGAGGTGTTCATGCCGTTAACGACCGTACCTGTGGTGTGGCCGTTGGTATTCTTGAAATAAACGTTGCTCTCAGCTGCCAAGCCAAACACAGGAGTGAAGTTGCGGCCAATGCGCAGACCAACGTTAGGATTCATGTCCTTCAGCCATGCATGACCTGTAGCCTTGGTAGCAAGGCCACCGTTTATACCTATGTAGACGTTGTCGAAAGTTTTGCTTTCAAGCACAGTCTGTGCAGAAAGTGTTGCAGCGGCCATGAGGCCAGCAAACAAAGTAAATATTTTTTTCATTAACTTAAAGATTTTATTTTTTACCTTTTCAAAAAAACTTAGTTTTGTTACTTTAGACGTTTACAAAGGAATAAAAAAAACTCATAATCTCCAAATATTTTCTCAACAATCGGGCGTTTTTCAGTAAAAAAGAGCATTTTACAAGCCAATTCAACAAAATCCAACAAAAAAGGACTGCCAAAACACCCTAACTAAACAGCTTTTGCTTAAATTTGCAGCCATGATGCTGACATTACTTTTAATTAACCTCTTCACATTTGTGGAGCTCAACTGTGAGAACCTCTTCGACTATATGCACGACATTGGCAAGGAGGACACCGAGTTTACCCCCGACGGCAGTTACCATTGGACGAAATCGCACTATTGGAAGAAGCTGGACCGCACGGGGCAGACCATCTTGTCGTGTGCCGACTCGGCCTCGTTGTCCATTCCCGACATGGCGGTGCTCTGCGAGGTAGAGAACGACACCGTTCTGCACGACCTCACATGCCGCTCCCTGTTGAGAGGAGCACGCTACGAGTATGTGATGACCAGCTCTCCCGACCGCCGTGGCATTGATGTGGCGTTGCTTTATTCTCCCTTCACGTTCCGGCTCTTGAGCAGCCATGCCGTGCGGGTGGACACAATAAAAGGCATGCGCCCAACGCGCGATCTGCTCTACGCCAAAGGCGTGGTGGCAAGCGGCGACACCCTGCATGTCATCGCGGCACATTTTCCAAGCCGTCGCGGTGGCGAGAAAGCATCGCGCCCATACCGTTGGCAAGCAGCCAGGCAGTTGGGCGCGATGGTCGACTCAATATATAATAAGGTGGCGCACGATGCCATGATTATCGTGGCTGGCGATTTCAACATGTACAGTGGCGAGAAGACTATGGACGCTATGCTCTCCCACGGCCTTGTGGACCTGTCGGCCAATGCCCGCGGTCGGCATGGGGCAAAAGGCACCTACCGTTACCAAGGAGCCTGGGGCAGCTTAGACCACATCCTTGTTAGCCCGGCGGTTATAAAGAAGACGCGAGGTTGCCACATCAACGATGCCTCTTTCCTCACCGAACCTGACGAGAAATATGGCGGCACTAAGCCACGACGCAATTTCCTCGGCCCCGTCTACCGCAACGGTTTTAGCGACCACCTGCCGCTCGTGGCAACGTTCGCTTTCTGAACGCATAGGTAAGGACAAACTGCATGGTTAGCTCAAAGTCGACACGCACCTTCTCCCCACGCTTCATGTTCTCAACCTCACAAGCCCAATCGCTCATGGTACTGAACGGTCCTACACGCATCTGCGAGAACTGAAGGTTGTCTTCAGGAAAGAGCTTATAGACGGTTTCTTTGCCACACCAGTGGACAAGCAACGAGTCAAGATCATCAGCCTTCTCATCTTTGCGTAAGAATTTCGATTTTATGCGTTCCACCCTATCGCTGAAATGCTCTATGTCGCACGCCACATCACAGCTCTTCGACAACATAAGAGCAGCATAACCCTTCGTGTGCGTCACACCCACATGATAGCCCCTGAGCAACGGCTGCCCCGAAGCAGCGTGACCAATCATTGGAACATCAGCAACAGGCAAGCCTTGTGAAGCCTTGCTCTGGTCCTGTGAAGCCTTGCTCTGGTCCTGCAAACCCTTGCTCTGGTCCTGCAAACCCTTGCTCTGCCTTGCTCCATGAGGTTTGCCGCATATTGCCAGCATCTCGTGTAGCAAGGCATGGATGGCAAGAAACTCTTTCTTGCGTCCATCATTTTTAAAAGAGATCTCTACATGCTGACGATAAGGTTCGAGAAAACCGTATGTGCCGAAAAACTCGTCAACAGTTTCTGTAGTTTGCCACAAGCCAAGAAAAACATTAGGATAGACCTCGCGAACATTTATTAAAGCCATATTTATAAATTTTTCTTTTTTACCCGTTTATCTGCTCACATGTCGGCGATGCTCATCATCGTTGCTTCAAGATGCACATCGCTTCCTTTTCCATGCCAGCGCTTTTGTTTAGGATTATTAGGCTACAATTTTAAACATTTTTTTTGTAATAACAAAAAAAACAAACATTTATTAACTTAAAATCTATCATCGAAATTATTTCAAACAATTTTAAACAAGGCAACAAAGACTATGCTCGAAAAAGAGCAATGAAAACATTGCACACACAATATACATGTGCGCATTTTTCCTTAAAAGTGTTTTAAAATACATTAAATAGACCCCAACAATTGCTTTTTTTCATTATTTAATAGCTACTTTTGCATGATTTAAAAGAAAAAAGAAGAAAAATAGAATCATTAACAATACAACAAAACAACAAAATTAAGATATGTTCGAGAACTTAAGCGACAGACTGGAGCGCAGTTTCAAGATATTGAAAGGTGAGGGAAAAATCACCGAGATTAACGTAGCAGAAACACTGAAGGATGTGCGCCGTGCATTGCTCGACGCCGACGTCAACTATAAGGTGGCCAAGAACTTCACCGACACGGTGAAGAAGAAAGCCCTTGGCATGAACGTGCTCACAGCTGTAAAGCCAAGCCAGCTGATGGTCAAGATCGTACACGACGAGTTGGCCGAGCTGATGGGTGGCGAAGCTGCCGATCTGCACCTCACAAGCCGTCCTGCCATCATCTTGATGAGCGGTCTGCAAGGTTCGGGTAAGACCACGTTCAGTGGCAAGCTTGCCAACCTTCTCAAGCAGAAGCAGCACAAGAACCCCTTGCTCGTGGCTTGTGACGTGTATCGTCCTGCCGCTATCGAACAGCTCAAGGTTGTGGGCGCACAGATTGGTGTGCCTGTCTACACCGAAGAGGGCAACAAGGACGTGTGCGCCATCGCCGCCAACGCTGTGAAAGAAGCTAAGGCCAAGAGCTACGATGTGGTCATCGTCGATACCGCCGGCCGTCTGGCTGTTGACGAGCAGATGATGGACGAGATTGCACGTCTGAAAGAGAGCCTCAACCCCGACGAGACCCTGTTCGTGGTCGACTCCATGACGGGCCAGGACGCTGTCAACACAGCCAAGGAGTTTAACGACCGTCTCAACTTCGACGGCGTGGTTCTCACCAAGCTCGACGGCGACACCCGCGGCGGTGCAGCCCTTTCTATCCGCACCGTGGTGACCAAGCCTATCAAGTTTGTCGGCACAGGCGAGAAGATGGAAGCGCTCGACGTGTTCCACCCCTCTCGTATGGCAGACCGCATCCTCGGCATGGGCGACATCGTAAGTCTTGTTGAGCGTGCCCAGGAGCAGTTTGACGAGGAAGAGGCAAAGAAACTTCAGAAGAAGATTCAGAAGAACAAGTTCGACTTCAACGACTTCCTCGGACAGATTGAGCAAATAAAGAAGATGGGTAACCTCAAGGAGCTTGCATCAATGATTCCCGGCGTGGGCAAAGCCATCAAGGATGTCGACATCGACGACAACGCCTTCAAGGGCATTGAGGCCATCATCAAGAGCATGACTCCCAAGGAGCGCACCAACCCCGAAATTCTGAACCAGAGCCGTCGTCAGCGCATCGCCAAGGGTAGCGGCACCAACCTGCAAGAGGTCAACCGCCTCATCAAGCAGTTTGACCAGACCCGCAAGATGATGAAGATGGTGACAGGTAGCCAGATGGCAAAGATGGCAGGAATGATGGGCAAGATGAAGGGCATGCCCGGAATGCCTAAATTCTAAGTCGAGCCACACATATTTATAAAATAACGAAGCAAAAAGATCTAATATATGCAGTTGATAGACGGAAAGGCAACAGCGGCAGCCATAAAACAGGAAATTGCCGCCGAGGTAAAAGCCATCGTTGACGGTGGAGGCAAGCAGCCTCATCTCGCAGCGGTGCTGGTTGGCCACGACGGTGGCTCTGAGACATACGTCAAAAACAAAGTCATAGCATGTGAGCAGTGTGGCTTCAAGTCGACACTCATACGCTACGAGGACGATGTGACCGAAGACGAGCTGCTCCAGTGTGTGGATCGCCTGAACCGCGACAGCGATATCGACGGCTTCATCGTGCAGCTGCCTCTCCCCAAGCACATCGATGAGCAGAAGGTCATCATGGCTATCGACTATCGCAAAGATGTTGACGGCTTCCACCCGGTAAACGTGGGACGCATGGCTATCGGTCTGCCTTGCTTCATATCAGCCACCCCGCTTGGCATCCTCACCTTGTTGCGCCGCTACAACATCCCTACCTCGGGAAAGAAATGTGTGGTGCTCGGACGCAGCAACATCGTGGGCAAGCCCATGGCACAGCTCATGATGCAGAAGCAATATGGCGATGCCACGGTCACCGTGTGCCACTCCCACTCTGCCACCCTGAAGCAAGAGTGTCGTGAAGCCGACATCATCATTGCAGCCATCGGCCGCCCCGGCTTCGTCACTGCCGACATGGTAAAGGAAGGTGCCGTCATCATTGACGTAGGCACCACCCGCGTGCCTGATGCCTCACGCAAGAGCGGCTTCCGTCTGTCTGGCGATGTCGACTTCGAGAACGTTGCACCCCATTGCTCATTCATCACACCCGTGCCTGGCGGCGTTGGTCCCATGACCATCTGCTCGCTCATGAAGAACACACTGTCGGCTGGCAAACACGAGTTTTACAAGTAAAGAACACGCTGCAAGACAAGCAAGGACATCAAGGAGATGAGCAAAGACATCAAGGAGATGAACGAAAAAATCAGCCACAATAGAGAGGACATAAGCAACGGCAACCCACTGACTGCCGACCATTATTACCGCAAAGGCAACGAGTACAGACAGCGCGGCGACTGGCAACACGCCATCGACTGCTACCTTGAGGCAATAAGCCTTGACCCCAACTCGCCAGCGGTCCATGCCAAGCAGATGCTCGACAACATCCTTGGCTACTATTGCAAAGACATTTACAACCCCTGACAACAAACAACAGTTGGCGCTGACGGCCATTATGCCGTCAGCGCCAATAAAAACATAACAACAAATAAGAATGGGAAAATTTAAAGGTGCCATCGTCGTGAATACCGATCGGTGCAAGGGCTGTGCGCTCTGCGTTGAAGCCTGTCCGAAAGATGTCATCGCGCTGGCTCAGAAAAATGTAAACATTCATGGCTATCCGTACGTCGTGGCGGTAAACCCTGACGATTGTATAGGCTGTGCCTCATGCGGCATCGTATGTCCCGACGGTTGCATAACCGTCTACAAGAAAAGAATGGAGGATTAGACAACATCATGGCAGAAAAAGAAGTAATGTTGATGAAAGGCAATGAGGCTATCGCCCATGCCGCAATAAGATGTGGTGCCGACGGCTATTTCGGCTACCCTATCACCCCTCAGAGCGAGGTGCTCGAGACGCTGGCCAAGCTCAAGCCTTGGGAGACCACCGGCATGGTGGTGCTACAGGCAGAGAGCGAGGTGGCATCCATAAACATGATCTATGGCGGAGCAGGAGCAGGAAAGCGCGTGTTCACATCGTCTTCAAGCCCCGGCATCGCCCTCATGCAAGAAGGCATTGCCTACATGGCAGGTGCGGAGCTTCCCGGCGTATTTGTGAACGTGCAGCGCGGCGGTCCCGGCTTAGGAACCATCCAGCCCTCACAGAGCGACTATCTGCAAGCCACACGCGGTGGCGGCAATGGCGACTACAACGTCATTGTCCTTGCCCCCAACTCGGTTCAGGAGATGGCCGATTTCATGGACCTTGCCTTCACCTTGGCGTTCCGTTACCGCAACCCCGCAATGATTCTTAGCGACGGTGTCATCGGACAGATGATGGAGAAGGTGGTGCTGCCTGAGCAGAAACCCCGCCGCACAGAGGAAGAGGTCATTCGCGAATGTCCTTGGGCATCGACAGGCCGCACACGCGACCGCAAGCCCAACATCATAACCTCGCTGGAGCTTATGCCTGAGGCCATGGAACAGCGCAACCTGCATCTTCAGGAGAAATACCGCACAATAAAGGAGCGCGAGGTGCGCTACGAGACCATAGAGCTCGACGATGCCGACATCATGATCGTGGCGTTCGGCAGCGCAGCACGCATCGCAGAGAAAGCCATCGAGCTGGCACGCGAGGAAGGCATAAAGGCCGGACTGTTCCGTCCCATCACCCTGTGGCCATTCCCCGAGAAGCAGATAGCAGAGGCAGCACACGGCAAACGCGGCGTTCTCGTTGCCGAGATCAACGCCGGACAGATGATCCAAGACGTGCGTCTGTCGGTGAACGGCGAGGAGCCTGTTGAACATTTCGGACGATTGGGCGGCATCGTGCCCGAGCCTGAAGAGATTGTAAAAGCAATAAAGGAGAAACTGTTATGAACGACATAATATCACCTGAAAACATTGTCTACAAGAAGCCGACGCTCATGAACGACACACCCATGCACTATTGTGCTGGATGCTCACACGGCGTTGTCCACAAGCTTGTAGCAGAAGTTATTGAAGAAATGGGCATGGAGGAGAAAGCCGTGGGCATCAGTCCTGTGGGTTGCGCCGTCTTTGCCTACAGATACATCGACATCGACTGGCAAGAAGCAGCCCACGGCCGTGCGCCAGCACTCGCCACAGCTGTCAAGCGCCTTTGGCCCGACCGTCTGGTGTTCACCTATCAGGGCGATGGCGACCTCGCCTGCATAGGCACATGCGAGAGCATTCACGCCCTCAACAGAGGCGAGAACATAACGCTCATATTCATCAACAACGCCATCTACGGCATGACAGGCGGCCAGATGGCCCCCACCACCCTGCTCGGTCAGAAGACGAGCACCTGTCCCTACGGGCGCACACCAGAGCTCCACGGCTACCCGCTCAACATCACCGAGCTGGCTGCCCAGCTGCGCGGCACCTGCTACGTCACACGTCAGAGCGTGGAGACCGTCAGCGCCATACGCCAAGCCAAGAAAGCCGTGCGCAAAGCCTTTGAGGCATCCATGGCAGGCAAGGGCTCGTCATTGGTAGAGTTTGTGTCGACCTGCAACAGCGGTTGGAAGCTCTCACCTGTGCAAGCAAACAAATGGATGGAGGAAAACATGTTCAAACAGTACCCTAAGGGCGACTTAAAAGACACGACAGAGCTATGAAGAAAGAGATAATTATTTCAGGATTCGGCGGTCAAGGCGTTCTGTCCATGGGCAAAATTCTGGCCTACTCAGGACTCATGGAAGACAAAGAGGTGACCTGGATGCCAGCCTACGGCCCCGAGCAGCGCGGTGGAACAGCCAACGTAACTGTGATTGTAAGCGACAAGCGCATCTCGTCGCCCATCCTCAGCCGCTACGACGTGGCCATCGTGCTCAACCAGCCATCACTGGAGAAGTTTGAGCCGAAGGTTAAACCCGGCGGCATCCTTATCTACGACGGCTACGGCATCATCAATCCACCCACCCGCAAGGACATCAACGTCTACCGCATAGACGCCATGGACAAAGCAGCCGACATGAAGAACGCCAAGGTTTTCAACATGATAGTGCTCGGCGGTCTGCTCAAGGTCTGCCCCGTGGTGAGCACCGAAGGTTTGCACAGCGCCCTGTTCAAGTCGCTGCCCGAACGTCATCATGGCCTCATTCCGCTTAACATGCAAGCTGTGGAAGAAGGCATGAAAATAATAGAAAAACAATAAGAAGCTATCAGAACAATGGCAAGCGGTTTTTAGAAACAGCAAAAACCGATAGTTTTTTTGAACACGACAAAGCATAAAGAAGCGAGAAAAACGACAAAAGAGGAAAAGGCGACCAACTATAAAATTGCCGAAAGACAATTTTAATCAAAATAGTCCTTTTCACCTCTCTTGTCGTTTTTTGTTTGTTTTTCCAATTAATAATCACATTTAATTTTATTATTCGTTTTTTTCAACACATACCAGATATTTTATTCAACCCAAATCGGTCGTTAGGGCTTGCTTGGATTTTGGATTTTTAGAAGAATGGATTTTGTTTGGCTTTTAATGAGCAATAGCGAGCTATTGCGAATTAAAAACAAACAAAAGACACCTTATAAAAAACAAAAGACTGCAAGCAGTTATAAAATAACACATAAAACGGCCTAATAACCGATTTGGGTTTAAGATTATTTTAAAATAAATGCGTTTTTCTTTCGCGCATAGCAATTTTTATCTTAACTTTGCACAAAAGTAGTGCCATACGGACCAAAACAATCCTGTTCGTATGCAGAAAAACCACTGACTGAGAATATTTAAAAACCATTTATTAAAAAACAATGAGGGGAAAAATTGATTGTTTCTTACCCTGTGACGACCTTTCGACAAGCAAGGAATTGTTACAAGAGCTCGAACGTAGCAAAACCGTTCAGCACGTTAATCTTCTGGTGACAGCCGAAATGGCAGCAGAAAACTGCACCCAGACAATTGTAGACAACGTTACGTCAACCAAATCGATGCTCGACATTGCACGTCAGGCAGAAGCCGAGTATGTGCTCCTGAGCCTCAAACCCACCAAGATGCAGCTGGGCTACTATGCCCTTGAACGTATGCTCCGCGTGGCTCACGACTCCGATGCAGCAATGGTTTATTCAGACCATTACACCATCGCCGACGGAAAGACCACAAAGCATCCGGTTATCGACTACCAGTGGGGTAGCTTGCGCGACGACTTCGACTTCGGACAGGTGGTTCTCATCAAGACCGACCTTATGAAGGAGTGGGCAGAGAGCGCCCCCGTCGACTACAAGTTTGCCGGTTTCTATGACCTGCGTCTGTTCCTCAGCCGCAAGGGCCAGCTGTTCCACATCGACGAGTATCTTTACACAGAGATCGAGCTCGACACACGTCTGAGCGGCGCCAAGCAGTTCGACTATGTGAACCCGCGCAACCGCGAGGTGCAGATCGAGATGGAGCAGGCTGTGACACGTCACCTCGACACCATTGGTGCCATCGTAGACACCACCAAATATCTCAATCCCAACTTCGAAGAGCAACAGTTTGAGAACGAGGCATCTATCGTGATTCCCGTCTTCAACCGCGTCAAGACCGTAGCCGACGCCGTTAAGTCGGCCCTCAGCCAGAAGTGCGACTTCAAGTTCAACGTCATCGTTGTCGACAACCATTCAACCGACGGCACAACTGATATCCTGAACGAGTTGGAAAAGACCAATCCGCACCTCGTACACATCATTCCCGAGCGCACAGACCTCGGCATTGGCGGATGCTGGAACGTGGCCATCAGCGACAACCGCTGCGGACGTTTCGCCGTGCAGCTCGACAGTGACGACATCTACTCGTCAGAGAACACACTCGCAACCATCGTTGCAGCGTTCCACGAGCAGAAGGCAGCCATGATTGTGGGCAGCTACCGCATCTGCGACTTCGACCTCAACACCCTTCCTCCGGGTCTCATCGACCACAAGGAGTGGACAGACCAGAACGGTCCCAACAACGCGCTCCGCATCAACGGTCTCGGCGCTCCCCGCGCCTTCTTCACGCCGTTGCTCCGCCAGATCCATTTCCCCAACACCAGCTATGGTGAGGATTATGCTCTCGGACTGATGTTCAGCCGCAAGTATCGCATCGGCCGCATCTACGACGAGCTCTACTGCTGCCGCCGTTGGGGTGGAAACAGCGACGCTTCGTTGAGCATTGAGAAGACCAACTCTAACAACCTGTATAAGGACCGTCTGCGCACAATGGAGGTGCTTGCACGCCAGAACATGCACAACGGTAAAGACAACAGCGACGACAGCTCGCTGCAACGTTTTTTTAACCGCCAGCTGGAGACCTGGGATGATGCACGGCAACACTTCCGCGACTTGCAGAATGTGAAGACTCGTGACCTCTCAGTTGGCGAGAACACAATCAGGCTACAATTCAACCCAGCCCGTATGGTATCGACGGGAGCCAAAATAGACCAAGCCACTCTTAAGAAGCGTCGTTGCTTCCTCTGCGCCGAGAATCGTCCAAAGCAGCAGATCGAGGTACACATCGACAACGATTTCACGCTGTTGGTGAACCCGTTCCCCATCCTGCCCACCCACTTCACGATTCCCAACAACAGCCACACACCGCAGAGCATCAAGGAACACATCGGCGAGATGTACAAGGTGCTCACCGAGTATCCCGAGCTCATGGTGTTCTACAATGGTCCCAAGTGTGGAGCATCGGCACCCGACCACATGCACCTGCAAGCAGGTTCAAGCGGCATCGTGCCCCTGCAGAGCGGTTGGCAACGCTTGAGCCGCAACCTTGAAGAGGTGTTCACCGACGGCGATGCCACCATCTCGGTGGTACACGGCTTCGTGACAGGAGCCATTGCCATCGTGAGCCACTCACAGGAGGCAGGCGTGAAGGCGTTCCAGAAAGTTTACGCCTCTATGCCTCAACGCGAAGACGAGACCGAGCCGATGATGAACATCGTGGCATGGCGACAGAACGACGAGTTCGTCATTGTTGTCATACCGCGCGCCAAGCACCGTCCCGACTGCTACTTCGAGGAAGACGAGAGCCGCAAGGTGCTCGTAAGCCCGGGAGCGCTCGACATGTCAGGCATGCTCATCACACCCCGTCCTGCCGACTTTGAAGGCTTGACAGGAGAGCAGGCACAGGCCATCATCGCCGAATGTGGCGTGAGCGAAGCCGCTGTCGAAGCAATTGCTGCCAAGGTTAAAGCCTTGTGCCAGAGCGAGAGCACGGAGGAGCTGCCCATGAACGGCAAGGAGCCCAACGTGTCGGTAGGCATCGTGAGCGGCGAGAAAATTTCGTTCGCCCTCAACAAGCCTTACACAGCCAAGGGCGAAAGCATCGTTGGCGAGCAGACCGTTGAGTTTTGCGAAGGCGGCATCATGTGGAACGGCAACCAGTATCGCGAACTGACGTTCCATCCATCATCGCCCGACTGCTCCTTCTCGCTTCACGACGTGACCATCGGCGTCAACTTCCACTGGGAGCGCAAGGAGACGCAGACCTTCCTCGGCACGCTACGTCTGGTAGTGGAGGCCGACAAGATTTGCGCCATCAACGACCTGCCTGTGGAGAAATATCTGGAGAGCGTCATCTCAAGCGAGATGAGTGCCACCTCGAGCCTCGAGCTGCTCAAGGCCCACTCGGTCATCTCACGCAGCTGGCTGCTCGCACAGATAGAGAAGCGCCGCAAGCTCAAAGAGGGTTCCAACAATTTCTTCTCGTTCATAAAGAAAGACGATGAGCTCATACGCTGGTACGACCGCGAGGACCACACCATCTTCGACGTGTGTGCCGACGACCATTGCCAGCGCTACCAGGGCATAACCAAGGAGACGAGTCCCAACGTGGCCGTGGCCATTGGTGCCACGCGTGGCGAGGTGCTCATGTCTGAAGGCGACATCTGCGATGCCCGTTTCAGCAAGAGCTGCGGCGGTGTGAGCGAGGAGTATCAATATTGTTGGGAGAACATCAAGATGCCTTACCTCCTTGCCGTGCGCGACACAGCCAAGGGCGTGAAGGACGAGGACACCATTCCTGACCTCACCGTCGAGGCAGAGGCCGACAAGTGGATACGCACAGCGCCAGACGCGTTCTGCAACACCCACGATAAGACCATCCTGTCACAGGTGCTCAACGACTTCGACCAGGAGACCACCGATTTCTATCGTTGGCGCGTAGAGTACACCCAGCAGGAGCTTCATGACCTCATCACCGAGAAGATGAAGATAGATCTTGGCGACATCCTCGACCTCGTTCCCGTGGAGCGTGGCAAGAGCGGTCGTCTGTGCAAGCTCAAGATTGTGGGCAGCAAGCGCTCGTTCACCATCGGCAAGGAGCTTGAGATACGCCGCGTGCTGAGCACGTCACACCTCTACAGCAGCGCCTTCGTCACCGACAAGGCCGACGTTGTGGACGGCGTGCCACAGAAGTTCACACTCATAGGTGCCGGTTGGGGCCATGGCGTTGGCCTGTGCCAGATTGGTGCCGCTGTGATGGGCGCTCAAGGCTATAAGTATGACCAGATCTTGCTGCACTACTATCGTACGGCCGATCTCAAAAAACTGTATAAGTAACAACAGACAATAACACGAGTGACGGGCAGACAAGGAGCCAAGCCGATGTTGCCCGACGGTCAGCCCCGTCGGCACACACAGCCCACTTCCTGGTCTACTCGTCACTTGTCAGTTGTCTACTAAAAAACTAAAACCGTAAACAATGAAATCACTAAAGAACATCAATCCGTGGGCATGGATCTCGACCCTCTATTTTGCTGAAGGTCTGCCTTACGTTGCCGTGATGACCATCTCCGTCATCATGTACAAGCGTCTTGGCATCTCCAACACCGACATCGCCCTCTATACCGGCTGGCTTTATCTTCCATGGGTTATCAAACCCTTCTGGAGCCCCTTCGTGGACCTCATCAAGACCAAGCGTTGGTGGACCCTCACCATGCAGTGGGCCATCGCCATCGCCTTTGCTTGCATAGCGTTCTCCATCCCCACCCCCTTCTTCTTCAGGCTCACGCTCGCCTTCTTCTGGCTTGTGGCCTTCTCATCGGCAACCCACGACATCGCTGCCGACGGCTATTATATGCATGCGCTTACCGAGCACGAACAGTCGTTGTATGTGGGCATCCGTAGCACCTTCTACCGTGTTGCTACCGTTGCTGGTCAGGGCTTGCTCGTTATCGTGGCTGGCTTGATTGAAACGGGTACGGGCTTAACACCTGCCGAGGTTACCATTGAGGCTTCGCCACAATACACTAACACGCTCACCTTGCCACAGTTTGCGGCCGACGCTACGGCTCAGACAGCGGCTGATGGCGAAAACTGCTTCGTGTTTACCGATGCTGTGGTAAAGGCTGGCGTAGCGGTTGATGCAAAAGAGGGTGCTGGTGCAAAAGACAAAATTGCACAGCTCACTGATAGCATTAAGGCGCTAAATATGGCCAATGGCTTCATCGCTAAAGAAGAGGCTAAGGCTGTGGTGGCTACTACTGCTGCCGAGGCCAGCAACGAGGGCTGGGGAGCGGCCTTCACAAAATGGGTGCACGACACCTTTGGCGAAGAGGAGAAGGCTACGGCTTCGAACGTGGTTAGCAACATTGCCATTGCTGGCGTGAGGCTGCAGCAGAAGCCCGCTGAGGGCGAGACCATCGTGCTCAACTTTGCCTTTAAAGATGGCGACCAGAGCATCTCGCTTGAGCAGGCTAAGTTTGCGCCCCGCTTCGAGTTTACTGCTGAAAACTGGGATAAACCTGCTTACCTCATCTTCCACATCGACAACAAGCTGAAGACCACTACGAAGGCTACCTTCGCTGGCACATCGGGCAACATTCCTATGGCTTGGCTCGTCGTGTTTGTTGTGCTGTCAGTCTTCTTCTTGATGTGCGCTATCTATCACAGCATCATCCTGCCGCGTCCGCAGAGCGACCACGCTCCTGAAAACGTTACGGCCTCGAACCTCATGGCCGAGTTCTTCTCTACCTTCAAGTCGTTCTTCTGCAAGAAACAGGCTTTGGTGGCTATCGTCTTCATGTTGCTGTATCGTTTGCCTGAGGCTCAGCTGGTGAAACTGATCAACCCCTTCTTGCTCGACTCTATCGACAAGGGTGGTTTGGGTCTTACCACTGGTCAGGTAGGTTTGGTTTATGGCACCGTGGGCATCATTGGCCTTACGCTAGGTGGCATCATTGGCGGTATTGTTGCTGCTAAGGGTGGCCTGAAGAAATGGCTGCTGCCTATGGCGTGGAGCATGTCGCTCACCTGCCTCACCTTCGTATATCTGAGCTATTTCCAGGATCACTCGTTGTTCATCGTTAACCTGTGTGTCTTCATCGAGCAGTTTGGTTATGGCTTCGGCTTTACAGCGTATATGTTGTTCCTCATCTACTTCTCAGAGGGCGAACACAAAACATCACACTACGCTATCTGTACAGGCTTCATGGCTTTGGGCATGATGCTCCCCGGCATGGGTGCCGGCTGGCTCCAGGAGACCATCGGCTATCGCCACTTCTTCGTGTGGACGATGATCTGCTGCGCCGCCACCATCCTTGTATGCTACTTCGTTAAAGTGGATCCAAACTTCGGAAAGAAGGTTGGTGAAAAGAAATAAAAACACAACATCTTTATGATAACAGACAGCCAACAGACCGATTGTCAGCAAACTGTTGGTTCAAGGAGAGACCTCCATTGGACCGACCGCATATGGCTTGCCACCATGAGCATAGCCAATGGGGTGCCCTTTGCCATAATCTTTCTGTTGGCTGTCATGTTTAAACGCTTCGGTCTGAACAACTCTACCGTGGCTTTCAACATCTCGTTTGCATGTCTTCCGTGGGTCATCATACGCCCCGCTTGCCATCTGCTGCTCCGGCGCGTGGGATGGAGCAAGGACGTGTGGCTCCTTGCCACCGAACTGGTCATTGCCCTTTCCTTGCTTCTCATGTCAGAATCTGTTGCTTCTGACCTGTGGTTTCAACAATCGATGATTATGCTCATCGTCATCACGACATCAGCCACCATCCACAATCTGTCAACAGAGAGCCTTTACAAAGAAATAACGTGCAACCCCTATCCCACCGTTCTGCGCCCCCTCTTCGTGGCGTTCCATTCTGTAAGCCTGCTCTTCTGCGTGGGCTTCCTCACCATGTTTGCCGGCAACATGGAGGTTGTAACGCGCAACCCCCAATCGGCCTGGGCCACCACCCTTCGTGTAGCAGCCCTGTTCTACGGCCTTCTATGGGTTTTTCACCTGCTTAAAGTGTGGAAACGCAACAGCCCCTCCTCATCCGATGCCGACATCAACAACCTTGCCAACAGGCACGAGTTGCTCCGCGCCGTGCGCCTGTTCTTCGGCAAACGTTCTGTAAGCATAGGCGCCATGTTCTTCATGCTCTTCATGCTTCCTCAGGGTCTCACATGGGTTGTGTCGTCCCTGTTCATCATCGACTCCACCCACCGTGGCGGTCTCGGCCTCTCGCCCCAAGAGTATGGCCTCACCGTTGGCACCGTAGGCACCATTGGCTTGACCATTGGCGTCCTCCTTTGTTTAAGTCTTCTCAAGCGTTACCCTTTCCACCGCCTTCTCTTGCCCTTCTCGGCAGCCTCCCTTCTGCCAGCCATCGCCGGCATGGTGCTCAGCCACATTGCCACCTCTTCGCTTGCTTTTGTCAACGTGTGGGTGTTTCTCTCACATGCCGCCATCGGCGTCGTCGTGATAACGTTCATGAGCTTCCTTGCCTATTACAGCTGCGGCAAATTCCGCCCCACGTTCTATTCTATCGGCATCGCCCTCCTCTTCCTGTCGCTCTTCCTCACAGGCCTCTACTCTGGTAGCCTTCAACGCTATTATGGCTACCGTGTCTATTTTGCTTTCGCCCTTGCCGCCAGCGTGCTCTCCCCCGTAGCCGCCACCATCCTCAAGCTGTTTTGCTTTAGGAAGAATACAAAATAAAGGAAAGGAAAAGAGAAATGACAAAAGATAAAGGAAGGAGAAAAAAGAAAAGATGGAAGGAAAAAGAAGGAAGGAAATAAATAAATAAAAAGAAGGAACGAACGAATAAAGGAAGAACGAATAAAGTAAAAAAGAAGGAAAAGAAAAATAGAGGAAGGAAAAAATTGTCCCTATTGTCTCTATTGTCTTTAAAACAACGCAAGCAAGACCCGCAAGCAAGAACAAATAAGAAAGAAAAGAAAGAGAAGATAATAAGGAATAAAAAATAAAGATTGTCCCCCTTTGTCTTATAACCCAAGGCAGAAAACATAAAAACAGGTAAAAACCATTATGAACAAGAGAGAATATGCCAAGGCAAACCTCGACTGGCTTGCCGCAAAAGCAGAAGAGGATGGCGTGAAGGCCCTTCCTCGTGGAGTTTATTATAAGGTGTTGAGCGAAGGCGTGAACGACGGTCGTCATCCCTCGCCGCGTAGCATCGTGACTGCCCATTACACCGGTCGCACCATCAACGGCAAGAAGTTTGACAGCAGTCGTGGTGGTGCCCCTCTTGCCATCCGTCTGTGCGACCTCATAGAAGGTTGGATTGTGGCCATGCAGCAGATGTGTGTAGGCGACAAGTGGGAGGTCTACATCCCCGCCTCCATGGGCTACGGCAAGTTCTCGCAGCCGGGCATCCCCGGAGGTTCTACCCTCGTCTTCGAGATTGAGCTGTTAGGAATAAGCTGATAGTTTTTCTTTATCCCGCTTGCGGCTCCAACTTAAGCTAATGCTGATGTTTATGCTTAAGATGAGTTTATGCTTTTATTCAGATAAAAGTGTTATTTTTGCATTATAAATCAAAAACAGAGATATGGAGCGTCTGAAAAGGCAAACAAACAGGCTCCAAGAGATAAAAATAAGCACCAATAACCGTTATACAGAAATGAAGCGAACAATTTTCCCTTACGATTTTTCTCCATACTATCCCATTGGAATTCAGCCATGCCCCATGTATGTGGATGTGGCAAATCGTATTTATGACAGAATGAAGGACATGGACATCAATTTGCCTAATGATGACAAGCTGAAGAAAGAGATTGCCATCAATGTGGCAATCTACTATGAGGACAAGATGTCTGGCATCGGGCTATGGAACGCATTTGTGGGTAAGCACTTGCTCAAATATGCACACTCGTTGCCATTCTTCGACGACTTTGATGTTCTTGACAAGAATGATGTGAACATAAAAGAAGTGGAACTGTTGGTCTGGTTTGTTTTGTCCAGAAATTTTGATGACCGTTTCCTCAATCCTTTAGCAATGCAGGAAGACGCGTCAAACATCATTATGGAAGTTCTTACAGAGGATGATGAGGTAGAAGAGAACTGGGCTTTGCATCATTTCATTTATAACCCTGACACGGCTAACGACTATTTCAAGTTGAAGCATGTGCTGATATGGCTTCGTCGCTCCTACCTTCTCTGCTCTCCTTTATCGGAAGACAGGTTTGAGAGATATGTCGACTCTTACTTAGAGCATTTTAACAAAAGTGAAGCGACCTACTATGCAGAAACTTCTTTCTCCATGAATTGCGAGATAGGACCAATGGCAGAAAAAGCCCATCTATGGTTGGCTGACATGTATTTGGAAAATGACATGCATGAGGAGTCTGAAAAACTAAGGTCTCTAAAATATTGCCAGCAAGATTTGTTTGAGGTGATTGATGCTGATTCAGAATATGCTGTGGTGAAGAACTCGAATGACGAAGAGTTTAAAATGAAAAACGCTTATCCTGACATCATCTTTAAAGGCTCTTATTTTTGTACAGCACTTGTAAAGTTTGCTGACAATGATTGGGAAATCAATGGTGTGGTGTTCAACGCGAATAAAGCCATTTATGACAAGAAGCATGAGCAGCAGGCTACATTGAAGAAGTCTTACGAATGTGCCTATCCTTTATATATGAAACGTACAAAAGGTAAGCGCCTTGCTTTTTTTGAGGACACAAAACAGCTGAAAGCATGGTTGAAGAAAATTACGCCAGAAATGGATATGGACCATTTTGGTTATCAGTTGCCAATTGGCCAGCAGGTTGTTTTTATTTCAGAGAAGGCAGGAATAATCTTTGCACCAGACATCATTCATGCAATAAAATGCAGCTATAACCCTTACTACAAGAAATGTGATGCGTATACATTGCAACAAGAAACGATGGATGCTCTTATAAATACGGAAATCATGCATCCAGAGTTGCTGCATTATCTGCTTGAGAACAACATGTTGCAGGATGGTGATTTAAGCGGAAACTATCCAAGCGAATTGGGTAAGCATATCTTTACTCGCAATATCGACTTCATTGCCCGCAATCATCGCAGACATCTTTATTGGGACCACGACTTCTAACAATTGAGCCCCATTGAAAAAGGGCTCAGTAAGCCAAAGCAACATAAAGAACGAGGAGGTGAGCACGTTCAGAAAAACCTATAAGTCGCTCCTTGACGACCTGCGTTTTGATGTGGTGTAAGAAACTGATAATAAGTTTTTATAAACGTGTAACGCAAAATGAGGCATGAGCTTTATATCTTTGCATTATCCAATAACCAATAACGCAACAATTATGGAAAAAACAAAGAACAAGCACAATGCGGTGACCATGCCCAAAGTGTTAAATGAAGAAATGCTTCACAGCCTCTGCGAACGCTACAAAGACGAAATAGGATTGGGCATCTTTAAAGCTCATTGCTGTCCTCGCATTCGCTATGTCATCAACAGGAACAAGTTTGGATATGCCTACTTTGGCGATTTCTTCTTTTGGGACGACGGAGGCCTGTATGTATGGCAACAAAGCGAGGAGTTTGTAGAAGACCACAACCCCGACATTGTAGAAGATTATTTTGGGCATCGTTGTGAAGGACGCGGCTACACGTCGCGCTCCATCTTTGCAGGAATAGACACAGGATATGACGACAGCAAAGGTAGCCGGATGTTCACTGGCGATGTCGTAATGGTGAAAGAAAAAGACGGCTATGAACTTGGTGCTCTCTGCTTAGCATCACCGCGCACCATGTCAGGGGAAGGCTTTTACGGTTTTCCGCTTGACAACTATTCGCTCACTCTTGACATGTGTAAAGAGGATGGTTATCAGTTAGAGCGCATTGGGACAATTTTCTACCAACTTGACCCTTGCGAAGAACCGATTCCTGTATGGGACAAGGCGCTGACATACAACAACACCATCCATAATGGCGAAGAAGAAAAAACATTGCGCACCATGGCGCGATACACGCCAAACTTTGACAAAGAAGTTTGGAAATACTTGGGGTTGGAAATACTCGGTATAGAGGAATTCGATTGGAGATAAAAACAAAAAACAAAGAACATGAAAGATTATATAATATTTTTTCAAGACCTCCTTGGAGGTCGAAACGAAGAGTTTGACAAAGCAGACAAGAAACGCATCCGTCTCATTAGACATAAGGACAACAGAAAAGTGAAACTCATTGATGGCAAAGAGTACGCCAACTCGCTTTTTGATTTGTACCTTAATGAGCATGACGTGTTTCTTAGCTACCAAAGCGAACAAGTGGCTAAGCGTTTCAAAGACGTAGACTATATCGTGGCTTTCATCGGCGAAGAAAGTACATCATCAAGATTTGTCGGTGTTTTCAAAAACAACGGTGTTATAAAGGAAATAGAAGATTACAATGGAGAGTCTCAGGCTAAATTTAATTTTTCAGAGCTTGAAGGATTCGACTTGCTGAAAGAGAGAGTTGTCATAGAATGGAAAAATCCATTAAGTTGGCTTCAGAATTATGCCAACCAGATGCCTGTCATAAAGATTGACCGTGGACTTAAAGAGAACAACATTCCCGTCTTTAGCCGTTTTGAGGATGTCGTTCTTAACTATACCCAGCTGAAAATGATCTTCGAGACAAATAATCCAGAATGGAAAGCGAAGTTGGAAAGCTGTAACGGCATCTATCTTATTCTGGACAAAGCGACAGGAAAACAATATGTAGGCTCCACATATAACACCAAAGGAATATGGGGACGATGGGCTGATTATGCCGACACAGGACATGGTGGCGACAAGGATCTGAAGCCCCTTATAGAAAAAGATGCCGCTTATGCAAGAAAGAATTTTCAATGGTGCATATTGGAGACCTTGCCACTTAAGATTCTTGAAGAACATGCCATTGACCGCGAATCGCTTTACAAGCGTAAGTTTGGCACTCGTGAGTTTGGCTATAACAACAATTAAGCCCCTTCTCTATGTCTCTAATTCTTAAATATATCTGGGTTGTAAAAACAATTCACCGTGCAGGACGTATCACGCTGAAGGAACTCAACGAGAAATGGCGAGCTAATGTCGATCTAAGCCGTGGTGAAGATTTGCCACGGCAGACCTTCGACAGATGGAAAAGCGGCATTCTCGACTTGTTTGGAATATTGATTGATTGTGAGCAGCGCGGCGGATACCATTATTATATAGCCAATCCTAAAGAGCTGAGCGAAGGCAAACTGCGCACATGGCTTCTAAACACCTATGGCACAGCAGAGACCTTGTCAAGCAACCTCTCAATACACGACCGGATATTAACGGAGAACATCCCGTCAAGCCAAGACCACCTGTCTACTGTTCTTGAGGCAATGAAGTCGAACAACACGTTGCACATAACGTTCAAAGCTTTCACCATGAAGGAGCCAAAAAGGTTTCTCGTTGAGCCATACTGCGTTAAGATGTCGGCACAACGATGGTACATGCTGGCAAGAAACACAGAGCATAAAAATTTGCGACTATACTCTCTTGACAGGATAGAAGCTGTGGAGATTAGCAACACCCGCTTTGTCTTACCTGACGATTTTAACGCAAAAGATTATTTTGCAGAGTTTTTCGGTATTGTTTTAGACGAATCTGTGCCTCTACAAACAATCATTCTTAGGGCAGACAAATATCATCAAAACTACATGCGAACACTACCGCTTCATCCGACACAAAGGGAGATATTCGCATGCGACGATTATGCCGATTTTGAACTCAAGCTACGCCCCACCTACGACTTTTACATGAAGTTGATGAGTTTCGGCAACATGATTAAAGTGTTGGAACCTAAAAACTTGCAAGAAGAAATATGCAAGTGGTTGGAGAACACTATAGAAATGTACAGATAAAAAATCTTTGCTCAACAATGTTAGACGAAGATAATAACGATTCGTTGAATTTACCTGGCTATTATGGTTGGTATTGGTGGGAATGAATGTTTAGGATTATATGACAACGCGAAAATCACAAAAAGGAACAGGCTTTAATGTCATGCGAAACAGGCTTTAAAATCATGCGAAACAGGCTGTAATGTCATGCGAAACAGGCTTTAAAGTGATCGTACCCCGGTCGGGGTACATGTGTACCTCGGTCGGGATACATGTGTACCTCGGTCGGGGTACATGCGTACCTCGGTCGGGGTACGATGATTTAAAAGGCATTTTTCAACGGCAAGACCGTAATATCTCCGCCACGCCACATGCACCATATTGTTTTTTCTAAAAATATTTTTGCCCTTTTCTCTTGACTTTGCTTGCGCGATTGTGTATCTTTGCATAACGACAAACAATCTTAATAACGCAATGAGCATAAAATACGAAATTCATTCAATCAAGAACTCGCAAGGCACAGGAAAGGACCGCCATTTTGCACAAATATTCGACCAACCGGCTATGACTGCCGAACAGCTGAAAAGCCACATCCAGGCCAGCTGTTCGCTGACAAAAGGCGATGTTGAAGCCACGCTGTCGGCTCTGCGCGAGCACATGACAAGGGAGCTTATTGAAGGCCACCGCTTCTACATTCCATCCATTGGCTATTTCTCCCTGGCTGTAGACATGGACATGCCTGAGGGCAAGCCCATAGACAAGGTGCGTGCCGACTATCTGTCTGTGCGCAACATACGCTTCCGTCCCGATGCCACCTTGCTGAAAGAGGTGAGAAAAGGCGTGCGCTTTGAACGGGCAACGTTCACAACGAAGTCGGCAAACCTGACAGAAGACGAGCTGAAGGAGAAGATAGCCCTCTATTTCGCCACCAACAACTGCCTGACACGCCGCGCCATGGAGCAAGAGTTTGGGCTGCGACGAAACGCCGCCTTAAAATGGCTCAGACATTTCACCGAGACAGGACTGCTGAAAAAAGAAGGTTCAAGAAACTCACCTGTCTATTTCCTCAATTGACCAAATGAGAAAGAGGGCGTTTTGAAACCTCGTTTAACATCTTTACTCAACTTACACAAAACATGAAGATAGAAGAAAGCTACATCTGCGGCAAGCACACGGAAGCCGACTGTGAGGACGGCATGGTCATAACGCCTTGGTTTGCAGCCGTCATTGACGGCAGCACCAGCAAGACGCCACGCCGTCTGGACCCGACGATGAAGAACGGACGACTGGCCATGCTTATCATCTCGCAACACATCAAGACCATGTCTGCCTCAACGACCATGGAGCAGTTTTGTGAGGGCGTGACACGGCGCATAGCAAACGAGTATGAGCGGCACGGGGTGGCAGAACGCATGGGCGCTCACCCCGAAGAACGGCTCACGGCCTCAGCCATAATTTACAGCGTGCAGCGACGCGAGGTGTGGATGGTAGGCGACTGCCAAGCCATCGTCGACAACACCTTCTTCGACAACGCCAAACCTTATGAGCAGCACATCGCTACCCTTCGCGCCAACATGATAAAGGAGGGCATGGCGCCAGCCGATGCCCGCCGCGCCATAGAGCCTCAGCTCGTTGAAGCCATGCTGCAAGGGCAGAACACAAGCTACGCCGTAATCGACGGAACGCCCATCTACATGGCCGGCACACGCACCGTTGCCGTAAGCCACGCTGCCGTGCTCGCATCAGACGGCTACCCCTTCCTCCACCCCACCCTCAAAGAGAGCGAGGAAGCTCTGGCGCGGCAACTCGCCGACGACCCGCAAAACATTTCGTCGTTCGTAGCCACCAAAGGGCTTGTCGAGGGCAACAACAGTTTCGACGACAGGGCCTACATCAGGCTAACCGTGTGATTATGAGCACATATTTAAATGTGTTCAAAAATTTTTTTTGGCCAAACCATTGTTTCGTGTTGAAATAATCGCTATATTTGCATCATAAAATAAAGAAGAATCAGCTAACTGTCAAAAACTAAAGATATTCTAACAACATAACAGGAGGACTCAAACTATGACGAAGACAAGAGAAATTTATCGTTGCCCCATTTGCGGCAACATCGTTGAGGTATTGCATGAAGGCGCCGTGCTTTCGTGCTGTGGCAAACCTATGGAGCTGCTGAAAGGCAACTCTACTGACGGTGCTTATGAGAAGCATGTGCCTGTGGTTGAAAAGGTGGAGGGCGGCTTCAAGGTGAAGGTTGGTGCCGTGGAACACCCCATGGTGGAGGAGCACTACATTCAATGGATTGAGCTGCTCACGCCGTTCTGCGTCATGCGACGCGAGCTGCATCCCGGCGACAAGCCCGAGGCGCTCTTTCTTGTGGACCCCGCAACGGCATGCGGACAGAAGATCATGAGCTGCGACATCAGCAAGGTTAGAGCACGCGAATATTGCAACCTGCACGGGCTGTATATTTTGTAAAAAATCACCAGCTTATTGCGAGAGAAGGAAAAGCGCAAGCGTTGTGGATAAAAAACGATAAGACAAAGGTTTGCGCTACGCGCATTTTTTTAAACATTAATTTCCATTAATTGAACATTAATTTAACATCAATTTTCCGCGCGAAGCGCGTATTAATGATAATTAATGGGCCATTAATGGAAATTAATGTTTAAGAAAACAACGAGCGCGAAGCGCGATGTAAATGTCAATAGGATTTGCGCAAGACAAATAAGCAACAAACCTTACTTAACAACCCCCACGATCTCAGAAAGGCTCTTGCAACCATGGTCGTCGAGCCACTGGTTTATGCCGTCGCGCACCTTGATGGTGACGGCAGGATCAAGGAAGTTGGCGGTGCCTATCTCTATGGCTGATGCTCCTGCCATGAAGAACTCGATGGCATCGGCAGCGGTGCTGATGCCTCCCAGTCCGATGACGGGAATGTCAACAGCCTTGGCAACCTGCCACACCATGCGCACAGCCACGGGCTTAACGGCAGGGCCGCTCAGTCCGCCTGTAGAGATGCTGAGCATGGGCTGGCGGCGCTCAATGTCGATGGCCATGCCCATGAGTGTGTTGATGAGCGACACGCTGTCGGCACCCTCAGCCTCAACGGCGCGTGCTATGTCGGCAATGTTGGTGACGTTGGGTGAGAGCTTCACGATGAGCGTCTTGTTGTAACGCTTTCGCACAGCCTTGACCACGCTTGCCGCTCCCTCGCATGTCACACCGAAGGCCATGCCGCCGTCCTTGACGTTAGGACAAGAGATGTTAAGCTCGATGGCGGGGATGTTGTCAAGAGCATCGATGCGTGCTGCACACTCGGCATAGTCGTCGGGGGAAGAGCCACTCACGTTCACAATCATGTTGGTGTCGATGTCCTTAATCTGCGGATAGATGTGCTCGCAGAAATAATCGACACCCTTGTTCTGAAGACCCACACAGTTGAGCATGCCCTGAGCGGTCTCCGCCATGCGCGGGTAGTCGTTGCCCTGACGCGGCACGAGCGTTGTGCCTTTGACGATGATGCCACCAATCTGGTCGAGCGGCACAAAGTCGGCAAACTCCAGTCCGTAGCCAAAAGTTCCCGATGCTGTCATCACGGGGTTCTTCATCCCCAGTTTTCCTATGTTTACGCTTAAATCTGCCATGACAATTTGTTTATGTTCAACACTGGTCCTTCCTTACACACGCACACGTTACCCTCGGTGGTCTTCTCCACACAGCACAGGCAGGCGCCCACGCCGCAAGCCATCTTGTTTTCAAGCGACACCTCACAGCTTATGTTCTCAGCCTTGGCATAACGTGCGACAGCCATCATCATGGGCTTGGGGCCACAGGTAGAGATCTGGTCGAAGCGCTCCTGTGAGAGCACGCTGTGGTTGGTCACGAAGCCGCGCTCACCCTCAGAGCCATCCTCTGTGGTCACAAACACACGGCCCACCGCCTTGAAGAGGTCGAGCTCCAGGAGGTCGGCAGCTGTGCGGGCGCCGAGCAGGAACGTTGGTTCGCCACCTTGCTCCTTGATCTTCTGTCCGAAATAGAGCAACGGGGCCACGCCAACGCCTCCACCGACGAGGAGCACCTTCTCGCTTGCCTCACGCGGCATGGTGAAACCGTTGCCGAGGGGCAGCACACAGTTGAGCGTGTCGCCTTGCTGCAAGCGTGACAGGCGGCGCGTGCCGTCGCCGATGGCAGCTACGAGGAGCCACAGCTCGTTGTTTGTGCGGTCAACAAAATTGATAGAGATGGGGCGGCGCAAGAAGGTTGTTGGCGAGTCGTCTACGCGCACCTCCACAAACTGTCCCGGCAACATGTCGGGCAAGGGTTTCTCGTCGGTGAGCTTTATGAGCACATGCTTGGGGCTCAGCGCTTCTACCGAAGAGACCTTGAGGTCGAGGATAAACTTTTTCATTATGTATGTTATTGCTTGTTTTTTTATGCTGTTCGGGCCGGACAGCCCGCTTTCAAGGGCAAAGTTACGCATTTTAAACTAAAAATGAAAGCCATTGGTTTTAGAATATGAAAAAAACTGCTAATTTTGCAGTCGTAACAGAACAAATCCACTACAATGACAGACAACCGTTATTATCTTCCAGCCGAGTGGCACCACCAGACAGGGGTGCAGCTGACATGGCCTCATGCCGACACCGACTGGAAGCCGTATCTCGAAGACATAACAGACACGTTCGTGCAGATCGCGAAAGCCGTGGCCCACTATGAGCCGCTCATCGTTGCAGCCCGACAGCCCGACGAGGTGCGCGAGCTGCTGGCAGAGAGCCTTAACGACGAGGAGATGAGCCGTGTGAGGATCTATGCTTGCGACAACAACGACACATGGGCACGCGACCACGCTTTCATAACGCTCCTGCCGAAGGACGGGGTGGGCGAACGACATCTCGTCGACTTCCGCTTCAACGGATGGGGCGACAAGTTTGCTGCCGACAAGGACAACGCCCTCAACCGACAGCTCTTTGAGCTTGGCGCCTACAAGGGGGTGTATGTGGACGAGAACCAGTTTGTGCTTGAGGGAGGCTCGATAGAGAGCGACGGCAAGGGCACCATCATGACGACAAGCCAGTGTCTGCTTGCGCCACACCGTAACCAGCCCATGACCAAAGAAGAGATTGAAGAACATATAAAGACCGTTCTCGGTGCCGACCGTGTGGTGTGGCTCGACCACGGCAACCTCATTGGCGACGATACCGACGGACACATAGACACCATTGTGCGCTTCGCGCCTGACGACACGCTCCTCTACATCGCGCCGACAAGACCCGATGACGAGCAGCACGCCGACTTTGTTGCGTTGGAGATCCAGCTGCGCTCTCTGCGCACGGCTGATGGCCAGCCTTACCGTCTGCTGCCGCTGCCCATGAACGACCCTATCATGGACGAGGACGGCGAACGTCTGCCCGCCACCTATGCCAACTTCCTGGTTATCAACGGGGCGGTCATCGTGCCTACCTATGACCAGCCCGACCTCGACAGCCGGGCGCTTGCCACCATTGCCGAGGCGTTCAAGGGCTACGACATCATTGGCATTGACGCACGAACGATAATAAAACAGCATGGGTCGATACATTGCCTGACGATGCAAGGAGTTTAATTGGAAGACAAGAGAACAAGGAGAACTGTTAAGAAAAGACAAAGAATGAAAGAGATAAAGATCGGACTGCTTCAGCAGCACAACACAGCCAACAGCGAAGACAACATGCGCCGTCTGGCTGAGGGAATAGAAAAATTGGCAAAAGGCGGAGCACAACTGGTGGTGCTTCAGGAGCTGCACAACTCGCTCTACTTCTGCCAGGTGGAGAACGTGAACAACTTTGACCTTGCGGAGCCTATACCCGGACCGTCAACCGACTTCTACGGGGAGCTGGCAAAACGCAACGGGGTGGTCATCGTGACATCGCTCTTCGAACGACGCGCACCCGGACTGTATCATAACACGGCGGTGGTGATAGAACGTGACGGAACGATTGCGGGAAAATATCGTAAGATGCACATCCCCGACGACCCGGCCTACTATGAGAAGTTCTATTTCACACCAGGCGACCTCGGCTTCAAGCCCATCCAGACAAGCGTGGGCCGACTGGGCGTGCTCGTGTGCTGGGACCAGTGGTACCCCGAGGCTGCGCGTCTGATGGCGCTGCAAGGTGCCGACCTGCTTATCTACCCCACCGCCATTGGCTATGAGAGCAGCGACACAAAGGAGGAGCAGGAGCGTCAGCGCGAGGCGTGGACAACGGTGCAACGCGGTCACGCCGTGGCTAACGGTCTGCCTGTGGTGAGCGTTAACCGCGTGGGCTACGAGCCCGACCCATCTGGCGTGACAGGCGGCATTGAGTTCTGGGGCAGTTCGATGGTCGTAGGTCCTCAGGGCGAGATGCTCTTCCGCGCATCTAAGGACAACGAGGAGAGCACCATCGTGACCATTGACCTCGACCACAGCGAACAGGTGCGCCGCTGGTGGCCCTTCCTCCGCGACAGACGAATAGATGAATATGGCAATATAACAAAAAGATATTTTGAGTGTTGAATGTTGAGTGTTGAGTGTTGAGTGTTGAATGTTGAGTGTTGAGTGTTGAGTGTTGAATGTTGAGTGTTGAGTGTTGAGTGTTGAATGATTGCGGCAAAGCCGCAATGTTGAGTGTTGAATGTTGAATTAACAATCATTTCAACAGGCCTAATTCAACAGGCCTAATTCAACAGGCCTAATTCAACAGGCTTAATTCAACATTGCGGCTTTTGCCGCAATCATTCAACACTCAACCCTCAACACTCAACATTCAACATTGCGGCTTTTGCCGCAATCATTCAACCCTCAACACTCAACATTCAACATTGCGGCTTTGCCGCAATCATTCAACATTCAACACTCAACATTCAACATTCAATATCCTCTTTCCACCGACACCTGGAAGCTGAAATTGGGGTTGACGTTATATTTCACGGCTGCTCCAATGCGGTCGCCTATGTTAGAGATGTCGTAGACGGTGCAAGGCATGAAGCGGCGGTTGCCAGCCAACGATTTCTGGCCATAGAGGTAAGCCTCCCAATGGTCATTAAACTTATAGCCCATGATGGCAGACACGCCAGCTTCGCGCCATGTGTCGTGTTGCCACATGATGTTGTTGAAATAGCCGCCAACAGCCACCGACAGTTTCTTCGTGACGGGGACAGCATACATGGCCGACACGTTCTGTGTGAAGCCGGCTCCTCCTCGCGCGTTCTTGCCAAACTCGGCAAAGACGGAAGCGCCAAGACTCACGTTCATGCCTTTGTGCAGCGACCAGTTGTACCAGTTGCCCCAATAGAGCGGTCGCAAGGTCATGGGCAGCACCTCACCTCGCATGCCAATGGCAGGGAGATTTAACGAGTCGGTATGCTCGCCACCAAAAGCCCCGAGAAACGATGGCTCCACAGCGCGATCAGCAGCAAAAGAAGAGCCATCAACCGCTTCGTTCACAGGCTTTTCGTTCAAAACCTTATCGTTAAGATTTTCACCAACCTTAGCGTTCGTACCCACTTGTTCTGTTACAACGGTTGAGTTCTCATTATTCTGCGTTTTCACGTTTTGCGCCATTGCTTTAGGCCCCCATATCGTTAAGGCTCCCAACAAAAGCAAGCATATTTTGCAATATTCTTTCATTCTCATATTCTTTTTCTTTCAACAAGCCTATTCCTTTAAAGACCAATCATTTAAAGACCAATCCTTTCAAGCAACCAATCCCTTAAAGGAACAAATTCTTTTCATTCAAATAAGCGTTTACAAAGATAACGCCATAAAGCGTTATTGCAAAATGTTTTAAACTTATTTAAAGGTAAAAAAACTTTTAAAGGTAAAAGGGTAAAAAGGTAAAAAAGGCTACGCCCTTGAGACCATTAACAGATTGATAGCAACCAACAGGTCCTCCCTATAGCCAAGGCATTCTACTCCCCTCTCCCGCTCGACCTTTGGTCGCTTGCCAAAGCAAGAACGGGGAGGGGTGAGCAGCCTTTAGGCTGCGAGGTGGTGGGGCTTCAATAGCCAAGACATTCTACTCCCCTCCATAAGGGGAGGGGTGAGCAGCCCTTGGGCTGCGAGGGGG
>OBLI01000167.1_pt1 | contig 72116 bp, 43 predicted proteins | sample 1519701 | NCBI WGS metagenome assembly OBLI01 (sample SAMEA3663005, study PRJEB22513) | pig gut metagenome | biome: pig gut; feature: pig-associated habitat; material: faeces | place: France | collected 2012
TCAGCTATTGGACATGCTCTTAGCCATTGATTATTCTATTGCAACATCGGTTACCCAATAAGCCTATCGTTTCTCACCCTAAATTTTACGGGACAATAATAATTTATATTATATAGTCACTTGGCAGAATATTCCCTCCTATCGCTGTGGGCTGTCAGGATGGAGGGGCATATCATATTGTCCACGTGAGGTATGGATAAAAAATGTGCCGCCAAATACCTATCTCAGGCGTCTGGCGGCATCTCTTTACATGTATGAGATATTAACTTCGAATAATTTCTTGTTGCTTGTCTGGCTTAAACTAACTAACTAACTTTTACGTTTGCAAAGATAGTGACTTAAATCAAGAGTTAGGGGTGGGCTCCTTGCAAAAAGTGGTGGATTATCTTGCAAAATCGGTGAAATGGGCGTTTTTTGCAAGAAAACACCACACCCAAAGAGCATTTTTCCGCCTCGCCAGACATTGTAATATTGATTTTTTCTTTGTAGTCTTGGTTTTCTTCCTGTATGCGTGGTGTCGGGCCTCTGCTGATGCTCCCCTCCCTGGCTGATGCTTCCGGTCAGGAATATCATCAAGTGGCCAAATCTCCATGCCATCTTTTTCGTCCTCATACATCACCTTCCTCGTCCTCACACTCCATCTTCCCCGTCCTCACACTCTATCTTCCCCATTCTCCACACCATCATCCATTGCAGGCCACCCCGTAAGGAGCAGTCTCTTTGTGATGCATGTGTCCGCTGCCTCCCCGTGTGATGTGGATGCAATATCAGCCACGCGGGGACGCATGATGCCGCCAGTCATTACCGCCCACCATGGGCCACTGGCATTGTTGTCAGGGCTGCCGTGACAGAAGAGTCATTGGCCGCCGCAGGATGGTCTCGCCTCTCAGGTGTCGCCGTCGGCCACCAGCTGGTCGTTCGTCATGCGCTGCATGTACGATTGTATGATGCCCTTCAGCCGCCTAACATCAGTCTCCACATTGACCTCCTGCATGATATTCTTCCGCAGGTGAGGGTCCTTGTGGTAGTCGTAGACAGCCTTCAGCTGCTGGCCGTCGTGCTGTATGAGCCACCGTGGTGTCACATACTGGTACAGCCCGTTGTTGTAGTTGACCGCCCAGGAGTCCTCCGCGGCAGTCGAGAGCAGGTCCTTTCCCCATGCCACGAAGGGGCGCCTGTGGCCCAGCCATGCCAGTATTGTGGGCATGATGTCTGTCTGCTGTGCTATGACATGGCTCCTCCCGCGGGGCATCTCGCCTGAGGGGTCGAAGAAGAGCAGAGTGGACGAGAACAGTCCGAGGTCTGTCCCGTAGATATCGTGGTCATAGAGGTTGGTATGGTCGGCCGTGATGACGAAGATTGTATTGCTGTACCATGGCTCTCTGCTGGCTGTCTCGAAGAATCGTCTCAGCGCCATGTCTGTATATCTGACACACTTGTGGATGGGGTTCTCCTTGCGCACTATGCCTTCAGCCTGTGGGTTCGGCGTGTCCTTGTAGACGTCCCTGTACTTCTCGGGCAGGGAGTAGGGGTGATGGCTTGAGGCTGTGAAGACTGTCGTCATGAACGGCTGCCGGAGGCTTCCCATGGCAGCGGCGTAGTATTGCATGAACTCCTCGTCCCATATCGCCCATGTCCCGTCGAAGTCTTTCTCGCCTCCGAACCTCTTGTCCGCGTCATACTCTGTCCTGCCGTAGTACGCCCCGAATCCCGATGCCTTGGCGAATGCCTCAAAGCCCATGCTGCCGTTCGATGCGCCATGGAAGAAAGCTGTCGTGTATCCGTCTGTTGCCAGCGAGCGTGCCATGCCGCCGACACGGTTCATTGCTGCGGGAGTGAGGAAGAACGGCTCTATGAACTGTGGTATGCCGGAGAGTATCGAGGGCATGGCGTCGATGCTCTTGCGGCCGTTGGCCAGGGATATGTCGAAGGTCAGGGAGTGGCGCGACAGCGAGTCGACGAACGGTGTGAAACCCTTGTACCGCCCCCCGTCAAGGTGCTCGTTAAGGGCTCCGACATACTCGCGGCCGAGACTCTCGACAATGATTATGCAGACATTCTTGCGCCTCACACTGTCCTCAGCCGGCGTTTCGGGCTCGTGCAGGGGGCTGTATATCCCAGCGAGCTCTTCGTCGGTATAATATCGCGGGTCGTGGAAGACACTCTTGCCCATCGTGCGGAGCATGGAGAAGGGTGTGTTCAATACCAATGCGGCGTCGTGAGGGCGTGAGACATACTGGTTGGCATTGCTGACAGTGATGGGTCTCACGGTACGCCCTATGCCGCCACGCATGCCGAAGATGCAGAGCGGGATGAAGATGATGAGTGTCAGGAGGCGTGTCCCCAGCCTTGCATACTGTGACGCGTGGCGCCTTATGGCAAGGCGGGCGGCGAGGATTGTCATGACCATCACGGCAGCGAAGACAGCGAAGAGATACCAGTGGCTTACCGTCTCGGCCCCGAAGACCTTGTAGATGTTGTCGTCGTGTGAGAACTCTGAGAAGACGGACATCGTCGTGCGGTGGCCCGTGTATTTATAGTAGACACTGTCGGCGAGGTTCATGGCGAGCCCCGCGCCGTTCATGATGGCGAACAGCCACAGTGTTATGCGCTGCCTGCTTGCCGGCAACAGCAACAGCGCCACCACGACCACGATGTTCAGGTACATCACGGCCGAGATGTCAAAGCGCAGGCTGCCGCTGAGCAGCGATGCCATGTCGTTGTCGCTGAGGGTGTTGGCGAATGTGGCATAGTTCTCCGCAAAGTAAGCCACACGCCCTGCCATCATGACCGCGAGGGCTATGGCTATCAGCGCGACAAGTGTCAGCAGCGGTGTTATTGTCTTTCTCATGAGTGTTGTCTTTATGTTGTTGGCGGGGTGTGCCTGCCTGCACTACAGCTTCTGCATGTCGTTCAGCTTGCTGTAGTATCCGTTCTTGGCGAGCAGCGACTCGTGTGTGCCACGCTCCACGATGCGTCCCTCGTGCAGCACAAGAATCTCGTCGGCGTTCTTTATCGTCGAGAGGCGGTGGGCGACGGCGACAGTCGTGCGTGTCTTCATAAGCCTCTCCAGGGCGTCCTGCACGAGACGCTCTGACTCTGTGTCGAGGGCCGATGTCGCCTCGTCGAGAATGAGTATCGGCGGATTCTTCAGTATGGCGCGCGCTATGGAGACACGCTGCCGCTGTCCGCCCGACAGCCTTCCGCCACGGTCGCCGACACATGTGTCGTAGCCATGCTCTGTCTGCATGATGAAGTCATGGGCGTTGGCGATGCGTGCTGCCTCCTGTATCTGCTCGTCAGTGGCGTTGTCGACACCGAACGATATGTTATTGCGGAAGGTGTCGTTGAAGAGGATGGCCTCCTGGTTGACATTGCCTATGAGCAGCCGGAGGTCGTGTATGCCGAGATGACGGACATTGACACCGTCGATGAGCACCTCGCCCTCACACGTGTCATAATATCGGGGTATGAGGTCGAGCAGTGTCGACTTGCCCGAGCCTGACTGCCCTACGAGGGCTACGGTCTGACCCTTGCGGATAGTGAGGTTTATATCCCTCAGCACCCACTGCTCCTGATAGCGGAAGCTGACATTGCGGAACTCTATCTCATGCTCGAACGACGACTTGCGCACACAGTCCTTCTCCTCCCGTATGGGGTTCTCGGCCTTCAGTATCTTGTCTATGCGCTCCATCGACGCAAGGCCCTTCGGGATGTTGTATCCCGCGCGTGAGAAATCCTTCAGGGGCTGGAGTATGCTGTACAGGATGACCATATAGTATATGAACGTCGGGCCTGAGAGACCCTTCCCCGCAAGGACAAGGTAGCCTCCGAACCACAGCACGATGACTATCATCAGCGTGCCGAGGAACTCAGACATGGGATGGGCAAGCTGCTGGCGTGTGTTGACCCTCGTTATATGGTCACGGTAAAGCGTGTTGATGCGGTCGAAGCGCGTGTTCATGCGTCGCTCGGCGCAGAACGCCTTTATGATGCGAAGGCCGCCGAGAGTCTCCTCCACTTGCGACATCGTGTCGCTCCATATCGACTGGGCCATGGTCGACTGTGCCTTCAGCTTCTTGCCTATGGCGCCCATGAGCCATCCCATGACAGGGACGAAGAGTATGGTGAAGAGTGTCAGCTGCCACGAGATGACAATGAGAGTGGCGAAATATGCTATGATGAGGATGGGGTTCTTGAAGAGCATGTCGAGCGATGACATGATGGAGTTCTCCACCTCCTGCACATCGCCTGACATGCGGGCGATGATGTCGCCCTTGCGCTCCTCAGAGAAGAAGCCCAACGGCAGGGAGGTTATCTTCTGGTAGAGAAGGTTGCGTATGTCGCGCACAACACCCGTGCGGATAGGGATTATCGTGGCCGAGGAGAGGAAGTAGGCGCCTGTCTTGAAGAATGTCGCCACAGCGAGGAACAGGCCTATGACAAGAAGAGTCGTCGACGCCCCGACGGTCTCTATAAGCTGTGTGACATAATAGTCGGCGTTGTTCGACAGCACTTCCTTGGCATGGTCCCATGACCATGGCATGAGCTGTGTCACACGCCCTGCCTCGCCTGTCTTGAAGAGTATCTGGAGGATAGGCACAAGGGTGGCGAAGGAGAAGATGTTGAGTATGGCCGAGAGAATGTTGAAGACCACACTCATGACAAGATACTTCTTGTATGGCGGCACAAAACGCCGCAGGATGTCTATGAATTCGCGCATGGATGATATGACATGCAGCAGCCATCCATGCCGTCAGGGACAGGACGCCTGACGGTATGGATGGCTGGGATGCTCTTATGAGAGATAGAATTTAGTGAACGCCTTGCAGCAGTTGATGTGGTCCTCAGCCGACGCTGTCTCCCTGACACTGTGCATGGCGAGGACACCATTGCCCATGTCTACGCCACGGAGAGGGAGCGACGAGGCGAGGATATTGCCGAGGGTGGAGCCGCCGGCACAGTCGCTGTGGTTGACAAAATACTGGCATGGGACACCCGCACTCTTGCATATCGAGGCGAAGACGGCTGCCGAGGCGGCGTCCGACGCGTACTTCTGGGCGGCATTGAGCTTTATGACGGGGCCGCCACCAAGCACAGGGTGGTTCGTCGGGTCATACTTCTCAGCATAGTTGGGGTGGAAGGCATGGGCGTTGTCGGCCGATATCATGAAGGCGCGCTCTATGCTGCGGTGGTAGTCATCGCGGCTGCCCCCCTGCGCCATGACGACACGCTCTATGATCGATGCGAGGAATGGGCTGCCGGCACCCTGCTTCGTCTGCGACCCTGTCTCCTCGTTGTCGAAGATGGCCATGACGCATGTGCGCTTCACAGCGTTTGAGCCACTCGATGCCTCAAGCAGCGCCTCCATGGCACAATGGGCCATGGAAAGGTCGTCAAGGCGGCCTGCGCTGATGAACTCGTCGTTCAGGCCTACAGTGCATGGCTCTGACGTGTCATAGAGATAAAGGTCAAAGTCGAGGATGCGCTCCTTGCCGACACCTAACTCTGAGGCTATCAGCGACAGCAGCACACCATCACGCTCCATCTCACCCTTGACGATGGCCATGAGCGGAAGCATGTCTTTCTGTCTTGACAGCTTCACCCCGTCGTTCACCTGGCGGTTGAAATGGATGGCGAGGTTGGGTATGGTCAGAAGCGGACGCTTTATATGCAGGAGACGTGTCTCAGGAGCCATGACATCGTCAGTGGAGAGGATGACACGGCCGGCAAGCGACAGCGGACGGTCAAACCATGTTGACATGATAGGCCCGCCATATACCTCGGTGTTCAGCGACAGCATCCCCTGGCGCAGCATCTCGGCATTCGGCTTGATGCGGAATGTCGGCGAGTCGCAGTGGGCGCATATGATATGGAACCCCGCATCGGCAAGAGGCTCTGTGCCGATGACCATGGCGTAAATCGAAGAGTCGTTCTTCGTGACGTATATCTTGTCGCCAGGCTCTATGCCTGTCATGGGGTCACGAGGGTCAAGGCGTCTGAAACCGGCTGTCTCAAGAGAGCGGCTGATGGTCTCTACGGCAAGGAAGTTCACAGGAGATGATTTAAGAAAATCAAGGAGTCTCTTTATCATGGTCTTTGCTTCTGGATATGTTGGTGATAATGCTTCGTGCGGCCCGGAAAGAGCCTTATTCTATGCAAAATTAACTAAAAGATAACATAACAAATAGTAATATGGCATAATTTAACATTTTATTAGAAAAAAAATTACTACCTTTGCACAATAAATGAAAATTAAAGAAATCATACAAAATACATCATGGCATTAAAATGTGGCATCGTCGGTCTGCCAAATGTAGGCAAATCGACTCTTTTCAACTGTCTCTCAAGCGCAAAGGCACAGGCTGCAAACTTCCCGTTCTGCACCATAGAGCCTAATGTCGGCGTCATAACCGTTCCTGACGAGAGGCTGACAAAACTCGCAGAGATAGTTCATCCCGGACGTATCGTGCCGGCTACATGTGAGATAGTCGATATAGCAGGACTCGTGAAAGGGGCCTCAAAAGGTGAGGGACTCGGAAACAAATTCCTCGGAAACATACGTGAGACAGACGCTATTATCCATGTGCTCAGATGCTTCGACGACGAGAACATCACACATGTCGACGGCTCAATAGACCCTATACGCGACAAGGAGATAATTGACACAGAGCTCCAGCTGAAAGACCTCGAGACAATAGAGGCAAAACTACAGAAGACACAGAAGATAGCATCGACAGGCAATAAGGACGCCAAAATCGAGTTCGCCGTTATGTCTGCATACAGGGAAGCCCTCCTCGAAGGAAAGAACGCACGCACCGTGACATTCGAGTCGAAGGAGGAGCAGGACGCCGCACGTAACCTCTTCCTCCTGACTTCAAAGCCTGTACTGTATGTCTGCAATGTCGATGAGACAGCAGCGAAGGACGGCAACGAGTGGACACGCAAGGTAGAGCAGCTCGCTAAGGAGGAGGGAGCAGAGTCAATGGTCGTGGCGGCCAAGACAGAGGAGGACATAGCAGGATTCGAGTCATACGAGGACAAGCAGATGTTCCTTGAGGAACTCGGACTCGAGGAGAGCGGAGTCAACCGCCTCATAAAGAAAGCCTACGCCCTGCTCAACCTGCAGACTTTCATCACTGCTGGAGAGATGGAGGTGAAGGCATGGACTTTCAAACGCGGATGGAAAGCACCACAGTGTGCAGGAGTGATACATACTGACTTCGAGAAGGGATTCATACGTGCTGAGGTGATAAAGTATGAGGACTATATCGAATACAAATCAGAGGCAGCGATAAAGGAAGCCGGAAAACTCGGAATAGAAGGCAAGGAATACGTCGTGCAGGACGGAGACATCATGCACTTCCGCTTTAATGTCTGAAACCCTCTGCGTCAACAGCTTTCCCGTAGCTTGCCCGACGTATGAAATCTCATCAGAACACACCATAAAACCCATATAATCAACAATGCTAAGCTATATTCTTTGGAACCCGGATGTCATGGCGCTGCGTCTCGGACCCTTCGGCATGAGATGGTACTCGCTGCTGTGGCTTATCGGACTCGCAGGCGCTTATCTCATCGTCAAGCGCGTCTTCAAGGACGACAAGATACCCGACGAGAAGTTCGAGCCACTATTCCTCTATGTCTTCATCGGCACACTGCTCGGCGCCCGCTTAGGCCATTGCATATTCTACCAGCCTGACTATTTCCTCGCATCCACAAAGGGATTCTTCGAGATGCTCATCCCCGTGAAGCTCTTCGGCGATGGGGTCATATCCTCCCTGACAAGCGGACAGTGGCGCTTCATAGGGTATGAGGGCCTGGCAAGCCACGGAGGGACACTTGGCATAATCATCGCGCTGCTGCTCTACTCACGCCGCATGAAGATGCCCCTCATATATCTCTTCGATACAGTCTGTGTCTCGGTGCCGTTCGTCTCATGCTGCATACGTCTCGGAAACCTGATGAACTCCGAGATAATCGGTCAGCCGACAACCGTGCCCTGGGCATTCATATTCGAGAGAGTGGACATGCTGCCACGCCATCCCGGACAGCTCTATGAGGCCATAGCCTATGCCCTGCTCGCCCTGATAGTCTATCGTATCTACCGCAAGACAAAGGCCAATTCGCTGACAGGCACCGGATTCTATTTCGGGTTGATATTGTTCTATATCTTCACCTTCAGATTCTTCATAGAGCTGACAAAGGAGAACCAGGAGGCTTTCGAGGCTGGCATGTTGCTCAATATGGGCCAGATACTCTCTATCCCGTTTATCATCATCGGTGCGATATTCATCACAAAGGCTTTGAGGAAAAGGCGCAGATAACCCCTCGCCCATCAAACAGAGCTTGTGTGCTGGCACCATTGGCACCATTTGTTCCATTGGCACCATTAGCACATTGGCACTATTGGCACTATTAGCACCATTGGCACTATTGACACCATATAATAATATAGGAGATAAGTCACAAGGCGACATATCTCCTATAATTTTTTTCCTGGCAATATGATTGATTATATTACTGTCCGGTAATACTTTATGGTAAGTTGCGATTCTTTTACCGGACAGTCAATGAGGCATTAGAAGACACTATGGTTTAGATATTGTCCAAGGCTGTGCAAGGATTATAGAGATAATTCTGCACACCTACTTAGCCAATCACATTATTATATTGAACATATAGCCTGAAAGGATGATGAAGAGGGTGATGGTGGCGAAGAATATTGAGATGAGACGCCATGTCATAACCTTCTTCAGCAGAGTGGCTTCTGGAAGAGAGAGCCCTACAACGCCCATCATGAAGGCTATGGCTGTGCCAAGAGGGATGCCCTTTGCCACAAACACCTCAACCACTGGAACTATGCCAGCAGCGTTAGCATACATCGGTACGGCAAGGATAACACTCAGCGGCACGGCATACCAATTCTCGCGCGACATGTACTGCTCGAAGAATCCCTCGGGTATGAAGCCGTGCATGAATGCTCCTATGCCAATGCCTATCAGGACATATACCAAAACGCTCCTGACAATCTGCCATGCATCGCTGATGATGGTGGGAAGCCGTTGTGTGAAAGTGGCGTTATCTCTTTCCCATTGCTCTGTCTGCTCCTCCGACTGTGCCTGCACATGTTTTACCCAATCGCTCAGATAGGGCTCAAGACGCATACGGCCCAAGACAAATCCGCCAATACAACCGAGGAGTATGCCGCTGACGACATAAACCATCGTTGCCTGCAGACCGAACGAGCCGAGGAACATGGCTACCGCTACCTCATTGACCAAAGGCGAGGTGATAAGGAATGCCAGTGTCACACCAAGCGGTATGCCACCTTTCACAAAACCAATGAAGAGCGGTATGGATGAGCAGGAGCAGAAAGGGGTTATTGCCCCGAAGATTGACGCCAACAGATATTGGAGCCCATAAAGGCGGTGGCTGACAAGATACTCCCGCAGTCGCTCGATGGGAAAATAGGCGTTTACAATGCCCATGATGCTGCTGATAAGGAAAAGCAGAATCAATATCTTTATGCTGTCATAGACGAAGAAGTTGACGGCACCACCCAAGGCGGTAGTGCCGTCCAGTCCTATCAAGGAATATACAAGCCAATCGGCAAATTGCTGTATCATATCTTATTTTTGTCTCTGTATTTGTCCAACTTCTGGAGGCCTATTGCTTCAAGGTTGAATGATTGTTATTCACCAAGCAACTGCCTTACTTCCGTCTCAGAAGGCACTTTTCCTTTCAACACTACCTTGCCGTCAATGACGATGGCTGGGGTTGACATGATGTTGTAGCGCATAATCTCCTCGATGTCATCCACTTTGGTAAGCTGCACATCAATGCCACAGTCTTTTACAACCTTCTCTACAACGGCGTATGTGCTCTTGCATTTGGCACAACCCGGACCTAACACTTTTATCTCCTTTATTCCTACACCACTGTCGATAGCTGTGCCGGATGGTTCCTTGTCAGTTTCTTCATTCGGGATGACATAAGCGTCGCCACACGAACACTTGCAGGGCTTTGGTGAGAAGAGGGAAGCCCAAAAACCTTTTTTCTCTTTCTTTTCCATATTGATTATAAATAAAAAGTGTATGCGTAATATATTCCCACTATGATGAACAGTACTGCCACCATGCGGTTCAGCCATTTCTGGAACACCTGCATCTTCTTATAGAAACCTGCTATATTCCCTATGCTGTAGGCTATTATCCAAGCTACTATCACCACGGGCAATCCTGTTGCCAGGGCATAGACGGCTGGCAAGGCATAGCCTCCGGTGGCTGATGCTGACATCGGAATGAGCATCCCGAAGTAGAACATCCCGCTTGTAGGACAAAAAGCCATAGCGAACAGGATACCAAGCAGCAGGCTTCCCCATGCCCCACGAAGGCACCCGCTCTTCTCTGAAGCGTTGAGGCCGAAGCCAGACAATGGCAGTCTGTCGCCAAACAGCATCACCAAGCCCATTACTATGAGTACAGGACTCAGCAGCATCTCTCCCCATTGGCTCACCTTGGATTGCAGGTCGAAGGTGTCAAAGCCTCTCCGCAGCATCCAGATGAGCAGCGCTCCAAGCAATGAGTAGGCGACCATGCGTCCAATGGTATATAGAATACCAAGCAGGAAAGAGCGGTCCTTGCTTTCGATATCCTTACTGATAAAGCCGATAGCTGTGATGTTGGTGGCAAGCGGACATGGGCTTACTGCTGTCAGTAATCCCAGGAGGAATGCCGTCAATACAGGTACTTCACTTCCCTCAAGCCATGTTTGCAGTATATCCATCGCTAATTCTTACTTCATCAGTTCCTTTATCTTTCCACTCACGCCCCTCTTGAATTCATCGCTGTTCTTCCGGGCATTCTTGAATGCGAACTGTGTCATGTCGTTCCGCTTCTCCTTGCCAGCCTTCCAGCCGTTGACAAAGAGCGACGACCATGTGACACGATATTTCTTGGCTATCTTCTCACCTTCGTCGGTTGAGATGTCAACAATCCTGAATACGACCTTGCCGTTCTTCTTCTCGTTGGCAAAGTCTTTCTCCACCACCTCACGGGCATATTTCTCTATAGCCATGCATGTCGCGCATCGCTGCTTGCCATGGAAGTACATCACTTCAACATGATCCCCCACTCTTGTCTGGGCCAATGCTGTCATGGCTAACAGACTCATTAATGCGAATAATAATTTCCTTTTCATTTGTTATGTTGTTGATAGTTTGTAATTCGTAGAATGGCGAACATTCATGTGCCAAATAAAGGGGCAGACAGTATGCCCCTTATCGTTTAGCAGCAACTTTCTTTATCACACAGCCCCTGCCCGAAGAAACCTCCGAACAGTTCCTTTGCCAGCTGCCAGTTGTCGCGGTTGATGCAGTATTTCACTTTGGGAGGTTCCACCTCACCCTGAATAAGGCCTGCCTCCTTCAGCTCTTTCAGATGCTGGGAGACTGTGGCTTTAGCTATTGGGAGCTCCTCATGGATATCACCGAAATAGCATGTCTCCTGTCTGGCAAGAAACTGGAGTATGGCTATCCGTGCGGGGTGTCCCATCGCCTTGGCGAATCTCGCCAGTTGTTCCTGTCTTATGCTGTAATTCTTATTTGCCATGTTCTTTTTGTTCGCAAAGTTACGAACGCATTCTCTGTTCTCCAAATATTCACCCGGTTTTTTGTTTGATAAGTGTTGTTATTTAACATCTGTTTCATAAATGCAGTGGCTTACTGCGCCTCTTCTGTGGACAATAGCAAGCTCATGGATAAATGGAAATCCCAATCCTCGGACAATGCCTTGGTATCGGCGCGTCTGTCTGAGGATTGGGATTACTGAATGCCATTATGTTTCAAGCTGTATAAGCAGGCAGTGTAGTGAATAAACACTTATGCACACCTGCTTTTCCCCCTGTGCCATAATGGGCGTGTGATATGGCATGAGACGGTGGTCAGCCCGGGAACTTCGGTTTCCCGAGGGGTTTGAATAAGAGGTTGAAGAGCAGCAGGAGAGTAAGGACAATAGTCGATGTCCATTTTATTATGCCTGCTCCGCCCTCCTTTATCTCCATTGTCTGTGACACACGCGATGTGAAGTCTATCATTCCTGAGTATTGCAGCCAGTCGATGAGGCACCCGAAGAATACCGCGCCGATGACAATCGACAGGATGTATATGACCAGTGTGCGGAAGCCGAGGCCCTTGCGTATGACAAGAATGCTCGCCATGTTACATGCCGGACCAGCCATGAGGAGCACAAGCGCGGCGCCTGGTGTCAGCCCCTTCAGCATGAGCACCACAGCGATAGGTATTGATCCTGTGGCGCATAGGTACATAGGTATGGATATGATGAGCACCAGAATCATCGATGCCATGGTGTTGTCCTTGAATATTGTGAACACCTCGTCGGGGACATAGATTGTTATGAGACCGGCCACGACAAGGCCTATGACGAGCCATTTGCCTATGTCTGACATCATGTCGAGGAATGCGTAGCGCAGTGCCTCGACTATCTTCCCGCCTATTGTCTCAGGTATCTTGCGGTCATGACAGTGGCATGATGAGCTGCTGCTGTGGTGGTGATGGCTGCTGTGGTGGTGATGCTCTCCGCTGTGGTGGTGATGATGGTGGCCATCGCTGTCACCCTCCAGGCAGCAGCTCTCAGCCTTATTCTCGTGGCAGTGGCAGTGGCATGTGCATGTCTCTGTCTCCTCTGTCTTAACGGTTGTTTCCTCGGCCATCTCCCTGTGCGCCCTTCTGTCCCTGAGGCTTACGAAGGTGTTCACCATCCATCCTCCCAAGACTGCTGTGATGAGTGCGGCGATGGGGCGTATGACGGCGAACGGGACACCCATGAGGCTGAATGTGGCTATTATGGAGTCTATGCCAGTCTGCGGTGTAGCTATGAGGAACGATGTCACAGCACCTCTCGACGCACCCTCTTTCCTCAACGACATGGCTGTGGGGATAACCCCGCACGAGCAGAGGGGGAGAGGGATGCCGAATATGGCGGCGTTGATGACAGACCCAAGGGTGGGCTTTGAAAGAAAACGTGTGTAGTATCTGCCTGGAATGAAAGCGTGCATCAGACCCGCAAGCAAGAATCCAAGAAGCAGATAGGGTGACATCTCATTGATGAGAAGCAGTATTTCATCCATAGTTTATAAAAGAGATATTTAGCGTTGATTAACGCTGCAAAAGTAATTATTATTTACCGAAAAACGTTAAAATTAATGCTGTTTTTTGATGTATATTGTAAAAAATGCAACCTGTATGCATAAAAAACGGCTCTTGGGTTTGCTTTATTACATTAAATTTAATACTTTTGCCAGTGATTACTACGGCATATGAGACGGAGGCTTGTTGTAGCCAATGGGCTGGCTGTGTGTCAGATTATGTCCTGCCATGCATATCCTCTGGCATACATCTGACGGTCGTGGGGGCGGCATTGCCGGATATTCCTCGTGCGTGTATTTATATTTATAAAGGTGTTGGCATTGTCCTGTCCGTGCAGTGTCTTTGTGCCAGACACATCTTCAGCATAAGTGCATACATGCGTTCTCCTCCCCAATCTGACACCCTGTCATTTTATTGGAGCCCTCCCCTGCCCCCATATGAACGGCAGCATGCTTGTCGCTTCTCTGTCATGAAAGGATAATCACCCACCCTTCATCCTATACCTGTCCCTGCGGGCATGACATGCCACAGCCAGCCTATGTCGGGCTTCTGCCCGGACAGTCCAGCTATTAAACAACCATTCTCCCATTACGGTGGCTAACCATTGCCCCCACTGTGAACATAAGACTATGATAACATTCCGCCAAGCGACACATTCCGACGCGCTCTTCATAGCGCAGGGATTCCATACCGCCATGCTCATGGATGACACTCCAGAGAGCCGCATACGTCTCTTCGCCGAGAAGATATGCATGCGCGATGATGTGCTGTACTCTGCCCCCAACACCACGATTGTCGAGGTTGACGGCAAGCCGGCCGGCATGATAACAGCATACGACGGCAGCCGCTACAGCGATATGAGGCGTGTCACAATGGCTCTCGTGAAAGAGCATATGGGCATAGACCTCAGCGATATGGAGGACGAGAGCGAGGCAGGGGAGTATTATCTCGACTCGCTCGCTGTATTGCCTGAATACCGTGGCAGAGGACTCGGGCGTATGCTCCTGAAGCATCAGATAGACGAGGGACTGCGCAGAGGGCTCAATGTCACTCTCGCTGTCGACCCCGTCAACACCAATGCGCAAAGGCTGTACCGCGACCTCGGATTCGTCGATATGAGAGATATCTATATCTTCGGCCATACCTACTGGAAATGGGTCATACCGGCCATTAAATGACACGGCTCAAAACCATTAGCATCCCACGTGCATCAGTGGAAATGGGTCATACCGGCCAGGAAATGAAACACGGCTCCCTTCACCACCCTGCTCTGCCGCCAGGCAGCCGCATGGCGACGGATGGAAGGCATGGAGGGAGGGCAGCTGGCGGTTATACTCCCGGTTGAGCATCATCATTCCATGCAGGACACACAACGAAATACCTAAAATCCTTAAACCTTAAACTATAATGAGAAAGACAATTATGCTATTCCTGTCGCTTGTGGCATCGCTCCTGATGTCATCTGTCGACACCCATGCACAGCAGTTGGCATTCCCCGGAGCCGACGGCTATGGCAAACATGTCACTGGAGGACGTGGGGGAGAGGTGTGCTATGTGACACGCCTTGACGACTGTCCAGACAATAATCTCGTGCCCGGAACATTCCGCTGGGCTGTGCGCCACGACAACGGCGGCCGCCCGCGCACTATCCTTTTCAATGTCTCCGGCACCATCTATCTCACATCGGTGCTGAAGATGCAATACCCTGATGTGTCCATCCTCGGGCAGTCAGCGCCCGGCGGAGGCATCTGTCTGGCAGGCTATAACTTCTATATCAGCAAGAACAATGTCATCGTCAGGTACATCAGGTTCCGTGCGGGAGATATCCCCAACACATCAATGACAGGACTTGACATGGAGAATGCCGACAATGTCATCATCGACCACTGCTCCATGACATGGTCGATGGAGGAGTGTCTGACGGCGTACGATACTGACTACACCACCGTGCAGTGGTGCATAATCGGCGAGGGACTGTATTACTCGAAGAACTCAAAAGGCCCCAGGGCATACGCCATGCAGTGGGGTGGGGAGCATTCTACCATGCACCACACGCTCATAACCAACTCCCACTCACGCTCTCCGCGATTCAACGGCGTCCGCTCAGCAAGCACCAACAAGGGCGACCACGACTATAAGGTCGACTCAGAGTTCGCTAACAACGTCGTGTATAACTGGAGCACATACGGCAGCCCTTATGGAGGTGAGTATGACAAGGCGAAGGTCGAGGTGCCAGCATGGACAAAGTCCGACCCCGGCTACAACCGTGTCTACCTTATAAACAACTACTACCGCCCAGGCCCATCGACAAAGAACGGCACACAGAACGCACGCTACTGGATTGCGCCTTCCTCACCATACGGCGAGTGGTACCTCTCGGGCAACAAGTTCGAGACATCGTCCAAATGGGCTCCCTCCACTACGGTGTGGAGCGACACAGAGCTGGAGAAGGTCAACGCGGACAACCTTTACGGCACTGTCTCTGCCAACAGCAGCCGCGGAATAAACCTCACGGGCGACAACGCGTCGGCATATATCATGACGGCCATGCCTTACGCGCTCAGCGGACTGGAGTATGAGCCAGCCGACCAGGCATACTCAAAGGTTGTCACACAGGCCGGGGCGTCGCTGCCAAGATATGACGAGGTGGACCGCCGACTGCTCGATGAGGCTGCCGGAAAGACCGACCCACGCTTCGTGGGAACCTCCCTGCCATCCGACCTCGGCATCATCGACACGCCTGACAATGTCACGCTGCAGACCACAGACTCATATCTCGCCGACGGAAAGCTATACAGCAACTACCCATTCCTCGGCATGCTCCCCGGTGACAAGTATGCCATCGACTCGGACGGTGACGGCATGCCCGATGCCTACGAGACAGCCAAGGGCCTCAATCCTAACGACTCTGCCGACGGCACTACAGTCACAGCGAGCGGATACACCAATCTCGAGAACTATCTCAACGGCATTGCCGACGGCACCATAAACAAGGCCGACTATGAGACAAGCCCCTATCCTGTCACACCAGGACAGGCTCCACAGACCACTGTCAGCATAACATGCGCCACACAGACACTCACCGCGGCATACGGGCAGGCAGTGACACTCCCCACCACTGTCGGCGACAAGACGTACAGCTCATGGACAGCCAACGGCATGGTCTATACCGCCGGCGAGGAGTATGTCTTCACATCGGACATCACCCTTGAGGGCCTCGTGACCATAACATTCAGCTATGACTACATACAGCCTATCACCGTGAAGCCCGGAGTGGCATGCACGCTGCCAACACTGTCCAGGGATGGATACACATTCATGGGATGGAGCGACGGCTCGCAGGTGGTTATGGAGATATCGCCCGTCACATGCATGAGGCTCGTCCCTGTGTTCAAGGAGCTGGAAGGCCCGTCAGGCTCGGGCGTCGCCACTGTGACATGGCCGTTCAAGGGCACACAGGACGTGAAGGGAACACAAGACCCGACAGGAGTCTTCGATGTCGCCACATCGGCCGTAGGCTCTGCCTTCACCACGATGAAGAAGACCCAGTGGAGCAAGGACTTCTTCGCTCTGCAGCCCGCCGTGCAGATTTCAGACCGCGATGAGGACAACTGCATCGAGCTGTACCTACAGCCAACATCGGGCGTGACATTCAAGCCGACAAACCTCAGCTTCCTCGCAGCACGATTCGGCACAGACGGTGGAAAGGTTGATGTCACCATGAGAATCGGCGACGGCGAGGAGACAACACTCCTCGAAGGGCTGAACCCTAACCGCAACAACAAAGCTGACGAGCCATCGTCCGTCAGCCTGGACATTGACGGCGTGGAGGCCACCAGCGGCCCTATCGTCTTCAGGATATACCTCTACAGCCTCGGCAACACCAAGCAGGTGGGATACCACAACATCGTCCTCACCGGCAACTGGGAGGGCACAGCGAAGCCAGCCACAAAGTATATGTTCACGGCTGAGGCCTCGCCTGCCGAGGGAGGAACCGTCACACAATCGCCTGCCGGGACAGAGTTCATAGAGGATACGAAGATATCACTCTCAGCAAAGCCCGCCAGCGACTATGTCTTCGTCAACTGGACCGACGCCGACGGCAACATCGTCAGCAAGAACCAGAACATATCCGTCACACTGACACGCGACCTCGCCTATAAGGCCAACTTCCGTGCCATAGCGTCATACACCGACATATTCAAGGAGGGCTCGCCTTACGACGCCGAGTGCCGCGACGGCCAGGAGCTGCTCATCGCCCTCAAGGCTGCCGCGCTGACAACAAAGGCCCGCTACCGCATCTTCCTCCACGATGGCGACTATGACCTCGGCAACCTGTGCCTCACAAATGTCAGCAAGAACGTCTCGCTCATCGGAGAGTCGCAGGACGGTGTCGTCATCTCCAACACTCCGGAGGCCGAGGGCATAGGCGTCACAGCGACACTATACATAGAGAAGAACGTGTCAGGCATATACATGCAGGACCTCACACTCCTTAACCGCCTCGACTACGGGGCATCCTCCCTTGCCGGACGTGCCGTATGCCTCCAGGACAAGGGCACGAAGAACGCCTACAAGAACGTCACGCTCCTCTCTAACCAGGACACATACTACGCTAACAACGGCTCGCAGAAAGCCTACTGGGAGACATCAAAGATAACTGGAACCGTCGACTTCATCTGTGGCGACGGCTCGGTATTCTTCGAGCGCTGCCAGCTCTACGTCAACAAGCGTGACAACGGCAATGTCATCAGCGCGCCAAACACACAGGCAGGGGCAGCCTACTGGGGATTCGTCTTCAACAGCTGCACCGTCGACGGAGACGCACCGACACAGGCAGGACGCTTCTCCCTCGGACGTCCATGGAACGACTCGCCCCACTGCACATACCTCAACACACGCTTCAACATCCTCCCACAGGATGCCGGATGGGCCAATATGAGCGCTGACAAGGTCGTGCGCTTCCACGAGTACGGCTCTACGGACAAGGACGGCACACTCCTTGACCTCTCCAAGCGCTCGCTCGCGGCATGCTCGCCGGCAGAAGGCTCTGACCCATGTGTCATCAGCGAGGAGACAGCCGCCAGCTACACAGTCGGCGCTGTCCTCGGGACTGACTGGCAGCCGCAGCTGCTCTGCCGCCAGCTCGACGCCCCACAGCCGCAGGCTTCAGGCAGCATGCTGACATGGCCAGCCGTCGACGGTGCTTACTGCTATGCTGTCTGCAAGGGCGGAAAAGTCGTGGCGTTCACCACAGAGACATCGTTCGACACGGCAGGTGATGGAGGCGAATACTCCATACGTGTAGCCAACGAGATGGGAGGCCTCTCTCCACAGTCCCCCTCTGTGACAACAGCCATAAGCCACATCGCCGCCGATGACAACGCCACAGACGCCCCGAGGTATAACGTCTCTGGCCAGCGTGTCGGACAGTCGGCTCACGGTATCATCATACAGAACGGCCGGAAGACCGTAAGGAAATGACCATGAATCCCGCTAACGGATAATCCCTCAGGGCGCCATGACACAGGCGCTCCAGCCCATTCACCCTGAACCCAGGCCCACAACAATAGCCTGGAGTTCAGTGTGAATGGGCTTTTTGTGTTGTCGGGGGAAACGTCAGGATGAGAAACGATAGGTTAACCAGACAGCCGATGTGGCAATAGAAGAACCAAGGGCTAATAGCAAGCGCATGGCTCTCAGCTTGGGTTTCTAACGGTCGCGCCCCCGCGGGGCGTGGATAATAATAAACTCATGGCTCTCAGCTTCGGTTTCTAACAGTCGCGCCTCTTCGAGGTTGTGGACAATAGCAAGCGTATGGCTCTCAGCTTGGGTTTTCCAACAGTCGCACCCCTCTGGGGCAGTGGACTTTTTCATTGAAAAAAAATCAAACCGTAAGCAATACTCCTCAGCCCGTCATCAGTATTGTATGGCGCGCCCATGCAGTATCTCTTGCCGCCCCATCCGGTACCATTCCCTATATTGACGTTATCGCATGAAAACTGTAAGCGCAAAGCCTCGTATGAGTTGCAATCTGTAACTTCCTCCGTCATCTTCCATATTCCCTCCATTCTCCCACCTTCACCCTCTCCGTCATCCCGCATCTCTCCCCTATGTCCGCATCCCATGTCATGTTATATCACGCCCGATATGGCGATGAGAAACGCATGACGGGACAGCGCCCACGTCACCTCTACACCCATTTCCCCGTCAGCCATCATGACGATAGAGATATGACGGTTTTATGTCATTTCTACACTTTTCTGTGCTAATATTCTGTTAATCAAACAAAAAATGCTATACAACAGAGAAAAAATCATCTATTTTTTTGCATGGATAAAAAATAAACACTATCTTTGCATCTGGGTTGATATATGTCATTTTCATCATGCGTGGCATTATCATTCCGGAGCAACAACGAAGAGCTGCTGACAGATACCTTAAATCCACATGTCTTGCCTGGAAGAGAACAACAGGATGCTTACAAGAAAGATATTAATTTAAACAATGCTATAAACTAAAACCTTAAAGTAGTATGAAAAAAATCTTCACGCTTATTTCTGTCGCTTTGCTATGTCTCAGCGCAAGCGCACAGGTGAATCTTGCAACTGCTATCGAGGATGCCGTCAAGGCTTCTTCTGATGAGTATTGCTCTGTATTCCTTGACCATACCAAGGAGTATGTCCTCGACACTAATGTCGACCTCGGTCTGCAGAAGGCTGTTATCTGGGGCTGTGGCGCAAAGGTCACTGTCAAAGGTGAGGGCCAGCTCTCTACACAGACATACCTCCAGGTACGCAGTGTCAACTTCCTCTGCGCAGAGGCTACCAAGGCCATCATCGCTCTCTCTGCAACTCCTGACGAGTCTCTGAAGATTAACGACGAGACATCAGCCATCAAGTTCGAGGGCGCTAACCAGAAAGTATACTGGATTGACAACCAGGTTTCTGTTGTCCTCTGTAACTTCGTAGACCTCGGCCAGTCACTCATCTATGCCAACAAGCAACCTTACGCTCTTGCTAACCTGAAGATTGACCAGTGTGTCGTACAGCTCCGTGGCTCTAAGATTGACCCTGTCATCAACTGGGTCGGCTCAAACACAGGCGCCATCAAGAACATTGTCCTCTCTAACAACACTATCTACAATGTGTCACAGGACAACACATCAAGCTGGATGATACGCTACGGCAACGCCTCTAACGCACAGCCACAGAAGGTTTGGGGCACTGACGCCTTCTCACGTTTCCAGATGTACAACAACACTATCTGCTTCCCTGGAAAGGCTCTTGCCAACAACTTCCCTAACAAGAACAATGTCTATCTGACATGGAAGAAGAACATCTTCATCAACACTCCATATCTCCAGAAGGTTGCAAACAACGCTGTACGCGAGTTCACAAACGCTGACAACGTGCTCTACGCAACAGAGGGCTTCACTATCGACAATACAGATAAGGAGAAGTACGGCACTGTTGAGGACCTCGCTATCGTTCCTCCTACAGAGTCTCTCAACATCGACAACATCTTCACTCTGAAGAATGTCTTCGCTCCTAAGTTCGAGACAATAGCCACAAACAGTCAGTACGGTGACCCACGTTGGGTGACTCCATTCAAGGATGTCATAGCTAAGACTCCGGGATACGGATACGAGGTTGTACTTGGTCCGGATATGCTCGACCTCACAAACCTCACTCTCGTAGGCAACTGCAATGAGGCAGACCTCGGCAAGGTTAAGCCAGGTATCGACACAGTCAACTATCCTTGGATTAAGTATGTACGTGGCGACGACAAGAACATCCTCTCTAACGGACAGCACGAGGCACAGAAGTCTAACCGCTGGACAGACCTCAACCCAACAACAGGCGAGAGGGGCACATGGCTCCAGGCTACAGGCAAGAACGGCTCTGTAGAAAGCCCTGTAATCTCTGGCGAGTGGAACAAGTGGATGGTTGTCTTCGTGAAGAACCTCACAACACTTAAAGTATTCGCAACAGGTTCTGCTTCAAGCACAGCAGAAACAAAGGTGCGTCTCGTCGTTAAGGCAATGGGTACAGACGGCACAGTGATTGAGGCTGCTACAGCTGAGGGCTCAATATATGGCAAGGGTACAGCATCTGACGTATGCCAGGTAGAGCTTAATCCAGAGGTAGGATACATGGTAGAGATTTCTTCTGTAAGTCCTGGCAATAAAAAAGATGACATCCAGATAACAGGTCTCCAGCTCCACGGTGTTGACACTACTCCATTCCCAGTATGCCACGCTCCAGGTGAGAAGGCTCCTGGCACAAACTACGAGGTTGTACTTGGTCCTGACATGCTCGCTGAGTATGCACTCGTTTCTGACCCAGCAACAACAAAGCCAGGTATCAACGTTGAGGCTTATCCTTGGATAACATACACACGTGGTGACGGTCTGAACGCTCTTGAGAATGGACAGTATGAGGCACAGAAGTCTAACCGCTGGACAGACCTCAACCCAACAACAGGCGAGAGGGGCACATGGCTCCAGGTTACAGGCAAGAACGGCTCTGTTAACTCTCCAGTTGTCTCTGCACAGTGGAACAAGTGGATGGAGGCTGCCATCATGGATGCTACATCATTCCGCGTATACGCTACAGGCTCTGCTTCAAACAAGGCTGAGACAGGCGAGCAGCTTATCCTCACAGCAACAGCTAACGACGGCACAGTAGTGAAGGCTGCTACAACTCCTGGCACAATATACGGCAAGGGCACAGCTTCTGACTGCGCTACTCTCAAGCTCGACCCAAGCAAGGCTTACGTTGTCAAGATTGAGGCAGGAGTACAGGATATACAGATAACAGGCTTCAACATCACAGGCACTGACCTCTCTATCGCTCCTGTTGAGGAAGAGCCAGGCATGGGCGACGCTACAGGCATCGAGAATGTAGAGACAGCTCCTGTTCAGAACGGCCGCATCTACAATGTCCTTGGCCAGGAGGTTAAGACAGCTAAGGGTCTTGTTATCAAGAACGGCAAGAAGTACATCGTACGCTAATATCATCTGAGTGACAGATGCCATGAAGGCCCACGCCCTCATGACATCCACCAGACGTAATGACATCATGGTGGCGACACCATAGATGACAAATAAAAGAAGACAGACAGCACGCCTGTATCATTATAGGCAGCTGTCTGTCTTCTCTGTTTTCCCCTCTCCTTGTTCCCTTCCCTTCACATCGTTATCTCTGTTTGTCCCTCTCTTTGCTCCCCTCCCTTCACATCGCCATCTGTGTTTGTCCCTCTTCTTGTTCCCCTCCCTTAACATCGCCATCTGTGTTTGTCCCTCTCTTTGTTCCCCTCCCTTCACATCGTTATCTCTGTTTGTCCCTCTCTTTGTTCCCCCTTCTCTCCTTTTTCCTTTCTATCTCGTGATTCGATATTGCCTCACGCCCCCTACACCCCTTTCCATACCTTTCTTTACCTGCTTATATAAACATTTCTGCCCATATCTTTTGCGTGTTACATATTAATTGTGTATCTTTGTAGATGTAGATACAGGGGCTTCACCGTTGGGCGCTTCAACCGCTCCGCTTGTCCCATCATACCATTCCCTATGCCACGCCTCATACTCTTAATATTCATCCTCTACCCCATCATGTCCCTCGCACAGGAAGCCATGCCCCTTGTTCCTGTCAGCTGGGGACAGACATCCCCGTATGACAGAGCATGTCCCGAAGTCGACGGCAAGCCCACAGCACCCGGCTGTATCGCCCTCGCCATAGCCCATGCCATGTCTGTCTACCGCTATCCGGCAGCTCCAGAGGGTAGCGTGGCCTACACCACACCGACCCACCACCTCTCCGTCACGGCCGATTTCTCCTCCTCATCCATACCCTGGGATGCCGTCATCGGAGGCGATGAGACAAGCGTCGCCTCGTTCCTCTACCTCTGTGCGGCAGCCTCCAACATGGATTTCTGTCCCAATACAAGTACCACACCGGCAGCCAATGAGCTATGGGCGCTCGCACAACACTTCGGCTATGACGCAGACATGACCTTCCACTCGCGCGAGTGTTACAGCCATGACGCATGGCACGAGATGATAAGAACCGAGCTCAGCCACGGCCGCCCGGTCATCATGAATGCCACAGACAAGAGCTATGGGGCCCACGCTTTCGTCATAGACGGATACAAGACAGACGATGACCCGCACGGGGGCGGAATAGCAGAACCTCTCCATGAGCCCTCCTCCATACCCTCCGCGCTCTACCATATAGTCTGGGGATGGGGCGGAAACGAGGATGGCTACTACGATATAGACAACCTCCTGACCACCCACTATACCTTCGACCAGAACCAGCGTGTGCTCATCTCCATCATGCCCGACGACAAACAGCGGACAGTGGAGTGTCGTCTTGAGGCGTCGCTGAGCCTGAGCGATACCCTCCCCGTCGCTGCAGAGATGCTCTCGCTGCGCCTTTCTGTCTACAACCGTGCCCTGAATGACTATTCCGGTGCCTATACCCTTCACCTCGTCTCTCCCGATGGAACGACCAGGCAGATAGGCTACAGGCAGTACATGTATGATATAAAGACTAACTATCTCGCCCAGTCAACATTCACGTTCAAGGCACCTGAGACACCGGGAGAGTACCGCCTCATAGTCCGCACAGAGCCTTTCACATCGTTCAGCAAGTATGATGTCGCCGTCTCTGGCGATGTCTCCTTCCGTGTCCTGGACAATGAGACAGCCATCACCCTGCCCGACAATGACAGCCGCGGCAGTGGCACAGAGCCCCTCTACAACCTCTCAGGCCAGCGTGTCACATCATCATATAAAGGCATCGTGATACGCGGAAAGCGGAAAACAATGCGCTAATACCGATAATTTACATTAAAATACCGATAATTGTTTTGCGCTAATGCTACTTTTTGCTACCTTTGCCAACAGGAACATATAATGCCCTGGCTGTCATACCATACAATCCGGCTATGGGCCATGATGCTTATCTGACGAGAATAACAAACAAAATAATATCTATGAGACGACTTTTATCTACCACTCTCTGTGCATTCGCCCTCTCTCTCACGGGCAGCGCGCAGACCATGACCGAATGGCAGGACATGTCAGTCAATGACATCAACCGTATGCCGCTCCATGCCACATCATTCTCCTTTGAGAGTGCCGATGCCGCAAGCCGTGGCATGACAAGTTCTGAGCGCTATGTCACGCTCGACGGCACATGGCGTTTCTTCTGGACTGCCAATGCCGACGACGCCCTCCCAGAGAACTTCTTCGCCCCAGAGTTTGATGACAATGCATGGGGGACAATGCCTGTCCCAGGCATGTGGGAGCTGCAGCGCAACTCAAAGGGACAGCTCAATATACAGCGCGGGCAGAACGATGAGTATGGTGTGCCTGTGTATGTCAACATAGGTTTCGGATGGAGAGGACAGTTCAAGAACAACCCTCCATACACCCCTACCGCCGGCAACCATGTAGGTATCTACCGCCGCGATATCATCATCCCAGACTCCTGGATAGCAAGGAACAATGCCAAGAAGCAGGACAGGAAAGCCGCTCCACAGCCCAAGAACCAGATTATCATGCACCTCGGTTCTGTGACATCATGCGTTTACGTGTGGGTCAACGGACAGTTTGCAGGCTATGCTGAGGACGCAAAGGTGGCTGCCGACTTCGACATCACGCCTTTTGCAAAGCCTGGAGTGAACCAGGTGACAATGAAAGTCTACAGATGGTGTGACGGCTCATACCTTGAGGACCAGGACTTCTGGCGCATGACAGGCATCGCACGCCAGTCATATCTCTGCATGCGTCCCGCTGCCGTACATGTCGACAACCTCCAGGTGACAGCCGATGCCAATGGACGTCTGACAGTCAATGCTGACGTCACAGGCAGCGCGACACTGCGTTACAAGCTGACTGACGCAAAGGGCGCCACAGTGGCCGAGACAACAGCGGAGGCCAAGGACGGGCGTTGCGCGACAGAGATTCTTGTCGCAAACCCATCCCTGTGGAGTGCCGAGACACCATATCTCTACACTCTCACAACAGAGGTCATGGCAGCACAGCCTGCCAAGGCACGCCGCGCTAATGTGAAGAAGAACACTGAGGAGGTGGCGGAGCCTGTCGAGGTGCTCACAAACCGCGTCGGATTCCGCACTGTCGAGATACGTGACGGACAGCTCCTCGTCAATGGCAAGGCTGTCCTCTTCAAGGGTATCGACCGTCATGAGCTTGACCCTGACAAGGGATATGTAGTCTCCACAGAGCGTATGATAAGCGATATAAAGCGCCTGAAGGAGTTCAATTTCAACGCTGTCCGCACATGTCATTATCCTGACGACCCACGCTGGTACGACCTCTGTGACGAGTATGGCATCTATCTCTGTGCCGAGGCCAATATCGAGAGCCATGGATACGGCTATCACGAGACCATCGACGGCAAGGAGAATCCTGCCCACTCATCGCTCTTCGCCAAGCAGATACTCGAGCGTAACCAGCATAATGTGATGGCACATTTCAACCATCCGTCAATCATAACATGGAGTCTTGGTAACGAGACCATCAACAGCGACAACTTCACCGCGGCCTTCAAGTGGATAAAGGAGACCGACACAACACGCCCAGTACAGTATGAGCAGGCACGTGGTGGCGACAACACAGAGATTTACTGCCCTATGTATCTCTCGCAGGAGGGTTCCATACGCTACTCTACTGATGCCACAAAGCAGAAGCCTCTCATACAGTGTGAGTACAACCACGCTATGGGCAACTCCAGCGGAGGCTTCAAGGAGTATTGGGATGCCATACGCCGCTATCCGCGATACCAGGGCGGTTTCATATGGGACTTTGCCGACCAGGCCCTCCGTGTGAAGCCAGGCGTCAACTATTATGGTGGCGACTTTGACAGCGCCGACGCCTCAGACAACAACTTCAACTGCAATGGTGTCTTCGCTAACGACCGCACTCCTTCTCCACAGGCCTACGAGGTAGGTTTCCAGCAGCAGGATATCTGGACCCGTGCCGTTGACCTTCCTACTGGCAGGATATCCATCTTCAACGAGCGTTTCTTCCGTCCTCTCGACAATGTGGTGCTCCATTGGCAGCTGCTCAGCAACGGTGTCTCCATCCTGGAGGGTGACTATGACATCTCAAGCCTCAAGATACAGCCGCAGCAGACAAAGGACATCAAGCTGCCATATAAGGTGGCTAACCTCAGGGATGAGACAGTCCTGAGCCTCTCTTACCGTCTGAAGGATGAAGAGCCTCTCCTCTCTGCTGGCCACGAGATAGCCCACCAGCAGTTTGTCATAAAGGATTATGACTATGCCGCAGCAATCAATGCCGTTGTCACACAGCCTGATATGACAAAGCTGAACATAGCCCTGCAGAAGAAACTCGACAATCAGGCCAAGGCCATAGCCCAGGGCAAGACTGTCAAGCTCGCACCTGTCGCTCCGGCTGCTCTCGGCATTGAGAATATACGTCCTAACTTCTGGCGTGCCGTTACAGACAACGACATGGGCGCACAGCTGCACAACAAGTACATGGTATGGCGCAATCCAGCCATGGAGCTGAAGCAGACAGCCATCGTGACAGGCAAGGTGCTCATGGGAGAGAAGAAGGAGAAGGTCACCATCATGACAAACATCTATGATATGCCAGACGTTAAGGGCACACTGACTGTGACCTATACTACATATCCCGGCGGCATAGTACGCATGGACCAGACCTTCAAGCCAAACGCTGACGCCAAGGATGTGCCAGGAATGTTCCGCTTCGGAGTCCTCGCCGATGCGTCTTTCAATGCCCAGCAGCTTAAATACTACGGTCTCGGACCATGGGAAAACTACTCTGACCGCTCGTCAGGAGCTCTCCTCGGCCAGTACTCACAGACCGTCAAGGAGCAGTTCTATCCATACGCCCGACCACAGTCGACAGGCACAAAGACAGGCTCTCGCTGGCTTGAGATTAACGGCTACCGCATCTTCTCTGACAAGGCATTCTCGTTCTCCGCACTCAACTACACACAGAATGAGCTCGACGAGACACTCCACCAGAAACCTGGCAGCACACGTATAGAGAAGGGACAGCGTCATCCTTCTGACCTCAATGCAGCCGGACACGTAGAGCTCTCGCTCAATCTTGAGGAGGCTGGTGTCGGCGGAATAGACTCTTGGAGCGGCAATGCCGAGGCCCTCAAGCCTTACCGTGTAGAGTATGGCGAGAAGAGCCTGACACTCTATTTCATGCCTATCTGACCATTCGCACGGCCCGTCATGCTGAATAAGGCAGCATGACACAATGGCCGACGCATCCTTATCGAACAATAATATTGGACTATATCTCTATCTTACGCCGCCTCTCCTCTGTCTATGACGGGGGTGAGGCGCGTGCCGTGTCACGTCTGTTGCTCGACGAGGCGTTCTCGCTGTCACTCACTGATATCGCCTGTGGGGCTGTCTCCCGCCTCAGTGAAGCTGACACCGCGCGGCTCGAAAACTACATACAGCAGCTTGAGAGAGGCGTCCCTGTGCAGTATGTCCTGGGCTATGAGTGGTTCCATGAGCTGCGCATCGGTGTCTCACCCGCTGTCCTCATACCGCGCCCGGAGACCGACCAGCTTGTCGATGAGACGATTTCAGAAGCGCGGCAGATGGCTCATGACGGCATGCCGCTACATATCCTCGACATAGGGACAGGCAGCGGATGCATAGCCATAGCCATAGCCAAGGCATTGCCCGAGGCAAAGGTAGAGGCGTGGGATATAAGCCGGGAGGCTCTCGCTGTGGCAAAGCAGAATGCCATTGATAATGATGTCGCGGTAGAGTTCAGGCAGACAGATGTCCTCAAAGAAGCCGAGGCACACCCCTCAGAGGCAGATGAAAGCAGGCGGGACTATGCCGTCATCGTCTCCAACCCTCCCTATATATGCAGCTCGGAGGCGGCTGCCATGCACCAGAATGTACTCGACCATGAGCCACACACCGCCCTCTTTGTCCCAGACAATGACCCTCTGCTCTTCTACCGTGCCATATCTCGCCTTGCCCTCAAGCGCCTCAGACATGGCGGGAGGCTGCTCTTCGAGATAAACCGCGCATACGGCAAAGAACTGACAGCATTGCTTTCTGACCTTGGCTATGCGGACGTACGCCTCATAGACGACGAGTTCTCCAACCCACGTTTCATATCATGCCGACTACCATGACTATATCCCCTGACGCTGCTGACAGCATAGAGCGCCTCGCACCGATACTGCGTAGCCTCACCACGCTCTGCTCACAAGGCGAGCACTCAAGCAAGGACATCACCGACAAGCTGCGGCCTAAGGACCTCAGTGACGATGACATACAGCTCATTCTGGCATATCTCACAGAAGAGAGGTATATCGACGATGAGCGTTACTGCCGTGCCTTCATCCACGACAAGATGGAGTATAACCACTGGGGGCCCCGCAAGATAGAGCAGGGGCTTATGCTGAAGGGCATAGCGCGTGATATCTATCAGCCCATCATCGCCGATATCGACGATGACAGATGGGACGCTATCCTGCGGCCACTACTGGCCCAGAAGCGCCGCACTACCACAGGGCGGAATGACTATGAGGTGAACCAGAAGCTCCTTCGCTTTGCCGCTGGGCGCGGCTTCACAGCCTCACAGGCCCTGCGTTGCATAGGCGATATGGATTTGCCCGACATCGACTGACGGCCGTCAGATTATATCATGTCCAGTTCATATGCCAATATTGGTCCCTGACTGATGCCGACACTGTGAGCTATTCGCCGTTATACAAGAAACAGGCAGATGTGGAGAAATGTCTCTACATCTGCCTGTTTCTATTTCTGACAGCCCTTTATGCCTCGCTGTCATCTGATACCTGCTGATGCCACCATAGCTGGACAGGTGTCCGGCTGATAATGTCTCAGCCAATCATCAGCTCTGGTTACATCTCGTTTGCAGTTTGTCTGCGCCATACATCGGGTGACAGTCCTTGTCTTCCAGCCTATCCCCTCAGTATGAATTTCTCCACTACGTGTGCCACGCCATCCTCCTGGTTGGAGTATGTTATGTAGTCAGCCGCGTCCTGCACCTCGCGGGCTGCGTTAGCCATCGCCACTCCGAGTCCGGCGTAGCGTATCATGGAGAGGTCGTTATATCCGTCTCCCACGGCGATTGTCTCCTCCCTCCTTATCCCGAGTTGGGAGAGAAGCATATCGAGCGACGCTGCCTTGTCTATGCCGAGAGGCACACACTCAAGGAAGAAGGCTGCAGAGCGGTAGAAGTCCATCTCGCCCCTCATGGTCTCCTTCATGTGCTGCTCGAGCTTGGCGAGCGGCTTCGGGTCGCCCACGATGAGGCATTTGTTTATCGGATGCTCCACCTGGTTAACGAAGTCGTCGTATCTCACCAGCGGCATCTTGTTTATGAAAGCCTCGTGGCGCACATACTTGTTCTCTGTCTCTGTCGTTGCTATTCCCTCGCCCTGGTAGGTCAGTATCTCACATCCGGCAGCCATGGCTGCGTCGTACAGGGCAGGGACATACTCCGGCCGCAGCTTCTGCTCGAAGATGACCTCCTTGTCACTCCATCGGCATACACGTCCGCCGTTGAAGGCCATGACATAACCGTCATACCTCCCAATCTCCAGCTCGTCGGCTATCTTCTGTATTCCGTATGTCGGGCGTCCGGAGGCGAGAACCACCCTCACGCCGCGCTCCTGTGCTGCCATGAGAGCAGCCTTTACCTTCGGTGTGACCTCCTTGGCATCGTTTGTCAGAGTGCCGTCGAGGTCGAGAACTATTGCCTTGTACATATTCTTCTGTCTTTATTGATTCCTGTCTTGTAGGTTATTTGTCCGCTTCTCCGCCAGTATAATCTGCTGTGTATCTGCCGTTCACTTTCAGCGGCTCTATGTGCAGGGATATTATCGTCTCCTGTCCGTACCTCTCCCTGAGTCTCCTCTCGAGGAGCATCGAGTGATGATGAGCCTCGTTGAGCGTTATGCCGCCGTTCATGCGGATATGCATCTCTATGCTGTATGTGTTGCCTATGGAGCGTGTCCTGAGGTGGTGCATCTCCTTCAGGCTGCTGTCCTCAGCCACTATCCTCGCTATCTCGTCTTCCACATCCTTTGGCAGACTCTTCTCGAGCAGCTGTCCGACAGCGCCTGCCAGCAGCTGTATGGCGGTCCATACCACGAGAAAGCTGACTATGATGGCGGCGATAGGGTCGAGCACAGCCCATTGTGGGCCGAGCAGCATGGCGCCTCCTATGCCCATCGCCGCTCCTATTGACGATATGGCGTCTGAGCGGTGATGCCACGCGTTGGCGATGACAGCCTCTGATTTCACTCTCCTCCCGACTCTCGCTGTCACCTGGTAGACAGCCTCTTTCAGCAGGATACTCGCCAGGGCGGCTAACAGGGCGGCTATTCCCGGTGTGGGGAGAGTCTCGCCGTTTATGGCGCTTATGATTTTCTCCACACCGCCTTCGAGGAGCATGATGCCCACTGCGAGCAGCGCACCGCCTACGAGCAGCGTGGCCAGTGTCTCATATTTCCCGTGGCCATAGTGGTGGTCGCTGTCGGCAGGTTTGCTGCTTATGCGCACGAAGACTATGACGATGATGTCTGTTATGAGGTCAGAGAGCGAGTGGACGGCATCGGCTATCATGGCTGCCGAGGCGCCTATGATGCCTGCCGCGAACTTTATAATCACGAGGATGATGTTCACGACGCTGCCGAGCAGTGTGACACGGTATATCTCTGTATTACGGTCTTTCATCTTTCTTCTACTTGTTTTTCTGCCGCGGTGTATGCCCCAGTCTTCTCTGGAACATGCCCTTGGTGTCTTCCCTTGCCTGTCCTGTGAGGGTGCTCTCCCATTGTCGGCCAGCCAGTTGATGCTGTGTGCCGGTGCAGCGATGCTCTTTATATGACAGCGAGGATAGCCCGCATCTCCCGCCCCGGCCTTTCTCCTTCCTCCGGCCTTTATGTTGAGGCGTTCTCTTCCATGCGGTTTATCCCCGTTGTCCCTGTCTTGCGTTTGTCGCTTACTTGCTGTTCTCCTCGGCGAAAGCGGCCTCCTCAGCCGCCGCGATGATATCGTCGCGCGAGGCTTCCTTTATGTCAGAGAAGTCCACCTCGAATGTCTTCTCCATTTCCTTCTCTGTCTCTCTCTCCTTCTCCTCTGCTGGTGTTATGATGAAGTCCTGCTCTTCCTTTATCACCTTCTCTATGTCTGGTGCTGCCATGACGGGCTCTTCCTCCATCTTTGTCCTCTCTGTCTTCGCCTGGAAGATGCTGTCGCAGAATTTCGGTTGTTTCCTCAGCATCTTCAGTGTCTCCTCGGCGGCGTGCTGCTGTGCCTCTTTCTTTGAGAATCCCTTTCCTGAGCAGGCGTTTATTCCCTCCAGCATACATGTGTACTCGAAATAGGGCGAGCCGTTCTCGTCCTTTGTCTCCCTGATGCATCTGAACTCTATGGCGACACGGTTCTTCTGTGACCATTCAATCAGTTTCGACTTGAAGTTGACCTCCTTGTATGCCACTTTGTCTATGTTGACCATCTTTGAGAGAATCTGCTTCTGCACGAAGTTCATGCAGGCGTCATATCCGTGGTCGAGATACAGTGCGCCGACGAGGGCCTCGAAGGCGTTGCCGCCCATGTATGAGTTATGGCTCGCCGAGCGTCCTGACGAGAGTATGAGGCGTGTGATGCCCATTTCTCGCGCCAGGCGTCCCAGTGTCTCGCGCTGCACAAGCTTTGAGCGTGTATTGGTGAGGAATCCCTCGCGCTTCCCGGGGAAGTGCTCATAGACTATATGTCCTACCGTAGCGTCGAGTATGGCATCGCCGAGAAACTCCAGCCTCTCGTTGTTGACAGGCCGCCCCTTGGCGTTGCGGTGGGCCACACTCTTGTGCATAAGTGCAAGCTTGTAGTATGAGATGTCGTGGGGCAGTATGCCCAGTATCTTGTACAGCTCTATGTAGAGCTCCTTGTCTTTGCGGAAGATTAGCTTTATGTGGTCTATGATGTTCATAAAGTCTGGTATGGTGGGCTTTGCTTTCCCCCACCCGTATATTATCCGTCAGCCGTTCCCGTCCGTCCGTTCCTCATCCCTTCCTCTCCTGCGGGATGGCCTCTACCTCCCTCTGCGCCATGCCTTGCTGCCTCAGCCGGCCATGGTTGCCTGCCGCTCCTGTGCCTCTGTTGTCACATTGTGTGCGGCCTCTGCTCCCGCCTTGTCGGCAATGAGCTTGCATAAGGTTGAGGATGGATTTCTGACAGGCGGAATCTTATTACCCGCCTTAACGGACATAATCTTCCTCTCCCGCACTGTTGCTGTTGCAGAAGAGAAAGATTATGGTCTGTGACGTATGTTTCTTTACTCGGCGTATTTCTTGAATATCACGCAGGCATTGTGTCCGCCGAATCCGAATGTGTTGGACAGTGCGGCACGCACCTCGCGCTTCTGTGCCTTGTTGAATGTGAAGTTCAGGTTATAGTCAATCTCCGGGTCGTCGTCGCCCTCAGCGTGGTTGATTGTCGGAGGCACGATGTCGTTCTTCACAGCGAGGAGCGACAGCATGGCCTCTGTGGCGCCGGCAGCTCCGAGCATGTGGCCTGTCATTGACTTTGTTGAGGATATGTTGAGCTTGTAGGCTGAGTCGCCGAAGACGTCCTTTATGGCCTTCACCTCAGAGATATCGCCTACATGGGTCGATGTTCCGTGTACATTGATATAGTCAATATCCTCTGGATTGAGGTTGGCATCAGCAAGTGCGTTCTCCATGACGAGCTTCGCTCCGAGGCCCTCTGGGTGAGACGCTGTGATGTGGTGTGCGTCGGCCGACATGCCTGCACCTGCCATCTCGGCGTATATCTTTGCGCCGCGGGCCTTGGCATGCTCCAGCTCCTCGAGGATGATTATCGCCGCACCCTCTGACATGACGAATCCGTCACGGCTGGCAGAGAATGGGCGGCTGGCCTTCTCTGGCTCGTCGTTGCGTGTTGAGAGGGCGTGCATGGCGTTGAAACCTCCTACGCCGCATGGCTCTATGGCTGCCTCAGCGCCGCCGGCAACGATGACATCAGCCTTGCCGAGACGTATGAGGTTGAATGCGTCGGCGAGGGCGTTGGTTGACGACGCGCAGGCTGACGATGTGATGTAGTTAGGGCCATGGAAGCCGTACTTTATTGAGATGTGGCCGCATGCTATGTCGGCTATCATCTTGGGGATGAAGAATGGGTTGAACTTCGGGCCCATCTTCTCGCCGTTGACAGCGTAGTTGCTCACCTCCTCCTCGAAGGTCTTCATACCGCCGATGCCGACACCCATGACGACACCGACACGGTTCTTGTCGATAGTCTCGAGGTCCATGCCAGAGTCATCGACAGCCTGTGTGGCTGCTGCGAGAGAGTACTGGCAGTAGGGGTCCATCTTGCGGGCCTCCTTGCGGTCTATATAGTCTGTCACCTTGAAGTCCTTCACCTCACATGCGAAGTGGGTCTTGAAGGCTGATGGGTCAAAATGTGTTATTGGGGCTGCGCCGCTCTTGCCGGCGAGAATGTTGTTCCATGCCTCCTCAACGTTGTTTCCTACTGGTGTCACACAACCGAGGCCGGTTACTACAACTCTTTTAAGTTCCATAGTTATGAATTTGTCGTGGGGTCTGTGAATACGCTTGCCGCTCGTTGTCCCTGCCGGTGCTGGCTGCCTGAAGACGGCCGCACGCCAAGGCGCATGATTCCTCTGCCGCTATGCCTCTCCCTGTCTGCCTGACTGGAGTGCGGGCGGCGGCAATGCGTGGTGTGATATTATGTTGGGTATATATCGGCGGGAGGGTGTCTGGCCTGCCTTATATATTACGAATAAATCGGAAGCCATGCCGCGGCCCTTGCAGGATACGGTACAACTTCCGATGTTTTATCTCATGAGAGAATCTTATTTTGCATTCTCCTCAATGTAAGCGATAGCGTCGCCAACAGTAGCGATCTTCTCTGCCTTGTCGTCTGGGATAGAGATACCAAACTCCTTCTCGAACTCCATGATGAGCTCTACTGTATCAAGTGAATCTGCGCCAAGGTCGTTTGTGAATGATGCCTCTGGCTTTACCTCTGCTGCGTCAACGCCGAGCTTGTCCTCGATGATGCTGGCTACTTTGCTTGCAATTTCTGACATAATTTTTAATTTTTAATTTAATGAATTTTCTTGTTTATTGGGGGGTGTCAGGGGTTTGTGCGGTTTTCCTGAATCTAAAACCGAGTGCAAAGTAACGAAGAAAATATTACATGTGCAAATTTTTTTAACGGAAATTACGTGTCCAATGCACATTCGTAGCTTAATTGTGCAGTTTTTTTGACCTGTGATAACGTTTTTCATCCGTAACGGGGCGTTATCTGCCATGGTTTCCCGTTAAGGGCCTGATTATTCGCTTTCTACGCCCGCCGCCCCTTCTGCGGCATCCTCCCGGTCTTCCGCCGCCGCCCATCCCGCTCTCTCTTCACTTTCCCATTTGTGCTGTCTGAGCCTCTCATTTGTGCTCGATGGGCTCCTCATTCGTACTGGATGAGCGCGCCATTTGCACTCTATGGCCAGCCCCTCTTCCCACATCCCTGAAAGGCCCTTTCCAGAGGACAGTTTTTCTCCTGTTTGCTGTGGCTCACGGTTCCCTGTCCTATCCCTCATCTTCAGCCGGCGCCCGCCATGATACAGAAAAGGCATACAGCCTGCGTGAGGCTGTATGCCGTGGGTTGGTTTGTTTGTCGTGTCGTCCCGCATTGTCCGCCGCCGCGCCTTCAGTGTCCGTGCGGGACAGCGTGCGGGGGAGGGGTCTCTGTCTTGTGTCCTGCTGTGTGGTGGCGCGGCAGACGGTGTGTGGGTTATCCTATGACGGTGCCTTTCAGCGTCGCCGACGACGAGTCGGTTATCCTCACGCGGCAGTATTCGCCAGCGCGGACGGTGCGTTGTGAGCCGTCGGGGAGGGTGGTGGTGCGGTCGAAGACTACCATCTTGTTCTGCGATGTGCGCCCGCACATCTGCTCCCGCGAGCGTTTGCTGTAGCCCTCTGTCAGCACCTCAAACTCCTGCCCCACATCCTTCCGGTACTCTCTGGCGCTGATTTCTGTCTGCAGGTGTATCATCTCGTTCAGGCGTCTTATCTTCTCCTCCTCGCTGATGTTGTCGGGTAGATGTCTCGATGCGTATGTCCCGGGTCGCTCTGAGTATTTGAACATGAAGGCTGAGTCATAGCCCACCTCCCTCATCAGCGAGAGCGACTCCTGGAAGTCGGCCTCTGTCTCGTCATGGTAGCCTACGAAGATGTCAGTCGTTATCGAGCAGTCGGGGATTATGCGGCGGATGGCGCCGACGCGGTCCATATACCATGAGCGGGTGTATTTGCGGTTCATGAGCTTGAGTATCTTGTCTGAGCCTGACTGTACGGGCAGGTGTATGTGCTTGCAGACATTAGGATAGCGCGATATGACGTGGAGGGTCTCGTCAGACATGTCCTTCGGATGGGATGTCGTGAAGCGCACACGCATCCCCGGCACAGTCTCGGCCACAAGGGCGAGGAGCTGTGGGAATCCTGTCTCCGCTATCGTCTCGCCGTCCTGCCCTGTCGTTTTCCAGCAGTAGCTGTTGACATTCTGCCCGAGCAGTGTCAGCTCCTTGTATCCTCGCTCAGCGAGGTCACGACACTCGGCGAGTATCGACTCCACATCGCGTGAGCGCTCGCGGCCGCGTGTGTAGGGGACGATGCAGTAGTGGCAGAAGTTGTTGCAGCCGCGCATGATGCTGACAAAGCCCGACAGGCGTGGCCCGTGGGAGCGCAGAGGCATGACATCGCGGTAGGTCTCTGTCATAGACAGCTCGGTGTCGATGGCCTTCTGGCCCATCTCACACTGGGCTATCAGCCCTGGGAGGGAGAGGTAGGCGTCGGGGCCGGCGACAAGGTCGGCGTGGTGGTCGGTGATGAGTCCCTCTTTCACACGCTCGGCCATGCAGCCCAGCACACCGAGGATGACACGCTTGCCGCGGTTGCGGTATATATTATATAAGGTGTCAAGACGGTGGTAGATTTTGTTCTCAGCGTTCTCACGCACAGAGCATGTGTTGAGGAAAACAGCGTCGGCATCGTCAACACCGTCGCATAACTCGTAGCCAGCCATCTTCATTATGCTGGCCACAACCTCTGAGTCGGCCACATTCATCTGGCAGCCGTAGGTCTCGATAAATAATTTCTTCATACTTTGTTCTATAAGTCTTGGAAATGTTTTCTGTGCCATTCCCCATGCCTTGGCGCGGCGCCCGGATTGCTGTCTTCAGGCAGTAGGGTGGGGCAGGGAGTGGGGATGATGGCTGTGCAAAGGTACTATGTTTTTCCCGCCTGTGCAAGTATCAGAGGCTATAAATGGTGTGTGGCGGTCACATACGGCTTATGATGTCCTGTCCGGCGCCCTGTCCCTTATACTTGCTCTTTGTCGCGTTGAAGGCGTAGCGCAGGCTTAGCTGCACGCGGTGGAAGGAGTAGTGGGAGCGCTCGCCGCCGAACACGTCGCTCTGGAAGAGGGTGTAGTTGCCGAGGTCGAGGAGGGCGTCGTGGCGTGCGGTGTTGAATATGTCTGAGCACGAGAGGCGCACAGTGAGCGACTTGTCCCTAAGGAGGGTCTTCTGCACTGCTGCCGTGAGGTTCCAGTAGTTGTCGAGCAGCCTCGCATTGCGGTAGTGGGCCTTCGAGTAGAAGTCAGAGTTGAGCTCCAGCTGCCATCCTCTCTTCAGGGTGAATGTGTTGTAGCTGTTGAGGATGAACATGGGCTTGTCATAGCTCACGGTGCGTCTGCCCGTGGCTGTGCGTGGGTCGTCGAGATTGAATGACAGCCACTGCTTCTGTATGCCGATGACGTTGCTCGTCGTCCAGCACCCTACGGTAGGCGCGATATTCAGGTAAGCCGAGATGCAGTCGATGGGGCGGTCGAAGTTGACCATGCCGATGAGCACGACACCATTGTCGTCATAAGGCGACGTCCAGTCATATATGGCGTCCTTCATGTGCATATAGTCGACAGAGAGCGATATGAAACGCCAGCGCGAGGCGAGGGTCACATCGTGGCGAATCTCATTCTTCAGCGTCGGGTTGCCTGTCTGGAGAGTGTAGCGGCTGACATACTCCACCTCGCTGCGGAGGTCGTAGTATGAAGGGCGACGGGTCTTGACAGCATAGCTGAGCTGCATCTGCAGGAGCCCGATGCGTGTCGCGAATGACAGCGAGGGGAAGACGTTGTCGATGCTGCGGCTTATGGAGCGGGCGGCGTCAGTATGGTCGTCAAAGTCGAACGCAAAATGCTCGTACCTCATGCCGAGGGTTAGCATTCCGGCCTTAGGTATCATGAGGCCATACTCGGCGAAGGCTGCGTAGTTCTGCTCGCTGACCTCTGACTGGCGGCCTGATACCGACTCAACGCCGCTGATGCCGTAGAGATTGTCGCGGGAGAGGAACGACAGCTCGCCGCCAAGCTTCAGGCTGCCGCCCCACACCTTGCGCTCAACGACGAGACGCGAGGCGAGGAGATGGTTCTTGTTCTCGCTGACGCTCTCAACATGCTTGGTGTCAGAGAGTGATTCCTCGTCGACGATGTCGTCCTTCTTCTCACGCTGGGTGTAGTAGTCGATATTGGCGTCTATGCCCCATGGGCCGAGCTTGCCGCTGTAGTAGGCGTTGGCCATGACGCTGTTGGGAGCGTCTGAATAGACCTTGCTGATAGAGTGGAGGTGGTCGGTGGTCAGATTGTCGCGCATGATATCCTCGTCCACTGTTATGCCGAAGCGGTTATGGAGCTTCTGGCCGCGCTCTATCTTTATGCCGGCTGAGCTGTTGTCGTCTATCTGCCAGTTCACTCCGGCGTTGAGATGCAGACGTGTGAGACGCTGTGTGGTGTTGACATAGCCCTTCTGGCTGTGGGTGACGTCGCCGTATGTCTCCTGCACCATGTCCGAGTGGTAGCCAGCGAGATAGTCATTGGCGAGATGTGCCCCGCAGAAGACATCGACAGCCCCGTGGCGGTAGTTCATGTTGACCGACGAGGAGAGGTTGTTGTTGCCGTTGGCGAGAGCCTGTGAGTCGTTGAGGTCTATCTTCCCGCTGAGTCCCTCGCCCTGCTGGCGGCGTGTCTTTATCCTCACCACGGCAGCGACAGAGGCGTCATAGGCGGCGCCGGGGTTCGTTATCACCTCCACGTCTCGTATGTCATGGCTCCTAAGGCGCTTCAGCTCGTCGTTGTCCTGCACACGGCGGCCGTTTATATAATATAGAGGTGTACCCTTCCCTATCACCTGCACGCTGCCTCCCATGCGCATCATGCCAGGCACACGGGCGAGCATCTCCTCAGCCGTTCCGGCCGATTCGAGCGGTGTCCCCTCTATACGGGTTATCATTGCGCCGTCTTTCATCTTTGTCTTGGGCGCATGTGATTTCACCACAACCTCCTGGAGGTTGAGCATATACGTGATGGAATCGTTCTCTTGTGTCTGGGCGTTGGCTGTCATCGACGCCGACAGGGCTGCCATGATGGCGATGGTCTTGATGTCTGTCATAGGTCTTCTCACCTTGTTTGCTGGGTTTATGATGTTTGTTACTTTGTCTCCAAGTCTGGATTCTGGTGCAAAGTTACAATCACCATTCTGCATCTGCAATAGGGAGGGACAGAAGGCTATTGGGCTGGGATATAGTATCTTACCGTTCGTCACACATCCCTGCCGTTCGTCCCAGAAGCCACTTCTTGGGGGACGAATGGTCATCGCGCCCAGCTGTCTCCCACTTATTGCCGTGGCCTGTCAGCCCGTTTTGCCTGATTATGTCCATCAGGTTTTTGCGTCATAATATCCTTGTGCTCCTGCCATTGCAGTTATGATAGTCAGTCATAGCATGATGATGGGCCAGCCATGTGCGGGAGGCAGGTATGTCATGGCATGGGGATGGGTCTGCCATGTGCGGGAGGCAGGTATGCCATAGCATGATGATGGGTCAGCCATGTATGGGAGGCAGGTATGACATAGCTTAGGATATGGTTCTCCATGAGTGTGTCAAGCTTGCCGATGACGCTTTTTCCCGTTCTCCCTGCCGATTATCCAGATATTTCTTGCAGATGTCACACAAAATCATTATCTTTGCCAGATGCAGTGACATGGGCATGTCCCCGTTGTGCCCACATCCTGCCATTCTGTATGCAAATGAAACTTCCTGACATGATATCTATGAGAAAGATAAAGGCATTCTGCATGTTGCCGCAGAACATCCGTATACTGAGAGAGAATCTCTATGCAGGCGTATTCGTGTTCCTGCTGCTTTCACTCGCCAACCCTTTCGATGTTGACACTGTCCACGAGAACCGTTCGCTGTTCTTCATCGCCATGGGAGTGCTGTCGACTCTTGTGGGCATTGTGGACGGAACATTCTCATCCTATGTGCTGCGTATGCCTATGGACCCCCATCTTCCCCTTGCCACAGTCCACCGCAACACCCTTGTCCATTACATCATAAACATACCTGTCCTCACAGCAGTCCTTGTCAGCTACGCCGGCGATTTCTTCTATGACGGCCCGCACCGGGCATGGATAAACGACCAGGGATTCACCCTCGTCAATTTCCTCCAGTATCTCAACTATGTCGCTGTGACATCGGTTTTCCTGTTTATCGGCACATATGTGCGCAACCGCAACTGGCATCTGCGCTGCCAGCTCGACGAGGTCAGGGCTGTCAACGCCATGCTCGAGCAGTATCAGAAGAACAATGAGGAGAGGGCTGAGGAGACCGGAGAGGCGGAGAAAGAGACGGTATGCAGGTTTGAGGGCGCTACGGCCAACGCTGTCCTTGAGGTGAGGCCATCGGATATAATATACGTGGAGTCGATGGCTAACTATGCCGACGTATGGTATATGGAGGGCGATGAGCCAAGGCATAAGATGCTGCGCATAACGCTGAAAAGCATAAAGGAGAGCCTTGAGGGAATAGGATGCATGGTGCAGTGTCACAGGGCGTTCATCGTGAATCTTAACTATGTCATAGCCATGACAAACCGCCCGACAGGCTACCAGCTGCAGCTCTTCGGCACAGACAAGGCGATTCCCGTCTCACGCTCAAGGCTGAAGGAGATAAAGGAGCAGCATCCGGGACAGAGTGAGGATGCCAATAACAAGGCATAGGCATAAGAGGGAACCGGGAAAGTCACAAACACCTTGCTGCCATTTGAATGTTATTGTGAGATTATCGGCTAAGAGGAAAACGAGAAAGGCACAAACACCTTGCTGCCATTTGAATGTTATTGTGAGAATATCGGCTAAGGGGGAACCGGGAAAGGCACAAACATCTTGCTGCCATTTGAATGTTATGGTGAGAATATCGGCTAAGAGGAAAACGAGAAAGGCACAAACACCAGATACATGATTCTGGCGCTTGTGCCTTTGTTTATGCAGGTATGTCGTTGATATTTCGTGATGTCCAAGAGCCCGTCTGGCTGTCAGATGCTGGATTCTTGATACATCCCGACGGTTTCATTTAGTCGTTCAGGCTTATGCCGCGGTTGTTGAATGTAGCGTTGAGAATGCTGATGTACTTGCGCATCTGATCACGGTCGAGGACTTGAGAGAGATGGCGCAGACAGTGCGTCACGGCTGTCTTTGTAAGCTCTGTGCGGTCTGAGCGGTCGGCTGTGGCAGCGTTCATCATCTCGATGTTGAATGTGTTCTGGATGCCGCTGACAGCGTCAAACTGGTCAGAAGAGAGCAGGAGAGCTCTTGAGAGAGCCTTCATGTTGACATCGAACGCATAAGCGCTTGTGGCGTTTGTTGTGTTCAGATTCTCGTTCTCTGCCTTTGCCATTGTCATACTGAGCATGGCTACGATAGCTAAAACAATCTTTTTCATAATCTTTTTCCTTTCTTTTTAATTTTTAGTTTGTGTTATCCTGTGGGCCTTCTGTTCTTTATTGGCCCTTGTGTTGTGTTTGCCGGTCTTTACAGACCCCTTTGTTTTGTTATCCGCTGCAAAGTTACGGCGATATTATATCCCCTGCAACAGTTTCCCACTAATTTTTCTTTTTAGCTCCGCTTTTCTTGATTTAAACGAACAGAGGTTATCTCTCTACCTTATTATATTTATATATTATGTCGCTAATGCTTTCTTTTTGTAGTGTTTTTGTAATAATCTGATAACATAATGTAAATCAAGTCTCCGCTTTTTGTAAATAACGCATTGAGCCTCCATCCCGCCTGAACTCACCCCTTATGTATCAGAACGGGTCTTTCAACGCCACTCCGCATGAGTCTGTCACCGTCTTCTCGCCCGGCTCTTCTGCCGGATAGTAATCAAATAAAAAAACATCCGGCAGGACAATGTCCCACCGGATGTGGCGTTATCCTCAGCCGCTTACAGCATTATAGCTATAGATGGCTGGGTGTCAGAGGTTTAAGATTATTTTCTTCTGATGACTTTCTTGCCGTTGATGATGTATATGCCGCGGAGCGACTTCAGCTCGTCATTCGTAGCATTCATCTTGACTGTCTTGCCGTCGAGAGAGTAAACATTTACCTTACCGTCAGCGTCAGCATTGATGTTGTCTATGCCTGCTGCCTCGCCGATGTAGTATGTGAATGTCACAGCAGGGAGGGCATTGCCTGAGCCGTCAACGAAGAATCCTTCAGGAGCCTCGAATGTGTATGTGCCATTCTCGGTGTACTCAACTGATGTAGAGATGATAAGCTCGTTCCAGTCTTCTCCGTACTTTGTATCAGATATCTTCTCAAGCTCTACACCGTCTCTCTTGACAGTTATCTTGCCAGAGCCGCAGCCCATCTCAGGTACTGTTGTGTTCCATACGTGGATAGTCTTCAGAGATGTCACTGTGCTGCCGTCAGCAGGGTCAGTCTTCCAGTCAGATGTCACAGCGCCGCCACCGTTGCCGATGGTGTATGTGAATGTCACAGCAGGGAGGGCATTGCCTGAGCCGTCAACGAAGAATCCTTCAGGAGCCTCGAATGTGTATGTGCCATTCTCGGTGTACTCAACTGATGTAGAGATGATAAGCTCGTTCCAGTCTTCTCCGTACTTTGTATCAGATATCTTCTCAAGCTCTACACCGTCTCTCTTGACAGTTATCTTGCCAGAGCCGCAGCCCATCTCAGATACTGTTGTGTTCCATACGTGGATGGTCTTCAGCGATGTCACTGTGCTGCCATTCTCTGGGTCTGTCTTCCACTGGCTGTCATCACCGCCCTGTGAGCCGCTGCCAACAGTGAAGAAGAGTGTTGTGCCGACATTGACCTTGCCTGTCATGTAGCCGCTGTCGTTCCATGCCTGGTCACCTACGACACCCTCCTCAAGAGTCAGGCGGTAGTTGCCAGCCTCTGTGATAGGCTCTGCGAGAGATACCATTGCCACCTTCCTGTTCTTCGGGTTGACCTGGAATGTGGCAGGATACTGTACGTAGTTGACAGGGTTATAGAAGTAAACTGTCTCGTCCTTGCCGTAAACTTCCTCGCTGAACTCTATCATCACCTGTGAGAGAGACTCAACTGTCGACTCGTTGGCAGGGTCAGAAGAATCTACTGTGATAACAGCCTGTGGGGCAGCGAGCACGGTGTATTTCAGGTAAACAGGAGATTCATTCTTCTCCTGGCCGAATCCCTCGCCAGTGACATAGACAGAGTCTTCTATCACTACTGTGTACTCGCCAGATGTTGTGATAGGATTCTCAAGTGTCAGTGTGAATCCGCTGACGATATTGTCTTCTATCTTACATGTTGTCACCCTCTTGCGGTTAGAGTCTATGACGTAAACCTCCTTGTCCTCCTGACGAGTTATGGAGATAGCGTTGTTGTAGCTGTCTGTACCCTCTTTCTGTGTACACTTGATGACTGACAGCTCACGCACGGTAGAGCCTGCGATAGGGTCTGTCATGAAGTCGTATGTCGCATAGTCCTTGAAGAACGTGAAGTTGATGTCCTTGCCCTTCATATAGCGGCCATACTTGCCGTTGGTCTTGATATACTCATTGTTGACGATAACCTCATGGTTGATGTAGATATCATACTTGTGGGTGTTTATCAGAGGTGACGATGGGGTCACTGTGACAGTCTTGCCCTCTGCTGCTATCTCTGCGTCAACCTTGGCGTTTGTTGTCAGGTCTGTGATAAGGAGCGACAGCACGCCACCCTCAAGGGTGTGGATATTGACATCCTCATCGAATGTGAGAGTAAGCTTGTCGAAGTTGTCGATGATGGCGTTGTCTGCAACAGAGACGCTTGTAGGCTCAAGGTCGTTGATAAGCTCTGGGCCTGGGTTGTAGCAAACGCTGAAGTCATGCTCGAAACCATCGTTAGAAACCTGGTTCAAGAACGACACGCGGATGTTCTTGCCTGCCACGATATCTGCTGTCAGAGGTATGGTATACTCTATTCCGTTCTTGCCTTCATCTGTTGATGTTATGCCCTCTGTGATATCAGCCTGGTATTTGATATCATCCTGAGTCTGGTATGTCACACGCACACCGCTGAATGTCAGGGCTTTCTTGTCAGAGAAGTAAACCTTGAAGAAGTTGTCTGTAAGTGTTGCGCCGTCTGCAGGAGTGAACTCTGCCTGTATGTCGCTCTTGTACTCCTCGAATGTGCATTCTGTGGATACAGAGCCGTAGTTGCCGGCTGATGGGCTGAAGCACATTGTGCCGTCTTCCATCTTTATGTAGTTGACCTTGATGCTTATTGATTCCCACTTTTGGGTAAGTCCCATGTCAGCGTATGTGCGGCGCACACCGGTGAAGTCGATGTAAAGCTTCTGTCCGTCAACGGATATCTTATCCTGAGGGAGCTGTCCTTGATATGCGTCGCCCAGGTCTGCGCTACCGATAGTGAACGATACTGTCGCTGTCTGTCCATCCTCCATGGTCATGAGAGGATAGTCAAAGTCGAGAACCATGATGCCACGCTCGTCGCCAGGCAGCCAGTAAGAGAGGAAGGGGTCTGGAGCTGTGATGCCAGTGTTCTTATGAAGATCGCCAGGGGCTGTCCATTTGAGCACGAGAGTGCCGTCTGTGCCATAGACAAGAGGGTTCTCGCCTCTTGACTTCACGCCTTTAAGGGTGAGTGTGACAGGGTCGCCAGCCTTGTAGCGGCCTTCCTCTTTCCATACGGTTAGATACTCCTTGATGTTCAGGATGAGCTGCTCGGTGTTGTTTCCTGAGCGCACCTCAACCTTTCCATTCTCTGGGTCCTGTGGATAGTTGCCCACCTTCAGGTATGCCCACTGGTCAGATGTGACAGGGAGGTTGAATGTCAGTATCGCCTGTCCGTCACGCTGGTCAGTGATGTCAAACATTCCGCCGAGAGGCTGGTCGCACTCGAATGTCAGCTCTGTGATAGTCTCCATCACAGCGATAAACTTCTTGCCCTTGCTGTAACCTTTGTTACCTACAAGATAGTAGGTGGTTCCGGCCTTGACCTGTGCTGTCTCTTTTTTGCCGAATGTCACGTTCTGTAGGGTTGCTGAGTCGTAGCTGAAACTCGAGCAGAAACTCTCGTAGTTTACATCTGTGCCGTCAGCGTTCATCTCAGTGTAGACTATCACTTGAGCATCCTGCGCCCACACAACGAGTGTGCCGTCAGTCTCTGGCGTGAACTTGTACTTGTCGTCCACGTCGAAGATGTTGTTCTCATTGTAGAGAGTGTTCAGCTTGAGTGTTTTCCAGCCTTGTGCATCTTGTGCATAAGCGCCTGCTCCAGCCAACACCATTACAATCAAGAGGCACATCCTGTGGAGTGAACCTTTGACAAATGAAAGTAATTTTTCTTTCATACGTAATTAATGTTTTGGTTAATAATAAATGAGTTTTCTCGTTTAATGATAAGTTTTCATTCAGAGTGAGGCAGCGCGGATTGCTATCCGTTTCTATATAAAGACCGCTGCGGCCTTTATCTGTTTCTTCCGCTTGCCGGTGTGCATTGCTGCCTGTATATGTATGATGATGATAATCTGGCTCTGCAAGCTCAAGTATCAGAGAGTGTTTGCAGAGCCAGATTCAGTCATTCATATTACATCACAATCTTCTTTGTCACAGTCTTCTCGGCTGTTGCAGCCTTGACGATTACTGCGCCATGATAGCCGTTTGTGCCGACAGTCACAGAACCGTTGCCAGCTGCTTTGCCGATAAGTGTGCCGCTTGTGGTGTAGAGCTCAACAGTGACATTGTCGTTTGTCATGACAGCCACAGAGCCTCCATAGACAGCGATGTCGATGTCAGCGGCCTTGTCAGCCACAGCGTTGCTGATGCCTGTGCTGATATTCTTCAGAGGGAATACAACTGCGTTCACGATACCTCCGGTGATACCGTCGACAATCATGACAGCAATCTTGCCGTTCTCTCTCTCTGCTATCTGCTCAGGATAGTTTAGCTCAAATGTCCCGACGTATGACTTTCCAGCCTCCATCTTCTGTGGGAAACCGATGTTTGTTCCGGCAGGAGTGCCCCAGTATGTGCGTGCGACATCATTGTGCTTGATGTTGAATACGGAGGCCTGTCCATACTTGCCGCCCTTGCCCCAGTCGCCGAGGTTAGGGTCAGAGACGCCGTAGAGGTTATTGTCCTGAGAGTTGTTCAGTCCGTCCTCAAGCGCTACAGGGAACACATTGAGGTACTGTCCCTTCATGTTGAGGGCCGACTGTATCTCTATGTCCATCTTTATCTTGTTCGTCTCCTCGTCTAATGTAGCCTTCGGAACGCTTACGCCGATGTATGATGGCACATCCATCTCTGCCGATACGAAGTCGAGCCAGAGGTCTGCCTTGTTAGAGAACTGATAGCTTCCGGATGCGTTGCTCATTGGTGCGCAGATGTATCCGTTGCGCTGTATCATGCCGGTTGGTGCGGCATTGAGACCGAGAGACTGTGTGTAAGTCTCCAGAGAAGAAGAAGAGTAAGGGTCGCCGGTATATGTATGGAGTGATACAGGAATGAAGCGGTCGCCGAAGAGCTTCTCCATATACTCGATAGCCAGTATGCCCTGTGGGCAGTTAGGACATGTCGTGCCAGTCATCTCCTCAAGCACGACGCGCTTTACAGGCTCGAAAGTGAGGTCCCTCACGTTGCTCTTCACAACGTCAGAGTATGTGTCGAGCTGCACGTCGATGGTGAAGTCGTTCACCTCGCCGACAGTAAGCGGCAGCGGCTTGTTGAATGAGAAGTTGACCATGTCATCCTTCTTCAGTGCCAGTCCGGTCTGTGATACAGCGTCGATAGTGTTGCCCTCGGCGTCCTTGAGGGTGAGTGATACGCTTGAGAATGTGTCGATGTCAGAGTTGGCGATGAGTAATCCCTCTATTGTCACCTCGCTCTTGTTCACCACGCTCTGAGGGTTTGTGAGATACATGAGATACTTCAGGTTGCGCTGAACGAGGATATTGTCGATGAATACGACACTCTCGTTCTTGTTATTGTTCCAGAAGCCGATGTATATCTTCTTGCCGTTGTACTTGGCGAGGTCTATGGCGTACTTTGTCCACTCGCCGTCAAGTCCCTCCTCTGTCTTGCCTATTGAGAGATCGTAGGTTGTTATCTCGCCATTGCTCTTCATGTTGTTTATGATGTCAGAGGTGAGGGTGTTGATATTCTCGTCACACTCCCAGATGACAACTTTCAGCTTGTCGTCGGCGAGGTCCTGATACTTCTGTGCGTCGAATGTGAGCGTGCAGAACTCGTCAGGTATAATGAGCTGTGGAGTAACAATCCAGTCATCGCTCTGTCCGGCAGGGCTGTACATTGATGTTGAGGCAGCGCAGATATCCGTAGAGTTCTCGTTGTCGCGTATTGAGAGGTTCCAAGGCTGGTTGTCAACGTCGAACTCCCATGCCTGCATCTCCTGTGTCGGAGTGTTGTGGTCGCCCTCGTAGCGCATCATGTTAGCCAGTGCAGCGCTTATGTTGTTGAAGTCCTCTGTGAAGAGAACGGCTGTCTCTGTAGATATCTGACGCTCATAAGAGCCCTTGTAGTTGAGTGTGACAGCCTCGTTGGCGCTATTCTCGTCGCCAGTGACATCGGTCACAGAACCCTTGTCGAGGACAACCTTATATTCAGCGCCAGAGTACAGATACTGTGTTGTCGCAGGCATGAGTGCCACGTCATTGTTCTTCGCTACGACAGAGAGTGGGCATATAGTCTTCTCTCCGTCAGATGTTATCTCGATGAGACGTGCTGAGGCATCCTTTGTTGCAGCCACCTTTGTGTCGAAGGTCAGCACAGGGAATGTTGTCGTGTTGTCGAACACAGCGACCTCCGCTCCGTTCTCAGGATATATTGTAGTCACGCTTACCGGCTTGTCGGCACGTCCTGCAAAGCTTACTGTTATAGTCTGGTTTGTCTTCTGCTCGTTGCCTGCGAGGCAGAGAGCTCCGGCAGGAATCTCGACGGTGTATGTCTCTCCGTCGTTGAGTTCTGTCTCACGGAATGTCACCACGAGAGAGTGGCTGTCAGTCTGTGAGATAGCGAATCCAATCGAGTTACGCACCGTGTTGCCCTTGCTGTCCTTCAGTATGGCCGATGTTGCTCCGCCCTTCACCTTGATGTTCTGTGTGAAGAGGAATGTCACCCTGCTCATCCAGTGGAATGAGGAACCTGCTGAAGGTGTTGTCGTGAAGTCCTGGAGGAGGTCTATGCCCTGGCATGCCTCGCTGATGTTCTCAGGCAGTATCACGACATAGCTCTCGCCCTGTGGCGACACCATGGAGCCGAGTACACTGCCGTCGGCAGAGCCAGCCCACAGTGTTCCGGTATAGTCGAATCCGGTGGTGTTATAGAAGTCACGGCCATAGCGCTGCTTCATGATGAGGGAGAAGGGATACCATATCCCGTCGTTTACCACTGACCACTCACGGAGAGGTGTGCCCGAAGGTGATGAGGCATACACATTGCCGTAGTTGTCGACATGTCCCGCACGGTGGTCGAGGTTCTCAACCTCGTTGTAGCTCGCATATGTCATCGTCTCAAGGTTGAGGACAGTGACAAAGAGATTGTCGGCGTTGTCGCGTACAGTGCCTGCCGCATACTTGCCGTTAGGGCTGAGGACGACACCGCCCTCCATCATGATGAAGCCGGCAGGAGTGCTGTTGCCGTCTTTTCCGAATCTAATGTATGACTTCTCTACGGTGTTGTATATGAACGCCGTAGGATTGATGCTCTGGTTTCCGTAGATAGCTATATACTTTCCGTCGGCAGAGATGTCGGTATACTGCTCCTGCTTGCAAGAGTATTCTTCAGGCATCTTGGGGAGATTCTCGAGTGTCATGACGGTCATTTTCTCGAGGTCCCACATCACGCCGCTTGAGTTGGAAGCCATGACATTCTGTGCGTTGTCCTCACAGTAACCGACAGCATATTTCCCGTCGGGAGTGACAGCGAGCGCCTGGCCAGCCTTTCCTGTTGCCGGCAGAGGCAGTGCAGTCCACTTCTTTGTTGTCATGTTGAATATGGCAGGGCCTCCGAGATATGAACCATCGTCGGTCAGTGTGCCGTCGCATGCGCCCACGAGGATTTTGCCATCGTCAGTGATATCATTGACGATATATTTCCCGACAGCGTCTTCATCGCTCTCAGTGGCGAGTTTCACTACGGTCACTTCTCTTGTCTCTGTGTTGAGAATGCGTACTACGCCGCTCTTCTTCTGCTCAGAGGTGGCTCCTTTCACGATGACCCATTTGCCGTTGTCAGATACCTTGCTCGCTATGGCGAGGTCAGCATACTGCTGCAGCAGGAACTTCGGTGAGCCTATTGTCTGTGCGTTGACAGACAGCGCTGCTGTCACGACAGATAATAAGATGAGTATAAGGAACTTTTTCATATAGTATGGTTTGATTAAGAATTATCTGCTTTTGCCGACTTCTTCGTCCAGGAATAGGGACTATAAGCACCCATGACATGCCTTTGATGGCGTGTCAATGTTGGGATTAATGTGTGGATGCTTTCTTGTCTTTAGCGTGCAATCTTTCGTGTAATCACTGTCCCGTCAGACATCGTTGACTTCTTGATATACAGTCCGTTAGCAGGCTCCTGTATTCTTTTGCCCGTGATGTCGAGGTATTCTGTCCTGACAGCCTTGTCAGCATTCACGCCGTCGATGCCAGCGCCTGTAGGGTCATACAGGTAGTTCACAGTGACAGTTTTTGACTCCACTACCTTGTATTTCGGCTTGGGGGTTGGTTTGCCGGCAATTATCACAGTCTCTGTCCCGTCCTTCTGACATGCGTGGACAGTATATTTGATTATTGTCTTGCCCTCTTTAGCGCCGCAAATCCATTCTGCCTCAAGGCTTTTTACCTCGTCTTTTGCGAGGCCAGTGACATTTATTACGTTACCTTTTGAGCTGAGTACGGATGCCGGGTAGGTATACTCTCCTGTTGCGTTCTGTGTCAGACATGCTCCCATATAACAGATATTGTGTGCTCCGAAAGGCATTGTCTCGATGTTGATATCGAGGTATGCCTGCAACGCATCGCCAGAGATATTCTTCACGAACAGTCCGCTAGAGATGAAGTCGTCGCCCATTCCCATGTCGTCCTCGACGAGTGTTGTGCGTGTCACTGTCGCTCCGTCGGCCAGAGCGACATACTCGCCAGCGGCATTTTTCTCCACGAACTGTACATAGCCGTTCTCCTGTGCGGAGAGGTTTGCTGCGCATAAAAGCATTGCAGCCATGATAGTGTAAAGTTTCTTCATATTCCTTATGTTATTTGTTTTTCCTTGTTTTTTGTCTCTCGTTGTCAGGTGTAGGTGAGTAGAGGACATTGTCTTCTACCTCACGACCTTCTTTCCGTTCAGGATATACAGTCCGTGACGCCCTCCGATGTTGTCGGTAATACGCTGTCCGGCAATGTTATACACGCATTTCGTGCGTACAGGGTTGTTGTCTGTCGCGATATTCTCTATGCCAGACGAAAGAGGGTTGTGGAAGTGGAATGCCATTGTCCCGTCGGCGTTCTGTGTTATGTCTGTTATGTCCTTCCGCATGAGGAACGAGCCGTCAGTGTTGGCATTGGTGAGTGTCGCGGCAGGTGTTGATGTCGCGGTGAGGGCGTTGTTGCCGTTATAAGGGTAGAGGTCGCCCCTCACGTCGCTCTCAGTCCTATCCCAAGAGTTGTCGGCAGCTATCACTCCGCAGCGTTCCTTCGTCGTGTTGACATCGTTAGCCGCCCATGCCTCGGCACTGTAGTTTATGTGTGTTATAAGCATTCCGGCGGCATACAGCCCACCGTCGCATCCAGTCTTCTGTCTGTTCTCGAGGATGTAGTACTCGTTCCTGTTGCCATCATTATATATAATATACGCCTCGCCTCCCTCAGAGAGCGGTTTCATGGCTGTGATGTCTGTTGTCTCGTTCAGCTCGGTCAGTGTCTTCCATCCGCAGAAAGCGCGTTCGTAGGCAGTATATCCTGCTGGCTGGTAGCCGTTGTCGAGATAGTTGCCCATGTTCATGAGGTCCCAGACGTAAGTGCCGTAGTGGAGCGATGTTGCCCCGAAAGCTGTTCCCTTGTCGTACATGTCGGGCAGTCCGAAGCAGTGGGAGAACTCGTGGCATATCGTTCCGATGCCGTCAATCCTACCCCCCTCGCCGAGCTCACAGCTGCAAGCGAAGTTCTTCACCGTCACGCCGTCCACCTCGAATGGCTGCTGTGACATGCCTATGGAACCGAGCGTGCCCTCCTGAGGCCATATCAGGTTGATATCGTCGGGGCATGTGTTCTCGCCCTGTCCGGCATAGAGCACAAAGACCTGGTCAACAATTCCGTCGCCATCCCAGTCATACTTGGTGAAGTCGACATCGCCTTTCCTGTCGGCATACCGGCAGGCGTCGTAAATCAGTTTCCCCACGTTCGCCTCGTTAGTCCCGTATCCGCCGTCGTTAGCTCCGTATGTCACGTATGTGTTAGGGAGCCGGAAAGGCCCCACGACATCAAAGTTGAACTCGAACTTTCCATCGCTCTGGGCGTAGAAATAGTCGTAGACGCTGCTCTTGAAGCCCACCTCGGGGTCGCTGAATCCCTTCTCGTTTGCCACGCGGTCATAGTAGCTCTGTGCGTCGGCCTTGGAGAATGTCTTTGCGGGTATGGCGTCCTTGTCAGTGAACTCGACGAGGATTATCAGTCCGCGCTTCTGTCCGGTGAATTTCGCTGGGTCGGCTGTCGCGGCGCGTGTCTGCCTTATGGCGTTCGCCTTTGCCCGCATGGTGCTGGCGTTGGCCTCCAGAGCGTCTCTGTCAGCCATCATGTATATGCCTTTCTCGGCAGTCGCCACGTATGCTTTCCCGTCGGCAGCGCGCCAGTAGTGGCAGTATTCGTCGCCTGTCAGCTCGGCTCTCACCTCAGTGCCGTCGGCGAGTCGCAGTGTGCGCCACTGTCCCGGGCGTGCTGGGACAGCGAAAGATGATGCGGCGCAGAGGAATAGTGCGGCAGCAGTTGTCAGTATGTCTCTTGTTCTCATGTTGTTAGGGGTCGCTGTGTTTGGTCTGTGATGTTGTCCTTATCGGTGTGGGGTAGGGGGGAGGCAGGCTTACTCAGCCGTTGCAGGTGTCAGCTTTGCCTTCACCACCTGCTCCACGCCGTCGGGTGTGAAGATGAAAGCCACGACATAAAGGTCGTCGGCTTTGTATGTCTCGTCTATTGTGAGGGAGTATGTCTTCTCCATGTCAGTCTCCTGAGGCAGTGTGACAGGCTCGCCGTCGCGGTCGTTGACAGAGAGGCGGAAGACATGGTTGTGTGTGAACTCCTTATTGACGCTGCTGTCTGGGAGGCGCTGCAGGCTGACGATATTGTCCTCGATGAGCCATACCTGGAGCTTTGTGTCGGCTATGCTGTTGAGCGAGTGAGCCTTGACAGTTATGCTTGCCTGGCGTGTTGAGGGGTCATAGCTGTTCTCGCACTCGATGCTTACTCCGGTCTGCTCAGAGAGCATATCGGCCACTGTTCCAGCCCATGTCAGATAGTTGGATGTCAGCACTTTGCGGTTGAGATAGCCATTTGGCTGCTCCTGTATGTTGAGCTTCGTGGCGTAGTAGTCGCCCGTCTCTGTTGTCAGCGGGTAGTACTTGCCTGCCGCTGTCTTGCCGAATGGGCCTCCATAGATGCCGACAGCGACAACCTTATCGCCGAAACTTACGTGCAGCTTGCCAAGCTCTTCCATGGCGAGCGGGCAGTTGAGGCAGTTCTGTCCTGTGAAGTCCTCTATCAGGACATTCTTGTAGCTGATCTCTGTTTCGTCACTGCCGCCGACGAGTTCTCCCTTTATGAAACGCTCATCCTCAGCTATGTCGCTGCATGCGGATAGTGTCATCACCGATATGACGGCGAGAGATATGATATTCTTTATTTTCATTCTTGTCCTTATGATGTTATGGTGTTGTTCCTGACGTGTCGATGAGTCAGCCCTTTGTTAGAAGTTATAGTTGTAGGAGAGTGTGAAGCCCTTGCTTGCGGGTACGTATCGGCATACACCTCCCGAGCAGTTGAATCCCGCGCGTGTACGTCCGTAACCTGCCTGCAGGCGGTGTGAGCCGGTGTTGAATGTCACGAGGCCCTGGTAGTAGTGTATATCTGTCTCGCCGCTGTTATACATGTCAGATATTGTGAACATGAAATGTGGCAGCACAGAGAGCTCGAGCAGGCCGTAGACCCAGTCGCCATCGTCCTGTTTCGTGTGGAGATACTGCACCTCACCGCGCAGTGTGAAAGTCTTGTTGAAGCGGTATTTTCCGTCGGCGATGTATATGTTGGAGTGTATCATGCCACCCTCGCCCTCGACGACAGTCTTGTTATAGTACTGGTTCATGTACATGAGGTTGAGGAGGAAGGCGCGTGAGAATCGTTTGGAGAGCTGCACGTTGATGTCCTGGTAGTACTTCTCCTTGCCCCATTTCCAGAAGGCGGAGCCATAGCCGTCAGTGCCTATTGTGTTGCCCTGTGCCGCATGGTCATTGCGGTCGATGGCGTGTACGTGTGAGAAGTTCACCTTCAGGTCAGTCCCATACTTTCCTCCGAGCAGTGTGTGGCGCTTGAAGCGGTAGCCTATCTCCGCCTGATACGCCCACTCGCCGTTAGGCTGTGTGGCGTAGGGGTATAGCGCTGCGAGGGCGTATGTCTGGTCCATGGTGAACGCCGGCAGGTGGTTTATGAACGATGATGTCCCGCTGACGGTGCGGCTGCTGCGGAATGACATGTTATCGCTGCGCTTTGCCTGGAGCAGGATGCTCATGCCGCTCTTTGAGTATGATGTTGAGAGCATGGCGACACTGCCCTTGCGGTAGATGTAGGGGTAGTTCTTGTCGAACGACGGGTCGTCAGTCTTCCATGCGTATTCGCCCAGGATATTGAAGTCGCCCACCTGGAGATTGGCCCTCACGTCGAATGCGTTGACATACTCAGGAGTGTTGAGGGTGTATTTATACACGCCGTCGTCCTCAGTGACGAGTGTTGATATGTCGTTGTGGTTCTTCTCGTATTTGTTCACCCATGATGCCCCGAGCGTGAGGTATGTGCCGTGCTCGGCCATCCCTTTCACCCATCTGTCGATGTTCAGCTCCATGTCCGCACCGCTTATCCAGCTGTCGCTGTAGTGCCAGTATCGGCGCTGTTTGCCTGAGAGAGCCTTCACTGTGACACCCTCGACAGGCTTCACGACGAGTCTGCCACCTACGAGAGCGTTGTCAATACCGAGGCTCCGCTCCTCGTATGTGCGGAGGATGAATCCTGAGCCGAACTGCTCGTAGAATGAACCTGCTGTGAGGTCAATCTTGTCATAGTGGAGCTTCAGGTAGTAGTGTCTGACGCCCCATCCCTTGAATCCTGGCTCGTAGCCGGGGAGAGGGTGGTCGAGATACTCGAATCTGACGCCTGCATCGAGGTGTTTTGACATGGCGTTGACCTCGGCGTATGTGTTTGTCTTAGCCCAGTCATCGTCTTTCACGGCTCCGATTTTCTCGTCGTTCTGAGGTATGAGGATATCGCTTTGTATGCTTCCCGTTACGGTGATGCCGTTATTTCCGTTCTCGTTCTGTGCCGCTGCGTTGAGGGCTGACGTTGCCAGCAGCAGCGCGGTGAATAATGTTTTTCTCATTTAGTGGTGTCTGTGACGTGGTGTTCTTTATAGTCGGGGTGGCTGGTTGGTGTGGGGCAGGGCTGCCTGGTAGGCTGTCTGGTAGGCTGTTTGATGTGGGGCAGAGCGACCTGTTTGGCTGCCTGTTTGGCTGGTTGGTATGGGTCGGGGTGGCCTGGCCGTCTGCTGTGGTTGCTGTATGCCTGTTGCCGCTGTGCGGCCCTGCTGTGGCTTTCTGTTCTTCCATAAAGCCCTGCATGCCATAATCGCTATGGCATTGTAGGTATAGAAAAGCGTAAAAGACGCATAAGCTGATTATGCGCCTTTACGGTAGGGGTTTATTTCACAAGTTCCCTGACTTTCTCAATCAGCTCCTCCTCGGCACCGTCGACATATCCGTTGTGCTTATACACAATCTTCCCGTTGCCGTCGACGATGAGGGTGTACGGAATCATCTGCACTCCGAGCGCACGCTTGAAGTCGCTGTTAGGGTCGAGCAGGACCTCGTACTGCCATCCGTGGTTGTCTACGAGAGGCTTCACCTTGTTGATGTTCTGAGCCTGGTCGATAGAGACAGCAATCACCTTCACCCCTGTCTCAGCCTGCCAGTCCTCATAAACCTCGCTGATGGCCGACAGCTCACGGTTGCAAGGCTTGCACCATGTGGCGAAGAAGTCGATGATGAATGGTTTGCCGTTGTTGGACAGAGTGTCGGTCTTCACGATTTTTCCGTCGATGTTTTTCAGTGTCACTGATGGCAGCTGGGCCGATGCGACGCAGCAGAATCCAACCATCAGAATCAGTGTTGCTAATACTTTCTTCATTTTGCTTTTATCAGGATAAAAAATGTTTGTTTCCGTTTTTCTGCCACTTTTTCCAGCCCATGCGCCCAGCAGTGAGGTACTCCCTGTTCCGCCGGATAGCGTCTGCGCTCTTTGCAAAAAAGTGAGAATAAATTTTATGGCTGCAAAGATAAGTAAATATAGGTGTAAAAACGGACAAGTCTGCGTTAATAATTTATAATTTCAAGAAAAATATAACAGATTTTTTACGTTATTGTCAAATCAATTTAAATTCGTGACATTTTGCCATTTTATATTAATGTAAATTGCGGTTACAAATTGAAATATGAGAATGATGCCGAGTTTGTAGAAAATTATTCAAAAATACGGCAGAAGCAAAATAATATTCTGAGTATTTACAAAATTGTAGAATATACTTCTGCATCGTATTTGCCCGTAATCCCATGGCAGTAGGTAGCTACTTTCAGTTTAAAAGCATTTTGGCCGGTTATGTTATGATTTCACGCTTTCGTCAGTCTTGGCGTGATAATCCATCCCTGTTCCCTTTGGTGCAGAGAGGCTGCCCATGCCACCCCCAAAGCCCGTTACCCTCGCCGCCGTCGCTGTCCCTTGAGTGGGAGAGCGGTAAAGTATAAGCGGTTAGGGAAAACAGTGTTGGGATGATATCATCTTGCGCAATGGTCATCCGTCTCCGCCGCCCATATCGTCGCCCAGTGTCTTGTGGCGGTTTCTGGAGCCGTCATTCATGCGCCACCTAATGCGTTGCCCCTCAGCGCTTTACTGTTTCTGGTCCTGTCGTTGGTAATCTCCAGCCCTCCCATTTGTGCTTTCTTGCCCCCTCATCCGTATTGTTTAACCCCCTTATCCATACTCTCTTACACGCCCATTACCCACTCCCCGTCCGTTCCCTTTCAGCCTTTTCAGTGCTGTTTTGCCGCCTTTCGCTCGTCCCCCCGCTTCCTTTCATCCTTTTTCCACGTCCCTTCTCCCCCTTCTCGGTCCTTTCCCGTCCCTCTGGCAGCCCGTTTCCCCTTCTTGTTCCTGCTGTCAATTTAGTGTCATAGACGAGGCTGAATAATACTCAGTGTCGCCCTTTTCTCCTCAATGTTTCACTCTGCAGCGCTCCCATGTCCGTGTCCCCTGGTTGTCGTTATCACACTTGTTGTTCCGTCAGACTGTTGCCCGTTAAATAATATTAACGCTTAAACCTTTGGTTATAATATATAAATATGCTAACTTTGCACAGAAGCAACATACTAATAACCATGTGGGTTTGAGGCATGCGCCCCGTTTTATGAGCCGACGACCCTCCAGGACCTTTTATCTAACACAATCAAAACGCAGATGACAAAGAGATTTTTTAGCGTCATGTCATTGGCTCTCCTGGCCATGACGATAATGGCGAAGCCCAAGGCCGTGAACCTTACTGTCGAGAACATGCACCAGCCTCTCGGCCTCTCCACCCATGCCCCGAGATTCTCATGGCAGATAACAGACGGGAAGAAATCGAGCGTGCAGAAGAGCTACCGCATACTTGTGGCGTCACGCCCCGACCTCCTCTCGCCCTCCAAGGCCGACCTCTGGGACAGCGGGACAGTGACGAGCGACGAACAGCTGTGGCTCTCGTATGCCGGAAAGAAGCTGAAGGATACCGACCGCGCCTTCTGGACCGTCATGGTCACCACTAACCATGGCACATCAGAATGGGCCGCCCCGCAGGAGTTCGGCATCGGTCTCACCGTCGAGTCACACTGGGCAGGACGCTGGATAGGTGCCGACCGCTGTATCGACGCCGACCGCCAGGGCTACCGCACACGCCTCGCCGCACGCTATCTGCGCAAGGAGATAAAGCTGAAGGCTGAGGAGATACGCCGCGCCACAGCCTATATTGCCGCTGTCGGCCTCTATGAGTTCTATGTCAACGGGCAGCGCCAGGGCGACCATGTCCTCGCCCCACAGCCCACCGACACACGCAAGTCGATAATATACAACACATTCGATATAACCGATGCCCTGCGCACGAAAGCCCTCAGCCATGAGGCGGCTGCCAACCGACAAGGGGAGGTATCGACGATGATGACCCTCGCACCAGAGGAGTCGGTGTCATGCCTCGGCATCGTCATCGGCACAGGGCGTGCCTTCCCCATGCGCCAGTCGAAACCCCACAAGTGGCCGTTCATGGGATTCCCTAAATGCCGTGTCAATGTCATCGTGGAGTATGCCGACGGCACAAGGCAGACATTCGCCACCGACGAGAAGTGGGCGCTGAGTGTCAGCGGCCCCATACGCGCCAACAACGAGTATGACGGCGAGGAGTACGACGCACGCATGGAGCTTGGCGACTGGGCCACAGTGGGCTACGACGACTCAGCCTGGATGCGTGCCGAGCGCACCTCAATCCCCATGGCCGAGCTCATCGGCACTCCCGCCCCTAACATGAAGGTCATGTCGACTGTGCCAGCCGTAAGCATGCGCCGCCTCGACAGCGGACAGTACATCATCGACTTCGGCCAGAACATGGCAGGATGGGTGAGGATGAATGTCCGCGGCAATGCGGGCGACACCATACGCCTGAAATTCGCCGAGCGGCTCAATGCCGACGGCACTCTCTACCTCAAGAACTTCCGCGACGCCCTCTCTGAGGACATATACGTATGCAACGGCCGTGAGAACGGACGCCCCTGGCGCCCCACATTCGTCACCCACGGCTTCCGCTACGCCATGGTCAGCGGCATGAAGAGCCCGAAGGCGGAGGATTTCACAGCCGAGGTGGTCTATGACGACATGGCCACGACTGGCAGCATCACGACAAGCAACGATGTCCTCAACCGCGTCATGAAGAACGCAACATGGGGCATTCTCTCCAACTACAAGGGCATGCCCGTCGACTGTCCGCAGCGCAATGAGCGCCAGCCATGGCTCGGCGACCGCACCGTGGGCAGCCTCGGCGAGTCGTATATCTTCGCCAACGAGCGCCTCTACGCCAAGTGGATGCGCGATATATGTGAGTCGCAGCGCACTGACGGAGTCTTCTCAGATGTCGCTCCCGCTTTCTGGAACTACTATAACGACGATGTCACATGGCCGTCGGCACTCCCCTTCACATGCGATATGATATACCGCCAGTATGGCAACAAGCAGCCGATAATCTACTCATACCCATACCTCAAGAAGTGGATGGACCACATCACGACTGAGTATATGGACGGCTACATCATCACACGCGACCAGTATGGCGACTGGTGTGTGCCGCCCGAGAAGCCCGAGATGATACACTCGCAGGACCCCGCACGCAAGACTGACGGCCGTCTCATCTCTACCGCCTACACCATAATGAACCTCCGCCTCATGCAGCAGTTTGCCGATATGGCGGGACACAGTGAGGACAAGGCAGCCTACGCCGACCTTGAGAAGAGGATGACCGAGGCGTTCAACAAGACATTCCTCACCGTCAAGCGCGGCACATCGATGCAGCCCGGCCACACCCTCTATCCCGACAGCGTCTTCTACGGCAACAACTCAGCCACGAGCAACCTCCTCCCACTCGCCCTCGGCATCGTACCCGCCGACTGCAAGAGGGATGTCGTGGACAATCTCGTGACAAACATCATATCGAAGAACAATGACCATGTGTCGTGCGGAGTGATAGGAATATCATGGCTCATGAGGACATTGTCGGCGAACGGACGTGCCGACCTCGCCTTCCGCATAGCATCACAGAAGACATACCCCTCATGGGGATACATGGCAGAGCAGGGCGCGACGACAATCTGGGAGCTCTGGAACGGCGACACAGCCAATCCGAGCATGAACTCAGGTAATCACGTCATGCTCCTCGGCGACCTCGTCACATGGTACTACGAGAACCTTGCGGGAATAAAGAACGCACCGGGAAGCATAGCGTTCAAGAAGCTCCGCATGGCCCCCAACTTCGAGATACAGGAGCTCGACAGCGTCAGCGCATCGTACATGACACCTTACGGAAAGGTAGAGTCGGCATGGAAGAAGACCCTCGAGTCTGTCACATGGACCGTCACAATACCTGAGAACACATCGGCAGAGCTGTGCCTGCCCGACGGAACAGTGAAGACTGTCGGCTCAGGGACATACACCGTGACAGCACGCATGACACCAAAAGACGGACGCATCATAAACGATGAGTTCGTCTACGACCAGTCAATATACCCCGAGACCCACGCCTCGTCGATAGTGGAGCTGAAGAATGGCGACCTCGTCGCGACATACTTCGGAGGCACGAAAGAGCGCAACCCCGACGTGTGCATATGGACACAGGTAAAGAAGAAAGGCGCTGACAGCTGGGAGAAGCCAGTCCTCGCAGCCGACGGAGTGTTCCCTCTCGGCTCAGAAGGCGCCGTCATAGCCGGTGTCGACACCACAGCGGCAAAGGCCGCGGTAGGCCCTGTGAAACATCTCGGCATAACATGGCAGCAGGCGAAGGACGGCACAGCAGCCAAGGACAAGCGCCTCGACGGCATGCGCCGCAAGGCTTGCTGGAACCCTGTCCTCTTCCAGATGCCTACGGGAGAGCTCTGGCTCTTCTTCAAGATAGGAGCAAATGTTGCCGACTGGACCGGATGGCTCGCCAAATCAAACGATGGCGGACGGACATGGAGCGACAAGGAAGCCCTGCCAAAGGATTTCCTCGGCCCTGTAAAGAACAAGCCGGAGATAGTGAACGGACGTCTCATCTGCCCGACATCGACCGAAGGAAAGGGCGGATGGAAATTCCATGTCGAGATACTCGACCTGAAGACAAACGAGTGGAAATACGTCAATATACCTCGTGAGGAGGCCGTCATGACCCCTGACATGGTCCCAGTAAAGCCTGTCGACGGCAAGATGCCCGAGATAATACTCAAGGAGGGGGCGGAGAAAAAGCCGATATACTGCATCCAGCCCTCTATTCTGCGCCATAAGGACGGCCGCCTGCAGCTCGTCGGCCGCACACGCAACGCGCGCCTCGCATCGACATTCAGCTCAGACGGAGGAGACACATGGACACCTGTCACACTGCTCGATGTCCCACAGAACCAGTCAGGGACCGACGCCGTCACACTAAAGGACGGCCGACATGTCCTCATCTATAATAATGTCTACACCCTCCCGGGGACACCAAAGGGCTCACGCACACCGTGCTCGCTCGCCATATCTGATGACGGACTCCACTGGACTCATCTCCTCACACTTGAGGACAGCCCTATCGGACAGTATTCATACCCCTCGATAATACAGGGAAAAGACGGCTCGCTCCACTGCATATACACATGGCGCAGACAGCGTATAGCCTACAAACAGGTGAGGATAGGTCGATAAGAGAGAGACAACAATGCTGCCGCACACCTATTTATAGAACCGTAACGAGAACAATCTAACCATCTGTAACCATGCGAAGACTCATAACATCAATGCTCCTCCTCGCCACCACGCTGACCGTGATGGCAGAGAAGGTGAACATCATACTGCCACAGGGAAAGACAAACCGTGTCGCCTACGCTGCCGAGTATCTGCAGAAGAAACTGCAGGGACAAGGCTTCGAGGTCGTCGTCACCGATGTCAAGCCCGACAAGAAAGCCCTCCACCGTGTCATTCTCGCCCTCGCCACAGACACCACGGGGAAGAAGAAAGAGGGATTCACAATCTCAACGGTGGTGAAGAAGAACAAGCGCGCCATAATAACCGTCACAGGCAATGACGGCACCGGATGCATCTACGGCTGTAACGAGCTGGCCGGGGAGATACGCTCAAAAGGCATCATGAACCTCCCGCAGCAAGTCACCGACGCACCGGAGATGGTGCTCCGTGGCGGATGTATCGGCGTGCAGAAGCCTTATCTCCTGCCCGGACGCATGGTCTATGAGTATCCTTACACGCCAGAGCTCTTCCCGTGGCTCTATGACAAGCAGCAGTGGATAGACTATCTCGACATGCTCGTCGACAACCGCATGAACTCTGTCTACCTGTGGAACGGCCACCCCTTCGCCTCGCTCGTGAAACTCAATGACTACCCCTTCGCCGTTGAGGTGGACGATGCCACATTCGAGAAGAACAAGGACATCTTCGCCTTCCTCACCCACGAGGCAGACCGCCGTGGCATCTTCGTCATACAGATGTTCTACAACATACTCGTCTCAAAGCCATTCGCCGAGCACTACGGCATAAAGACACAGGACCGCCACCGCCCCATATCGCCACTGCTCCATGACTATACATACAAGTCGGTAAAGGCTTTCATAGAGAACTATCCTAACGTCGGGCTCCTCGTATGCCTCGGCGAGGCCATGGCCACCTATGAGGATGATGTGGAGTGGATGACAAAGACCATCATACCAGCCGTAAAGGACGGACTGAAGACCCTGGGCCGCACCGACGAGCCCCCGGTGCTCCTCCGCGCACACGACACCAACTGTGAGATGGTCATGAAGGCGTCGCTGCCACTATACAAGAACCTCTACACGATGAACAAGTATACTGGCGAGTCGCTGACAACATACACCCCGCAGGGCCCGTGGGCTGAGACACACCGCGCACTCGCGGCTCTCGGCTCGACACACATATCCAATGTCCATATCCTCGCTAACCTTGAGCCGTTCAGATGGTCATCGCCCGATTTCATACAGAAGACCGTCAACGCCATGCATAATGTCCACCACGCCAACGCCCTCCACCTCTATCCGCAGGCGTCATACTGGGACTGGCCATACACAGCGGACAGCATAAGGGACGGGAAGACAAACAGGCTGAAGCAGCTCGACCGCGACTGGATGTGGTACTCGGCATGGGGACGATACGCATGGAACTGCCACCGCGACCGCCAGGCAGAGCGTGTCTACTGGGACGACACACTCGCCAATGTCTATGGCACTACACCCGAGAACGCCGCCCTCATACGCGACGCCCTCGAGGAAAGCGGAGAGATAGCCCCGAAACTGCTCAGAAAATTCGGCATAACAGAAGGCAACAGGCAGACACTCCTGCTCGGGATGTTCTGCTCACAACTCGTCAACCCATACAAATACACCGTCTATCCCGGATTCTATGAGAGCTGCGGACCCGACGGGGAGAAACTCATAGAGTATGTTGCCAAGGAACATGGCGCGCCGATACCTGTCAACCAGAACTTCCCGACAAATGTCAACCTGAAGCTCTCACAGACAAAGGGACACATCGGTGAGCTGCCACTCGACATCGTCAGAGAGTGTGCGGAGCATGGCGACCGTGCCGTAGAGGCCATAGACCGTGCCGCAGCCACAGTATCAAAGAATACAGGGGAATTCGCGAGACTGCGCAATGACATACACTGCTACCGCGAGATAGCCCATTCGTTCGCATACAAGGTGAAAGCCTGTGAGCATGTCCTCAACTACAAATACACACAGGACATCAAGGAGCTCGACGCCGCTGTGCCACTCCTCGAGAAGAGCCTCACACACTACCGCACACTCGTCTCGCTGACAAAGGCCACATACCGCTACGCCAACAGCATGCAGACATCAATGAGGCGAATACCTATCGCCGGCGACGACGGCAGGATGAAACACTGGACAGAGCTGCTGCCAGAATACGAGAAGGAGCTCTCAAACCTGAAACGGAATATCGCCATGCTGAAGGCTCCGCAGGACAACGGGGCGAAAGAGAAGCGGCAGGTAAAGCCCTTGGGCAACGCCAAGGTTGACAATCTGACCATCAACGGCGTGGCACCTGTCGCCGTGACACTCACCGAAGGCGCCAAACTCTTCTCCGACCTCGACTCGCTCGTGACAGACTATGCCACAGAGCTGAAGGGCATGACGGCATACGTCATGGAATCAAAGGCACAGCGCAGCGAAGGCACTACAATAACACTGTCGGCACAGAAGCCAGTGACTGTCCTCATAGGATATTTCCGTGACGACCAGCGCAAGTATGCACAGGCACCGAAACTCGAGATTGACGCCACAGCGAGCGAGTACGGACAGCAGGACCCCTGCTACACCTCGGCCCTGCGCATAAAGGGCATGCCACAGCTCAATGTCCACCCTTACAACCTCAAGCCAGGACAGACAACACTGCGTCTGCCTAAGGGATTCCTGGCTGTCCTGGGCATCACGGCCGACAAGATAACACCGCGCGACGCCGCTCTCGCCGGTGGAGACAGCTCTATCGACTGGCTCTTCTATTGACAACAGACATAAAGAAAGTGGTTGCTGCCATGCCGTAGGGCGTGGCGGCAACCATGTCATTAAACACTCATCAAACGCAAATGAGACAATCATCCCTGCTGACAAATCCTATTATACATGCATATATTATGAAAAATACACTGCTTCTATCACTCTTGATGATATCCCTCACAACGCTCGCACAGACCGTCACGGACGATGTCATGCAGCGCATATATGACGAGGTCAAATCACCATACAAGTACGGAATGGTCATAGCGCCACCCGACAACGGACATAAGATTGACTGCCCCACCGTATACCGCGAGGGCGGGAAATGGTACATGACATACGTCATATACAACGGCAGCGGCGGACTCGACGGACGTGGCTACACAACATGGCTCTCAGAGAGCGATGACCTACTCCACTGGAGACAGCTCGGATGCATACTCGACTATAAGGACAGCGGATGGGACATGAACCAGAGAGGAGGGTTCCCCTCACTGATAAACTGGGAGTGGGGAGGAGACTACCGCATGTCAGCCTACAAGGGACGCCACTGGATGACATACATCGGCGGCGAGGGAACAGGCTATGAGGGAGTCCGCGCGCCACTCTACATAGGACAGGCATGGACAAAGGCAGGGAATGGAGCCTTGACAACAGCCCACGAGTGGGAATCAGGGGACAAGCCTCTCATGCATGTCGACGACAAGGACGCACAGTGGTGGGAGAAGCTGATACAGTACAAGAGCACAATATACGAGGACAAGCGCCGCACGTTAGGGGCGCGGTTCGTGATGTTCTACAACGCCGGAGGCATAAACCCCGACAACAACCACAAGGCTGAGCGCATCGGCATAGCACTCTCTGACAATATGAGGAAATGGCGCCGGTATGCAGGGAACCCCGTCTTCGCACACGAGGTGCCGGGAATAATCACTGGAGACGCACAGATAGTCGATTTCACACGATGCAATGCAGTGCAGGGAGTGTCAGAGGAACCTCTCTATGTCATGTTCTATTTCTCCGCTTTCAACCCAAAGCGGAAATACAGCGCGTATAACACCTTCGCCGTGTCGAGAGACCTCGTCAACTGGAAAGAGTGGGAGGGAGCCGACCTCGTCTATCCTACAAAAGACTATGAGAACCTCTTCGCGCACAAGAGCTGTGTCGTCAAGCACAACGGTGTCGTATACCACTTCTACTGTGCCGTCAACACTGCCGAGCAGAGAGGCATAGCGCTGGCCACATCAAAGCCCATGGGGAAATCGCCAGTGACATTCGTCGCTCCTGACAAGAAAGGGAAACGTGACATCATAAGCCTCAATGACGGATGGAAGACAACACTCTACGACAACGGAAAGGCTGTAGAGACAAAGACCGTCAACGTGCCACATAACTGGGACGACTATTACGGCTACCGCCAGCTGAAGCACGGCAATCTCCACGGAACTGCGACATACTGCCGCACTGTAAATATTGACAAGCAGACAGAGAAACGATATTTCCTGCAGCTTGAGGGGGCCGGCTCGTATGCCACGGTGACTGTCAACGGAAAGCAGTTTGACCGCCGCCCCGTAGGACGCACTACCCTTACGCTCGACATAACCGACGCCCTGAGAGGCGGGAAGAACAACATCGAGGTGCGCTGTGACCACCCTGAGCTCATCACAGACATGCCATGGGTATGCGGCGGATGCTCTTCTGAGTGGGGATTCTCTGAGGGTAGCCAGCCACTCGGATTGTTCCGCCCCGTATCACTCGTCGTGACGGACAATGTGCGCATAGAGCCTTTCGGTGTCCATGTGTGGAACAACGCCGCGTGCGACAGCGTCTTCATAGAGACAGAGGTGAGGAACTACAGCGCTGAGACTGTCTCGGCTGAGATAGTGAACAGCTTCAATCTCGCCTCAGGGAAGAAGGCGTTTCGCCTCAATGATACGATAACGCTGTCGCCAGGGGAGACACGTGTCGTCAGACAATCCTCTCCCATAGCCAATGTGACACGCTGGAGCCCTTCCGACCCCTATCTCTACAACCTCGTGTCGATGGTGAAACGCTCCGGGAAAACCACCGACCAGCTGTCGACGCCTTACGGAATACGAGATATAAAATGGGTGCGTGAGGGGGCTGCGCCGGGATTCTTCATCAACGGACAGCGCCTCTTCATCAACGGAACATGTGAGTATGAGCATCTCCTCGGAGGCGGACACGCCTTCTCGCCTGAGCAAATCAAGGCGCGCGTGAGACTCATACGGCAGGCAGGCTTCAACGCCTACCGTGAGGCCCACCAGCCACACAACCTCCTATACCAAAGCCTTCTTGACAGGGAAGGTATGCTCTTCTGGAGCCAGTTCTCAGCCCATATATGGTATGACACACCACAGTTCCGCGAGAATTTCAAGATGCTCATGCGCCAGTGGATAAAAGAACGCCGCAACTCGCCGAGCATCATACTCTGGGGATTGCAGAACGAGTCGACCCTGCCACGCGATTTCGCTGAGGAATGTACTGCCATAATCCGCGAGATGGACCCTACATGCGCATCACAACCAGGACTCGCCGGACGCCTCGTCACAACATGTAACGGAGGAGAGGGCTCTGACTGGAATGTCATACAGAACTGGAGCGGGACATATGGCGGCACAGCCCTCAACTATGACAAGGAACTGAAACAGCCGTCACAGCTCCTCAACGGCGAGTATGGGGCATGGCGCACACTCGGCTTGCATACTGAGGCACCATTAGACTCGATACGTGTCTCCAAGTCATACACCGAGGAAAGGGCGACAGACCTCCTCGAGACAAAGGTGAGGCTGGTAGAAGAGGCGGCTGACAGCGTATGCGGACACTTCCAGTGGATATTCGCCACACACGATAATCCAGGACGTGTGCAGCCCGACGGAGCACTGCGCATGGCTGACAAGATAGGCCCGGTAAACTTCAAGGGACTGACAACGGTATGGGAACAGCCGACGGACGCCTTCTTCATGTACCGCTCCAACTATGTCTCGCCAGACACAGACCCTATGGTCTACATAGCCTCCCATACATGGGCTGACCGCTTCAAGACATCCGGACCACGGCGCACAGACATTGCCGTATACAGCAACTGTGACAGCGTGATGCTATATAACAGTGCCGACAACTCTGTCTTCCTCGGACGGAAAAGTAACGCACGGAAGCCGGGAACACACATGCTCTGGGAGCATCGCAAGGTGGAGTATAATGTCCTGCGTGCTGTCGGCTACCGACATGGGAAACCTGTCGCTGAGGATATCATCCTCCTTGAGGGCCTCGCTGAGGCTCCAGGGTTTGACTCCCTGTATGGGCCATCGGCTGTCGTGCCGCAGGCTGCCGATAACAACCGTGATATCCTGAAGCCAGAGACGGGGGCTTACTGTGTCCGCCTCAACTGTGGTGGCAACGCCTATACCGACTCTTACGGCAACCGTTGGGAGGCCGACGACACATCGTTCTCACATTCTTGGGGAGAGACTTTCGCCTCAAGCCGTGACGATGTCCCACAGCTCGTCAGGGCGTCACAGTCGTCAGTCGCCGTCCCTGTCCACGGCACACGTGACTGGCAGCTCTTCCAGACCTTCCGATATGGCCGCCATAGGCTGGCATTCGATTTCCCTCTGCCTGACGGAGAGTATGCCGTTGAGATGTATTTCGCTGAGCCATGGCTCGGTATAGGTGGAGGCGTGAAGACTGACTGTGAGGGACAGCGTCTCTTCTCTGTCGCAATAAATGGTACGGTGCGCATTGCCGACCTTGATATATGGGCTGAGGCTGGATATGCCGGAGCACTGAAGAAGACTGTCATCGCCAAGGCCAAGGATGGCCATCTGCGCATCTCTTTCCCAGAGACAAAGGCCGGACAGGCCGTCATATCTGCCATCGCTGTGCGGCAGATACTGCCCGAGGGAACATCACAGGCAGCAGCGGTCGCTCCGTTGAGGGCCAAGTGTGATAATTTCTGGGACGCCATAAACGCTGATAAGGTGGAGCGTCTCCCAAAGAATCTCCTTCCCGCTGACGACGAGGCATTCCCTGCGACACGCTACACTCCTGTCACTGGACTGAGGACAAAGGACAAGGCGGAGACAATGTTCCGCATAACGCCGGGCGTAGCGCGTGAGTATGCGCTGCGGTTCAGATACAAGAATGTCGGCGAGGCGAGGACGGCACGCATGAGAATCATTGACGAGAAGGGCAGCATCCTTGTCGACCGTGACATCCTCTTCCCTACGACACCAAAGAAGTTCAAGCTCGTCAGCACCACGACAGGGACTCAAATCAACGCCGGCAACTATCATCTCCAGCTCCTCCAGCCCGGGACAACGAAGTCGCTGAAGGGCGTAGAGTTTGAGTATCTTGAGGTGCAGTGAGTTCTTTCCATTAACCATCTTCCAGTCCCATCATCCTGCCAGAGACCGTTAAGAGGATTCAGGGATGCGGGATATAATCTGTTTTCTTAGCATTATGAGGAACGCTTTAGTCATACTATTCTCATTCGTCACGACGCTCTCGTCCGCCCAGCTGGCCCACGACTGGGAGAATGAGCATGTCGTGCAGATAAACCGCAGGCCGGCACGCAGCTGGTTCATGCCTTACGTCACACAGCCAGGCGACAGCCATCTGTCGCTCAATGGAACATGGAGTTTCCGCTGGGCACCACGCCCCGAGGCCATCTCCTCGGCATCATGGACCACTATCAATGTCCCCGCAAACTGGGAGGTGAACGGCTTTGGTACACCGATTTACTCCTCGGCAGGCTATGCCTTCAAGGTCTGTCCGCCCTATGTCATGGGGGAGCCGAAGGAGGGTTATACAACAGTCGTCGAGCGTAACCCTACGGGAGAGTACCGCCGGACATTCTCCATTCCTGACTCATGGCGCGACGGCGGGCACACCTTCATACGCTTTGATGGCGTGATGTCCGCCTTCTATGTCGATATCAACGGCCGCCGCGTAGGCTACTCGCAGGGCAGCAACTCACCCTCAGAGTTCGATATAACCCCTTTCCTGACAGAGGGGGAGAACACCATAACCCTGACAGTCTACAAGTATAGCGACGGCTCGTACCTTGAGGACCAGGACGGATGGCGCTTTGGCGGCATACACCGTGATGTCACCCTGTTCCATACGCCACAGCTCCATATACGCGATTTCACTGTGCGCACGATAGCCACTGACGATAAATACCGCGATTTCCTGTTGCAGATAAACCCGCAGTTGGAGAGCCTCGGCGGTGGCAAGGGCGACGGATTCTCTGTCTTTGCAACACTGTATGACACGGAGGGAAACCATGTCGCCACCTCTGACACCCTCCCCGCCACACCGATAATTGACGCTGACAACAAGGCTGCCGTGATGAACGAGTGGTTCCCACAACGTGGAAGGATGAAGTTCGGACGCATCTCCATCTCCGTCATGCATGCACGCCAGTGGACAGCCGAGACACCTTATCTCTATTCGCTCCGCATCACTCTCCTCGACGCTTCTGGGCACATCGTGCAGCAAGCGTCACAGCGTGTGGGCATGAGACAGTTGGAGATAAAGGACGGACGGTTCCTCGTCAATGGGAAGCAGGTGCGCTTCCGTGGCGTGAACCGTGTCGAGCACGACCCCCATACCGCCCACGCGATATCATACGAGCGTATGCTTCAGGACATTATCCTCATGAAAGAGGCTAATATCAATGCCGTCCGCACGGCACATTATCCAAGCCATCCGCGCTTCTATGACCTCTGTGACTCTCTCGGGATGTATGTCCTCGACGAGGCTGACTGTGAGAATCACGGCGTGCGCGGCAAACTGACATCAACCCCGTCGTGGAATACGGCTATGATGGACCGTGTCATACGTCTCGCCGAGCGTGACAAGAACCATCCCTCGGTGGTCTTCTGGAGCCTCGGCAATGAGAGCGGCTTCGGGGCTAACCATAGCGCAATGGCTGGCTGGCTGCATGAGTTCGACCCAACACGCTTCGTACATTATGAGGGCGCACAGGGCACTACAGAGGGCGAGGCAGAGGCTATGCTGAAGGCCGGCGGACTCGCTGCCGACTCCAAGAGCATTGCCACATGGCGTGAGGGATACATCCCCGACCCTCCTTGTGTCGACGTCATATCACGCTTCTACCCACGTGTTATGGACGAGTATCTTAACCCTGGCATTCCGGAGGGCTCTGACAAGGAACGCGCCGAGAATGCACGATGGGAGCATCTGCTTGCAATAGCCCAGAGAGAGTGGAAATTCTCGCGCGGATATCTCAACGGTGTGACAGACACACGTCCTGTCCTCACCTCTGAATACGCCCACTGCATGGGCAACGCCTTGGGGAATTTCAAGGAGTACTGGGATGAGATTTACTCCAATCCCCGTATGCTCGGAGGATTCATCTGGGACTGGGTCGACCAGGGTATCATACGCGATGGCAAGGTGCTTTATGGAGGCGACTTCAACGACAAGCCTAACCTCAAGGCGTTCTGCCTTAACGGTGTCGTGCGCTGTGACCGCTCCCTGACAGCCAAGTACCATGAGGTACGCCATGTCTATTCTCCAGTTCAGTTCTCTATGCATGACGATGGCGCGCTCTTCGTCATAAACCGTAACCACCATATCGGGCTGGAGGCTTTCGTCGCCTCCGCACGCTTTATCGTCGACGGGAAGCCGCAGAAACCATTCTCTGTCTCTTTCCCCGATGTCTCACCAGGCGACAGCACTGAGCTGGGAGACTTGACAGCGAGGGTCAGGGAGATGGCTGGCAGCGGCAGCGATGTGCGCCTCGATATCTCTGTAGTGAGGCGACGTCAGCAGACAACAGTCATTTGTGAGCAGATAACACTCAAGGCGGACACAAAGCGGATAATTGCCGATGTGCGGAAGAAGGCCGTACGTGGCTTGAAGCCTGGCCGGAAGGCACTGCCTGAGATAAAGGCGACATTCTTCCGCGCTCCTACCGACAACGATAAGTCGTTCGGTAACTGGCTCGCGAAAGACTGGACACGTAACAATATCGCATCGCCCGAGATATCTGTCCTGAAAGAGATGACAGCTGAGAATCCCTCTTGCCCTGACCGCCCGATGACTGTCAGGGAAGAGAAGTACAGCTTCAAGGAGGGCCATATCATAGTCACAACGACAGTGAAACCTCTTACCGACGGCTCCTATGACGTTGAGCAGCAGTATGTATGCCATGGTGTGCTCCCTGAATTGCCACGCATGGGCATGCAGATTATTCTCCCACGTGATTTCTCAAAGCTCGAATACTACGGCCGCGGGCCATGGGACACATTCCCTGACCGTTGGCGTTCGACAAGGGTAGGGTGGTGGAAATCGTCCGTTACGGAGGAATACGCGCATTATCCTGTGCCGCAGGATTGTGGCAACCATCGTGAGACATCGGCCCTGACACTCTCTTCTGCTAAAGGAGAAGCCATCACTGTGACAGCCTCTGGCGAGCCTTTCTCCTTCTCCGCTCTCCCTTTCACAGCTCAGGAGATATCTTCTGTGCGCCATGACCATGATCTTCCACAGTCCGGCCATACAGTCCTCTGTATCGATACCGCCGTCCTTGGCATAGGCAACAGCAGCTGTGGACCAGGTGTCTTGAAGCGCCACAGCATAGACAAGTCTAAGACTCACACGCTGAGGCTTAACATTGTCGTGAGGTGATGTGACTCCCTCCCATAACGCAATCGAGGCTACAAGCAGCTTGATACCGCTTGTAGCCTCGATTTTATTATGCCATCATCCCGACGTTTTTATGCCATCCGGTTGATGTTTTTATGCCATCATCCTGACGTTTTTATGCTGTCAGGTTGATTTTACTCTGCTGTCAGACAGACGTTTTTCTGCTGTCAGGTTGATGTTATTTTGGCTGCTTGCCGATGTAAGCGAGGATACCACCGTCAACATAGAGCACATGTCCGTTGACAGCGTCTGATGCCTTTGATGCAAGGAACACTGCTGGGCCGCCAAGCTCTGATGGGTCGAGCCAGCGTCCTGCTGGAGTCTTTGCGCAGATGAATGAGTCGAATGGGTGACGGCTGCCGTCTGGCTGACGCTCACGAAGAGGCGCTGTCTGTGGTGTTGCGATGTAGCCTGGGCCAATGCCGTTACACTGTATGTTGTACTCGCCGTACTCAGAGCAGATATTACGTGTGAGCATCTTCAGGCCGCCCTTTGCTGCTGCATAGGCGCTGACAGTCTCACGGCCAAGCTCTGACATCATAGAGCAGATATTGATAATCTTACCCTCGCGGCGCTCCATCATCTCAGGAAGAACAGCGCTCGCGCAGATAAATGGAGCAACAAGGTCGATGTCTATAACCTGCTGGAACTCCTGACGCTTCATCTCGTGCATAGGGATGCGCTTGATTATACCAGCGTTGTTGACGAGGATGTCTATCTGTCCTACTTCCTCGTGTATCTTCTCTACGAGAGCCTTGATAGCCACCTCGTCTGTCACGTCGCATACATAGCCCTTGACATTCTCTATTCCTGCTGCCTTGTAGTTGTCAAGACCGCGCTGCAGAGCTGCCTCGTTGATGTCGTTGAAGATAATGGTCTTAATGCCGGCTTCTACAAAAGCCTTGGCGATATTGAAACCGATGCCGTATGATGCACCAGTAATCCAGGCATTCTTGCCTTCAAGAGAGAATGGATTTGCCATAGTGTTTTTGATTTAAAAGTTATAAAGTTCGTGATATGTCCTCATATGTAAGATGCTGCACCGCCGCCTCATTTATGCAAAGTTAGTGCAAGTTGAGTACAATAGAGCTTGCTCAATATTGCCGAGACGCAGCCTAACTTATGCAAAGATAATAATTTTTTCTTTTCTTTCTTATATATACCTAT
>OBLI01000168.1_pt1 | contig 71861 bp, 60 predicted proteins | sample 1519701 | NCBI WGS metagenome assembly OBLI01 (sample SAMEA3663005, study PRJEB22513) | pig gut metagenome | biome: pig gut; feature: pig-associated habitat; material: faeces | place: France | collected 2012
TTGATCTCTATAAAGAGAAGATTGCTTCTGTATATCCTTATGTTGAGAATAGTCTGAAAGAGTTTAAGGAGAAATATGGTGAGGCTTTCGAGAAAAGTATGGAGTTGCATCGCACTGTTTATAATTATGAGTGTATGAATTCACTTGATGAGCAGATTGATGATGTGTTAACACACTTGAAGGAACGTCTTGCCAAATTGCAGACTCTTACCACAAACTTAGAGCAAGTTACAGCAGTTGAATCATGCTTGAATAAGTTGGACGATAGTGTTGTAAGACGTACCAATATATATGGTGTTGATTTTACTGGTGCTAATGTGAATAATCTACCTGTAGGAATATATATAGAAAAACGTGCAAACGGCACAATAAGAAAAGTGCTTAATAAATAAAACAATATGAGTGAACGGATATTTTTTAATAATTATTAAAAGTTAGGATATTCATAATAATGGAACAGAAAACATTAACGATTATAGATTTATTTAATCTGCTAAAGCGTAACAATAAAGTTTATTTGATAAACTTTATTGTTACAACTATTATTGTACTAATAATAGCATTTAGTATTCCTGTGAGTTATACATCATCCGTAAAAATGATACCCATAATATCAAGTGATAAAAGTATGGGTGGATTGGGTGCTGCAGCTTCGCTTGTGGGAGTCAATTTGGGTAATTTTGCGGAAAACGAGGATCCTTTTTCTATTGATATTTATCCTGAAATAATACAATCAACTGTTTTCCTTCAAAAATTGGCTAATACTCAAGTGAAGATGAATGATAGTACAAAAATAATGTCTTTGTCTGATTATTTTTTGAATTGTCAAAAGAAACCATGGTGGAGTATCAAAATTCCATTCTTAAAAGATAAAAAAGAAACGGTATCTGTTGATAAAAAAAATCCTTACAGAATTTCGAAGGAAGACTACAATCTTTATACAGAAATTAATGAATGTGTTAATTTGAAGGTCGATGGAGGAACAGGAGAGATAACAATAGATGCAACTATGCAGGATCCCTATGTTGCAACTATGACTGTTGATAACGTATGCAAGATGTTGCAGAAGCATATTCTTGATTATAGAACAAATAAGGCAAAACAGGATTTGGATTATTATGAAAAGTTAAGTGCCCAGAGTAGAGTTGAATATCTCAAATCAATGAATGCTTATGCTAACTTTGCAGATGCAAATGTTGATGCATTACTTATGGGGTATAAGAGCAAAGAAAGTGCTCTTGAAAATGAAATGCAGATAAAGTTTAATAATTATTCCCAGATGGAGCAGAGAAAGGAGGCTGCTAAAGCAAAGTTGTTAGCAAAAACTCCAGTGTTTAACATAATTCAACCTGCTTATGTTCCATTGAAAAAATCTGCTCCAAAAAGAATAATTCTGCTTTTAGTGTGGAATTTAATAACGACAAGTGCCCTTACTATATATTACCTCGTTAAAAATAAAATTAAAGAAGAATAGTATTAATTGTAGTATAGGTATTGTATTTATATTAAGTATAATATGATAAGTTGCATAATTCTTATTTCTTTCATCTTTGAAGTTGTAACTTTGGCTTTAATAGAGAAAAAAATGTGGGGTACAATCTATACTCCATTGAATGTACTTATGATTCCTTTTGCAGCGATAGCTTTGTTCTCAATAGTGTTCGCTGGTTTTTGTTCTTTGTATCCATTTTGTTATGATAGTATTTTGGTTTGGGAGGTTGGCTTGTTGGTGTTCTTTATACCAAGTGCACTGATAAGATTTTTAATGCCTGACAATGCGGACTTTTCGTGCTTATGTATTAAGAATGATTTAAATATAAGGAACTTTACAATGATATTATTGCCAATCCTTATACTATACGGCCTGTATATACTAAAATCAGCGAAAGAAATGCAATATGCAGCTTCCATAGGAAGTGATGACTTTGCAGATAAAACCTCGTCATTTGGTCCTTGGGCTCATCTCTTTGTAATTGTAATAGCATTAGAAATATTCTGTTTCCAATTTATTAGTCGTAAAAGATGGTGGCTTATATTTGGTATATTACTATGTGTTTTATATGGAGTTATTGCGCAAATTAAAGGTTGGGTGCTCATACCTATTTTTGCTGGCGTGTTTGTTAATATTTTTTCAAATAGACTTAGATTAAACATTAAGAAAATATCTTATGTTTGCTTGATTGGAACTGGCTTTTTCTTTCTGAGTTATTATCTGAATCTTGTTGTATCGAAAAATGAGCAAATGTCAAATGACATTCTTTTTTTTATATTTAAGAATTTTACCCATTACTTGACAAGTGGTGTGCTTGGATTGAGTATGGATATGGAACGTGGAATTTTAGAACCGTATAATCCTGGTTATTTATATACGCCATTTGTGAATATTTATAATTTAATAGCGAATGAACCAATGTTAGGCTCTCTTAATTTATATTACCTTGAAACGTTATGGCCTGGCCTGCACAGTAATATACGCTCTTTTATGGGGACAATTTATATATATGGCGGCCCTTTCTGGGGAAGTTTGACGGTCTTGCTATTCAGCTCTATTGCCTATTCAATAAGAGCATTTCGTATTATAAGACAAAATTGTTTGTTATTACCTCTTGATGCATGGTTTTGTGCCATTTTATTTATGGGGTGGTTTGATTACTATTTTGCACTGTTAAACCCATATGAAGTGTTGTTTTTTTTGTGGCTTCTTCCGTACTTTTTCAGTAAAAACGTAAGTATATTTAATAAAAAGGTAAATAAAAATGATATTCAATAGTCAATATAATATAGTCATAAGGAATTTTGCTTACTTATCTATTCTTAAAGGTTTGGATATAGGACTTCCATTGCTCATTATTCCATATCTTACCCATGTCTTAGGTACATCTTATTTTGGAAAGTATTCTTTTGTGTTAGCAACAATACAAACCATTAATATATTTACATCATATGGCTATTTTTTTTCGGCTACAAAGAAAATCTCACAGAATCGTGATGATAAACATGTTGTGAGTCAGATAATGAATGCTGTTTTTGCAGGACGATTTATTGTTGCAACTTTTATTGTTGTGTTAGTTGTAATACTTTCAAATGTCATCTTTAGAGACGAACATGAGTGGTTTATGTTTTTAACAGCAATGGGAATGATTTTTGGTGATGTTTTCATTCCAACCTGGCTATTCCAAGGCTTGGAGCAGATGAAGTATGTAACTATTGTAAATGCTATAGCCAAGTTGTTGTTTACTGTGCTTGTTTTTGCTATTGTGACCCGACAGCAGGATTTTAAATATATTTTGATGTTAAATTCTTTTGGATGCGTTATTTCTGCATTTTGTAGTATGGTCTTGGTAAAGCGAATGTTTAAATTGCATTTCTTTATACCAAAGTGGTCGGTTGTGCGTGAAGAGTTGAAGGATGGATTTTCTATATTCCTTTCTACACTAGGCATGTCTGTTTACAGAAATCTTAACATAATAATACTTAATTATTTTGTTAGTAGTTCGGCTGTTGGTATATATGCCTTGGCTGAGAAAGTCATAAAGGCTCTTCAGTCTTTAATAAATCCGATATCACAGGCTTTGTATCCACATTTTGGTTACCGTATAAAAGAAAGTGTTAATATAAAGAAAGATTTGCACTCTCTGTTCAAAATAGGCGTATTTTTAACAATATTATTGATTGTAGCTTCTTTGGCTCTCTATTTCTTAACTGGTTATATTGGTTATGTTGTAGGGTATGATTTCATGGAGGCTTCAGGTATAATTAATATTATGTTACCAGTAGTGGTCTTTGGTTGCCTTAACTATCTATTGGGTTTTGTCGGATTGGTGAATTTGGATAAGCAACGCTTCTTCTTAGGCGCGGTAGTTGTGTCGGGAACAGTTGCGATTGTTATATTATTAAGTACAGTTAATATCTTTGGCATTGAAAGTGCTGCGTGGGCAATGAGTATTTCCGAGATACTTTTATTTGTTTTTTGTTTTGTAAAATTATTTAACATTTATCGACATGTATAAATTGAAAAGAAAAATACTGATATTTATAGTATCTTTGATTGGAGAAATAATAAAGTGCTATAATAAAACGTCTGTCGCATTTAGATCTATTCGTGGAGTTAATGCGTCAGAAAAGCGACCAGAAAAGGTCGTGGTATCTTTAACAAGCTATGGCATAAGAGTAACAAGAACACTACCGTCAACTTTAATTTCACTATTGAAGCAAAGCTACAAACCGGATGTTGTTGTATTATGGCTTGATCGCGATGAGTGGAATGAGTGTTCTGTACCTAACGCTTTGAAACAATTAAGAGAGAAAGGGGTAACTATTAGATTTTGTGAGAATCTTTATTCTTTTAAAAAGCACATACCTACGCTTGAGGCATATCCAGATGATATTATTATAACCGTGGATGACGATTTCTATTATCCTTCAAACTTTATAAAGAAGTTGATGGATGAATATAAAAGAAATCCAGAGCGAATATATACTCATCGTGCACATCGACCTACTTTTTCAGAGAATGGTGATTTGATGCCGTACTCTTGTTGGGATATGCTTGTAAGTGATAGTTGTGAAAGCCCTCTGTTTGCAACGACAGGAGGAGGTTGTTTATATAAAAAGTCCTTTTTGTATAAAGATGTATGCAATAGAAATCTGTTTCAGAGACTTTGTCCAAAAGCCGATGATGTCTGGATGTATTTTATGGGCGTTTTAAATGGTACACCAACCATGGTTCTTAAAAACAACCATTTTTCAATGATACCATTAGATGTGTTTTATCAGTTGACACATAAGGATAGTAATCTTTATGCTGTAAATGTTAAGAAATCATACAATGATGTTCAGATTGAGCAAGTTATGGGATATTATGATCTTAAGCCTACTGATTTAGTGCTTGAAAAGTAAAGTAAGGTATATGGCTTTTGTGTCTTATTAAAAATGAGACACTAAAGCCATATACCTTATAATCTAATAACTATTTAATATTCTCTATTGCTTTGATAAAGTCCTCGTGTGTTACCTTGTTCTTATGTTTTGCATTGTTAATGACGTTTTTAATAAAAGTCATTGATTCTGTAAAACTACAACCTTTTTTAGTTAACAACGTGATTATATATAAAGCATTAATGTATTTCCATAGTGTGAAGAACACTAAGGAATAGTTTCTCTTAATGTCTATAAACCGATTTAAATAGTGTATATATATTTTTCCTTTAATAAATTTTTTTGCTGTTGAAGCTCCTACTTTGTGGTAAATGAGTGAGTCTAAAACGCATGCCATTTTGCGTCGATTGTTTTTCATTGTCAAGCTGAAGTTAAAGTCTTCTTCTCCAAAGAAGAAGTCTTCTATAAAGATGCCACCATCTTTACGCAACGTTGACGGAGTGAAGAACAGGGCGCATCCTGTGACAAATGTAATATCTTTATAAACGTGCTCCTTTATACATGAGCGACTTTTGTTTGCATAATAGTATTTTCTTAATCCACAAAACAACTTACCTCCTGCATTCCATACAATATTTCTATTTGCTTCGAAGCAAATTAGTGGGGTTAATACTTCGTATTGTGGATACGTTTCTTGGAAGGATAATAATTTGTCCAAGAAATGTCTTTCCACAATAGTGTCGTTGTTTAATAACAAATAGTTGCTTATATCTAATTTCGACAGCATTCTTAATGCTTCATTGTTTCCTCTTGCAAAGCCCAAGTTTTGGTTTGTTGGGTATATTATGACTTGATGATTTTGTGGTATATCATTTAATGTGTCACCATATTTGACGAAGTCTACTGATACATTATGTTCCTCCAAATGCTTTTTTATGTATTCAACAGATTTGTTGTCCGAACCATTGTCCACTACAACTGTAAAAAAATCGTTTTGACAATTAAATAAAGAATCGAGACACTCTATCGTGTCTTTATATCCATTCCAATTTAAAATAATTATAGCTATCATTTTTTTTGTTATTATCCTCCAGTTTTATTAGATTGGGCTGTTCGTTATTATATTTTTTGCAAAAATAATGTTTTTGTCTGTAATGACCAAAATATTATTTGATAAGGTGTTTTTTTTTAATTTTTATAATTGTATATGGTGTAGTTAGCTTGTTCTAAATAAAACAAAACTGCATTATATGGAGTTTTGATACTTTTAATCGAATACAACAAATGAAAATTGGTCAATTCTATGAAAATTAGTAATTTTGCAAAAAAATAAACAAACGAAAGCAATATTAGGGTTTTTAAAGCGTTTGTTTAATGAGGATAGATATAAAAAATAACATAAAAATGAACATTAAAATTGCTGTTATAGGACTCGGATATGTTGGTCTGCCGTTGGCACGTCTTTTCTCTACAAAGTACCGCACAGTAGGTTTTGACATGAACCAACATCGTGTAGACGAGCTCATGCAAGGGCATGATTCCACGTTGGAAGTTTCTGATGAATTGCTTGACGACGCTATACATAACCATAACTTCGTTTGTTCCACCAATCTTGACGATATACGCGACTGCAACTTCTACGTTGTAGCCGTACCAACACCCGTTGACAATAACAATCATCCTGACCTCAAGCCGCTTTGGGGTGCCAGCGAGACAGTGGGCAAGGTTATCAAGAAGGGCGATATCGTCGTGTACGAGTCGACCGTTTATCCTGGTGTTACAGAGGAAGAGTGTCTGCCTGTAGTGGAGCGTGTGAGCGGACTGAAGTATAATGAGGACTTCTTTGCAGGCTACAGTCCCGAGCGTATCAATCCGGGCGACAAGCTTCACACCGTGGAGAAGATAAAGAAGGTGACCTCTGGTTCTACGCCAGAAGTGGCTGACATCGTGGACGGTGTCTATAATTCGGTACTCGTCAACGGCACACACAAGGCACCGAGCATCCGTGTGGCTGAAGCTTCGAAGATAATAGAGAATTCGCAGCGCGATGTCAACATTGCTTTCATGAACGAACTGGCAAAGATATTCAATGCTATGGGTATCGACACCAACGACGTCATTGAGGCAGCGGCTTCCAAATGGAACTTCATTAAGCTCAAGCCGGGTCTGGTGGGCGGACACTGTATCAGTGTTGATCCTTACTATCTCATTCAGAAAGCACAGGTGTATGGTGTGCTTCCGCGTGTGATGTTCGCAGCACGTCGACTGAATGACGGCATGGGCGACTATGTTGCCAATCAGGTTATCAAGTGTATGAACAAGAAAGGCATAGTTGTAAAGGATGCCAAGATACTCATCCTTGGTATCACGTTCAAGGAGAATTGTCCTGATATCCGCAATACTAAGGTGGTGGATATATATCATACCCTTAGCGAATACACAAACAATATCGACGTATACGACCCGTGGGCTAACGCCGAAAGAGTTGAGCACGAATATGGTATCAGTATCAAGAAGCAACTTCCTGATGAGAAGTATGACGCTGTAATCCTTGCCGTTGCTCATAATGAGTTTCTCGACATTGATTTCTCTGCTATCCGTGCTAATAATAGCGTGCTTTATGACGTTAAGGGCGTATTGTCGCGCGATAGCATAGACGCACGTCTTTAATTATAATGACAGACAGCATGAACAATCCTAAGATAACAGTAGTTTGTCCCATATATCAAGAGCGCAGATTTATAGAAGGACTTCTTGAGAGTATCACTCTACAAGACTATCCTAAAGATAGTATGGAGGTGTTCCTAATTGATGGAATGAGCAAAGATGGCACACGTGAGTTTATCACGGAGTATGCCAAGACACATCCGTTCTTTAAGCTCATTGACAATCCTCAGCGAACCGTTCCTTACGCTCTCAACAACGGCATTGCCAAGGCTACGGGCGACGTGGTCATACGTATAGACGCACATTGCAAGTATCCGGTTGACTATTTCTCACGCCTTGTCCGTTATCTTTACGAGCTAAAGGCTGACAATGTGGGCGGCGTGTGCAACACGCTTCCTGCCAACGACAGCACCAAGGCGCTTGCCATAGCCCAGTGTCTGTGTCATTCTTTCGGCGTCGGAGGTTCTGATTTTCGCATCGGCGCCAGCAAGATAAAGCAGGTAGACACCGTGCCTTTCGGCTGTTTCCATCGCGACTTGTTCGACAGGATTGGCATGTTCGATCCCGAATTGACGCGAAATCAAGACGACGAATTCAACGGACGCATAATCAAGAACGGCGGAAAGATATTCCTTATCCCCGACATCGTCATTGAGTATGCTGCCCGTGACACCATCGCAAAGACGCGTCGCATGTACTGGCAGTACGGACTGTTCAAGCCGTTGGTGAACCGCAAGCTCGGAACGCCTGCCACTGTGCGCCAGTTCTTCCCCCTGCTTTTCTGCATAGGCATAATGTTGGGAGCGGTGTTTAGCTTTGTTTCGTCTATTATAGCTTATATGTATCTCGCTGTAATGGCGTTATATTTCGCTCTCGGTTTCATGTTTGGCATCAAGACAGCGTTGCGAAAGAAGCGCTTTGCCTTGGCTTTTTACATGCCATACATCTTCCTCAACCTCCACTTGAGTTATGGCTTCGGCTATATAAAAGGTTTGTATAAGGTGTTGACAAACAAAAAAATGACAGTAAACGTAAATAGATAATAATTATGAAGATACCGTTTTCGCCCCCATATATCGACGATGATGTAATTAACGAAGTTAACGACTCGCTGCGTTCGGGCTGGATAACAACCGGTCCGAAGGTGAAGGCTCTTGAAGAAGAGATATGTAAGCTCTCGGGCGCAAGCCGCGCTCTGGGTGTCAACTCATGGACATCGGGCGCCATTCTGGTGCTCCGTTGGCTCGGATTGCAGCCCGGCGACGAGGTTATCGTGCCGGCGTACACTTATTCGGCTACGGCGCTTGCCGTGCTTTGGGCTGGTGGCAAGCCGGTGATGGTCGACTCCTGCGACGACTTCAACATCTCTGTGGAAGCCATCCGCCGTGCCATTACGCCGCGCACCAAGGCTATTCTGCCGGTAGACATCGCCGGATTCCCCTGCGACTACAAGTCTATCATGGCGCTTGTTGCCGATGAGGAGGTGAAGGCGCAGTTCAATCCGACGTCAGATGTGCAGCGCAAGCTGGGTCGAATCATCGTTATCAGCGATTCGGCTCACTCTATCGGCGCTCACTACGACGGCAGGCGTGCTGGATCGGAGACCGACATCGCCATCTTCTCGCTTCATGCCGTGAAGAACGTGACAACTGCCGAGGGCGGAGCCATCTGTCTGAACATGCCGGAGCCGTTCGACAACGACCAGCTCTATGCCGATATGCGTCTGCTCTCGCTCAACTGCCAGACGAAGGACGCCTTCACGAAGTCGAAGGCTGGCGGATGGCGCTACGACATAGTGGGTCAGGGCATGAAGTGCAATCTGGCTGACGTGAATGCCGCAATAGGTCTGGCGCAGATACGCAAGTACGAGCAGCTGCTGAAGGAACGCAAGCGCGTATTCACACGCTACAACAACGCCCTGAAGCAGTATGCATGGGCTATAACGCCGCCTTCTGAGATGCCGGGCAAGGAGAGTTCGTACCATGTGTATGCGCTCCGCATTGACGGCGCAAGCGAGCAGCAGCGCGATGAGATTATACAGGAGATATCGAAGGCTGAAGTGGCGGTGAACGTCCATTTCATTCCGATGCCTATGCTCACGCTCTTCCGCGAGATGGGTTATGATATCAACGATTATCCGCAGGCTTACCGCAACTATGCTCACGAAATCTCGCTTCCGGTATATCCGCAGCTCACCGACGAGCAGGCCGATTTCGTGGTTAAGACTGTCGTTGAGGCTTACAATAAGGTGATGGGTAAATAAGCTGGGGAAGGGATATGACAAGATTTCTTGATATCTTATTCTCGCTCTTCGGCTTGATAGTGCTTTCGCCATTGTTTCTCGTGCTCTACGTGCTGATACGTATGGAGAGCAAGGGCGGCGGATTCTACTCACAAGAGCGTGTGGGGCTTAATGGTGTGCCCTTCCGACTATATAAGTTTCGCTCTATGCGTGTCGGATCAGACCTTAAGGGACTCATCACGGTGGGCGAACGCGACAACCGCATCACACGCACCGGACTCTTTATACGTAAATATAAGCTCGATGAACTGCCACAGCTTTGGAATGTGCTCATAGGCGATATGAGTCTCGTAGGACCACGTCCTGAAGTTGAGAAATACACACGCCTCTATACACCTGAACAACAGCGAGTACTGAGCGTGCGTCCTGGCATCACCGATTGGGCTTCTATAGAATATATCGACGAGAACCGCATCCTCGGTGAGGCTGCCGACCCCGATAAGGCATATATCGAACAGATAATGCCCGACAAGATAGCACTGAACATGCGCTACATCAACCACCACACCGTAGGTGAGTATTTCCGCATTATTTTTGCCACTTTATTCAATATAGGCAAATAAACAGCCTTTATACTAAGGCTAAAAGTTAAGGTGCTATTCGCATAAACATTACTTAAGAAATGTAATATATCGACTTTATTTACGTTTCTTTAATTAAAGACTTAATAATGAACTTTACGAATAAACTTATAAACTGGTACTTCAACAAGAAATCGCTACCTTATTGGTGTATATTTCTTTTCGATAGTGCCATTGTCTTCTTATCATTTCTACTTGTCTACCAGCAGACTTACGGTGGAGTGAAGACACTTAGCATATTGTGGCAGCTATGTTCACTTTGCGCCATATTCTCAGCCTTCTATGGTATAGGCTTCAAGCTCTTCCATACATACGACGGCATACTGCGCTACTCTTCATTTGTCGATCTGCAGCGTGTGGGATATGCATCGCTTGTAGGCTGTGTGCTTTCTTATTTGGGTCACTTCGTATTGTTGCAGTTCGACTATTTTCAAGAGGTATATGTTGGTGGACGCCAAATAGCAATAGCATCTATTATAAGTGTGCTGTTATTGTGGGCTATACGAGTATTGGTAAAGACTGTCTACGACGTATCTATAGACAAGTTTAATGCCAGAGCTACACTGATATATGGTGTAACCAATGGCGGCATGGGACTTGCTAAACAAGTACGCAACGACAAAACACTAAAGATGTCGCTTGCAGGATTTATCAGTGAAGATAAGCATATTAAGCATAGTATGCTTATGGGACTGAAAGTATATCCACTCAACTCTAATCTGATAAATATCATACGTAAGCACCATATAGAATGTCTACTCGTTGCACGAGGAGCTCTCGAATCGTTTCGCAATAATAAGGAAGTGCAAGACTTGCTGCTTTCTGAGGATGTTCATATCTACATTCCTAAAGCCAACGAATGGAATCCTACGCTTCACGAGCCACAGCAGCTTAAGGAAGTGAGCATCGAGGATCTTCTGCCAAGAGATGAAATAACTATCGATATGGAAAGTGTTGGCGCCATGCTGAATGGTAAACGTATCCTAATAACTGGTTCGGCAGGAAGTATTGGAAGCGAGATGGTAAGACAAATCGCTAAATATAGTCCATCGGAATTAATTCTTATCGACAGTGCAGAAACTCCACAACACGACATCCGTCTGATGATGGCAAAACGGTTCCCTACCATCAAAGCTGAAACTATAGTAACTACCATCTGTAGCAAATCGCGCATGGAACATATCTTTAAGACTTTTATGCCTGACTATGTCTTCCACGCTGCAGCCTACAAGCATGTGCCTATGATGGAGAACAATCCATGCGAGAGTATCCAAAACAATGTGTATGGCACTAAAATCTTGGCAGATCTATCGGTAAAATATGGAGTAAAAAAGTTTGTTATGATTTCGACAGACAAAGCTGTAAACCCAACCAATGTCATGGGATGTTCAAAACGTATCTGCGAAGTCTATGTGCAAAGTCTAAACAAAGCTATTAAAGAAGGTTGTGTGAAAGGTGTTACCCAGTTCGTGACTACACGATTTGGCAATGTGCTTGGCTCTAATGGCTCGGTAATACCTCTATTTAAGAAACAAATTAGAAATGGTGGTCCTGTTACGGTTACCGATCCTAACATCATTCGTTTCTTCATGCTCATCCCAGAGGCTTGCAAGTTAGTGTTAGAGGCTGGTACAAAGGGGAATGGTGGAGAGATATTTGTTTTCGACATGGGAAAACCTGTCAGAATAGCAGACCTTGCACAACGGATGATAAACTTGAGTGGTGCCAAGAATGTAGAAATCAAATATACTGGATTAAGAGCGGGTGAGAAACTCTATGAGGAAGTTCTTAACGATAAAGAATCTACAAAACCTTCTTTCAATAACAAAATCAGAATAGCAGAGGTGCGTGAATATGATTATTCTGAGGTTTGTAGAAAAATTGATTGTTTGATCGAAACAAGCAAGCTATACGATGATATGGCCACTGTAAAGAAAATGAAGGAGATAGTGCCTGAGTTTAAGAGCAACAACTCTATATATGAGGTGTTAGACACTGCAAAAGCTTAGCGTAAGCTATTGCCATATATCACCACAAACAATATCTTCCAACACCCAAGCATCGCCACCGCTTGCATATTTGCAAAAAAGCGATACTAAAATAATATAGCCATAGGCTTAGGACTCATCCTAAACCTATGGCTTTATATTTATTCGTAGCGAATGTCGTTGTCGGTGCAGCAAACCACTTAGAAGCGCTTAAACTTCAATCGTAGTGTCTTCGAACGCAATATCATCTTGCTGCCATTGAGTTTCTCTTTTACAAACTCTTCCTCAAGGTTGTTTATGCCATATGGTGCTAGCAGAGTTGGGTCATCGATAGGATGATCGCCACCATTGTCGCCCTTATCCTGATGCCAGTTGTCCTTATATGGGGTATGTGTAACTATCTTGTCGCGCGTCTGGTTAAAGCGCAGATAGTAGCCATGTAGGTTATCGCTGTCTATGTCGCGCACGCTGATAAGCTTGTATTGCACACCCCAGAACACCCGTTTCTTCGAAAGATCACAAGTTCCACCTGTAGCGAGAGTATCTACGCGCTCTAAGTGCCAAAAGCCATCGAAGTCGCCATTGTCGCTAGTTTCTATCTCACACGAGGCAAGAGACACTATAGCGAGGGTGGCTATTATTGTATTTAATAATCCTTTTGTTGCCATTGTTTTAATGTATTATATTGCAAGGATGAGTGAAATTCTACCTCTGCCAACTATTTCTTTGATAGCAGTCCGCTCTTTGTTACTGTGAGTTGGAAGCCTGCGTTGTGACCATACATCTTCTCACTACCAAAATCCATGGCGTAGCCTCCTTTGACTGTCCAATTGTGACGAAACTTATACTTTGCCTCTACAAGGAAGCTAAAGTTGTCGTATGCTTTTAGATATGGATTACCATATGTTCCCCAGCCTTTCTGATATGTTGTGAGCACACGATAGTCGAGACATTTCGTTGGCGAGCCTTCCATACCGAAGTGGAACGCATAGAAGCGGTTATTATTCACGTTGATAATGCCATCGGTGTTGTATATCGGTGATCGGTAAAGAGGGTTACCCATCACCTGTCCCCAATGTTGCCATCCAGGGTATATGCTATGGTTGTAATAGTCATCGATGCCAGCTATGTGGTCGCCAATGTTCTGGGTGCGGTCGTGGTTGTATGGACCACTCTGATATTTGGTATATATATACTCAAAAACCAAGCTGCGAAGCCATGTGCCGTACTTCATATCAAACTGCGCACCAAACATCATATCCTTCAGACTATACATGAAATAGCGATGCTTCTGCTTTGTGTTCCATTGCTCACCTTCACCATAGCCGTTGTAGTCGAGTAGAAACATCTGACTGTGGTCTTCGAAATAGTGGTCGGCATATAGCGATAGGCGCCATAGGTCGGTATCGTAGTTAAGACGTGCCAACCAACTACCCAATTGGTTGCCTGCATCGTTGGTATATAGACCATCTGTGGCATCGCTACCACCCGGTATAAAGGCATTCCAGAAGCCCTTTATGCCGCTGTCTGTAGGTATGCGCACCATATTTCCATTGTCGTCTGGACGATATGGCTTGCCACCAAACTCACATGCCATCTCCAAGCCAAGTTCAAGGCTGAGGGGGAAGAACGAGTCCTCATTGCCTATCTTCAGATATCCTGCCTTTGAGTGGTAGAGGACATGATCGGCATATTTCTGTTGCTTGTTGGTAAAATCGTGTTGCCACCCATCGTCGGTCATCATGCCGTAGGCTACATGACCTTTAAGGTGGAGCCAACGTTTTGTCCATGGTATGGTCCAATATTCAGGCAATGCGATGCGCACCTGTGGCACAGGGCGTGCGTTGATGCCTAATGTTTGCGAACCACTACTTAGCGTCTGGCTCTTCAGTTCCATAGGATATTCCTTAGCTCCTACCGAGAGTACACCGTGCAACCATCGTGCTTCGGCAAAAGCCTGCTGCACCACCAAGTTTGATGTATAGTTTACTGGCACTGCCACATCAATTCCATAGCCTACAGCCCAACGGCGTGCCGAATCGCTGGATAGTGGACGTATCACAGCTCCACGCATATAGCCATTAAATTCGTCAAGCGAGCTCAGACCATGCTTATTGGCATTTAGCCATAGTGGAGTCTTACCCTTAGATATAGAGGTTTGCATCTCTACCTCGTAGCCGACGTTATTGTCCAATCGTTGTTTAGATGGCACACGTTCATCGTACTCCTGCCATATATACTGAGCGCTTGCTGGCTTCAAGATACCTATAAGCATTGTCATGGCCAAAGATAGTTTTCTTATTGTCATGTCTTTAATTATATTTCTTATTTTGTAGCTTATTTCTGCAAAGTTACAATAAAATTGCGCAAAATACTTCTCCTATAGAAAAAAAATCTTATTATCTGAGCCCACTTTAAAAAGGGGCATATTTTAAAGTGGGCTCAATTCTTTTATATTTTGACAAGTATCCTTTGCAATATTTATCGTAGAATAGCGTTATTGTATATAATAACAATGTGATAATATGGAGATTTTAATCTTTGGGGCGACAAAAGAAATGCAGAAAGACAAATATATATATGATGGTATGAGCGAACTTGAGAGTTATGCGAAGCGTGTGTTAGACTTTTTAATTGCTTTGGTATCAATAGTTTTGCTTTCACCATTATTCCTAATATGTTATATTGCCGTGCGCCACGAAGATGGTGGAGCAGCAATATTCAAGCAAGAACGCATAGGAAGATTCGGCAGACCTTTTTATATATATAAGTTTCGCAGCATGAGATTAGATGCCGAGGAAAATGGTCCAGCCCTTTATCAGCACGAAAGCGATGAGCGCATGACAAAGGTTGGCAAATTTCTTCGCGAGCATCATCTTGATGAGTTGCCTCAGCTTTGGAATGTCCTTATTGGCGATATGGCTTTTATTGGTCCACGACCTGAGCGTAAGTATTATATCGACCAGATTATGGAGCACGACCCACGCTATCGCTATCTATATCAGATACGTCCAGGTGTAACATCTTATGCCACTCTCTATAATGGCTATACCGACACCATGGAGAAGATGCTTCGCCGTCTTGAGTTAGACCTCTACTATCTTGAGCATCGCTCATGGTGGTTTGACTTCAAGATTCTTACAAAGACATTTATCAATATTGTGTTTGGAAAGAAATTCTAATCCAAACCTTTTAAAAACTTCATACATTATAAAACAATATGGTGTACCAAAGGCTGACACAGCCTAATGGTACACCATTTTTCATTTCTCACAGATATTCTATTTCTGATTATATTAGCCTATCAGAACTTGCGGAATGTAAGACACAAGGTTTCTGATTTTAATTAGCCAACACAAAAAGCATGATGTAGGGAAATTCCCCTATGGTTTAGGGAAAAACCTTTTGGATGGTTTTAAATAATGCCTATCTTTGCAGAAGATAAGCTACACCTCAGCATAATATTCAAGCAAGCTTGATATTCTGCATTCGGTTTGCATTATCTTTGCAAAAGATAAAGAACATGTGAAACAAATAAAAACTCTACGCATATGAAAAAGATATTATTAGCCCTTATGGCATTGCTAACGCTGACAACTTCAGCACAGGCTATGAGTTATGAGCAAGCTCGCGAGCGTGCTTTGTTCTTGACAGACAAGATGGCTTACGAGCTCAACCTCACCGACGACCAGTATGAGGCTGCCTATGAGGTTAACCTCGACTATCTGATGACAGTGAATACCTACGACGACCTATATGGTGATTATTGGCGTCAGCGCAATATCGACCTTAGCTACATACTCCTCGATTGGCAGTATCGCTCGTTCTGCGCAGCTTCATATTTCTATCGTCCAATATATTGGAATGCAGGATGCTGGCACTTCGGAATCTATGCTCGATATCCACATCGCACATATTTCTACTTCGGTCGCCCTCACTTCTATGCAGTTTATCGTGGCGGACATAGTTGGCGCACAAATGGTGGTAGATCATGGTATCATGGCAGAACTTATGGTGGACCACGTCCTGGTTCTGACAGAAGATGGGGTATGAGAGATGGCTTCGATCGTGGCGACTATGGTCATGGATACCATGGTAACAAGCCTGCACGATTTGGCAATGGTAGTCAGAATCAAGGACAAGCCATTGGCAACAGACATTTTGGTAGTGGCGACCGCGGAAGTAGCACACGCAATAATACAAACAATGGTTCTACATCGGTAAACGGTAGACCAAGCAGCAATGGTGGATTCAGATTTGGTGGAAGTTCATCGACAACCACTCCTAATCGCACCTTCACTCCTACCAATGGCAATTCTACAAACAATCGTGTAAATAGCTCTACATCAAGTAGCACTCCTACTCGCACCTTTGGTGGTAGCAGATCAACAGGCTCTTCATCATTTGGTGGAAGCAACAGATCATCATCAAGCAACCGCTCATTTGGTGGAAGCAACAGATCATCATCAAGCAACCGTTCGTTTGGTGGCAACAGCTCTTCATCAAGCAACCGCTCATTTGGTGGCAGTAGCTCATCATCAAGCAACCGCTCTTTCGGTGGCAGCAGTTCATCATCAAGCAACCGTTCGTTTGGTGGCAGCAGTTCATCATCAAGCAATCGTTCATTTGGTGGCTTTAGCCGTTCATCAAGCACACGTTCTTCTGTAGGTGGTGGTGCGAGCAATGGTGGTAGCCACTTTGGTGGAAGAAGATAACTCTCTCAATAGCACTTTCTCTAAATTGATATAAATAAAAAAGGCAGGTGTCTGCTCCAAGAAATTGGAAACGACACCTGCCTTATTTCTTTTATAGCGATAATTCTATCACATCGGCATTCTTCATTTTCTGAATCTCATTCATTGGCTTACCAGTATACACACTCTGTATAGCCTTATTGATGATGCCATGACCTACGGCAAGCACCACCTTGTTGGGATATTCAGCCTTTAGCCATTCCATAAACTTGCTGGCACGAGTCTTCATATCTGCCAACGTCTCTATGTCATCGGGCCATGTTTTATCCTTAAGGTCAGGAATAAACTTACCAGTAAAACTTCCCCAGTCACGCTCACGAAGCAGAGGTGTGGTGCGAACTTGCATGCCATGTGGCTCTGCAATAATCTCGCAAGTCTCGATAGAGCGACATAAATCGCTCGAAACAAAGGCATCAATCTTTGCATCCTTCATACGCAAAGCCACCTCATGTGCCTGCTCCCTACCCTTATCATTGAGCATGCCAGGAGTTTGTCCTTGCAATATCTGATTCACATTGTCCACGGTCTCGCCATGGCGCACTAAATATAATTTTGTCATACCAAAAGTGTGTTTTTATCTTTCGAGAGGCAAAAGTACTAAAAATAATTGCTACTTTGCAAATAAGTTGTTATTTTTGCATCTGTCATAGATTATTATATTATCACATACGTCATAATTAAGCTAAAATTACAAATAAAATACACACACAATCATGAAAGTACTACAAGGTTCAGCATTCAGAGCCATCTGCTCTATTATAGTAGGAGCATTGTTGGTGAAATATAGAGAACAGACTGTGACATGGATAACCATTGCGATGGGAGTATTGTTTTTCCTCTCTGGTTTAATTTCATGCCTAATATACTTTTCGCAGAAGCGTCATGCCGACGGTCCTCAGCTCTTTGATGCCAATGGCAACCAGATTCTTGGCACAAAGCCACAATTTCCAATAGCAGGCATAGGTAGCATCATACTTGGTATTGTTCTCGCCATGATGCCTGCAACATTCATCACCGGACTGATGTATGTATTGGCAGCAATATTGATTGTTGGTGCCCTAAACCAATTCTTCACTCTTGCTTCTGCCACACGCTTTGCTCGTATTGGCTTGGTATGGTGGTTGATGCCTTCGTTGGTATTGCTTGTTGGCATAATCGCCGTAGTGCGACCTTCCACAATAGCCAGTGCTCCATTGTTCGTCATTGGCTGGTGTATGATGCTCTATGGTATGATAGAATGTATCAACGCCATAAAGATATATAGAGTAAAGAAGGCATTCGAAAAACTTGCCAAGGCAGCCGACGAAGCTATGACAGCTGAAGCAGAAGACACATCAGCAGGCGAAGCTATAGAAGAGAAATAAGAAATAGAAATAATATAAAAGACAAGCACCATGCTATGGAGAGCAAATCTCGCATGCATGGTGCTTATTTTATTTATATCATCAACGAGCTGTTATTCCTTAGGAATAATGCCTTCGATATACTTACACAATATAGCAATACCCTTAGCATTCTCACCACCTTGTGGTATTATCAGGTCGGCATATCGCTTTGTAGGCTCAATAAACTGCTCGTGCATAGGCTTGAGCACTTCCAAGTAGCGATCAACAACCATGCTGACTGTTCGTCCACGGTCGATAGTATCGCGCTGTATGTTGCGTATCAGTCGCTCATCAGGGTCGCAATCCACGAATATCTTTAAGTCCATAAGGTCGCGAAGCTTCTTGTTGAGCAATGTCATGATACCCTCGATAATGATAACAGGCTTTGGCTCTACATGTATTGTCTCAGGCAAGCGATTGCACTTGAGATACGAATATGTAGGTTGCTCAATAGCTCTACCCTCTCGAAGTTCGTGCACCTGCTTGTGCAAGAGTTTCCAGTCGAAAGCATCAGGATGGTCGAAGTTGATGGCATGGCGTTCTTCATCGGTCATGCCTGTGGTATCGTTGTAGTAAGAGTCGAGAGGCACAACGGCTACATAGTGAGGAGGTAAAGCCTCTACAATCTTTCTTACCACAGTTGTCTTGCCAGAGCCTGTACCTCCGGCAATACCTATTATTGTGATATCATCTTTGTTCATAGTGCATATATATAATAAGGTGTAAATTTAAAATAGATAATCGAACATTGTTTGGTAAATCTCAGCCTTGCTTTCTGTCTTCATCGGATAAGCACGCGAACTACTTGGCATACGATATAGGCGAATGGTTCTGCCTTCGAAACTGAACTCTGTATAGCTTCCAACCTTTGGCTCAGCGATACCATAGTGAGAAGCAAAGACTGAAGTTGCCAACTGTCCTGCCGTTACCACCGCTTTACATTCAGGCAATGTGCGAAGCATAGCGTCGAAGTCTGTCTGCTCCACTATCTGCAGATCTTTATCAGAAGCTGTATTCTTAGTTCGTATCACCTTTGTTGCTGTATCATACATGGCGATACCCTTATCGTTGAGAAACTCTATTATCCGCTCAAGGTCGAAGCGCTTCTCCTCAGGCTTTATAAAAAAATCTTTCTTGCCAAAGAAGCAGATTCCAAAGATGCGCCACATATCGTTGGTGAAGTTAGGATAATAGAACTTCATGCTCCAACGTTTTTCCGCAGGTGGAAATGTGCCAAGCATCAGCAGTCGTGCATTCTTGGGCAAGAAAGGTTCGAAAGGATGACTTTCTGTTTGCATCATCAATATTTAATATTAGCGATGAGCTTACTTCTGCTCCTTAACAAGATATACGCAAACTGGCAAGTGGTCTGAATAACCATCGAGCCACACACCGCCAGCAGTAGTACGCTTAGGTGTGCCCTTATATTTACCTTCTGTCTGGAACAGATATGGCATACGCTGAATGGCATGCTTCCAGAATGTGAGCTTAGAGAAGTCTTTCTTACCTGCTCGGTCAAGAAGGTTTGGTGTCATCACAATCTGGTCGAAGAGGTTCCATGCACCATTATAAGACAAGGTACCTACACCTTGCTTTGCCAACAGATTATACCATGGGTTATACATGTCGCCATCCTTAACCTTAGAAATCTCAGGCTTTGCACCCAATATCTGATACATACTCTTGTCTACAGGGTCGTCGTTCATATCGCCCATAACGAAGATCTTTCTCTCAGGATTTTTCTTCAACAATTCGTCCTTGATGGCTTTCACCTGGCGAGCAGCAGACTCACGATAGAAAGAACCGCTGAAACGACTTGGCCAGTGACACACGATAACAGTCACAGGTTCGTCAGCCAATTTGCCATGAATGGTCAGGAAGCCACGAGTCTTAAATGCGCTATCTTTCTCAAGCTCCTGCACATATTGATATAAGGTGTCGCTTTCGAGTTTAAACAATGCAGGATTATAGAGCATAGCACAATCAATGCCTCGCTTGTCTGGACCTTCTATATGCACAAACTGCATGTTGCGAGCCTTAAGAGCAGGCTGATTAACAAGGTCGGTAAGCACCTTAGCATTCTCTACCTCAGACAAACCAATCATTGCACAACCCACATTCGGCAACACATCAGTACCCATATCGGCAAGAGCGCGAGCCATGTTGTGGAGCTTGTGTGAATACTTCAGTCCGTCCCAATGATAAGAACCATTAGGCAAGAAGTCATAGTCCTTCTTTCCCTCGTCATGACATGTGTCGAAGAGGTTTTCCTGGTTGTAGAATCCTACTGCATAAACAGAATACTTCTTCTGTGCAGATGCAAAAAAGGATACGAGCAGCGCAGCTGCAAAGGTCAAAAGTAGCTTTTTCATATAATTATAAATTTATCTGCTGCAAATATCGTAATTTTTATCTAATAAAATGCATGTTTAATGAAAAAATAATAAAAAAGACTCGTTATTGTCGAATATATTTATTTACTTTGCAGAATAATCATTTATTAATCCAAATTATCTCTTATGAAAAAAAAGCTAACTTTAGCTGTGATTGCTCTCAGCTCTACTTCTTTGGCAATAGCCCAAAATGACTCTATAGGTCAGATGGGTGCCATTATGGGCGAACAGGCTTTCACTTTCACGGAGGCACAGTTGGGTGAGGAAGACAACTTTTCACAGAATGTCACCATCATCAACTCTAACTCAAATATCTATGCCTCTCAAGTGGGATATCTGTTCTCGCCAGTAAGGTTCAGGTATCGCGCCTTTAATCAGAAATACAATGATGTTTACATCAATGGCGCGCCAATGAACGATATGGAGACAGGTCAATTCCGCTATTCTCTTGTTGGTGGTTTGAATCAGCAGACAAGAAACATGGACTCTGCAATGCCTTTCGAAGAAAATGCATTCAACATGTCAAACATGGCGGGAAGTAACAACTACGACTTCCGTCCTGCCAACATGGCTGTAGGCCAGCGTATATCTCTCGCTGGTGCTAACCGCAACTATACCGTACGCGGTATGTACACCTATAACAGCGGACTCAACTCTAAGGGTTGGGCTGTTAGTGCCAACGTCACTTATCGTTGGGCAGACAAGGGTTATGTAGAGGGAACATTCTATAATGCTCTTTCTTACTATCTCGGTGTGCAGAAACTCTTTGGTGAAAACAACAAACATTCTCTTACTTTCGCCACATGGGGCAACCCTACCGAACGTGCATCGCAGGGAGCTTCTACCGACGAAATGTATTGGATTGCTAACGACAACACTTACAACCCTTATTGGGGTTACCAAAACGGTAAGAAGAGAAACTCTCGTATCGTTAACGACTTCGCTCCTACAGCTTTGCTGACATGGGATTGGAAGATCAACGACGATATGAAGGTTACTACAACTCTTGCTGGTAAGTATGGTTGGTATAGCTCTACAAAGCTCAACTACAATAATTCAGACAACCCACATCCTGACTACTGGAAGATGTTGCCATCAAGCTATTATGATGTTTGGGGCGACAACACACAGTTCCAGACTGACCAGGCTTTGGAAGATTGGAAGTTGGCTTACGAATACTTGCGCTCAAGCAAGGCTAACCGCCAGATTAACTGGGATCGTCTATACCTTTCTAATAGAAATGCATCTGCTCAGGGTGCCGACGCTATGTACTATATCCAAAAGCGCCACAACGACCAGAGCATGATAACATTGTCGTCTACTCTCAATGCTCATCTCGACAAGAAGAGCAAATGGAATATTGGTTACTTGCTTTCTACAAGCAACACCAAGCACTATCAGACAATGGACGACCTATTGGGTGCAACAACATTCCACAATATCAATACATACGCCATCGGTACATACGCTCCTGGTTCTAACGAGGTGCAGTACGACCTCAACAACCCTAACCGTGTTGTTGGCGAAGGCGACAAGTTTGGCTACGACTACGATATCCGCGTAAACAAGGGTTCGGTATGGACAAGCTACACTCGCAACATGAGACGTTTCAACGTCCTCGTTGCAGGACGTATCGGCGCTACTTCTATGGAGCGTAATGGTAAGATGCGCAATGGTTTGTTCCCTAACAACTCATATGGTAAGAGTGGTTTGGCAAACTTCTGTGAGGGTGGTGCAAAGGCTGCCATGACATTCTCAGCAGGTCATGGTCACACATTCTCTCTCGGCGTTGGCTATCAGTGGAATGCTCCTACAGCATCTACAGCTTTCCAAGCTGCAGAGATGAACAACGACTTCGTGAAGAACCTCAAGAATGAGCGCGTATTTAGCAGCGAGTTCGGCTATCAGTATCAGAACGCTTGGGTGCACGCCAACGTAAACGCATACTACAGCCGTCTTGACAATGTTACTGAGTGGACATGCTTCTACTTCGACGACATCAACTCGTTCTCTTATGTTTCATCTACAGGCAACACCAAGGAATACTATGGTGTTGAGGCAGGTTTGAAGTTCAAGCTCGCTTCTTATCTCGATTTGAAGTTTATCGGTACTATCAGCGAGGCTAAGTATATTGACGACGCTAATGTTCGCTACTTGAACTCTACACAGGGTACATACAACGACGATATCCTTCGTTGCACAGGTATGCGCGAGAGCGGTACTCCTCTTACAGCTGCTGGTGCAGGCTTTAGCTACCACCAGGGTGGATGGTTTATCGACCTCAATGGCAACTACTACGACAGAATCTATCTCAGCTACTCTACATACTATCGTATGGATGGTCCTTTGAGCAAACTCAACCAGGAGCCTTCAGCACAGGATAAGGGTAATGGCGGATTCATGCTCGATGGTAGCATTGGTAAGACATTGCGCTTGAAGACTGGACAGTTGAGCATCAACTTGATGGTTACCAATATCCTCAACAACACCCGCATCTGCACAGGTGGATACGAGCAGAGCCGTTCTGATGTCACATCATCGGGCAACGCACGTTCTTACAGATTCTCTAAGAATCCTAAGAAGTACTATGCATACGGTACAAACGGCATGATTAACTTGACTTACAGATTCTAAACGACTCACTGAAATGAAAAATATTAAATATCTATTAATGTTAGTGCTCGCATGCAGCCTGTTTACTGGTTGTATGGACGATGATTGGGACACTCCAAACACCGAGGCACTAAATAAAGCCTATGGCAATCAAGAGATTGCTGAGACTAACGTAATCACCATCGGCAGTTTGAAGGAAAAATACGAAAGCGTTATCAATGCGTCCACAAACTCTTACGAGCAGATTACAGAGGATGTACAGATTAAGGGTCGCGTAGTTGGCAACGACATCGGTGGCAATATCTACAACGAAGTGTCTATCGATGATGGCACAGGCGCAATTCTCATCTGCATCTCTCAGGGTGGTTTGTTCTCTTACCTTCCTGTAGGTCAGGAAATCGTTGTTGACCTCAAGGGTCTCTACATCGGTGGCTATGGCAAGCAGGCTGAAATCGGTATGCCTTATACCAATGCTAAGGGCAACAGCTACGTAAGCCGTATGAGCCGCGTATTGTGGAACAAACACTTCAAGCTCACAGGTGTTGCTGATGCAAGCAAGGTTGTAGCTGAGGAGTTCGATGTTAGCAAGCGTACTAAGGAGGAGTATTTTACTGCTAACAATGGCAAGCTGATGACCATCAAGAACGTAGAGTTTACAAATGCTGACGGCAAGACAACTTTCGCACCAAGCGATGAGAAGGATGCTGCAAACAGCGTAAACCGCGGTCTGTCGCAAAATGGCAAACCTATAGCTACAAGCAGCATAGTAGTTCGTACAAGCTCGTATGCTGATTTCGCAGCTAAGCAATTGCCTACAGGTAAGCTGAACATCACAGGCGTATTCACACGCTACAGAACTACTTGGCAGATTCTGATACGCGACGAAAGAGACATTCAGCCTGCAGAATAACAACCTATATATATAATAAGGTGGAGGCTAATACCTACACCATAAACAAAAACAAAACAAAAAATATTCTATAATATGAAAAAGATAGCATTATCAATAATGGCACTTGCCATGGCGGCAGTGACATTCACAAGTTGCGAAGATGTTCCTGCTCCATACGACCATCCAGGAACTGGTGGTGGTGGCTCTACCACTGAAGGCGTATACCTTAATCAGAGCTTTGCTAAAGACCTTGGCGACTTCAAGTCATTTGGTACAAACGACAACATTGCTTGGACTATTGACTACAGTAGCGCATGCATCACAGGTTACAAAGACTTTAATGGCGATGGCACTAAGACCAACGAGGCTGGTGTAACATATCTCGTTAGCCCTGAGATTGACCTTACAAAGGCAAGCAAGGCTTATATCGAAATGAACCATGCTATGAAATATGAGCGCGCAGACGTAAATGCCAACAACACTCTGCTCATCAGCAAGGACTATACCGACGATCCTACAAAGGCTACTTGGACTCCAATCGCTTATCCTACAACAGGTCTTAACGATGCTTCTACCAAGGAGTTTGTTTTCGTAACATCAGCAGCAAACATTCCTGCAGAGTTCATCGGTCAGAAGGTTAGAATCGCTTTCCGCCATACATGTACTGATAAGCAGTCTTCTACTTGGGAGATCAAGACTCTCAGCGTTAAGGAAGGTGAAGTTGAGAATGGTGGTGGCGAAGTTACTCCAACCCCAACTCCAGGTGAAGGCACAGGTGAAGGCACAGAGGCTTCTCCATACGACGTAACAAAGGCTTTGGCTATTATCACATCAGGAAACATTCCAGCAAGCGAAGTTTATGTAAGCGGTATCGTATCAAGCATATCAGAAATCGAAACAGCAAACTACGGTAATGCGACATACAACATCTCTGTTGATGGAACTACAACATCTGAGCAGCTCATCGTATATCATGGCTTCTATCTCGGTGGTGAGAAATTTACTTCTAATGACCAGTTGAAGGTTGGCGACAAGGTTGTTGTGTATGGTAAGCTCAAACAATTCTACGAGAAGAAGGAAATTGATTACAACAATAAGATTGTTTCTCTCAACGGTAAGAAGGCTGAAACAGGTGGTGGCACAACTCCTGGTGGCGAAGAAAAGCCAGGCGGTGGCGAAACTGGTGGTGAAGAGAAACCAGGTGGTGGCGCAGTTGAAGGCAATACTTTGACAGTAGAAGCTTCTGCTATGGGTATTGAGAACGGAACTGCTATGCCTACTATCACTTTAACAGACGGAACAAAATTGACTTTCGATGCAGGTGGCAACCAAAATGCTCCTAAATACTATAAAGCAGGAACGAATATCCGTATGTATCCTAAGAATAGTATGACAATAACTGCAACAAAGAATATCGAAAAGGTAGAATTTGTTGTTGATGTATACTCTGGTGTTACATACAATGCTTCTGGCGATGTTTCTGCAGAGCCAGGCAAGGTTGAGATACAGGATACTAACATCATAATTTCTGGTATCTCAGGCAAATCTACCAAGTTCACAAACACCAGCACTACAACAGGAGCTGCATCACAGGTAAGAATAAAGACTATCAAGATTACATACGCAAAGTAATCTTACAGACAATACATCCATCAAGAGGGGCTCTCAAGAGAGTCCCTCTTTTTTTATTCATCTACAAACAAAAAGTCATAATTGTTTGGTAGATAGGAAAATTCTTACTACCTTTGCAACCCAAAGCGCATAATAGCGAAAATTATTAATAACAATTCAATATTAAACAGAAATGAAAAAAGGTATTCATCCAGAAAACTATCGCCCCGTCGTATTTAAGGATATGTCCAACGGCGATATGTTCCTTACAAAGTCTACATGCAAGACTACAGAGACAGTAGAATTTGAAGGCGAAACTTACCCAGTAGTTAAAGTCGAAATCTCAAGCACATCTCACCCATTCTATACAGGTAAGAGCAAGCTTGTTGATACTGCCGGTCGTGTTGACCGCTTCATGAGCCGTTACGGTAAGTTGAACAAGTAAGACAGATATCTTTTCACAAGATACATACGATTTTATAAGGGTGCGGTCGAAGGTAGTTGCATATACGCTTCGGTCGCACTTTTTGTTTTCTCTGTATTTATATTTTTAATCCTTTAGAAGATTCATTCACCCCCACCCCATTTATTCACCCCGCCTTATTCTTCCTGACAAAAATATTAATCACCCTTAATCATGCTAAAGAAATCTCTATTATATATTTTTGCAGCTATGACATTAGTTGCATGCTCAAGCGATGATAATGAAGAAGGCTTTTCCACCAACGCTAATGCCAACTCTACAAAACAATGCTCTGAATATGGTGGATTGGAGTTTCCTCGCTTGAATAGTGATACAAAGAACAATGTGGTGCTTGTTCACAAGAGCAATGGCATACTCAACTATTGCGTAGAGTGGGACATGCAGAAGAAGTCGCAACGCTGGTCGTGCTACAAAATGTACAAGAGCATCATGGCTTCAAATGTAGACCGCTTCGATGTAAAATATAATAATCCAGACCCCAATAAATATAAATATAAATATCCTTTGGATCCTATTTTGGGTGAAAAATATCCATGGTCTGTAGGCAATGGCGATGGCTACAAAGATACAGGTTATGATCATGGCCATATCTGTCCGTCGGCAGATAGATTGATGAGCTTTGAGCAAAACTATCAGACTTTCTATCTCACCAACATGCAGCCACAAACAGGTGGTTTCAATCGTGAAGTATGGGCCAATATGGAGAAAAAGGTGCGCGATTGGGCAAAGAGCAACAACTACAAATTCTGCGACACCATGTATGTATGCAAGGGTGGAACCATCGATAATAAGAGCCAGATTGCTGGAACTATAAACGGTCATATCATCCCAAAATATTTCTTTATGGCAATTCTTATCAGCAAGAAGCAATCAAGTGGCAACGTGAAATATGATGCCATGGCTTTCTGGATAGAGCATAAGAATTGTACAGACAATAACAACGCATTGAAGAAATATGTCATCACTATCGACGAATTGGAAAAGAAGACTGGCATCGACTTCTTCTGCAACTTGCCTGACGGTATAGAGAAGAAAGTTGAATCAACTGTCAACATGAAGCTTTGGGGATTTAACTAATAGTCACAAAACATTTACCCAAAGAGAGAGAAATAATAAGTATAAAATATTAGCCGTAATGCTTAAACGACATAAGCATTACGGCTATTTTATTGTGTGCATTTTTGCAATTAGTTTCGTTGCCAGTACCACATAAGTAACACTCCAGTACCAACTATGTGAAACTCCAGTACCAGATAGGTGAAACTCCAGTACCAGCTAAGCGGTACTAAAAACGGTACTGAGAGGCTTTTTCAAAGTAGCCTATTTCTTGATTATTCTTACTGGCTTTACTTCATTTTTCTCTGTGCTGCGGGTAGCTTCGTCTACACTTCCCTTCTTTGCGTAGTCATAGCCAAAGCCGTATTCATAGTCATAATTAGGCGAAGAGGTGTGTCGCAAGCGGAAGTTTACTCTCTGGTCGCCATAATAGATTGTACCTACGAAGTAGTTGTCGCTAAGATGATAGTCGTAGATTTGCACTCTCGTTCCTTCTTCTATCAAATATACATCTATGACACCATTATTGACTTGCCAATCAATATGGTTAGCAATATAGCTTCCCCAAGGACCATTGTTGTAATGGTCAACCCAATATCCTGTACCTGAGGAATAGCGGTAAGGATCGCGCAAGAAGCAGATTTCCGAATAGGTGGCATCATACACTCTGCCATCGTATTCCATACTCACATACATGTTTCCACTCCATGTTCCTTCCAAAGTATATGCTATTTCAGCATCCTCATCACACGAAGTGAAAGTCATAGCCATCAATGCCATGAAAGCCATTGTCAATATAGATGTAAACTTCTTCATAATCTTACTGTTTAAATTGGTTGTTGATTTATTTTCTACTGCAAAGATAGGCTTATATTTTCATTCTGCCAATAGTAAAACTCATATTCATCGGTATGTTTTCCCTATAGTGTAGGGAAAAATCCCTAAAATTAGTATAATAATCGCGTTGTGTTGCTTGGATTACAATTAATTTTGGTATTTTTGCATAGCAAATAAAATAAAACATAACATACAAACAAAGATGAGAACAGTTTACGAATTCTCTGTCAAGGACAGAAAAGGTAAAAACGTATCACTCAAAGAGTATTCAAACGAAGTACTCCTTATAGTCAACACAGCAACACAATGCGGATTCACACCTCAGTATGAAGATTTAGAAAAGCTCTACGAGAAATATCATCAGCAAGGTTTCGAAATCCTCGACTTCCCATGCAACCAGTTTGGTAGCCAAGCTCCTGGTACTGACGAGTCTATACACAACTTCTGTAAGCTCAACTATGGTACAGAGTTTTCGCGTTTCAAGAAGATCAAGGTTAATGGCGACGATGCTGACCCATTGTTCAAGTTCTTGAAAGAATGTAAGGGCTTCGCTGGTTGGGACGAGAGCCATCCTCTATATCCTGTATTGGACAAGATGCTCTCAGAGCAGGATCCTAACTACAAGGAGAGCGCTGATATAAAATGGAATTTCACCAAGTTCCTCACCAACAAGCGCGGACAGGTGGTAGCTCGCTTCGAGCCTACAGAGCCTATAGCCAACATAGCAGCTAAGATTGAAGAACTGCTACAGGCATAAAGGGCGCCCAAGAGAGCAAGATTAATCACTCATTAGATAGATATATATGGAAAAAACTAAATGCCTTATCATCGGTAGCGGTCCTGCAGGATATACCGCAGCTATTTATGCAGGACGAGCTAACCTCAGCCCTGTGCTCTATTGCGGACTACAGACTGGCGGACAGCTCACTCAAACTACTGAAGTTGAAAACTTCCCTGGCTATCCACAGGGTGTAGACGGAAACCAGATGATGATGGATATCCGCGAACAGGCAGAGCGCTTCGGTGCCGACCTCCGCGATGGTATTATCACAAAGGTTGATTTCGGACAGCGTCCTTTCATTGTAACTGTTGAGGATGGTACAGAGATTGCTGCCGATACCGTAATTATCGCTACTGGTGCGTCTGCAAAATATCTCGGTCTTGACGACGAGAAGAAATACAACGGACAGGGCGTTAGCGCATGTGCTACTTGCGACGGCTTCTTCTATCGCAAGAAGACTGTTGCTGTGGTTGGTGGTGGCGACACCGCATGCGAAGAAGCATCATACCTCGCTGGTCTTTGCAAGAAGGTTTACATGATAGTTCGCAAGCCTTATCTCCATGCTTCTGACGTGATGAAGAAGCGTGTAGAGGAAAACGAAAAGATAGAGATTCTCTATGAGCACAACACTCTCGGCCTTTATGGCGAGAATGGTGTAGAGGGTGCTCACCTCGTAAAGCGCAAGGGCGAAGCTGACGAAGAACGCTACGACTTGCCTATCGATGGTTTCTTCCTCGCTATCGGCCATAAGCCAAATACTGATGTATTCAAGCCTTGGCTCGAACTCGACGAGATTGGCTATATCAAGACTATCAATGGCACTCCACGCACCAATATCGAGGGTGTGTTTGCTGCTGGCGACTGCGCTGACCCGACATATCGTCAGGCTATCGTTGCTGCAGGCTCTGGATGCAAGGCTGCTCTTGAAGCTGAGAGATATCTTGCTACATTGTAATTATAGGCATTATGTGCCTTGCTAAAAGGTAGGCATATAACATACAAAAAGAAGGAATGTTTCATCAACGTTGATGAAACATTCCTTCTTTTTATTTTTAGCTATTTCTTATTTTTATTTATTGCTCTTTCCTTTCAAGCTGCTAATCCATAAGCCAAAGAAAGTGAGCATACCATTGAGCATCAGTAGCTCATATCCGAAACGATAGGCGGTATAGTTCTTGGTATACCAATCTATAATGAAGCATATCACAGGCGAAGCCACAGCGATATATGTTACTGCCTTGTCGCCAACACTACGTTTAGTGAGCAGAGCATAGGCAAAGAGACCGAGCAATGGACCATAGGTATATCCGCAAAGGGTATATATGGCATCGAGCACACCTTGGCTGTTCACCATCTTGAAAAGTACCACAAACAAAGCAAAGACAACAGCCATTACCACGTGCACTCGCTTGCGCATATTCTCATCATCCTTACGTTGGCAGATATCCACGCAATAGCTTGTGGTGAGGGCTGTCAATGCGCTATCGGCACTTGAGAATGATGCTGCCACGATACCTAAAGAGAACAACACCACTACTCCATTGCCCAACATTCCCGAAGCAGCAAACATTGGTAACAGGTCGTCGCCCGATGCAGGCATCTGCAGATTGTATTTACCAAGCAGCATAAGTAGCAACACGCCGAGAGCTAAGAACAATAAGTTGGCGGGAACAAAGGCAAAGCCATAGCTACACATATCCTTCTTGGCATCAGAGAGCGACTTGCAGGTTAGGTTTTTCTGCATCATATCTTGGTCTAAGCCTGTCATCACTATCACAATAAAGATACCACTAAGGAATTGTTTCCAAAAGTTCTGCTTCGACATCCAATCGTCAAAAACAAATATCCTTGAATGACTGTCGTTGGCAATGGCTTTTATCGTTGATGCGGTATCTAAGCCAAGGTTGCCCATCACATTATATATTATTAAGCCCAAGGCTGCAAACATACAGAGTGTTTGAAAGGCATCTGTCCAAACCAAGGTTTTTATTCCGCCACGCCTTGTATATAGCCATATCAAAAATACCATTCCTGACGCAGTAACAGCAAAAGGCACATTCATATCGGCAAAGACAAAGCGATGGAGAATAAAGCATACCACATAGAATCTCGCTGCTGCTCCCGTCATCTTAGATAGCAAGAAGAAGCTTGCACCAACCTTATACGACCGAGCGCCAAGTCGCGTATCAAGGAAGGAATAGATGGTGGTGAGGTTGTGCTTATAGTAAACTGGCAGCAACACGAAAGCCACCACGAAATAGCCTAATATAAAGCCTAAGCAGGTCTGCATGTATGTCATGTCGGCTTTAGCTACCATTCCCGGCACAGAAACAAAGGTGATGCCAGAGATTGAAGCTCCTATCATTCCGAATGCCACCATATACCATGGTGAATGTCTGTTGCCACGATAGAAGGTGTCGTTGTCTGCTTTGCGCGATGTGAGCCTACTCACCAGCATTAGCAAAGCGAAATAAGCAAGTATTGTCAGTAATATCATACGTTGGTTGTTTTTCCGTGCAAAGGTAGCGCTTTTTTATCCTTTTGGCTTGCTCTTATATAAAATAATGTCTATATTAGCAACATAAAAACAAAATCTAATGGAAACAAACGAAGCAAAATACATATCAACAATAGGATGGAGAACAGAAACGAAACATTCTATGCTAAGAAGAATGGAGGAACACAACTACCATTCCTCAGGCATATATATGATAACTCTCACCCTCCATAATCGCTCGTTCCCACTATTAGGCAAACTACAATGGAGCCATAATCCAGATGGAGGGCAACAAGCAATAATAATTCCTTCTGAATTAGGGAAGCTCGTAGAACGCGAATGGCGACTTATCACCAACGACTATCCGCAGATAGAGATTATACGCGTACAGCTCATGGAGGAACATCTGCATGCTATCCTCTACATCAGGGCTGAGATTCCTTGCCATCTTGGAAATATTATCGGTAAAATCAAGAATAGATGCAACAAGCACTATTGGCAACAGCTAACTCAGCAAGGACTATTAGGGCCTAAAGGCGAGGATGCCCCACCACCATTATTCTCTAAGAACTTTCAAGATACCGTATTATATGGTAAAGGACAGCTGGAAGCTATGATACGCTATGTCAGCGATAACCCTCTGCGTGCTCTTACAAAGAGAGAGAATCCTGAAATGTTTAAGGTGGTGCATTCGCTAACCATAAATGGTACAACATTCGCAGCCATAGGCAACCGTTGGTTGCTAAATAAGCCTATTAGGATGCAGGTGAAATGCCATAACAACACATCATCCGAAAACCAACTGCTAATATCGAAGCAAAAGGAATACTTCTTGATGCGAGGCACAAAGGGAGGAGTTGTGGTGAGTCCTTGCATTTCGGCAGGAGAAAGGGAGATAGCACGCGCTGCTCTCGATGCCCACCAGCCGCTGATAGTGATACTCGAAAACGGCTTCGCTCCTTTATATAAGCCACCAGATAAATACTTCACCGCTTGCGCTGAAGGTCTGCTCCTTATGCTCGCCCCTTGGCCCTACCATATGGAGAGGCGCACCATAACCCGCACCCAATGCCTACAGCTAAACGCCATGGCTGCCAATGTAAGCACCGAGCCATGGACAGAAGAAATGGAGGAAAGGATGAAAAGAGGAGAGGATATAGAGGAACCGGAGGCTGAAGCAGAAAACAAAGGCCAAAGAGAAAGCGAAAGCTGAAAGCAAAGAAAGCGGAAACTGAAAGCAAAGAAAGCGGAAACTGAAAGCAAAAGCAGGAAACAGAAAGCAAAAGAAAGCAAAGAAAGCGACGCTGCCAAGCAGCGCCGAACCCAACCCCAAGGAGAAAGCAAAAAGAGAAAAGAAGTAAGAAAAGAGGGAAAGGAAAAGAAAGAGAAGGAAAGGAAAAGGGAAAGAAAAAGAGAAAGAAGGGGAAAAAAGAAAGAGAGAAAAAAGAAACGAAGAGAATGGGAAAAAGAAACAGGGAAAGCTTGCGTCTTGGGGTTGGGTTCGGTGCAGCTCGGCTGCACCGCTTAACCTTAAGTTTGAGCCACCCAAGCCAACTCAAGCTAACTCAAGCCACCCAAGCCTTCCCTTTTCCTTCTTTCCCCTACCCTTTATCTATAGCTCGCAATATATTCACCGCCTCGGCAACCTTAGCAACATTCTTTACATGCAGCAGGCGGCGACCGCGAACCTCCTTGAGTTCGCAGCGGCGAAGGTTTGCTGTGGCATAATTTATGAACTTATCGAAGAGCTGGCTTTGGAAGAACGGACTGTCGTTATTGGAAACGAACTGCATGTTCATCATACCTTGCTTGAGGATTATCTTTTCAACGCCAAGGCGCTTGCCAAGCCTACGTAGCAGTACCACTTGCATAAGCTCCTCACCCTCAGCAGGCACAGGACCAAAGCGGTCTATCAATCGCTGACGGTATACATCAAGGTCGCGGTCTTCTACTATGTTATCAAGCTCACGATATAGAAGCATACGCTCCGAGCTACCTGGAACATAGGTATCAGGGAAATACATCTCCAAGTCGCTCTCTATAGCACAATCTTCTACGAAATCCTCGCCTGTGAACACCTTACCTTGAGCTATTTCCTCAGCATATAAATCTTGGAACTCATCATTCTTGAGCTCAGTAACGGCTTGGTTAAGTATCTTTTGGTATGTTTCATATCCAAGATCTTCCATAAAGCCACTCTGTTCAGCACCTAACAGGTTGCCAGCACCGCGAATATCGAGGTCTTGCATGGCAAGATTGAAACCGCTACCAAGGTCGGAGAATGTCTCCAAAGCCTCCAATCTTCTGCGTGCCTCAGGCGAGAGCACACTCTTAGGCGGAGCAAGCAGATAGCAGAAAGCCTTGCGGTTGCCACGTCCCACACGTCCACGCATCTGATGAAGGTCAGACAATCCGAAGCGATGAGCATCATTGATAATTATGGTGTTAGCATTTGGTATGTCGATACCATTCTCTACGATGGTAGTAGATAGCAACACATCGAAATCATGATTTACGAAACCAAGGATTATCTTCTCCAGTTCCTCTGGCGACATCTGACCATGTCCGATAGCAACACGGCAATCAGGTACATACTTCATTATCAGCTTCTCTATCTCTGTGAGCTGTGCTATGCGATCGTTGACGAAGAATACCTGACCATTGCGACTCATCTCGAAGTTTATAGCGTCCGCTATCACCTCATGGTTGTAAGAAGCCAGCTGAGTAGAGATAGGATGACGGTTTGGAGGTGGAGTGCGCATGATACTCATATCTCGAGCACCCATCAACGAGAACTGCAGAGTACGAGGAATTGGTGTTGCCGACATGGTGAGAGTATCTACGTTAGTCTTTAGTTTGCGCAGTTTCTCCTTTGTAGAAACACCAAACTTCTGCTCCTCATCGATGATGAGAAGTCCCAGGTCATGCCATTTCACATTCTTTCCTATCAGCTTATGCGTACCCACAAGGATATCTATGCGTCCCTGCTCCAGGTCTTCAAGCACTTGCTTTGTCTGCTTTGCTGTGCGAGCTCGCGAGAGATAGTCTACACGCACTGGGAAATCACGCAGACGGTCGCGGAAGTTCTGATAGTGTTGTAATGCCAACACCGTTGTAGGTACCAATACCGCCACCTGCTTAGAATCGCAAGCAGCCTTAAAGGCTGCACGTATCGCCACCTCAGTCTTGCCAAAGCCTACATCACCACACACAAGTCTATCCATAGGTGCCGCCTTCTCCATGTCAGCCTTCACATCCTGTGTAGCCTTAAGTTGGTCGGGAGTATCTTCATAGAGGAAGCTTGCCTCAAGCTCATGTTGCATAAAGCTATCAGCACTATAAGCGAAGCCCTTTTCATGTCGACGCTTAGCATATAGCTTTATCAAGTCGCGTGCAATATCCTTGATACGCTTCTTAGCCTTCTGCTTTAAGCGCTCCCAAGCACCAGTGCCGAGAGTGCTAAGACGAGGAGGTTCGCCAGTATCGCTACGTCGATATTTCGATATCTTATAAAGAGAGTGGATAGAGACATCCACCTTATCATTATTCTGATATATGATACGTATCACCTCTTGGTATCCATCGCCCGATGGTACCCTTACCAATCCACCAAACTTACCCACGCCAAGGTCTACATGCACAATGAAGTCGCCAGGTTCCATTTCTTGTAGTTCCTTCATAGTCAGCGCCATCTTGCCTGCACGTGCCGAGTCGCTCTTTAGACTATACTTATGGAAACGGTCGAATATCTGATGGTCGGTAAAGAAACAGATACGCAGAGTATTATCAACAAAACCTTCGTGGAGAGTAGAGTCTACAGGCTCGAAATCGATAGACGAGCGTTGCTGATTATGCGAAGAGCGCTCTATATCGCCACCCATATCGTCGAAGATATCACGAAGTCGCTGTTGCTGCTTCTTGCTATCTGCGAGGATGAATATCTTGAAACCAACCTCAGTATACTGAGTGAAGGTTTGGCGAAGCATCTCAAAATTCTTATGAAACAAAGGTTGTGGTGAAGTATTGAAGACTATCTTTGCCTGCACATCCTTGGTGTCGTCAACCGATGTTGATAATGTAACCCTTTTCAGTCCTGCCACCGATTCCACAAAAGCCGAAGCACTAAGTAGCGACAATTGCTTATTCATCTCGCGCATTATCTCCTGCTGTTCCATCTCTGTGGCAGCAGCCAGTCGGTCGGTATATGCCTGTTGCGAGAATCCCTCGTTCCATATACGCTCTATGGTATCGCGAATATACAGCAAATCCTTTACCACCAACAGCGCATCCTTAGGCATATATTCCGTGAATGGTATCTTCTCGGTATCAACCTTTGATAGCTCTGGCACTATCTCTATCTTCTGCTTTTGTTCCTTAGATAGCTGATCTTGCACATCGAAGGTACGAATGGTATCAATCTCGTCGCCAAAGAAGTCGATACGGTAAGGATATTCGCAAGAATAGGAATAAACATCGATGATGCTACCACGCACAGCAAACTGACCAGGCTCGTATACATAATCTACCTCAGCAAAGCCAAAGTCGCGAAGTGAATGTACGATATTTGTTATTCCTACTTCCTGACCAACGCTAAGAGTTATCATTCTCTCGTCGACAACCTTTCTACGAGCAACAAGCTCCGACAAAGCTTCTGGACAAGTAACGATATAAGCATTATCGCCTGACGATAAGCGAGCAAGCACCTCGGTACGCAATATCTCGTTGGCAGCATCTCGTTGTCCGTATTTCACTGCCCTTTTATACGACGATGGGAAGAACAACACCTTTTGCTGTCCCAACATCTGCGCCATATCGTTGTAGAAATATCCAGCCTCGTCGGCATCATTTAATACAAAGAGTACTGTTCGATTCAAGCGTTCGAACAATGATGCAAAGAATACAGGGGCTGCCGAAGCCACCAGTCCCTGAGCTGATATATTGCCTAACTTCTTGTCGGCAACAAGTTTAAGAAAAGCGGCACTCTGAGGCAATTTACCATAGAGTGCCGCCATATCGTTTATATTCATATTTTCATAAGAAGTTATGGAGTCAACTTCCTAAAAGCCTTTTATTATGCAGGCAATTTAGGATACTTGCGGAACCATCCATCCCAGCGAAGTCTCATCACTCCGAAGAATGCTTCACCAAAGATACCACCACTCATCTTGCTCACGCCTTCACGACGGTTGACGAATATCACAGGCACCTCCTTTATCTTAAAGCCTATCTTATAAGCAGTAAACTTCATCTCAATCTGGAAGCCATAGCCCTTGAAGCGAACTTGTTCCAAAGGTATTGTCTCAAGCACACGACGCTTATAGCACTTAAATCCTGCTGTGGTATCGTGAACCTTGAAACCTGTGACAAGGCGTACATACTGCGAAGCAAAATAGCTCATCAGCACACGACCGATAGGCCAATTTACAACATTCACACCACTCACATATCGGCTACCGATAGCTACATCGTAGCCTTCGTCGTGGCATGCAGCATACAGACGTGGCAAGTCATTAGGGTCGTGGCTAAAGTCGGCATCCATCTCAAAGATATACTCATATCCATGTTCCAAAGCCCACTTAAAGCCAGTGATATATGCTGTACCAAGTCCGAGTTTGCCCTTTCTGTGCAGACAGAACAAGCTACCCTTGAATTCTTTCTCAATAAGTTCCTCTACCTTGTCGCCAGTATGGTCAGGACTACCATCATCAATGACAAGGATATGAAAACTCTTCTCTAACCCGAAGACGGCACGAATAATCTTTTCGATATTCTCCATCTCGTTGTAGGTTGGTATAATAACTATAGAATCACTTTCTCGCATGATCGGTTTGTTAGTTTTTTGCAAATGTACATAAAATATATAATACCTCCAAGCATTTTTATGCTTTATTATATTACTGGTCTGGGTTTTCTACGAAGCCTTGATATTTTTCATCTATTGCCGACATCACAGCCTCGTAGCTCTTCTGCTCTACGTTGGCAACATTGTCTTTGCCCTGGCCAATAGGGTATATAGGTTCGTGGATAGTCAATGAAAGTGGCGACCAAGTGACCCAATGCATATCACGCATGCGTGGCATCACATCAAATGAGCCATTGATGGTTAGTGGCACCACAGGCAACTGCAACTCGTCGGCAAGCATAAAAGCGCCACGCTTGAATACTCCCATGTGGCCAGTAAAGCTACGTGCGCCTTCCGGGAATACCACCAACGACATACCGCCATGCAAGGTTTCTCGTGCCTTGTCGTAGGTTTCCTTAATCTTTCTTGGTCCGCGTTTGTCAACAAATATCTGATGTGAATATTCGCAAGCAATGCCTATGAAAGGAACTTTTCTAAGCTGATGCTTCATCATCCATTTGAAGTTACGGTTCAAGAAACCATAAATCAAGAATATATCGAAAGCACCCTGATGGTTGCTCACAAAGACGTACGATTGTCCTGGCTTAAGATTCTCGCGTCCCTTCACGGTTACTGGCAAAAGAAACAGACGCACGGTTAACCACGCCCATAGCTTGCCTGGATAATATCCCCAGAAATGTCCGTTGCCTATAATGCTTCCTACAACAGTAACCAGCGACACCAATATTGATGTCAACAAGAATAGCGGCAATGCCACTACAAGCTGATAAAGTCGATATAAGTATTTCATGTTTTAAGGTTTTTATTTCGTTTTATGTAATGTTATTACTGCAATCTCGGCAGTAGCACCGAATCGCATTGCCACCACACCTCCAAGTCCAGATGTTACATATAGTTGTTGTCGACCTTGGTTGTATAGTCCATAATCGTTGTGAGCTGTGAGCTGAGTGAAGCGTAGTCCGAAGACAGAAACCTGACCGGCATGAGTATGTCCGCTTAATGTCAACTGCACTCTACCATCAGGCACAATTTTCTCTTGCCACACATTAGGGTCGTGCTGTAGCATCACTATGAATGCACCTTTGCCTACACCATGCAAACTCTTCTCTAAGTCAGCAAGCTTTGGCGAAGGTTTACGTCCTCCATTCTCTTCGCCTGCTATCACCAGCGAGTCGGCATTGCGCCTTATCACACGATTGTCGTTTCTCAACACCGTCCATCCCATTTGCTGCTCTCTGTCGACAGTAGCCTTGATGTTGGCTTTCTTCACGTCTTCTGTAGCATCTATATATATGCTGTAGTCGTGATTTCCTAACACAGAGTATACTCCATCTTTGGCTTTCACCTTGCTGAGCAATGGCATCACAGGAAGCAATTCATCTGGTTGCATATTCTGAATATCGCCAGTAAACACCACCATATCTGCCTTTTGTGCATTTATGCTATCTATATCCCGATGCAATATAGACTTCTTGTCATACTGAAAGCTACCCACATGAGCATCGGAGAAATGCACTATGCGATAGCCTTCGAAGGCCTCGGGCAAATCATCGAAATACAAATCGAGATGCTTAACCTCTAATTTACCAAAGCCTACTATGAAACCATACATTATTATATATATGGCACCTGCGGCAAATGGCAACCAGATGAAATTACCATAATTGCGACGACGATGGGTATATTTGCACACCAGATAGCCAATACCAGAGCATAAAGCAAACAGCATCTTTGGCATCACCACCAAGCCCACAAGCATCATGTAGACATTGATGAACATCATCTCATCGGGCACAAAATTGCGTGTGGATGCTATTGCAATGCTGTATGCCACCATCAACACCGAGGGCAACCACCAAAGTAATCTACGCCACCATGTGTAGCCTTTGTAGTGTCGCCAATAGTGCATATCGATATAGATATCAGGCAATACTATAGCCAACAATATTGGTATTATGATACGTGCTATCATTATTGATTCTTTATTTTCAAGAATTTCTTCATCATTTCCATAGGTAGCCCACGTCGACGAGCATAGTCGTCCATTTGGTCCTTACCTATATCGCCTATGCTGAAATATTTAGCTTGCGGATGTGCAAACATCAATCCTGATACCGAAGCATGCGGAGTCATCATTCCGCTTTCTGTTAATCGGATGCCAATCTGCCTAATGTTGATGATATTGTCTATCATGAAGTTGATACTCGCATCAGGAATTGATGGATAACCAACGGCTGGTCGTATGCCAACATATCGGCAATTTAGCAGGTCGTCGATAGAAGCCTGTTCGTCGGGAGCATAGCCCCATATCTTGGTTCTCACCTCTTGGTGTAAGCGCTCGGCTGTAGCCTCAGCCAATCTGTCGGCAAGGGTTTGCGCAAGCATAGTCTGATAGCAGTCAGAGCTATTGCGACTCACAGCTGGCGCATCTACTGTTGCTGCAAAGATGCCAAGTTTGTCGGTAATACCCGACGACAATGGTCGGATAAAGTCGGCAAGACATAGGTTTGGCATTCCTTCTGCTGTTGGCTTCTGCTGTCTGAGGAATGGTATACGTGTACCTGCAGCTATGATATCGTCGCCATCAGAATTAGCATCCACTATCTCAACAACAGCATGCGTCTGGTATCTATCTTCCCATTCTTCAAGCATTCGCAATGCTTCTTGCTTCTGCTTTTCTTGTTCGCTTTCGGGCTTTCCTGATAATCCCCAAGCATGGAAGAAGTATATCCAGTTGATATATGGCACAATATCCGAGATTCGATAATCTATCACCATGCTCTATCTGAATTCCAATTGCTGTCCGATATATTCTGCATCTACCTTACCATCAGCATAAACGGTATGACCATTGCAGATAGTCTGCTTCACATGCCAATTATATTCATGTCCCTCCATAGGGCTCCATCCACACTTGCTCTGTATACACTCCTTGGTAACAGTCCATGGCTGTCCCTGAGCAACTATCGCTATATCAGCATGATAGCCAGGACGCAGGTAGCCACGCTTATTGATAGCAAACAGTTTGGCAGGATTATGACACATCAATTCCACAAGTCGTTCGATAGAAATGATGCCTTGATCCATCAGTTCGAGCATTGTCACCAACGAGAACTGTACCATAGGCATTCCCGAAGTAGCCTTTGCAGCTCCACCCTGCTTGTCTGCCAAGAGATGAGGAGCATGGTCGGTACCAACAACAGATATTCTGCCATCGGCAATAGCTTTTCTCAGAGCATCTCTATCTTCAGGACGCTTTATAGCAGGATTGCACTTTATCAATGCACGCTTTGTGGCATAGTCGGCAGACGAGAAGAAGAGATGTGCTACGGTAGCCTCAAGGCTGATGTTGTCGGTAGCCAAATCCAATTCTTTCTCTGTACTCACATGGGCAATATGCAGACGTGTACCAAATTGGCGAGCCAAACCTGCAGCCAAGGCTGCTGACTCATAGCATGCTTCCTCTGAGCGAATCAGCGGATGCAACATCACATCAGGGTCGTCGCCATAAGCTTTCTTCATCTGCTCCATGTTGCGATTTATGATATCAGTATCTTCGCAATGCGACATCAGAGGCACATTGAGTTCTGCTGCCTTTTGGAATATTTTCAATAGCGAGCCATACTTATCAACAAGCATATTGCCTGTGCTAGAACCCATAAAGAGTTTTATTCCTGGCACATGATGCCAGTCTACACTATCCATTATGCCAACATTATCGTTTGTAGCACCGATGAAGAAAGCATAGTTCACATGACTCTTCTGTCGTGCCAACTCTTCCTTTTGGCTCAGAGCCTCAAGGGTTGTTGTTTGCGGAATGGTGTTAGGCATCTCAAGGTATGATGTCACACCACCTGCTGCAGCCGCCTTTGACTCGCTGTTGATATCAGCCTTTTGTGTCAGTCCTGGCTCACGGAAGTGAACATGATCATCTATAATGCCAGGCAAAACGAAACACCCTGTGGCGTCTACTGTTTCCGAGTAGTTTCCACAGGGTGCTTCGCCTTGACCTATACTATCTATCAAGCCGTTATCAATCACGATATAGCCATCGAAGGTTTTTCCTTCGTTGACAATACGGCCATTCTGTATCAAAGTCTTGGTCATAATATCATTATCTTTTATTCTCTATAGATTTGGCTTCCAAAGAGTTTTCCTTATTTATTCTGATAAGGGTTATTCTGCAGGTTTAGCCAGTTCGTTAGGTGTTGGAGCGTTAGGCACTGGAGCCACAGGCTGCTGTACAGGAGCTTCCTTCATACCATTCATTATCTGCTGGTTTTCCTGTGCCTTCTCATAATATTCCTTCACCATAGGGTCGTTCTTGAATTTGTCGGTGGCCTTGGTCATGATATCATCTATCCACGCATCAAGCATAGGGAATTCATACTTGCTGGTGCATGTGTTTAGGAACACCCAAGGTCCGAGGATATTGTCCATATTATCCTCAACAAACTTAGTAACGAGCTTATCCATCTTCTCGTTTAGCGCCTCGTCCTCAGCCTGTAGCTGTCTGATAACAGGCTCCATATCCTTGCCATCCATGATAGCTTGGTCGTGCTTGTGTACCAATTCGGCACTTGCATTAGCCAACTTCTGATATTCTTTGATAAATTCTGTAAGCTCATCGTTGAGCGGAGTGCCTGTAACGGTCTGCTGCAGATTATCTATCTTTATAGTGATGTCGCCATCCTCAAGCACAACGGGCAATGTTGGCACACCATTCATGAAGACGTTTGCCACACGTACAGAATCGATGGTACCACTAAACTTAAACTTACCATGAAGAACATCGCACGAGTCGAGGTCCTTAAAGGTAGTGTCGGTAAACACCTTAAGATAAAGTTTTTGTCCATCGAGGTTAGAAATGCTTGATGTGCCATCAATATTGAAACTATTGGCACACGACGATAGACCGAGAACGGCCATCACTACATAAATTATCTTATTCATATCGTTGATTATCTTCACATGCTTCACATCTCGCAAACGAGAAAATTGCATTTTGTGCATGCAAAGATAGTATGTTTGAAGGATGTGGGGAAATAAATTTGCGCTATTTATAACAACAAGCTATTCTTTTATATTTTTTTTTGATAGTTCGTGATCTATACGATGTGTGGTATAAACCTCTATAACCGCTGCTATCAACAGTAGTACCACCCATTTGTTGTACAGAATCTCGATATAGTCGGCATAGTTGCTAAACATTGGTTGAAAGAAATGATAATGACTATCTGCCATCAGCACTCCTGCCACAACAAAGAATATACTTGCCAAGCCTTGAATGTTTTTTAGGCGTTTTAATGTTGTATCTGTTCCTGTGTATATCTGCATTGTCTGCATAAGGCTGAACATCACGGCTCCTATGAGGAACACCCAGCACACTATACCACGAAGCCACATTGCTACATAGCATCCTGCACCTATCACCATGAGTGCACCACCCAACAGGAATATTACAGACTGTATCTTATTCAGTTGTTTCATCATCTTTTGTAAATTGCACGTCATCACTCAACACAAAGACGTCCTCATCGTCGGTCTTCATGAAGTATTTTTCTCTTGCTATCTTTTCTATTGTCTTTGGGTCACGCTTCAGTTCATGCAGAGCCTCTGCGTTCTTGGCATAGGTTTCGTCATAAGCCTTTATCTGGTCTTTAATATCGCTTATCTGCAAGTCGTATTTCACACGCTGCACAAAGCTATTGTCATCGACAAAACCTACTACCACAATACCTAACACTATCACTATAACATATTTATAGTGAGATATCATGTTCCAGATAATATTTAGTTTTTTGCCCATTCCTGTTATTAATTCTATTTTAGTTGGGCAAAGTTAATATAATTATCCGAATTCGATGCGTGTTTCACAAATTTTATTATTCGGGCTCAACATATTTGCCATCCACCTTTGTTGGCTCAAGATGCAGTCCGATATAGGTATCTTTACCGAAGCGTTCGCGTAGTCGGTGCTCTATGTTAGAAGCATGTTCATGGGCATGATAAAGGGATGTATTACCTGGCAACCGAAGGTGCATAGTAAGGGCTATATTGTTGCCAATACGACGGGTGCGCAGATGATGAATACTGCTCACACAAGGTTCTTCTTCAGCAATTCTGATTATCTCTTCTTCTATATCATCAGGCAGACTACGTTCCATAAGTTCGTCCACAGTTTGCTTGAGCAGTCGCAATGATGCACCTATAATAAAGATGCTCACTATGATGGCTGCTATAGGATCGAGCACTGTCCACTTTGCACCAAGCAATATTGATCCACCAATACCCAAGGCTGTACCTATTGACGACAAGGCGTCAGAACGATGATGCCATGCGTTGGCAACTACAGCTTGCGAGCCAACTTTCTTACCCACTGCGGCAGTAAACTGATAAGCCCACTCCTTGAGCACAATACTTGCCAAGGCTGCTATCAACGCTATCCATCCAGGCTTTGGCAATGCTATTCCTTGGATGGCATGATAGGTCTTCACCACTCCATCATAGCAAATCACCACTCCCACCATCAACAAAGCCATACCAATAATGGCAGATGCTAAGGTTTCGTATTTGCCATGTCCATAGTCGTGGTCTTTGTCTTCGGGTTTGTTGCCGATATGCACAAACACCATAACGATGATATCTGTAAGAAAGTCGGATAGCGAATGTACGGCATCTGCTATCATTGCGGCAGAATTACCAAGGATACCTGCTGCAAACTTAAGCACCAACAACAACACGTTGATAGCACTTCCCATTAATGTGACGCGATATATTTTACGCTCACGCGTCTTTGCTTCATCATCAACAACTTTATTTTCCATAATGATAAATGATAATAGTTATATCTATCTGATAAAAACGAATGAAATATAGAATTATTGTAAAAAACATGGCTTTCATTTCTTATATCAATTCTTTTATTTAACTTTGCAACATGGATTTAGCAGAAATTAAAGATAAGAAGATAGCTGTGCTGTTGTCAGGAGGTGTAGACAGCAGTGTGGTAGTTCACGAGTTTGCCTCGTTGGGCTTGCATCCCGATTGTTTCTATATAAAGATAGGTCCTGAAGAACAGGAGGAATGGGACTGCTCAAGTGAGGAGGATCTTGAGATGGCTACTGCCGTAGCTCACAAATATGGTTGCAAACTACAGGTTGTAGATTGCCATAAGGAATATTGGACTCAGGTTACTCGCTACACCATGGAAAAGGTGAAGGCAGGATTCACTCCTAACCCTGATGTAATGTGCAACCGCTTGGTTAAGTTTGGTGCCTTCAACGAAAAGATGGGACACAACTACGACCTCATTGCTACAGGTCACTATGCACAGACGGAATGTATAGATGGTAAGAAATGGCTTACCACTAGTCCTGACCCAGTGAAAGACCAGACAGACTTCCTTGCACAGATATACGATTGGCAACTCAAAAAAGCCATCTTCCCTATTGGTCACTACCAAAAGGGCGAAGTACGCGAGATTGCTGAGCGTGAACATTTGGTAAACGCAAAGCGTCGCGACAGCCAAGGCATCTGCTTTCTTGGACAAATCAACTACAACGAATATATCCGTCGATATCTTGGCGAAATGCCTGGAATGGTAATAGAACTTGAAACAGGCAAGATGATAGGCGAACATCGAGGTCTATGGTTTCACACTATCGGTCAGCGCAAAGGTCTTGGCTTTGGTGGTGGCCCTTGGTTTGTTGTAAAGAAGGATGTAGAGGCAAATATATTGTATGTCAGCCACGGCTATGACCCAGAGACTGCTTACAAGCAAGACTTCAAGATTCATGATTTCCATTTCCTCACAACAGAAGTCAACGAACCTCGCGTCACATTTAAGATTCGCCACACTCCAGAATATCATCATGCAACAGTAGAGAAGACTGCCGAAGGCGCATACATCATCCATTCTGATGAGAAGATACATGGCGTTGCCCCTGGACAGTTCTGTGTGGTATACGATGAAGACCACCACAAATGCTATGGTAGCGGTGAAATTACACTATAAACTATAAAAGATGCGAATGCTATACAAGTGGCATTCGCATTTTTTATTATGAAGTAAGATTTTTGATTACATTTGACAGCAATCATATTAACATTTGATAGTAAGCAAAAACACATTTGATAGAAAGCATAGATACATTTGATAGAAAGCATAGATCTGCCCTGCATAACTTCGACAGCAAATGATATCTGTTAAATCATTGAATGAAAGCTACTTACTACACTATCACACCTATAATCATCATTTTATGCCTTAAGATAGTTTTTTTATTGCGATTATTAAGAAAATCTACTACAAATACAAAAAAAACAAGTATTAGCACAAATAGCAGCCTAAAAGAAAACTACATATCAAGATATCAAGCTATTCTATCTTTATCCACATATAATTTCTATTGAGCACATAAAACTAAGCTTTTTACATCATTTTCAGCAAAAGGTCTATATATGTTGTAATAATTACAATTATGAATGCAAAATAATTATTATCCAACTTGCCACATATTACCATGTATATACTATTATATAATAATAAAAAAAATGCTATTCTCTAAGCTTTTATACCATATTATGCGCGAATCTTATAGTCATAAAGCAAATTTTTTATAAAAAACACCCGTAAAACATAAATATTAATAGAAAAAGCATTATCTTTGCACACGCAAAACAGTATTACCAAGACTATTACTACAAATAATCTTAATTATTGCATTTTTAACTAAATCTAAATATAATATGAAACTACGATCTTTTTCAGTAAAGATTTTTACCATAGCAATGGCTATGGGAAGCCTTTGGAGTTGCCAAACTAAAGAAGCAGCTAAGGATATTATTAAAGACAACGTCGACAATGCTGTAGCACAGTTAACCCTACAGACCGACATTATTGAAAAAAGTGGTAAGTTCCTGAACCCACGTACCTATGAAAATGGCAAAATGAACTATGTGCCCATTGATGACTGGTGCTCAGGATTCTTCCCTGGAACATTGTGGTATACTTATAAGCTTACTGGCGATAAGAAATGGGAAACACTTGCTGCTAAATATACTGAGCAGCTCGACTCTGTAAAACATCTAAAATGGCACCACGATGTAGGCTTCATGATTGGCAGTAGCTATCTTAATGGTCTGCTCTTGGATGGTAAGGAGGAGTATAAGCCTGTTATCATCGAGGCTGCTAAGTCGCTTTCTACTCGTTTCCGCAAGGGTGCAGGCATCATCCAGTCATGGAATGTTGACAAAGGCACATGGCAGGCAGAGCGCGGATGGACTTGCCCTGTTATCATCGACAACATGATGAACCTTGAGCTTCTTTTCGAAGCTACTCGCTTGTCGGGCGACTCTACCTATTATAATATAGCAGTTAGCCATGCCAACACAACCCTCAAGAATCACTTCCGCGAGGACAACAGCTGCTACCATGTTATTGACTACAACCCAGAGACAGGCGAAGTGCTTCACAAGCATACTGCTCAGGGCTATGCTCACGAAACAGCATGGGCACGCGGACAGGTTTGGGCTCTCTATGGCTACACAATGTGCTATCGTTATACTAAGGATGAGCGCTACTTAGAGCAAGCACAGAAGGTTTACGACTTTATCTTCAACCATCCAAACTTGCCAAAGGATCTTGTTCCTTACTGGGACTACAACGCTCCAAAAATTCCTAACGAACCACGTGATGCTTCAGCAGCAGCATGTACAGCTTCTGCACTCTATGAATTGGCAACATACGTTCCTAACAAGGGTTACAAGGAGACAGCAGACAAGATTATCGAAAGCCTAAGTTCTCCTGCTTATCGCGCAAAGGTTGGTACAAATGGTAACTTCATTCTCATGCATAGTGTAGGTAGCATTCCTCACGGACATGAAATTGACACTCCACTCAACTATGCAGACTATTACTTCATGGAAGCTCTCCTACGCAAGCAGCGTACAGAAAAAGGAGAACCTGTAAGATAAAAACAACTCATTCGATATTAATCAGTTCAAAAGTTAAGGAGCTCATTTTTAGCTCCTTAACTTCTGTGCATATATTCACTTCTACTCTTTTTTAGAGTAATTTTATAATCTATTATCTATTCTCTATGGCAAACAACAATTGGCTATTCTTTAAGAAAACTTGTTGTCTGATAGCACTTTTTCTATCGGCAAACCTTGCTTACGGCCAGATTAATGTCAAGGGTACCATTGTGGATGAAACCAACCTTCCTATGATGGGAGCCAGTGTATTGCTTAAAGGTTCCAACGGCGTAGGCACCGTGTCCGACTTTGATGGTAACTTCTCATTAGACGTTAAGGACGAAAATTCTGTTTTGGTATTCTCGTATCTTGGCTTCGCTACTCAGGAAGTGAAAGTTGGCAAACAAAAGACTCTTCAAATTGTATTGAAGGAAGACGGTGCACTGCTTCAAGAAGTAGTGTCGATAGGTTATGCTACCGTTAAGAAGAGCGACCTCACTGGTTCGGTAGACAAAGTAGACATGGGCGAACTCAACAAAGCGTCTGTGGCTTCTTTCGACCAAGCTCTTGGTGGACGCATCGCTGGTGTACAGGTAGTTAGCGGTGATGGTCAACCTGGTGCTGAAGCCAACATAGTAATCAGAGGTAGCAACACTATTAGTGATGTTGCCGACGGTTCACCTCTTTATGTCATCGATGGCTTTGCAACAGAGGATGCAAATGCTGCAGTCATAAACCCTAACGACATCGAGTCGATAGACGTGTTGAAGGATGCTTCGGCAACAGCTATCTATGGTGCACGTGGTGCCAATGGTGTTATCATTATCACCACCAAGCGTGGTTCTGAGAGCGCTCCTCGCATAACATATAATGGTTATGTAGCTTATCAGACAAAACCAAAATTCCTTAATCTTCTTCAGGGACGCGACTTTGTTGAATTGCAACAAGAAATGCTCACCCCTGACGAAATGAACAAGACTTATTTTAGCTTCGACGAAAATCTGGGACGATACCAGACTATCGACGACTACAACAATCGAGCTTCTACCAATTGGCAGGATCTCGTATTCCGTGATGCTCCTATGACAAGCCACCACTTGGCTCTCAATGGAGGTACCAAGAACACACGCTACAGCAGTAGCGTTTCATACTACAATCAACAGGGAACTATCGTAGAATCTTCTTACGAGAGCTTAAAGGCTCGTATGACCATCGACCAGCAACTCTCTAAGAGCGTGAAGTGGGGAGGTGCTGCTAACTTTGCTAACAATATGTCTATTGGTTCTGCTCCTTCACAGGGCGATGGACAGAGCACTCAGTATTTTCTTTATCAAGTATTGGCATATCGTCCTGTGAAATATCGTAGCAGCGACGACCTTGCAGACATTACCGACACCAATGGCGGTACATATCCTTACAACCCTGTAAAGACTATCGAAAACAGCTATACCAAGCAGCGTAACCGTCAGTTCAATTTCAACACATATCTTAATTGGACTATCATCAAAGACCTGCTCTTCAAGGTTACATTCTCATATACATGGCGCGAAGTTCGCGACGAGAAGTTCTACAACAAAAACACCTACTTTGGTGATCCTTCATACTCTTCGTCCCGTTCTAACGGTATGTTCAACTATAAGGAGTGGAACAGTTGGTCTAACGAATATACTCTCAACTACAAAAAGCGCATCAAAGACCATAATCTAAATGGTATGCTCGGTACCTCACTTTCAAGCCAAGAGATTACAAACCTTGGTGCCAAGTCGGTTATGCTTCCATGGGATGAGATGGGCTTCTGGGGTATCAACGAGGGTACACCACAGTCGCTTACTGCTGATAAGGTAAAGAACAATATGTTGTCGTTCTTTGCCCGATTCAACTACGACTGGAAATCTCGTTATCTCATCACAGCAACTATGCGTGCCGATGGTACATCACGTTTCGTACATCATAAATGGGGCTACTTCCCTTCTGTTGCTGCAGCATGGCGTGTTAGCGACGAACCTTTCATGGCAACTTTCGGTTCATGGCTCAGCAACTTGAAGCTACGTTTGGGTTGGGGTGCTACAGGTAACAATGCTACACAAAACGCATTCCCAAGCAACCTCCTTTATACAGGCAACCAGAACTATCCTTTCGGAAATAGCTTGCAGCCTGCTATCTACCTTATGCAGATTGCTAACCGCAACTTGAAATGGGAGACAACATATCAGAGCAACCTCGGTATCGACTTTGGTATTTTGAACAACCGCATCAATGGTAGCATCGACTTGTATAATAAGGATACACGCGACTTGCTTTTGTATGCCGACGTGCCACCTTCAATAGGTTTCTCTCAGGTTCAGCAGAATGTTGGTAGTATCAACAACAAGGGTCTTGAGATTACTCTCAATGCCACTATCCTACCAGGCAAGAAGAACCGTTTGAAGTGGACAAGCAGCTTTAACATTGCATTCAACAAGAACGAGATCACAGCTCTTAGCGACGGACAGTTGAGTCGTAAGGCTGGCATTCGCTATCCTAACATTCCTGACCTTTACATCTGTAAGGTGGGCTCTCCTCTTAGCGAGATGTACGGATATGTATATGATGGTGTATATCAGTATGAAGACTTCAACGAGGTTGCTCCTGGTGTATTCCAGCTCAAGCCAGAGATTCCTAACAACACCAATGAGCGTGCTAACATCAAGCCTGGTGATCCTAAGCTGAAAGATATCAACGGCGATGGTAAGGTTACAGCAGAAGACCAGACCGTTATCGGTCATGGTTTGCCTATCCATACTGGTGGTTTCACCAACAATTTCGAATGGAAGGACTTTGACCTCAGCATTTTCTTCCAATGGTCGTATGGCAACGATGTCATCAACTACAACCGTGCAAGACTTGAGAGCCTCGACGGCAGACATCTCAACCAACTTGCAACAGTAAAGAACCACTGGACTCCTCGCACTACTCTTGCAGACAACACAGTAGTAGAAGGCAACTATACCAACTACCTTTGGGCTGTAAACCGCGGTTTGAGCAATATCCACACAAGCAGAGAGGTTGAAGATGCTTCATTCCTCAGACTGAAGAACGTGCAGCTCGGCTACCGCTTCCCTAATAAGGTATTGAAGCGTCTACACCTGTCAAGTCTTCGCATGTATATTAGTGCACAAAACCTATACACATGGACAAGCTATACAGGCTACGACCCTGAAGTGTCTACACGTAACTCAGCAATGACTCGTGGTTTCGACTATTCAGCTTATCCTAAAGCCAAGACTTTCACCTTCGGTGTAGAATTGGCTCTGTAATAATTCACAATTCTTTTATATAAGAAAAGCTCAACATAATATATATAATAAGGTATGAAAGGAATAAAATATATTCTCTTAGCAGTTCTATCTCTACCGTTTGCAGCTTGCAACTTCCTTGAGACTGACCCTTACGACTATCTGGAGCAAGATGATATCTACCGCACAGAGAGCAGCTGTATGGCTGGTCTTGCTGGTGTCTACGATGCTCTTGGCTCGGTGGGATGCTACGGACAAAACCTATGGGCTGACCTCGATGCTGGTACCGACATATTGGTTTACAACCGCAGCTATGGTAAGAACTACATCCAGATAAGCAACTATAATTACAACAATACCGATAATGCGCTGAAGGTGTCTTGGACAGCTCTCTATGATGGTATCAACCGTGCCAACGACTATATATCTCTGATATCTCAGCGTAAGGATTCAGAATGTGGCGGTGCTGAGCGCAAAGCTCAGTTCATTGGCGAAGCTAAGGCTTTGAGAGCTGTATTCTACATGAATCTTGTTGCTTTCTGGGGCGAGGTGCCTCTACGCATCACTCCTACCTACGACCTTAAGACTCAAAACCTTAAAAAGGCTTCACAGCAGGAGATTTATGCTCAGATTATTAGCGATTTGGAATATGCTGGCGAAAACTGTCTGCCTGCCAACAAGTTTGAAACTCCAGGACGTATCTCTCAGACTGCTGCATGGGCGCTTCTCGCAAGAGCTTATATGTGGGAAGCTGGATACCCTGTATATGCCGACACTTGGGGTAAGGCTCTTGAGTATGCTAAGAAGGTAAAGCAGAGTGGTCTCCATCGTCTTATCCCTAAGGGACAGGGTGGCTATCGTCAGTATTTCATCAATCTTTGCACCAATGCTTACGACTTGACATACCGCGAAAGCCTTATGGAAGTAGAGTTCTATGGTAACGGACAAACTCAGACCAATGAAGCTGGTAGATTAGGTCTTTACCTCGGTGTCACCCAGCAGGCTGTGTCTAACGACTATGCTTATGCTTATGGTCTATACGACGGTACAAAGTATCTATTCCGCCTTTATGAGAATGGCGACGAGCGCCAGTGGTGGAATATTGCCGACTATAAATATGTCACAACAAATGGTGTTGTAAAGGAGGTTGAACGCACTACAGCAGAAAAGGCCTTAGAGGATGGCAATGCAGCTAAATGGCGTGCTAAGTATATCCCTGAGCGCCCATTGTCACGCAACAACTCTTCTATCAACTTCCCTGTTATGCGCTATTCTGACGTATTGCTGATGATAGCAGAATGCAACAATGAGGTTAACAACGGACCTAACGAAGAGGCTATCAGCGCTATAAACCAAGTTCGCATGCGTTCTGGTGCTTCTATCGTAAGTCTTGCCGACTATCCTGACCACGATAGCTTCAGCAAATTGGTAGAAGAAGAGCGCACACGTGAGCTGTGCTACGAAGTGCCACGCCGCATGGAGTTGCGCCGCCATGGTGTAGAATACTTCCAAAAGCAGTTGAATATTCTGAAAGATCAGTCGCTCAACGATGTAAACAAGAAGATAGGCTACGACCTCGACAATGTAAAGGCTACTCCAGCCCTCAACTTCTCTCTTAAGCACATCTACTTCCCTATTCCACAGGCAGAGCTTAATGTAAACACTCTGTGCAAACAGACTGAATTGTGGTAATAAGTAAGTTTAGAAAGCATACAACAATCACACAACATAACAAGCAATATGAGGAAACCCATTAAATATATAAACAGCATTTTGGCTTCATCGCTTATCTTGATGGCCAGTGCTTGCGACCCTGATGGCGTAGATAGTCTATCTTTCAACGTTAGGACAGAAGGTGGTGTTACTACCGTGAAGACAGATGAGGAGATTCATTTCCTTATTGATGGTAATGCCGACTATATCACATTCTATTCGGGCGAAGATGGAAACAACTACGACAACAAGTCAAGAACTGAAGCAGAAATAGCTTCGCTCACCTTGTCGTGCAATATCAAACAGCAGTATAATGACCTCAGCTATTGGAACAAGGAAATCATACATGCTTATATCAGCACAGACTTCAGTGGCGTATATACTCCTGAGGAACTGAGCAAAGCTACATGGACTCCTATCTCTGGCAATGAATATGGTCACTTGCCTATGCCTATGGCAACAGCAGCATCTGCTGCAGAAACCTCTGGCACAGTAGACCTTTCGTTGTTTACCAACATCAACCAGAACTTCTATGTTGCATTCCAATACAATGCAGAAGGTCGCGATGCTATTCCTGAGTCTAACGGCAACAACAAGTATACTAATCGTCCACGTGTAGACATCACTAATCTGAAAATGCAGAAGACTACTACCGACGGACAGGTTATTGACATTACAGACGCCATTAAGGAGTGGGCATTCAGACCTATCTACCAGCAGTCGTCAACAATGACCAACTACCAGGTTAGTGACAACAGCCTACTCTTCCAGCCTCAGAAGGCTACTCTCAATGCTGAAGGCAAAGAGCCTAACGAAGTAGTATGGATGGTGAGCCAGAATATCAACCCTCGTAGCGTTGAGCCTGATAGAGGTACTGCAATACAATCTATTGAGGCACGTCTCAACAAATATAGTTATTCATATCGCAAAGCTGGCACCTATACCGCCACTTTCGTAGCTAAGAATGCTAACATGTGGGAAAGCAAGGCTACAGTACGTAAACTCACCATCGTTGTGCAGGAACCATAATAATATGGACTTTACAATAATGGACATACTACTTGTCTACAAACAATAATCTGATAATACTCTGAAACTTATGAAATACTTACGCCAACTACCTCTGATGTTACTGCCCGTGTTGGGTTTGTTGTCTACTGCTTGTAGCGACGATGACAACACAACTCAGGAGCCTACAACACCAGAAGTTCCTAATATTCCAGAGCCTGAACCTGAACCAATAGCAGGTTGCTCTCTATGGCAAGACTATCTTGCAGCACGCACCAATGGCGAAGAAACGACATTGCTCGATTTCTCTTATGCTGGTTACGAACATGGCGAAAGAGGAATACCAGATGTTGACTACCCTGTGTACCTTGTCGATGACTATGGTGCAGTAGCCAACGACAACAAGAGCGACCGTGAAGCTCTCGAAGCTGCTATTGATGCAGCAACAAAGGCTGGTGGCAAAGCTATCATCCGCTTCTCTGCAGGTAGATACGATCTCCGTCCTGCCGATGCACCAAACAAGTCAATCATCATCAATGGCGACAATATCATATTGCAAGGTGCTGGTAGCGGCGAAGGTGGCACAGAGATATTTATGGAATATCCTAACACCATCGTTCAGCCTAATGTTCTTTGGAGCGGTCCTGATTTGATAAGATTTACCTACCTTGGAGCCAACTCCGACAATCAGCTCTTGCTTACTAATGCCACAGGCAATGCAGCTCGTGGCAGTCACAGCTTAGAGGTAGCTTCAACGAGTGGACTCTATATCGGTCAGCGTATACTCCTCAAAGGTGGCAGCAAATCAGCTGACGCCATAGCTCAAGAGGTTGCACCATATGATGTAGTGACTTCTGAATGGAAGACATTCATCAACGAAGGCGTACAGGTAAACGAGTATCTTACCATTGAGCGAATCGAAGGCAACACTCTACGTTTCAAGGAGCCATTGATGCATAGCGTTGATGCTTCATGGGGATGGACTCTTCACAGATTCCAGCATCATGTTGGTTGCGGTATCGAAGACATTGCCTTCCGTGGCAACTTCCACGAACCATACATCCACCATGAGCCAAGTGGCATCCACGATAGCGGATACAAGATGATTGCTTTCCATCGTCAGGCTAACGGATGGATTCGTCGTTGCCGCTTCATCAATGTCATCGAAGCAGCAAGCGTGATGCTTAGCGCTAATGTTTCTGTTATCGACTGTAGCATAGAGGGGCAAAAGGGTCATGCAGCCATACGTTCAGAAGCCTCATCACATGTATTGTTGGCTAACATCAATGATATGGCAGGTCAGGAACACTCTACAGGAGTTTCCAAGACTTCTATCGGTACCGTAATCATGAATTGCACAACTGCTGCAACAAGCACATTCGAATCTCACAGCACTCAGCCTCGTGCCACTCTTATAGATAAATGTTCGGGTGGTTTCTTGCCTAACCATGCAGGTGGCGATGTAACATTTGGTCCTAACCATTTGGCAGACCTTGTGCTATGGAACTATACCGAGACAGGAACTTCAGTAGGCGAATTCAACCTATGGACACGCAACAACCGTTTCTTAAAGCCTATCATCGCAGGCTTCCAGGGTGCAACAACCTTCAATCCTGATCAGGTAACGGTAGACTTGTCGCATGGCACCATGGTAGAACCTCTATCTCTATACCAGGCTCAGTTGCAGACACGCTTACGCAAAGTGCCTTCATGGCTTACCAATCTTAAATAACAACAAACAGAACGTATCATAAAAGTAACTATCGTCTTATGAAAAGTATCTATAAATATATTTTTTCGCTATCCCTTGGCTTAATGCTATTTGGCATGCAGTCTTGCTCTGACGACAAGACAGAGGATGAAAGCGGTCCACGTCCTGTCATCTTGAAAGCAGAGGTCTTTACCGCAGGCAATGATGCAGGCGCCACTTGGAGCAGCGGACAGAGCCTCGGAGTCTACATGCTAAAGAATGGTAGCAACGAGATTATTGGCGACAATGCCAATATCAAGTTCCTTGCCGACAACCGTGGTACTACAGGCTATCTTGTTCCTGCTAACAACATTCCTATATACTACCCTAACGATGGTAGCAAAGTAGACTTCCGTGTTTACTATCCATACAATGAGAACGTCGCTACCCGTAGCTTAGGAATCAACCAAACGGAAGTTGTTATTAAGAACAATACTAAGGCCGATGCCCTACTCTATTCCGACAACTGCCAAGGTGCTACGGGCGACAATAAGCCAACAGTTCAGATAAAGTCTATGCTCTCTGTTGTCAAGTTGGATATGCGTTGCCAAATCGAAGATGCAGCTACCGTTACTGCCGCTATTCGCAATGCAGCTACTCGTGCTACATTCGACATTATCGAGGGCAAGTTTACAGAGCGTATTGTTGAAGATGCTCCTGTTCAGTTTACTGCCACAAAGAAAATCGACAATGGCGAAGATGTTTACACCCTGCAAGCCACTTTGCTATCGGGCATAATAGAAGAAGATGCAGTTATCGACATCATCGTGAAAGACAACACAGGAAAGGTGATAAAGGCATACAAGCCTGCATCGTTGCGTAAGGTTCTTGCTCTTAGCGAGGCACAGCCTGCCGAAGAGAATACTCAATACGATATTGATGTTCAACTCAACGCAGCAAGCAACAACATCACTACCCAGGTGGCTGCAAAATCACAGATTGTAATTCTTAAATGGAATGGTAACGAGGATAATGCCATAGGCGGTGTTGCTCGACCAGAGAGAAAATAAACAATAATAATAACAATAATAATATATTACCCTTATGAAAAAAACATCAATTCTTTCAGCCAGTCTGTTATTGATTCTTGCTGCTGGATGTAGCGAAGACCAGATTCAGCAAACAGCTGTTCGCAAGAAGGCGACTTTCACCATAGGAAACGTAGGTACTATGGGTAGCCGTAGCGTAACTCACAACGACGGCACTACTGAGTTTGTAGTAGGCGATGGTATCGGAATCTTTGCTACCAAAGGCGCTGAAGGCTCTAACGTGAAGCATACTGTAGGTCCTGATGGTGTACTTACTTCTGACGAAGGTATCTATTACATCGGTACTGATGCAACAGCTAACTTCTTTGCATATTATCCTTATCAAACAACATTCGATGGCGAGAATGTCAACTTCAATGTTGCTACCAACCAGGATAGTGAAGATTTGTTCAACAATAGCGACTTTATGACCGCTACCACTTTGAACGTTCCTGTAACCACAGAAGAGAATGTATCTCTTAAGTTCCAGCATCAGCTCAGCCTCATACAGCTTGAGATGGTAGTAGGAGAAAATGGAAGAAAACCAGACTCTGTACTGATAAACAACTGCCAGACAGGTATCTCTTGGAACTATCTCCAGGGCACATGCACCACTACGGGCAATACTGCAAAGGTTAAGATGTGGCAGCAGAGCAACGAGGGCAACCCTATCTTCAAGGCGCTCATTCCTGCTCAGACCATTCCTGCAAAGTCTAAATTGCTTAGCATATTCATTGGCGACAAGACTTATTCATTTACTACTTCTGCCGACGTAACTCTCGGCACCAACAATATCAAGAAGTTCAAGGTTGGTATTGGTAGCGATGATAAGCTCGTAGTATTCTCTACAGATATCACAGCCGGTTCATGGCAGGAAGATTCAGAAGTTATTGAGGGTGAAGGAACATTGGTAGAGCCAGAAACTATTATGGCTGAAACAAACTTCGAAAACTTCAACTATAATACTGTAAATAAGACTAAAGAGGAAATCAACGCAGCTGGATGGTGGCGCTTTGTTGTAAAGCCAGACGAAGATGTTGTTGAGGTTACAGACGATGCTGCAGATGCAGAGCGTGGCAAGGTAATGCACTTCAATCGTTCCAACCTTGCTTGGCACAACGGTACATTCTACTACTGTGCTGAGAATGTTATCAAGGGTCGCTACGTACTTAAGTTCAAGGCTAAGTCTTCAGTTTCTGAGAATATGAAGGCTAACCAGCTTCGCATTGGTGCTTACATGCAGGAGTTCTATACTGGCGAGGATGGCAAGCTAAAGAACAAGGACTATTTTGCTATCATCGAAAACAACAAGACAGAGGTTACGACTGTTTACAAACAAATTCTCACTTCTGATGCTTACGACGAGTATACTATCGTATTCGACCTTGGTCGTGTATCTACCATCCACAATGCTACAGCTGCCAACGTAACAGAAGAATCTAAGCAGGTTGCTTCAGAGGAATTGCTCAAGAAGGTTGTTCTCTACCTCAGCCCTAACAAGGCAGGAACTGACTTCTGGATTGATGATATCAGCTGGGAACCTTTGAAAAATTAAAAAGGTAAAAAAGTAAAAAGGTAAAAAAATAAAAGAGTAAAAAATAACATAATGATAATCAAAACACATAAAACTATGAAACATTTAACCTTATTCCTTGCATTAGGAGCAGTAGTTCTCTCCTCTTGCCAAAATGAAGATAATGAGATCGTTAACGAGTCAACAACTCCTGTAAGCTTCACTATCAATGGTCAGGAAGCTATCACACGTTCATTGACAACTCCTAAGGAAAATAGCTATGCTACAGCTTTCGTAGCAAACGACCAAATTGGTATCTATGCTACAGGTGCTGCAACAGCAACAAACGCTTGCTATACAGTAGCTGCTGATGGTGCAGGCCTCACAGGTTCTACCGTCACCATCAACAAAACTGGCAACGCTCAGTTCTTTGCTTATGCTCCTTACAAAGCAGAGGCTTCTGCCGAAGCTGTAACTCACAGCGTAGCTATCAACCAGCAGGATGCTGAGGCATACAATGCAAGCAACTTCCTCACAGCTAAGGTTGCTGATATCACAGCAGAAAATCCTAACGTAGCTTTTGCTTTCAATCCTCGTCTCTCACTCGTTCGCGTAGAACTTACAGGTGATAAGGGTGTTACCACTACCGACGTTAAGATTAATGCTAAGAGCGCTATCTCTTGGAATCCTACTACTGATGAGGTTACAGCAACAGGCAATGCTGCAGCTATCACATTCTACAAGCAGGAAATAACAGCTGAGCATGCAGTCTTCACAGCATTCGTACCAAGCCAGACTATCGTTGGTGGCACACAGGTGCTCATCATGACTGTTGGCGACAAGACTTATGCCTTCAAACCTGCTAACGACATCACACTTACTGCAGGTTCTGTAAACAAGATTAATGTTAAGATTGCTGGCACAAGCACTCCAGAAATCACTACTGAGAACATTAAGTTCTCTGGCATTTCAGTAAACGACTGGACAGTAAACGATATCGTTGTTAATGATGGCGAAATCGAAGAGGTTGTAGCTGCTCCTATCGAGCTCATCTCTGCTGCTGATGGTACATTCACCGCAGAAACAGCTTTGAAAGCAGTAACTGGCTACCAGGGTTGTGTTGTAGGTTGGAATGCTCTTAATGTAAAGGATGGTGAGAACGATCTTGCAACTATCGGTTACGACGAAACTGAGGCTGCTATGAAGGTAGACATTGCTGCTGGTGGTGCATGGTATCAGAAGGCTTTGGTATATCGCACTCCTGACAATGCAGGTTCACTTGGCAAATATAAGCTCAGCTTCAAAGTTAAGTCTACCAATGGTAAGGATATCATCGTAAGAGTAATGCGCGGTCAGACAAAGGGTGTATTCACAGATAATGCTTACTTCTGCACTGGTACCAACGGCTTCTCTGGTCAGCCTCTTGCAACAAAGAACGCAACAGAGAACTATGAGTCAAAGGTTGTAAACATCGACTTGTCTAAGATTACTAATGCAACAACAGCAGCTACCGCAGCTGACCTTGCAACAGGTATCACCATCTCGTTCTCTACAAAGACTTTTACCGACGCTGAGACTTACTATATCAAGGATGTTAAACTTGTAGAAGTAAAGGAATAAATCTCTTAAAACGACAACAACTATGAACAAACTGTTCATTTTTGCGGCACTCACAACATCGCTTCTATTCACGGCTTGCAGTAGCGACGAAGAGTTCAACGACTCTGAACGAACATCTACTGTTAGCTTCAAAGTAGAAAAAGATGTAACAACCCGAACAACTACAGATATGGAAGGTTCTGTATACAAGACCAAGTTCGTAGTTGGTGAATCTATAGGTATTTATGGCAACAATGCCAACAATAAGAAATACTCATTCACAACAACTTCTGAACTATCGAGCGAATCTCCTATCAGCATCATCGGCTCACAGGCATACACTTTCTATGCCTATTCTCCATATGCAGAAGCCAACGATGCTACAGTTGCATTCAGCGTAAAGGAAGATCAGACTAAAGGCGAAGATTTCAATGCCAGCAACTTCCTTGTAGGTGTCGGTACTCATGCTGCAAATAACACTACTCCTGTAAGCCTAACCTTCTCTCCAAAGATGGCTATGGTTTATGTGAATATCACTGGTTCTCTTGGCTCCAGCATTACTGATATTAAAATCACAAATGTTCACAAGAGCATCAAATGGAATGCAACAGCCGCCGAGCCTGAACTTGTTAGCACAGACGCTGCGACATCTATCAAGATGTACTGTCCAAACTCTGCAGAGCAAGTTTATTTGGCTTTCGTTCCTGTTCAGACCATCAATGCAGGCACACCATTCTTAAGCTTCACCATCGGTAGCAAGAAGTATGCATATACTCCTTCATCGGCAGCCATCAGCCTCAAGGCTGGTTCGCGCAATGCTTTCACTATCGATTCAAGTAAGCTTACACAGAACTGATATTCGGGACACTCCCAATATACTATAATGGGATAAATCACACAAGCCGATAGCACTCACCAACAAATGGTGCTATCGGCTTTCTTTTTTACTCTAAAAAGGTGGAAATATCACATATTTTCGCTATATTTGCAGTATATAAATCTCAATAACAGAATCTATGAAAAAAAATATCGTAAATGCCGTCGTAGCCCTTGCTACTCTTGTAGCTATGCCTATGTATGCACAGGAGTTTACATGGAATGAAACTACCCACGACTTCGGCACCATCGACGAAGCTGATGGCATTGCAAGCTTCGACTTCACCTTTACTAATACTGGCGACAAACCGCTTATTATTAATAAGGTTATAACAGGTTGCGGATGTACTTCTGCTAAATGGAGTAGCAAAGCCTATGCTCCTGGAGCTAAAGGAACAGTACGCATAAGCTATCATCCAGAAAACCGAAAGATGGCTGAATTCAGCATTCCTTCTGAGGTGTTCACAAACCTCAAGGAGCCTGCTACTCTCACCATCACAGGTAAAGTAAACCTTGTGAAACACTCTTATGTAAACTTCTTCGACCCTACCAAGGGTGAACGCAAGGTATATAAGGCACAAGAACCTAAAGACGACTACGAGCTGGTGTTGCAGCGTGTGCGCCAAAACCTCTACGAGAGCACAACTGTAGAGCGTATGGATAAGGGTGCAACAAGTCTTATGAAGATGCTCACACCTGAAGGTATATGGCCAGAGTTCGACTATAAGTGCTTCTTCCGTACCAATTGGGAGCCACAGCGCCACCTCACCAATATCCGTCAGATGGCTATTGCTTACACTTGTCCTGAGTCATCGCTATATGGCAATCAGGTGTTGTTTCGTGCCATCGACAAATCCCTACGCACATGGAATGACTATAAGCCAACTTCTTTCAACTGGTGGTACAACGACATCTCGGCACCAAAGATTATGGCAGACATCCTCGCTTTACTTGCTGCCGGCGAACAGAAGCCTGCTCCAAGCGTAACAGCAGGACTCATGGAGATGATGGCAAAGAGCGACCCTCGCAAATGGACTGGTGCCAACAAGCAGGATATTGCTATGCACCACATGATACGTGGATGTATCCTCAAGAACGATAGCATCGTGAGCACTAATGTTAGCGAGTTCTTCGAGCCTATCTGCATAACAAGTGGCGAAGGTATACGCGAAGACCTCTCTTATCAGCAGCACAATGCTCAGATATATATCGGTGGTTATGGTACCGTATTTGTTAACAACATCTCGCAGATAGCTCCTCTCTTCCGTGGCACCAAGTATGCACTATCAGAAGACAAGCTCAAGCTCTTTAGCGAGTTCGTACGCTCTACATATCTCAACATCTTCCGTGGCAGATATATGGATTTCAGCGTATGCGGACGAAGCGTAACTCGCAAGAAGACTCTCGACCTTGGCGACTATGCTTCGCTCTTTAAGAATATGAAGGCTCTCGACCCTGAGCATGCCGACGAATATGATGCAGCAGCTCAGCGCTTTGCTACTCAGAATCCTACCATCGGACGTACAGACATCAACAAGATGTACTACACCAGCGACTACATGCTTCAAAACCGTAAGCGCTACGACCTATCTGTACGTGCTGTCAGCAAGCGCACTTGTCGCTCAGAGAGTGGTAATGGTGAAAACCTTTGGGGTACATACCTCAGCGAAGGTGCCACCAGCATCCGCGTAATGGGTAATGAATATATCGACATCTTTCCAGTATGGGAATGGGATAAGATTCCTGGCACCACACTTCCTGCAGGTGAAGTTGAAAACCACAATGATTGGGGTGTAGCAGGTGTTGCTGACTTTGTAGGCGGAGCCTCTGATGGTCGCTACGGCGCTATGGCTTACGGCATGAACGACTATGGCGTGAAAGCTCAGAAGGGTTGGTTTATGTTCGACAACGAGGTAGTTTGTCTTGGTGCAGGCATCGAAGCTCCAGGCACAGAGAAGGAGTTGAACACCACCGTTAACCAATGCAACCTCCTTGGCGATGTATATATGATAGGTGCTGATGGGGCAGCAGCAAAGGTTGCACCTGGTTCTACTGTTAGCCAGCCTATAAGTGGTTGGGTATGGCACAACAAGGTGGCATACTATTTTCCACAGTCTACTTCCGTAAACCTCAAGACTGCTAATCAGACTGGTCGCTGGAGCAAAGTCAACTTCAACCAGAGTGGCGAGGAAGTATCAAAGCCTGTATTCAACCTCTCTATCCCTCATGGTAGCAAGCCTCAGCAGGCATCTTATGCCTACTTCATCATTCCTGGCATCGCATCGCCTGCCATGCTAAAGGCTTACGACACACAGACAGTAGAGATTCTCAGCAATACAGCAACTCTGCAAGCTGTACACCACAAGAAGCTCGACATCGTAGAGGCTATATTCTATCAGCCAGGCACTCTTACCGTAGGCACCACTACCCTACGTGCCGACAAGCCTTGCATAATGCTTGCCAAGAAAGTATCTACAGGCAATCCTGAGATTATCCAGAAGGAGCCTGGTAAATAACCCTTTGCTCACATAGAGCAATAAACAAAGATAAACCGTTGCTTAACTTTTGCTTGTGTAGAAGTTTGCAACGGTTTATTTCGTTTTTAATGTCAATATAAAGAATTAACTGATATTTTATTATTGCTAAAACAAGTATCCCAGTACCACTTTTAGTACCGCTTAGGTGGTACTGGAGTTTCACCTATGTGGTACTGGCAATGAAACTAAGAGTCTTTTTTAAGGAGGCTAAGAGCCTTGGGTTGTTGTCTTTAGGCTATAGAAAAAATTTTGAGCTATCTGTCTGAGTTGAATGTCGAGGTAAAGCCCTCCAGGCTATTGTCTGCTTGATCTTCCTTTCCGAGGGCGTTGCCCCCGGTTACCTACATCGGCAAACCGATGTGTATAACCAAAGGGCAAGGTTTAGCAGTCCCCTATATTTATCGAGTGAGCCCACAAACCTCCGCTTTGTCGTTAAAACAATAGGCAACAACAAAGTCTCTTCCTGTTTGACTAAGCAAACACGAAGAGACCAAGCTTTAAATCAAATTATCTATCAGTAGCCTTTGGATTATTCTTCCCAAAGATTACCACTTTTAGCACCCTCACCTCCAAATGGATCAGTTTCTTCTTTGAGATCAGAGAGATTACCACCTGGTGTAGCAGAACCTGTTGAGCCTGCCATTATTGTATTGTTCTCCATCTTCAATTCTGTTATAGCTGGAGCGATATATGTCTTTTTCATTTCTATTGTTTTATTTATTTAGTTATTTCTTTACGTTGATTGTACCATCTGTATTAAACGCGTATTCTGAAGAGTTCCAAGCGTTGTTCATGCCTTCAATCATGTTTGAAAGATTAGGCTCTTCCTTAGAAGTTTTGCTATTTGTAACTTTATAATTAGGTGTAGCTTGAGTCACATTAAGCTTACTTGCATTAGTCCAACAATGATCGATGGTATACTTTGCATTAGACCAAGTTCCTATGATTCCTCCAAGTTTTCCTGCAGAAGGATACAATATATTTGAAGTCCAACAAGAAATGATCTGAAGCTGATCAGCATTTGTATTATTTGATACATTAGTAATAACACCTCCTACAAACAGCTTCGCCAAATCTGTTTGAGATGAAGATATAGTAACATCATTACAATAACAACCTACTATTTTTGAGAATGTTGTAACATCATTAGATTTATAATTCTGCGTACCAACGATTCCGCCCAAGAACGTATTTCCTGCACTATAAGAACTCTTGATATCGCCCTTGTTAATACAAGCCTCAACAACAGCTGTTGTATTTTCTGTGTTTAAAAATATGTTACCTACTATACCACCGATAACGTCACCCTTAGACTCAATTATTCCATAATTTGAACAATTTACAACCTTGCCACCTTCTCTAATTCGTCCAACAATTGAACCTACGATAGTATTTCCTTCAGATTCATTTACTATAATATTAGCCTTATTAACAAGGTTTTTGATAACAGCATTTCCTGTTATTGTACCAAATAATCCATAAGTCTGCTTATTAGTTGGTAGGTTAATTACAAAACTTCCATTAATACTATGACCATTTCCATCAAAAGTACCACAGAACCATCTACTTGGACTGGCTGTTCCACCAATAACAGTCCAGCTACCATTTATAGTAATATCAGAAGTAAGTTTAAAATATTTACCATTACTATATTTATCAGTTTTATCGATTTCCTTCTGCAAATACTTCAACTCTGCCAAGTTGCTAATTTCATATGGTGCAGCCTTAGAACCATCACCACCAGCAAACTTAGTTGCAGCCTCTGTTTCAACCTTTGTACCCTTCTTAGCAATTTTATAAACCTTACCACCTACGAGAGTAGCGTTGCCAAGAGTGAATTCATATGTCTTGCCATCAGCCATTACAGCCTGGAGCTTAACATTCTGAACCTGACCAGGGTACATAGCGATGTAGATATTCTCAGCCTTACCTGCTTCTACAGTTACAGAAGGAACAGTGATAGTAAAGCCATTCTGGTTGCCGAGCTTACCAGCGTTAGAGCCTGTGGTATTCATGCGTGAGATAGAATACACGTTGTCGCCTGTAAGATACAAAGCAGCTGTACCTGCAACTGTTGTCTCAGGGAAGTTCAAAGTAAGCTTAAGGAATGTTGTCTGATACTCAAAATTCATTGAGAGGTCTGTTCCCTTAGCAGGATCGTAAGTTGTCTTGCCAAACAATACGCAACGGTTTGTTGCATCCTCATAAGTACCAGCCTGATTAGAATAGTCTACCTTAACTTGATCACCGATGCCGTCAGTTGCATCTGCACCATTCTTAATAGCAGAGATACTTTTGTTAGCAACATAAGCGGTAATCTCAGTTGGTGAAGTAGGTGTTGAATTCAATTTTACTGTAAGTTTTGCATTGTGCTTATCTGCTGTAGTAGTAATTCCACAAAGACCAGCATTAGCTGTAGAACCAGCAAAAGCATAAACCTTATCGGCAGAGGTCCATTCAACAGAATAATCGTTGTTATACTGAACTCGCGACATTGCTGCATCAGCACCAGCAGTAGCATTAATAGTTAAGGTAACGCCCTTGTCTTCTGTTAGATTTTTGTCACCTATGATATCATTGTCTGAGCTACATGCTGCAAAGAACGACAATGCTGCAGGAACAAAAAGCATTTTCATAAGTTTTGTTTGTTTCATTTCTTTATTAAGTTATTGGGTATTTATTAAGATATTTATCAATTATAGTTTGATTTATTAAATATTTATATTATGTATGCATTAGCGAGTGCAAAATTATATAATATTCTTTAACTATATAAAGTATTTACATAGTTTAACTACTTAATAAAATATTTTATTATCTTCAATTATCAACAAAAATCTACCAGACTTACATATACACCTTTTATAATATATTATTATGTCGTAATTATTAAGCATTTTGCTTTAATTAGAATGCTTCAAACTTACAGATTGTCTTTGATTTTCATCAATATTCACTCCTTACTTTTCATCCCATTCTTTTAGCACTTCCTTAGCTTTTTCCAAATGTCGCTTGTCGCGTGCGCTTCGTCGGTCGAATAGTGCAGCAGCATCAAAGGATGCACCTGCTTTAGAGCGTGGAATAGCAGAGATAGCCTGTTGCATGCCTTTGAGCATACACGATAGTCCCTCCACACGAAGATCCTTTCCCCACACTTGCACTTCGCGCAGAGTATTCATCGAGGGCAACAACATAATGGTATCAGTAAGATTCTCTTGTTTCACGGTATATGCCAAATAGCCATACCGCATAAAAGTAGCCTCTTCAAAGGCTACGGGCATATGTAGAGTGCCTGTATAGTCGGTGGTGTCGCGATAGTTGGTTTTGGTAACTACATGCACATCTCGCAATGGCGTATGCGTTTCCAAATCGCATACCACTATCACTCTTTGGGCTTTCACCTCACTACACCATATTATAATAAAGAGGGGCAACAGAAAGCCCAAAATATTACTACTCATTTGTCAAGTCATTAAACCGTGGTGTTCGTATAGCACACCTTAAACTTCGACAAAGTTAATATTTTTGCTCTGTTGCCCCTCTTTGGGTTAAAATACTTTTTGTATATTAAACTTTCATTTTGCTAAATAATAGCCCTTTTAGTTAACAATCGTAAAACCTATTACTAAATCATGTCTATCAACTTGTCAATAGCATCGCTTACGCCTTTGTCGCCATCAGGGTTCATATTCTTTTTGACATGCTTCTTCACCACGTCCTTAACATCGTTGACTATCTCCTCGTCTTCATTATTTGCGGAATCATCATTGGTATTATCAGTATTTGCTTCATCCGGATCGCTATCATTAGGCGAAGTAGAGAGCCAATCGTTGTTCGACTTAGTCTTCGATGGTTTGCCGAAGCCTTCGCTAATAGATTTAGCAAGATCAGCCTCGCCAACGGTAAAAACCTTGCCAAGTAAACCTACCGATGCAGTATGCTCCTCACCACGGAATTCTATTGTGGTGGTAGAGAAGAAGATATAGTTATGGTAAACAAGCACACTATTGAGCAGAGGCTCAACGAGGTTGGCTATCATCGAACCACCAAGAGCACCCGTCATCTGTCGTATTTGCTTAGGCAAAGGCAGTGCATCGTTGACAGTTTGTGTGAGAGCCGAAGTGATATTCTCTTGTATCACCTCCTGATGTTTATTACGGTCAGGACATGTGGTACCCAACAATATTGCAGCAAAGAGGATTATTGCCAATCCTATCCACAGCATAGTTGTTCCACAACCTTTTCCCTTCTTCTTTGGTTTCTCAGGTGTTGGTTCTGGTGCAGGCTCATATTCTGGCTGTACATATGCAGATTGTGGAGCTGGATTTGTAGGAGGTGGCGGAGGAGTCTGTTGTCCATAAAGATAGTTTTTGAGTTCTTCCACCTGCCATGCAGGAGTCCAGTCTGTCATTCCCTCAGCCCATACCAGGGTATCAGAGTTAAGACCTCTTTTCACAAGCTCGTCGATAGTGTATGGTCCTGCTTGCTGTCCGTTGTCTACGATAAAATAGTTCATTTTTCTATATATATAATAATGTGGGCGCAAAAGTACAAAAAATATATCTATTTGCCTATATCTGCTTAAAAAAAATCATCGTAACATTATCGCAACATTAGTGCAACGCTGCAGCAACATCTTTTATAGACCTTTGCATCGTGAAAAGAACAACAACAATAAAACGATGAAAAAGAATTTGATTGTTGCAGCCGTTATGACTTGCATCGCCATGAGCGCCGTGGCACAAGATGTAGACTTAACTCCAAAGATTGGAGGTACCATTCGAAGCAAATACGAATACCAGACCGAAGAGGGCGAAGGCCGCTTCGAGGTTAGAAATGCGAGAATTAATATCACAGGCAAGGTTACTCCTATAGTATCATACAAGGCTGAGATAGACCTCTGCGATGAGGGCGCAATAAAGATGCTTGATGCATATACAAGATTGAAGCCATCGAAGGATTGGCAGTTTACAATTGGTCAGATGCGTGTGCCTTTCACCATCGATGCCCACCGCTCTCCACATCAGCAGTATTTCGCCAACCGTTCGTTCATTGCCAAACAAGTGGGCAATGTGAGAGACGTTGGTGCTGCCGTAGGATATAATGTTAATGTTGGTTTTCCTATCATCCTCGAAGCAGGACTCTTCAATGGTTCAGGCCTAACAAACCAGAAGGACTATTGGACCAAGGGAACAAACTATTCTGCAAAGGCTCAATTCTTGTTGCCATGCGGACTCAACGTAGTGGGTAGCATACAGAAAGTGAAACCATCGGATGTTACCGTTACTATGTATGATGGCGGACTCACCTTCCACCACAAGCAACTCTTGATAGAGGCAGAATATCTGTACAAGCACTATTCTAAGGATGCCTTCGAGGGAGTGCATGCCTTTGATGGTTTCATCAACTACGATTTCTTGATGAAGAAAGGTCCGCTGCAGAAAATCTCAGCCCTTGCCCGTTATGATTTCATGAGCAACCATAGCAATGGTAAGCGTTATGAGAATAGCAATGGCGAGAGTGTGCTCAAGGTCAACGACTACAAGCGCAGTCGTATCACCAGCGGTATCACGCTAAGCTTCGCCAAGCCTTTCATCAGCGACGTAAGAATAAACTTCGAAAAATACTTCTATGCCAAGAATAGCATAGCCAAACCATCCGAAAAAGATAAAATCGTCATTGAGTTTATGACGAAATTCTAAGGAGAAATTAAGTGAAGAGTGAAGAACGAAGAGTGAAGAATCAAAATGCTATAAAAGCTAATGGATTCTTCACTCTTCGTTCTTCACTCTTCACTTAAAATCTTCCTACTGGCTCTCTCTATACTTTCCTTCTTCTTTATCTTCGAGCATAGAGAGGTAGCTTTGGTAGCGGCTGGCAGAGATATAGTGGTCTTCCACAGCCTTGAGCACAGCACAACCAGGCTCGTGAGTGTGAGTACAGTTGTTGAAACGGCAATGCTGCGAGAAATGGAATATCTCTTTGAAATAGCTCGTTATCTCTTCAGGCTCCATATCGAAGGTGCCGAAACCTTTTATGCCCGGAGTGTCGATGACGTAGCCACCACATGGCAACTGGAGCATTTCGCTGAATGTTGTGGTGTGCATACCCGTATCGTGAGCATAGCTAATCTCGGCAGTACGCTGCTGAGCGCCAGGCACAATGCGATTGATAAGAGTAGACTTTCCCACTCCACTATTTCCGCTTAGCAAAGTCACTTTGCCCTGCAAGTGCGGCATTATCGTCTCTACACCCTCGCCTGTTTCTGCCGATACCTCCAAGCATTCGTAGCCGATGGTGGTATAGAGGTTCACCATCATCTTCTGATATCGAGCCTCATCTTCGGTTAGGATATCCGTTTTGTTGAATACCAACACCACAGGCACATTATAAGCCTCAGCCGAAGCCAAGAAGCGATCGATGAAGGTGGTGGAAGTCTGCGGATGAGCCACAGTAACGATGAGCATAGCCAAATCGACATTAGCAGCGAGGATATGGCTTTGCTTCGAAAGGTTCTGCGACTTTCTGATGATATAGTTCTTTCTATCTTCGATAGCCGAGATAAAGGCAGTACCCTCTTGGTTAGTAACCAAAGTAACCCTGTCGCCAACGGCCACAGGGTTAGTGCTTCGGATACCTTTCAGTCGAAAGTTACCCTTTATCTTGCTCTCTATGAGTTGTCCATCGTCGGTTTTGACGGTATACCAACTACCAGTATTCTTTATTACTAATCCTTTCATGCGCAGGATTACACAGTCATGATTTCCTTCTGCTTCTCAGCAAGCAGGTCGTCAATCTTCTTGATGTACTTATCGTGAAGCTTCTGCAAGTCGTTCTCGGCATCCTTCTCAAGGTCTTCAGAGAGTCCGTCCTTGATAGCCTTCTTCAGTTTATCCTTGATTTCGCCACGTACGTTGCGCACCTCCACCTTAGTCTTTTCACCAATCTTGTTGCACTGCTTCACCAAGTCGCGACGACGCTCCTCTGTAGGCTGAGGAATAGCAAGGCGGATAACTTCGCCATTATTCTCAGGAGTGATACCTACATCGCTATCCATGATACCCTTTTCGATATCCTTGATAGCCTTACGGTCCCAAGGCTTAATAGCTATGGTACGTGCGTCAGGCACAGATACTGATGCCACCTGGTTCAATGGCACCATTGATCCGTATGAGCTAACTCTAACTCCGTCGAGGATTGCAACATTTGCACGTCCTGCTCTAATGCGTGCCAACTGCTCTTCCAAGTACATGGCAGCCATATCCATACGCTCTTCGGCGTCGGTAAGTGTTTCTTTTACGTCTAACATAATAATTAAATTAATGATTTTCGATATTTTGCACAAAAATAGGCATTAATTTCGAAATAGCCAATAGTTTGATTATATTTTTGTATAAGAATAGGTGGAAATAATCGAAATAAGGGCTAAGAGTTTTCTGTTTTGTCTCTGCTTTTGTATGGCTTAACTTAGTTTTCTTACCTGTTGCCCAAACACACCTTGCTATTTAAGTTTTCTATCACTATTTAGCCCGTACAGGTTATAATCTGTAATCAAGAATGAGTGTATTTGCAACATTATGCAAGAAAAGTGGGAAAATATTTGATCTATTGAAATTAACTTGCTACTTTTGCGATGTTATTAGAGAAATAGAACAACTGACACCGCTTATTGAACATTTTAAATTATATTAATAGTTGCGTATGAGACATTTCTACACTACGATGTTGGCAGCAATGGTTGCTACAACATCATTTGCACAATCAACAGTAAAAACTCAGTCGCTCCTTGAGGCAAATACCGTTGGTACAGTTACCACGTGCCCTATCAAGCAGCAATCAAAAGTGCTTCCTTTTGGAGCCAAGAAGACAAACTTCCGTCTTCCAAACTTTGCTAAAAAAACAACCAAGTCGTTAGCTAAGCGTGTTAAGAACAACGCAGTAGACACACCTCTTATTACTGAGCAACCTGCAGGTACACTTCATGTCAACTATTATGGTGAAGAAGCTGGTTATGAGATTTTCTGGAACCAGGTGTTCTCTACCGAGATTGATGGTACTGCCGAGAACTTCGTAGTTGCAGACAATGGCGAAGTATATCTTCAGGATGCTATGGCAACATTGCGCTAGGGTAACTGGATTAAGGGTCACAAGGCAGAAGGCGACACCATTGTATTCAACTTTCCACAGAAATACTTCACACAGGAAGCAACCGACGACAATGGCAACCCTATTGGCGGAATGGGAAGGTCAAGCATGGGAGCAAGAGAATACTCTTGACCAAGGAGCCAAGGACGAGTTTCCTTTCCCTGAGGCAGAACCATTCTTGCAGGGCAAATCTTCTGTAAGCAATATTCACTACAACGATGTGGTAGTAGCAACAACTCGTTTACTCAATGGTCTTATCAAGTTGCCTGCAAAGGTTGAAGAAGAGAAAGCTTTCAGCATCGAAGGCGAGATTGCTAATGTAGACAGCATCAAGAATTAGCTCTATCGATAACACGAATATTCGTTTTTTTACCTTAGGTTTTTGGCAAAAATCTATAGAAAGAACATTAATAATCATTAATGAGACGTTAATATCTACTTACACTTACACCTTATGGTTGTATTTGTTGTACCTGTTGTATTTATTGTTTTCTCTCACTACAATATTTTGTCTTTCTTCAAAACAACAACATTATTTTTAAAAAACAACATATACAACCTATACAACAAATACAACTTCAGAATGTCTCTGTAACCAACTTCATCGCAACACTACTTACGCCCTATGGTTGTATTTGTTGTACCTGTTGTATTTGTTGTTTTCCCCACTACAATATTTTGTCTTTCTTCAAAACAACAACATTATTTTTAAAAAACAACATATACAACCTATACAACAAATACAACTTCAGAATGTCTCTGTAACCAACTTCATCGCAACACTACTTACGCCCTATGGTTGTATTTGTTGTACCTGTTGTATTTGTTGTTTTCCCCACTACAATATTTTGTCTTTC
>OBLI01000169.1_pt1 | contig 71791 bp, 66 predicted proteins | sample 1519701 | NCBI WGS metagenome assembly OBLI01 (sample SAMEA3663005, study PRJEB22513) | pig gut metagenome | biome: pig gut; feature: pig-associated habitat; material: faeces | place: France | collected 2012
CCCACCTTGAGACCTGTCCCATCTGTGGAAGCACTGGTAACTGTCACATCCACGACTACTATGGCCGCTCCATCATTGACTTCCAGGCAGGTAAGAGAGAAAAGCTATCTGGTTCTCAACCGTATCACTTTCAATTTTACGTTCATCTTCTCTGGACAATCTGACATACATTGCAGTCTTATAGCCACTCTGCTTCTCAGGAGCCTTAGCAACTGCAACAGATCCTTTTCTACTCTTACGTGCCATTTATATCGCCTCCTTAAGTTCTGTCGCATAAAGCTCTACTACATGCTCCAGCTCTGCAATTTCCTTCTGAAAACGATATGTCACCTGAAGAGTATTCCCATCAATCACATCTATTCTCTCAATGAGAAAAGTGATCAGACTTCTGTCCAGACTGACAATGCCTTTATACTTTTTAATATTCTCAATCCATTCCTGCTTACCGGATCCATTTGCCAAAAGTCCGTCTCTCTCAGATTCAAGAGTGGCAATACTGCTTTCAATCTCAGCAATCTGACTCTGATACTGATCTCTGAGCATGGAATATTCATCTTTTGTAAGTATTCCATCCTTAAAATCCTCATACAGATTCTTACGTCTGAGATTGCAACTCTCGGCTTCTTCTCTAAGCTTAAGGATGCGATTCTCATATTTCACAATCTCCGGCTTCATATTATGAGCTTGGCTTACAACCTCGACTGCCTCTGATAAAGCCATAACCTTTCCAACAAAAGTCTTTACCAGTTCAAGCACACTGCCCGTCAGTCTCCTCTCAGAAATACTGTGAGAGCTGCAACTTGTCTTATCACGCTTATTGCCAGCACACACATAGTAGATGTACTTCTTACCATTTGACGGAATAGTCTTACGAACCATCGGCTCACCACAGTCAGCACAATAAACCATACCTGCAAGAGGGAATACCTCTGACCTGTCAGGCGATACTCTTGTGTCTCTTAAAAGAAGAGCCTGCACCAAATCAAACTCAGACCTGCTGACAATAGCTTCATGCATGTTCTCCACACGGATCCATTCAGTCTCATCCTTATGGATGCGCTTCTTAATCTTGTAATTCGGTGTGGTACACTTGCCCTGGACAACAGTTCCGGTGTAAACCTCATTCTTTAAAATACGAAGCACCGCATTGTAGCTCCACTTAGGCTTAATGCTTTTCTGGAATGAACTTTCAAGTTCTATACCAATACTCTTCTTGTACTGAATCTTTATAAGGTAGATTTGATGGTGACTCAAAAATAAAAAGACTCAGAGAATCTAAAGACAACTTTAATGTGTCTTGTAAGATAACTCTGAGTCTAAATAACCTTGTGTGTCTTGTGTGTCTTTCTAGTGTGTCTTGTGTGTGCCATGTAAGTGACTTTCCACACACTATTCATAGCTTTTCAAGACTTCCCAAGACTTCGGAAAAGCCCGAAACCTAGGGATTTTTTAGAACTTTCCAGCCTTTGCTGCTTCCTCAACAGAAACTGCAACTGCAACTGTAGCTCCAACCATTGGGTTATTACCCATTCCGATCAGACCCATCATCTCAACGTGAGCCGGTACGGAAGAAGATCCTGCGAACTGTGCATCAGAGTGCATACGTCCCATAGTATCTGTCATACCGTAAGAAGCTGGTCCTGCAGCCATGTTATCTGGGTGAAGTGTACGTCCTGTACCACCGCCGGATGCTACTGAGAAATACTTCTTACCCTGCTCGATACACTCTTTCTTGTATGTACCTGCAACCGGATGCTGGAAACGTGTTGGGTTTGTAGAGTTACCAGTGATGGAAACACCTACGTTCTCATGATGCATGATTGCAACACCTTCCTGAACATCATCAGCACCGTAACATTTTACAGTTGCACGAAGTCCGTTAGAGTATGCTTTCTCATATACAATGTTAAGCTTTGCAGCCTTGTAATCATACTGAGTCTCAACAAATGTAAATCCGTTGATACGGGAGATGATCTGTGCAGCGTCTTTTCCAAGACCGTTTAAGATAACACGAAGAGGTTTCTTACGAACCTTGTTTGCCTTCTCTGCGATACCGATTGCACCCTCAGCAGCTGCGAATGACTCATGTCCAGCTAAGAAACAGAAGCACTCTGTCTCCTCCTCGAGGAGCATCTTGCCAAGGTTACCATGTCCAAGACCTACCTTACGGTGATCAGCTACAGATCCAGGAATACAGAATGCCTGAAGTCCCTCTCCGATTGCTGCAGCAGCGTCAGCAGCTCTCTTGCAGCCCTTCTTGATTGCGATTGCAGCACCTACAGTGTAAGCCCAGCAAGCGTTCTCGAAACAAATTGGCTGAATCTTTTTAACCTGATCGTAAACGTTCAGTCCAGCGTCCTTTGTAATTTTCTCAGCTTCTTCGATAGAGCTGATACCATAGCTGTTTAATACAGCATTAATCTGGTCAATTCTTCTTTCATATCCTTCAAATAATGATGCCATTATCTCGTTCTCCTTTCCAATTATTCCTGACGTGGATCGATGATCTTGACAGCATCATCCACACGACCGTACTGACCCTTAGCCTTCTCCCAAGCTGTGTTAGGATCATCACCCTTCTTAATGAAGTCAGTCATCTTTCCAAGAGAAACGAACTGATATCCGATTACTTCGTTATCAGCATCAAGTGCGATACCTGTGACATATCCCTCAGCCATCTCAAGGTAACGAACACCCTTCTCCTTGGTTGCATACATAGTACCAACCTGAGAACGAAGTCCCTTTCCTAAATCTTCAAGACCGGCACCAACTGCAAGTCCGTCATCAGAGAATGCAGACTGTGTACGTCCGTATACGATCTGTAAGAAAAGCTCTCTCATAGCTGTGTTGATAGCGTCACAAACTAAGTCTGTATTTAAAGCTTCGAGAATTGTCTTACCCTGTAATACCTCTGCAGCCATAGCAGCTGAGTGAGTCATACCTGAGCATCCGATTGTCTCTACTAATGCTTCCTCAATAACACCATTCTTTACGTTGAGCGAAAGCTTACAGGCACCCTGCTGTGGTGCACACCAGCCTACACCGTGTGTAAATCCTGAAATGTCCTCAATTTTCTTAGAATGAACCCATTTTCCTTCTTCTGGGATAGGAGCTGGCTCATGTTTTGCGCCCTTAGCTACAGGACACATGTTTTCAACTTCCTTTGTGTAAATCATCTTAAGACTCCTTTCGCATGTTAATTGTATATGATAAACTCTGTTACCATTTTGACATACCCTAAGTATTTTTGCATATTTTTTTTCATAAGTCTAGTACCAATCGGCACTTTTTTTCATACAAACATGATTTTTTCGTATTATTTCGACTCTTTTTTCACGACATTCTGCCCATCTTTAAAAATATGCTCCGCAGGAATCACCCCGCGTACGCAGGAAAGCGGATATACGTTGCAATGTCTTCCGATGACTGTTCCCGGATTTAATACGGAATTGCACCCCACTTCCACATAATCACCGAGCATCGCTCCGAATTTCTTAAGTCCTGTTTCGATCTCTTCCTTGGAATCCAGCTTATCCTTGACGACAACAAGTGTTTTGTCCGACTTAACGTTTGAAGTAATAGAGCCGGCTCCCATGTGTGACTTATAGCCAAGGATTGAATCGCCGACATAATTATAATGAGGAACCTGAACCGAATTAAATATAATGACATTCTTAAGTTCTGTAGAGTTACCGACTACAGATCCCTTACCAACGATTGCACTGCCTCGGATAAATGCACATTGGCGCACTTCGACATCTTCATCAATAATTAAAGGTCCATTTAAACTTGCTGTAGGCGCAATCGTCGCACTCTTTGCGATCCAGATATCCTCGTCTCTTTGCTCATATACATTTGGATCGAGTGTCGGTCCAATCTTTCGAATCAGATCCGCAATTCCTTTTAAAGCCTCCCATGGATAAGTAAATTGTGCCAGATAATCTCCAGCGATGGTCTGTGTCAGATCATAAAGATTATCAATCTTTGCGTTTTCCATTTTGTTACTCCTCTCTATCATTTTTATAGCAATTCAGACTCTTCCACCGTCGGATTTGTCTCCGTTTTATCTTCCGGTTCTCCGGGATTATCAAAATCAAAGGTTATCTGCTCATTTTCATATTTTAGGCAGGTATCAAACACATTGCCGGCCTTCGATGTAAATCCTGTGACTTTGTGCTTTGTTTTTCCGGTCGTCAGTAGTTCATTCATAATTTCTTCCGAAAGTTCTACCTTGGCAACCGTATGCCAGATCTTAAATCCACATTCACATTCGTAACGCCACTGTGATTTCATCAACATCTTTCCACAGCGCGGACAAGCGACTTTTGTCTCAATCGGCTTTGGTTTCTCCGGAAAATCAAATGTAATATCCCCCTCCGGCGTCAGTTTAAGCGGTGCGTCAAACTTCATACCGGTTTTTGCCACAAATCCCTCGATTACATCTGTCCTTTTTCGAATCAGAAGCTCTTTAAGCTGGGACTCTTTAATTTTGACACTTGCGATCTTGCCGACCATAAAGCTGCAGCTGTCCGGATCATCCTTTTTATTATTTTCGCACACAAAGCCAAACGGTGCAACCGTGATTGCGCCACCGCATTTCGGACAGACAACATCCTTGACTTTCTTGGCTTCCACATGATCAAAGTCAAATTTAAGTCCCGTTACCTTACCGTTCTCATCCTTGCTGAGCGCTACGCGCGCATCAAATCGTTTTCCCGATTTTGCCTTAAAGCCACGCATCGTCTCTGTAATTCCATCTGTCAATAATTGCTTAACCTGAGCTTCTGTAAAGGATTTTTCTGCCATCTTTCCAATAGAAAAACGACAACTGTTTTCTGCTTTCGGATCATAATTGGCACATCCATATCCGAATGAAGTTACCACAATATCCCCGCCACAAAGCGGACATTTTACATCTTTTAATACTTTCTGCTCCACATGATCAAAATCAAACTGGATACTGCTTCTGCCGTCTTCTCCCTTCTGCAAAACCAAACATGCATCAAACTTCTTTCCGAACTTTGACTTAAATCCTCGAACCGTATCTGTTTTTCCCTCTGTCAAGAGCTGCTTGACAACCGATACCGGCAAAGTTTTTCCGGCAATCGTTCCAATAGAGAATCGACAGCTTGTTTCCTTCGTTGGATCATAATTGACGCATCCGTAACCAAATGCAGTCCTGCGAATCGCGCCTCCGCAATCAGGACATACCACATCCGGAATAATCTCCGGCTCAACATCGGAGAAATCAAAGCCAACGGAAACTTTCTGTGTCTCCTCGTCCGTATTCAGAACAAGGCATGCATCAAATTTTTTACCGGCTTTCGACTTAAACCCTCGAATGGTTGCAGTCTTTCCTTTCTCAATCAGTTCTTTTACCTGTTCTTCAGAAGGAACAATTCCTGCGATCTCCCCGATATTAAAATTACATCCCGATTTATCATTTTTGTAATTTGTGCATCCATAGCCAAACGGAGTTGTTACCAGTTCTCCGCCACAAACCGGACATTTAACGCCTATCTTGCGTCTTGATCCTGCGCCACGTGCATTCTTTCCTGCGAAATCACTGATACGTTCCGCAAGCGGCGTGCGAATATTCTGATCGATCATTTTGAGAGTTTCTGTTCGGATAAACTCCTCAAGTTTATGTCGATAATCCCAAAAATCTACAGTTCCCTGTGTAATTCCATCAAGCCCCTTCTCCCACGATGCTGTCATCTTGGGATTAAGAAGCGCCGGTACCGTCATATTCACAACTTCATAAACCATCTCTCCAAGATTTTCAGGCGTAAGTACCTGCGTCTTTTTATTCAGATTCAGATATCCAATGCGAACCAGTTTTTTTATAATCTCTGCCCGCGTTGCGGAAGTTCCGATTCCGGATCCTTTGATCTGTTCACGAAGTTCTTCATCTTCTATGAGCTGTCCGGCATTCTCCATTGCAAGAACCATTGAACCGGACGTATAGCGTTTCGGCGGAGAAGTCTTACCCTCTTTTATTCCGTATTCCAAGACTTCAATCGAATCTCCACTTTGAATCCGATCTGCAAGCTCAAGAAGGACTTTCGGATCAGAATCCTCTTCATTTTTTTCTCCGTTCTCCTGACGCGAATATTCTCCTCCCGTCACACGATCAAGCCCCCGATTGGGATTATCGGGGTCATTCTTATCTTTTTTCTTCGGAATGCCTGCAATCTCCAGATAGCCCGGAGATTTTAACACTTTTGCAGAAGCAAAAAACGATTCCGTATGTTCCTGCATATCCACGCCCACGACTAATTTCACATTCTGATACTCTGCCGGTGGATAAAATACACTTAAAAATCTTCGCACGATCAAATCAAAGACCGCTTTCTGTAACGAATTCAACGAATTCAATTCTGTAAGCTGTCCGGTCGGAATAATTGCATAGTGATCTGTCACTTTACTGTCATCTGTATATTGTGTTTTTGCAATATTGCGATACAACTGTTGTTGCATGATTTTTTCTACAAACGCATTCGTAGGCTCATACCCTCGCAGCCTGCTGATATTCTTTTGAATTTCCTTTGCGACAGAGGTAGACAATACACGCGCATCCGTTCTTGGATAAGTCGTAAGTTTTTTCTCGTATAGATCCTGTGCAACCTGAAGCGTTTCATCAGGACTGATCTTAAAGCGTTTTGCGCATTCCGCCTGAAGTTCCGCAAGATTAAACAGCAAAGGGGCTCGCTTTTTGCTGATTCCCTTTTCCAGCGACAATACTTTCGCTGGCTGTCCGTTTAGAGCATCTATGAATGACTGTGCATCTTCCTGTTTCTTAAAACCATTCTCTTTATATAAAAGCGGCGAATCCAAGTATTTCGACTTCTCGGTCGTCTTCCACTCACCCTCGATTTCCGCATCTGTAAAGCGACCTGTCACACGATAAAATGGTGTCTCCTTAAAATTGCGAATCTCCCGTTCGCGGATTACGACCATGCCAAGAACACAGGTCATTACTCTGCCCACCGCAATTGCCGTATAGGAACGTGTTCCTGCGGCATCATTTAACAGACTTCCGTATTTAACTGACATCACACGTGAAAAATTAATTCCCATCGCATAATCTTCAATGGTCCGCATGATACCGGATTTTCCCAGATTAGCATACTCTGACATCGGTTTTGCTTCATGAATCCCTCGAAGGATTTCCTCTTCTGTCTGAGAGTCGATCCAGACACGAAGTTCTTCCATGCCTTCACGCACACCACCGAAATTACGTATATTTTCCTCGATCGTCTGTCCTTCTTTTCCGGCATCTCCGGCCCAGTAAACCCGGTCAATGTCCTCTCGCATCAACATCCCGTGCACAATATCATATTGATGATGAACATCCTTAATAACATCATATTTATAATTTTGCGGAAGAAACGGAAGATCCTCAAGCTTCCATTTCTTGTATTTCATATCATAACTTTCCGGATAAACCAGTCCTACCAGATGACCGATGCACCAGGTAATAACATAATCCGAATTTTCTATGTAACCATCCTTGCGTCCGCTAACCTTGAGCACCTTGGCAAACTCCTGGGCAACAGACGGTTTCTCGGTAATAATTAAAGATTTTCCCATAATTTATAACTCATTCATATCAATCAGTTCAAATCTTGAATCTTTCTTTGCAACCTCGATCAGTGCCGGCTCAAACGCCTTGGCCGAGAAAAGATAGAAATGATTTGACTGCACTCTTGCCTTCTCCATAGATTCATACAATTTCTCACACATTTCCATCGTAAGATATGGCTTTTCCCAGTTACACAATCCAACAATATTCTGCCGGTCACTGCTCTGTGCAATAATATCGATTGTACCGGTTTTACCGATCCAGGTTCCCATCTTATGAATTGCAAACGGGACTCGTCCGATCTTATTTAAAAGTTGCAGATATTCCATGCATACATCACAGAAATAGCGATTCATATAAGAATCCAGTTGTTTTTCGATATGTTTATCATAGAAATCTTCCGGTGTCAGTCGATATAAATCAGACATATATGGAAATACAAATTTAAACCAAAAATTAACAAATGTATCTTTTATTCTGTAGATGCCTTTCTTTGCATTATCCCATCCGCCAGTTTCAAAAGAAACAATTTTTTCAACAATATCAAAGTGACTCAGATTTTTCATATATACACTGATCTTGGCACGCGAATATCCGGTTGTCAGAAAAAGATCATTCAGTTTATTATGCCCCTGAGCAATAGCCGACAAGATCGTATTATATACCGACAATTCGCGAAGCTCCGAAGAGATGATCTCTTGTGCCATATCAAACAGATAACCGCCCTCCGTTAAAACAAGTCGACAGATATTGTCTTTAAATGACCGATTTGCACTCCAATGTTCCATATATCCAGGGACACCGCCGATCGCACCATAGATCTTAATGCACTCGCTGACCGGAAGCGATGGAAATGTACGAACCAACTCGAGAAATGTAAAATCCTCCAGTTTCATTTTCGCATCGATTCTTTTACTATCATCTCCAAATGCATCATCCAGATCCTGTTCCGCCCATACGATCGATGAAGAAGCAAGAATAATCATAACAGGGCCTGGATACAAACGCTTTGTCTTTAATTTTAAAATACTATTTAAAAATTCCGGATCCCGCTTCATAATATATTGAACTTCATCTATAATCACAACAAGCTTCGTTGCATCTCCGCTTTTGATCCTGTTAAAATACTCATCATAAGAATTTTTAGCCAGACGCACATCGTACTGTGCGGAAACTTCTTCTCCCATCATCCGTTTCTGATCTTCCGGGGAGGTTTGACGGCATCGATAATAAAAACACTTTTTGTCCTGCACAAATGAGCGGAGTAATTCCTCTTTCTTACAGTCTTTTCTTCCGTACAACACAATCAATTGATTCCCATTCTTTGCATAGTACTGTTCAAGTTCTTTACCGTCCGTTGCTTTCCGATTCATAATTCTTCCTCCGTATTACAATCATCCGTTCTTCTTTTATATTCTCTACGCATACAGAACTCTATACGACATAATAAAAAATTATATCATATTATAATTTCACAGACAACCGGATTTTATAATCGGATCATGATTCAATTGAATTGGTATCGTGGAATAATTTGAAATGTGAAGCCACATGTAAACATGCGGCTTCACATAAGGTTTGAAAATAGATCATTAAATTTATTTCTTTGTGATATATCCCTGTGCCTTCAATAACTCTGCGCACAGAACAGCTCCGCCGGCAGCACCGCGAACTGTATTGTGTGATAAACCAACAAACTTCCAATCATATACGGTATCCTCTCTCAGACGTCCGACAGAAATACCCATACCGTTTTCAAAGTTTACATCCATGCAAACTTGTGGACGATTGTCTTCCTCAAGATACTGGATAAACTGCTTCGGAGCGCTAGGAAGCTGTAACTTCTGTGGAACTCCGCTATAATTTACAAGTGCATTGATCAGCTGCTCCTTGGTTGGTTTCTTCTTAAACTTAACAAATACCGCTGCAGTATGTCCGTTTAATACAGGAACACGAATGCACTGACATGTGATAATCGGTGAAGTTGCCGGAACGATCTGCTTTTTCTCGTCATCCACATATCCCCAGATACGAAGAGGCTCTTTCTCAGACTTTTCTTCCTCGCCGCCGATATATGGAATAATGTTTCCTACCATTTCCGGCCAATCCTTAAATGTTTTTCCGGCTCCTGAAATTGCCTGATAAGTTGTAGCAACAACTTCATATGGTTCAAATTCCTTCCATGCCGTAAGCACAGGTGCATAACTCTGGATAGAACAGTTTGGCTTAACCGCTACAAATCCACGTGTTGTACCAAGTCTTTCCTTCTGATACTTAATAACTTCCATATGCTGAGGATTGATTTCCGGAACGACCATAGGAACATCCGGTGTCCAGCGATGTGCACTGTTGTTTGATACAACAGGAGTCTCTGTCTTTGCATATTCTTCCTCAATCTTTTTGATTTCATCCTTTGTCATATCAACAGCAGAGAATACGAAGTCAACTTCAGAAGCAACCTTCTCTACCTCATTTACGTTCATAACCACAATATTCTTAACAGCTTCCGGCATTGGAGTATCCATTTTCCAACGATCGCCAACCGCTTCCTGATAGGTTTTTCCTGCACTTCTTGGGCTGGCCGCAATGGTTGTAACCTCAAACCAAGGATGGTTCTCTAATAATGAAATAAATCTCTGTCCTACCATTCCTGTACCACCAAGAATACCCACTTTTAACTTTTCGCTCATTTTCTTTTAAATCTCCTTATGTTTTCTCGTATACACGGACACCTGTCTTTGGCTGAAATACTTTCGGGCTTTTTGTCCGTTTCTCGCGAACATGTGTCTTTATAGGAAATATATTACTTGAATCGCACATAAATTACAAGGAATAAATTGTCTTAAATATACGAAAAAATTCTAACTTTTATGTATATAGTGCACAATCTCTACTGAATATCCGGCGATACATGGATGTTCTCCTGCCAGTCATGTGAAAGATATTCCTCTTCGACCGCAATTACTTTCTTCATTGCTTCCTCTCCCGGAGCGCCCACCGTCAGTCTCTTGTTGACACAGGTCTCCATAGAGATCGCATCATAGACATCCTCTTCAAATTCCGGCGAAAATGATTTCAGTTCTTCGAGAGACATATCATCGATCGGCATCTTCTTGTCAATGCAATACAAAACAATTCGTCCGATAATTCCATGCGCATCTCGAAACGGAACACCATGATTCACAAGATAATCGGCCGCATCCGTTGCATTGGTGAATCCGTGATTTGCACTCTGTCGCATTACATCATTATTAAATTTGATCGTATCCAGCATTCCGGTAAATAATGCAATACACCCCTTTGTTGTATCCATTGCATCAAAAGAAAGCTCTTTATCTTCCTGCATATCTTTGTTATATGCAAGAGGAATTCCCTTCATTGTGGTAAGAAGCGACATCAAAGCCCCATACACACGTCCTGTCTTACCACGTACCAGTTCCGCAATATCCGGATTTTTCTTCTGTGGCATAATGCTGCTTCCCGTACTGTAGGCATCATCGATTTCAATAAATTTGTACTCATTCGAATTCCAAATGATGATTTCCTCCGAGAAACGACTCAAGTGCATCATGATTGTCGCCATAGCAGACAAATACTCGATCAGATAGTCGCGATCTGACACCCCGTCCATGCTATTGAGTGTCGGTCCGTAGAATCCCAGTAACTGAGCAGAATAATCACGATCCAACGGATATGTAGTTCCCGCCAGCGCTCCGGAACCAAGCGGACAGTAATTCATACGCTCATAAATATCATGCATGCGGCTTCTGTCACGTTTGAACATCTCAAAATAGGCTCCCATATGGTGTGCCAGTGTGATCGGCTGCGCTTTCTGTAAATGTGTAAATCCAGGCATGATCGTCTTTGTATTTTCTTTCATAATACGAAGAAGAACCTGAAGCAGATCCTTTAACAACTGATCTGTTTCAAGAACCTGTTGTCTTGTATAAAGCCGCATATCAAGTGCAACCTGATCATTTCGACTTCGTCCGGTGTGAAGTTTTTTCCCGGTATCGCCAAGTCGATCTATCAGATTTGCCTCCACAAAACTGTGAATATCTTCATATTCTGACGTAATTTTAAGCTTACCGCTCTCTACATCGGCCTCGATTTCACGCAGGCACTTAACGATAGCATTACTTTCCTCCTCTGTCAGAATTCCCTGCTTTCCCAACATCGTAACATGTGCAATAGAACCTTCGATATCCTGTTTGAAAAATTTCTGGTCAAATGAAATTGACGCATTAAAATTATAAACAAGCTGATCTGTCTCCTTGGTGAATCTTCCACCCCATAACTGAGCCATAATTATTCCTCTCTTTCCTTTGTTTCTTCCGTATATGTTGCATGATTTCTATCATGATCTGCCGCAATCTGTCTGTCCCTGTCTCTTTTGGAAAAAACACATCCGCAGTAATACTGGCGATACATCTGGTACTCTTTTGAAATCTCCGTAGATTTTTTATATCCATCTTTTTTCTTAAAATCAGAATAAAGATACTGCACATGAAATTGCTCAGCCAATTTTGCTCCGATTTCATTTAACTTCTGCGCATTTTTAAGTGGACTGATGGATAATGTTGTCGTAAAAAAGTCAAATCCATGTAGCGAAGCATATTCCGCGCTTTTTTTCAGTCGCATTTCATAACAGGCAAAACATCGCTCTCCTCCCTCAGGAATATCTTCCATTCCCCGAGCCATCTCATAAAAACGATCCGATTCATAGGGCGCTTCTATATAACTTACCGGATATTTTGTGGGATACTGTTCTACAAAGCGTTTTTGTTCCGCTGCACGCATCCGGTACTCCTCCGGCGGATAGATATTGGGATTGTAATAAAAAACTGTGACGTGAAAATATTCTGCCAGACACGAAATGCAATACGAACTGCACGGGGCGCAGCAACTGTGTAAAAGCAAACGCGGAACAACGGTTTCGCTGCAATTGTCCCGTATCAGTTCCTCCATTACTTTCTGATAATTAATTGCATTCATTATAATTTCCTCAATGGCTACTGCTCTTCACCATTCCAAAACATTTGACGAAAAATCTTTCTTCCCGTCTCTGTTTTAAAAATCTTCTCATAAGCCTTGGATATTGCACTGCGGCCTGCTCCATCCTCATATAAATTTACCAGGAAGTCAGCTTCGATCAACACCTGATAATCAAGTCCATCCACATTTGTATAGGTATGATGGTGACCGATCAGATAGCAGATACGGTCGATCAGATAATTCTCAAACCCCAGCTCCGAGAGCATCTTCTGCGCAACAATCGGTCCCTCCTGTTCCTGAAGCTTTCCGTTACACTGACCATATTTCTCCTCAGCAGGTTTAATTCCGATGTCATGTGTATACGCGGCTGCCTCCAGAATAAAAAGCGAACTCTCATCCATCTGCTCTCCAACCGCAATAATACGTGAAAAGCTGTGCACTTTAATAAAATGCTGGATTCGCTTTGGATCTCCGCCATAATAGGAAATCATCTTTAAAAAAAGATCATCCAGCTGCTTTCTACTATAACTGTTATAACTATCGTCCATCTGCCGTCTCTCCCTTATCAAGCATCTGTAGAAAAACAGTAGCCGCCACATAAATGACCGCACACAAAACGATCAATAATACCTTACCAGTCATGATTCCAGCGATCACTTCCGCAAGAACAAGCACTCCGTGTAACCAAAGTTCTGCGTGATGAAACATCACTGCAAGTCCGGCTTCTATTATAATAAGAACACACATTGCTACTGCCGACACTTTTAAAGCTGCAATTCCGATCACAATCATCACAAGTGCAATTACTGCAAACAATATGATTGGAAGTACCATTCTGTTTTCTTTTAATTTCTTGATCATATCCTGATTCATCTTTTAACCCCTTTGTCTGAATTGATAACTGATGCTATTATAGCAATTCTCCTCTCAAAGAACAACCGAATAAATCTATTTTAACAAAAAAATAAGACCGCCAATTCCAAAGAATAAGCGGTCTTAAGCCAATAAGGGGATTCGAACCCCTGACCTACGCATTACGAGTGCGTCGCTCTACCGACTGAGCCATATTGGCGTACTCACGAAGTACTTTTCTATACTATCAAATCTTTTTCATAAAATCAACTGTTTTTTAACGAAATTACATCAATTATTTGTAAGAAATCTATTGACATTCACATACAATCCGATAGAATAGATTTGTTGAGTTTATTTTTAGTAAACAAAAAATCTATTATTAGAACTGTAGCACAAATGATAAACTTTTAATTCATTATGGATATGTTACGAAATGAAGGAGGCTATGTCGTGGATATCGGACATCGTATGAAGGATCTTCGAATACAATATGGCCTGACACAGCAGGAACTGGCAGATCGGGCAGAACTTACCAAGGGGTTTATTTCTCAGCTTGAGCGCAACCAAAACTCCCCGTCCATCGGAACGCTGCTTGATATCATCCAGTGTCTCGGCACAACACCGGCAGAATTTTTTGCGGACGAAGGACCCGAACAGATTGTCTTTAAGGCAGATGATTATTTTGAAAAAAAAGACGAAGAAAAAAATTGTCAGATTGAATGGATTGTTCCCAACGCACAAAAAAATGCAATGGAACCGGTTCGCATGACGCTCCACTCCGGAGGTCGTTCGGAAGTTTATCTTCCACATGAAGGCGAGGATTTCGGCTATGTCATCAAAGGAAATATTCGCATCAGCTTCGGTGGCAAGACACAGACGGTTCGTGCAGGCGAATCATTCTATTTTAAAGCCGGGAAAAAACACTACATTGAAAATACAGGCAGCCGTGATGCCATATTGATCTGGGTCACTACTCCGCCGAATTTTTAATTCTACCTGTTTACCTATAGCACAAAAAAGATAAGGAAATAAAAACATGAGCAAACATTTAATTGATTTTATTGATATTTCAAAATCATATGACAACACCACAGTTCTTGATGAACTCAATCTCTACATCCGCGAAAATGAATTTTTAACGCTTCTCGGTCCTTCCGGTTGCGGAAAAACAACCACCCTTCGTATTCTTGGTGGATTTGAAACACCTGACAAAGGAAAAGTTCTCTTTGACGGTCAAGATATTACCAATCTTCCTGCAAACGAGAGAAAACTGAACACCGTGTTTCAGAAATATTCGCTTTTCCCGCATATGACCATTGCAGAAAATATCGCATTTGGGCTTAAAATTAGTAAGAAAAGCAAGGAATATATCAACGATAAAATTAAATATGCATTAAAACTTGTGAATCTCGATGGATTTGAACGTCGATCCGTAGATTCTCTCTCCGGTGGACAACAACAGCGTATCGCGATTGCACGTGCGATCGTAAACGAACCAAAAGTACTTCTTCTTGACGAGCCTCTCGGAGCACTTGATCTAAAGCTGCGTCAAAGCATGCAGTATGAACTGATCCGTCTGAAAGAAGAACTCGGTATCACATTCGTTTATGTCACACACGATCAGGAAGAAGCCCTTACCATGTCCGATACGATCGTTGTCATGAATCAGGGATATATTCAGCAGATCGGCACTCCGGAAAACATCTATAACGAGCCGGAAAACGCCTTTGTTGCCGACTTTATCGGACACAGCAACATCATTGACGGAATAATGATTGAAGATCGTCTTGTTGAAATTTTAGGTGTAAAGATGCCGTGCGTTGATGAGGGATTTGGCAATAACCAACCCGTTGATGTCGTTATTCGTCCCGAGGATGTGGAACTTGTCGATCCTTCCGAAGGATACCTTGAAGGCGATGTTACCTCTCTCATCTTTAAGGGGGTTCATTACGAACTGGATGTTATGGCAAACGGATACGAATGGCTTGTTCATACGACCAAATATATACCGGTCGGAACTCATGTAGGAATAAAAGTTATTCCGTTTAACATTCAGATCATGCACAAGCCGGAATCTTCCGATGAAAAGGCGGTGGAAATTGATGAATAAATTCAAGCAACAGTTTTTGGCCGGTCCGTACCTCGTATGGATTATCGGGTTTATCATTCTACCGATGGTCATGATCCTTTATTACGCTTTTACCAACAGTGACGGTGCTTTTACCGTCGAATATATTGCCGCGATTGCAACAGAGACAAACCGTAAAGCAATCTTTTTGTCTCTCAAACTCGGAGTCATCTGTACACTGATCTGTCTGGTGCTCTCCTACCCGCTTGCAATGATTCTCAACAATATGCAGATCAAAAACCAGGGACTTGTCGTATTTATCTTCATGCTGCCTATGTGGATGAACTTTATGCTTCGTATTCTTGCATGGAAGCTTCTTTTATCCAAAAACGGTGTCATCAACAGCCTGCTGACAAGCATTGGATTATCGCGCATTAATATTATAAACACTCCCACCGCGGTCATCCTTGGCATGGTCTATGATTTTCTGCCGTTTATGCTGCTACCGATCTACAATTCACTGACTCGAATCCGTAAGGACTGGATCGAAGCAGCCCGCGATCTCGGAGCCAATAATGTAACGATCTTCTTTAAGATCATTCTTCCGCTTAGTGTATCAGGCATCATCAGTGGAATTGTCATGGTATTCGTTCCGTCTCTTACGAGTTTCGCTATCTCGCAGGTGCTCGGCGGTGGTCATGTTCTTCTGATCGGTAATGTAATCGAACAGGACTTTATGCAGGGTATGCAATGGAATGCCGGAAGCGGCCTGTCCTTTGTACTCATGATTTTTGTAATTGCCAGTATGGCGCTTGTAAACCAATTTGATAAAGAAGGGGAGGGAACAGCAATATGGTAAAGAAATGTGCATCACGTATCTATATGTTTATAATCTTTACTTTCCTTTATCTTCCGATCATCGTATTAATTGCATTGTCATTTAATAATTCGAAGACAAAGGTCGTCTGGGGCGGTTTCACACTTCGTTGGTACACAAACTGCTTTCAGGATGAGAAAATTATGTCTGCTTTTATAACGACGCTGCAGATCACGTTTCTCTCCGCAATTATCGCAACTCTGATCGGTACGCTCGCTGCTCTCGGAATCAATGCAATGCGCAAGCGGAATCAGACTATTTATCTCGGTGCGACAAATATTCCTCTTTTGAACGCGGATATCGTAACCGGTATCTCCATGATGCTGCTTTTTGTCAAATTCATGGATCTCGGATTTGTAACCGTATTGATTGCGCATATAACATTTAGTATTCCTTATGTCATCCTGAATGTTATGCCTAAGCTTCGGCAGGTCAACCGCAACACTTATGAGGCTGCGTTAGATCTTGGTGCCACACCAATGTATGCCTTTTACAAAGTAACCTGGCCGGAAATTTGCTCGGGTGTATTCAGTGGATTCATGATGGCTGTAACAATGTCACTGGATGATTTCAGTATTACTTATTTTACAAAAGGCGCCGGTGTAAATACCCTCTCCACTATGCTTTATACGGAGCTTCGTAAAGGAATCAAGCCGGAATTATACGCACTTTCCACAATATTATTTTTCGCAGTCCTTTTGATACTTCTTCTGGGCAATGTACATCCTGGAAAAAAGACTGCAACCGACAACAACTAAATTTGAAAGGAGTTTTTATATGAAAAAAAGATTATTAAGCATGGGGCTTGTGCTTGCACTTGCTGCCGGAAGCATCGCTGCCTGCGGAAGCAATTCCGACAATGGAAAGGAAGGAGCAACACTGACTGTATTGAACTACGGAAAGTACATTGATGAAGATGCGGTAAAACAGTTCGAAAAAGAAACCGGAATTAAAGTAAAATATGAGGAATATGAAAGTCCGGAGGAAATGTACACAAAGTACAAGGCCGGTTCCATCGACTATGATGTCATCTGTTCATCCGAATATATGGTAGAGAAACTGATCAATGAAGGCGAAGTACTTCAGATGGATTACGCAGGTATGGAAAATTATAAAAATCTTGATCCGACGATCATCGATATGTCATCTGCATATGACAAGGATCATAATTACTCTCTTCCTTATTTTTATGGAACCTTGGGACTTCTTTACAATAAAACAGAGGTTGATCCGTCTGTAGTTAAGAGTTGGGACTGTCTGTGGGATCCGACATATGAAGATGAAATCATTATGGAAAACTCAGTGCGTGATACATTTGCACCAGCTCTCATCGATCTTGGATATTCATTAAACGAGACAGATGAAACACATCTTCGCGAAGCTCTTGACGTTTTGAAAAAGCAGAAAGATGACAAAATTGTATATGGATATTATGTTGATGAGACGGCCGATGCAATGATCGGCGAGGAAGCGCTTATTGCGCTCTGCTACTCCGGCGAAGCCGCGCTTGCTATGGACGAAAATGATAATCTTGATTACTCTGTGCCGGAAGAAGGATCCAATCTTTGGATTGATTCCTGGTTTGTTCCAAAGACATGCAAAAATCAGGATGCTGCCATGCAGTTCTTAAACTTTATCTGTCGGGACGATATTGCAGAAACCAACTTTGAATATGTACAATATGCTTCTCCGATCAAATCGGTGGTTGAAAATCAGGATGCTGACGTTAAAGCAAATGAAGCAATCAATCCAAGCAGTGACACGATCAAACGCTGTGAAATCTACACTGCATTAGACGATGATTCCACCAAATTATACAGTTCCCTCTGGCAGGAATTATTATCTAACTAATCATAAAAAAATATTGATTTTTGAAATAAAACATGCTAAAGTAAGACCACGATATTCACCGTATCGTGGTCTTTTATTCTATGTACATCTCGTACAAAAATCCCTAAGTGTAGTTTATTTACCGTTTAAAAGGAGAAGTATGAACTATCAGGAGTTTTTATCAAACACAAGGACAGAATTGTCTGCTCGTGTCACACCGGGGGCAACTTTAAAAATTCAGACAATAACGAAAAATAATGGCACACATTATGACGGACTGATTATTTTGCAACCAGGTTCTAATATTGCACCAACCATTTATCTTACCCCTTATTATCACCGTTACCTTGACGGAGTACCGCTTGAAGAAATCTATAACGATATTCTTACCACCTACGAACGTCATCTTCCGGAAGCGGATTTTGACATTGAAATGTTTACAAACTTCAATCGTGCCCGGTCACGTATCGTTATGCGGCTTATCAGTAAGGAGTACAATCAAGCGCTTCTAGCAGATATCCCGCATATAGACTATCACGATCTCGCAATCGTATTCTACTGTCTGGTCTATGCAGACGCAGACAATCAGGGAAGCATTCTCATTCATAATTCACATATGAATATGTGGAACACATGCATTGATGACCTCTATCAACTTGCGCAATACAATACTCCGAAGCTCCTTCCGTACAAGTTTATTCCCATGGCGGAACTGCTCAAAACACATCCACTGGCTCATTTGCTTGATCTGGAAGAAATCCCTATGTACATTCTCACCAATATTTACAAAACAAACGGTGCCAGTGCGCTTCTTTACGATGGTTTGCTGGCACAGATTGCCGATCAGTTTGAACAGAATTTCATAATTCTCCCGAGCAGCATACATGAATTAATCTTAATACCGGTTGATGCATGTAACACAAACGAACTTGAATACTATACACAGGTCGTTCATGAAGTCAACGAGACACAACTTGCAGATGATGAAGTTCTTTCCAACCATGCATACTTTTATCGAAGAAGTACAAAAGAGCTGATCAGCCAGCCATAAAATTACCCCGGCGCTGCTACGCCGGGGTTTACATTTATTTCATTTCACACAAAGAATCATATAATTTTTCATACTGTCTTGCTGAATTATTCCAAGAAAAGTCCTGTTTCATTGCTCTTTGCATCAGATTCTCCCATGCTCTCTTATCATCAGAAAAGACATGATATGCGTATTCTATAATATGAAACATCTCATCCGCATTAAAATTGCAAAATGAAAATCCCGTTCCCGAATTTTCATACTCATTATATGCCTCTACCGTATCTTTAAGTCCTCCGGTCTCACGAACGATCGGAATCGTACCATAACGCATAGACATCATCTGGCTAAGTCCGCATGGTTCAAACAACGAAGGCATCAGGAAAGCATCTGCCGACGCATAGATCTTGTGTGCACGCGCCTCTGAATATCCGATATAAGCAGAAACTTTGTCCGGATATTGGGAATGAAAATGATGAAACGCATTCTCGTACTTATTCTCACCCGTTCCCAAAATTACAAGCTGAACATCCAACTTTGTTACCATATCATCCAGTATATAAGAAATGAGATCAAATCCCTTCTGCTCTGTCATTCTTGAAACAACACCAATCACAAAAGCATCTTCCCTGACCGGAAGTCCGAGTTCCTTTTGCAGCGCTGCTTTGTCCTTTTTCTTTACACTCATTACATTCTTTGATGTAAAGTTTGCCTCTATGTAAGGATCCGTCTCCGGATTAAATTCATCATAATCAATTCCGTTTAAAATTCCATACAGCGAATTCTTTCGTGCACGCATCAATCCGTCAAGACCTTCGCCGCCTTCTTGTGTCATGATCTCATTTGCATAACTCGGACTAACTGTTGTCACCGCATCCGAATAGACAACGCCACCCTTGAGATAATTTGCTTCTCCATAGGATTCCAGTTCTCTATCGTTAAAAATCTGTTCTGGCAATCCGGTAATATCAATTACCTCACGAATTCGCCAGCGTCCCTGAAACTTAAAGTTATGGATTGAAAAAACGGTCTTGATTCCCGCATAAAAATTGTCAGCCCCAAAGACCGTGTGCAGATAAACAGGAACCAGTCCCGTCTGCCAGTCATGGCAATGGATCACATCCGGCGCAAAATCGATATACGGTAACGCTTCGAGGACCGCCTTGGAAAAATATGCAAATTTTTCCACATCCTCATAAATATTGTTATATGGAGATGGTCCGGCAAAATAAAATTCATTATCGACAAAATAATAGCGAACGCCTTTATACTCTGCCTCAAAAATGCCGGCATATTGTTTCCGCCAATTCAGATTCACATAAAAATGGCAGACAAAATGAAGACCCGGTAAAAAAGCCGCATCCATACATGCATACTTCGGAAGGATGACACGTACGTCGTATTCTTTACGATTAAAATATTTCGGCAGTGACCCCACAACATCTGCAAGTCCCCCGGTTTTGATATAAGGCACAGCCTCAGACGAAACAAACAGAATCTTCTTCATTGTAAAACACCTCCAAAAGATAAGGAACTCCCCTCCCCTTATCTGTTTTTCATTTGTAATCTTATCTTGTCCGTGATCAGCGCAATAAATTCAGAGTTTGTCGGCTTACCTTTGCCATTACTGATCGTATAGCCAAACAGTTCATCCAATGTGTCCATCTTGCCACGGCTCCATGCGACTTCAATTGCATGTCGTATTGCACGTTCTACTCTGCTTGGCGTAGTCTGATACTTCTTGGCGATTCCCGGATAAAGTACCTTTGTAATGGAATTAAGCATATCCATATTGTTTACCGACATGATGATCGCTTCACGCAAATACTGGTATCCTTTAATATGAGCCGGGACACCCACTTCGTGTATCATCTCCGTTACATCTTCCTCAAGAGATTGCGGCGTATAAGACCTGTCATTCTCCATGGTAACGCCTTGATGCACATCTTTCATATTTCTTCGATTGCGCACGGATTTAATACGGTCAAGAATCTGAGCATAGTCAAAAGGCTTCATAATATAATAGTCCGCACCTTTTGCGAATGCATCCTCAGTAATGCATTCATTACCGACCGCACTGATCATAAGAAAAGTCGGACGGTTCTTTATGTTTCCGTCGGAGCGAATTCTGTCTAACACTCCCAGTCCATCCAATTTTGGCATGACAATATCCAACAAAACAACATCCGGTTCTTTCTCCTTTATCAAATGATATGCTTCTTCTCCATCTTTTGCTGTTCCGATTACCTGAAGTTCACTGTCACTTGACACAAGATCTCCTAATAATTCCAGTGTCATCTGATTATCATCCGCAATTGCGACATTAAGTTTACTCATAACGACCTCCTAATTAGAAGGTCAAATTCAGTCAGATATACTATAAACGAGTCGCAAACGATTTATTTGTCGATTTTTGCAAATAGTATATAAAATAATATATTACATTGTAACAATTATTACAATAAATTCCGAACAATTTATTTACAAAATCTTTTCTGCGTTACAAAACAAAGGAAGCCAGCATTAACTGGCTTCCTCAAACTGAGAATTATAAAGTTCTGCATAAAATCCGTTTTTCGCAAGGAGTGTCTCATGGGTACCCTGTTCAATAATATCTCCATCTTTCATGACAAGGATCAGATCTGCATCTCTGATTGTCGAAAGGCGATGTGCAATAACGAAACTTGTTCTTCCACGCATAAGATTATCCATTGCTTTCTGAATTTCAATCTCGGTCCTTGTGTCAACCGACGAAGTTGCCTCATCCAGAATCAAAATTTTATTATCGGCAAGGATTGCACGCGCAATCGTAAGAAGCTGCTTCTGTCCCTGCGATACGTTGCTGGCATCCTCATTCAGTTCCATCTGATATCCACCGGGAAGCGTCTTAATAAAGTGATCCGCTCTGGCTGCTTTCGCTGCAGCGATTACTTCCTCATCCGTTGCATCAAGACGACCATACCGGATATTCTCCATGATGGTTCCCTTAAACAACCATGTATCCTGCAGTACCATACCAAAGGCATCTCGAAGTTCTCTACGGTTAAAATCTTTGATATTACTGTCATTTAACCTGATTTCTCCACGATTGACATCATAGAAACGCATCAAAAGTTTTACCATTGTGGTCTTGCCGGCTCCCGTAGGTCCGACAATTGCAATTTTTTGTCCCGGTAATACATGTGCACTGAAATCATTAATAATAATCTTCTCAGGATCATATCCAAAATGAACATGATCAAACGTAACCTCACCGGTAATCCTTGAAATATCTGCCGGATTGGCAACGATCTGATTTTCCTCTTCTTCTTCAAGGAACTCGAACACGCGCTCCGAAGCTGCTGACATAGACTGAACCATATTGATCACCTGCGCAATCTGTTGAATCGGCTGCGTAAAATTCTTAACGTACTGGATAAACGCCTGGATATCTCCGATCGTGATGATATTTTTGATTGCAAGCAATCCACCGGTTAATGCTACCGAAGCATATCCAAGGTTTCCGACAAACATCATGATCGGCTGCATCATTCCGGATAAAAATTGGGACTTCCATGCAGAATCATAAAGAATCTTATTCGTACGGTCAAATTCCTCAATCGTATCTTTTTCACGATTAAATGCCTTAATTACAAGATGTCCGCCATATACTTCTTCTACCTGACCGTTAATATGACCTAAATATTCCTGCTGATTGCGGAAAAACTTCTGTGATTTCTTCGTAACCAGACTGATCAATGCCATTGAAATAGGAAGAATTACAATAGCAATCAAAGTCATAAGCGGCGAAATACTGATCATCATGATCAATACACCGATCATAGTAGCCGTTGCCGTAATAATTGTTGTTATACTCTGATTTAATCCTTGACCGAGCGTATCCACATCATTCGTAATGCGGGACAGCACTTCACCATAAGTACGGCTTTCAAAATACTTCATCGGCATACGATTGATTTTCTCAGAGATTTCTTTTCTGAGCTGATAACACACTTTCTGTGTGATGCCGGTCATGATCCATCCCTGAACAAAAGAAAAGATAGCACTCAAAAGATACAAACCGAGTACAAACAAAAGAATGGAGCCTATTTTGCCAAAATCAATGCTTCCGGTTCTCTGGATTTTGGCCATAAGACCTTCTGTCAGTGTGGTCGTTGCCTTACCCAAAATCTTCGGTCCGACTACAGTAAATACCGTTGAACATGCTGCAAAAAGCATTACAACAATAATTCCAATCTTGTATTTTGCTATATACTGAATTAATTTTTTAATGGATGCTTTAAAATTCTTAGGTTTCTCGCCCGGCTGCATTCCTCGCCCCATCGGACCTCTTCTTCTTTGAGGCGTATGTTTCATATCCTGATTACTCATGTAAAGCCACCTCACTTTCTTCAAGCCCCAACTCTTTTGCGGATAACTGCGACTTAGCGATCTGCTGATATACCTCACAGGACTTCATCAATTCTTCATGCGTTCCCTTACCGACAATTTTTCCATCATCAAGAACAAGAATCTGTTCTGCACGAAGGATCGTACTGATACGTTGCGCAACAATAATAACCGTACTGTTTTTTACATTGTCTCCCAAAGCTTTACGCAGTGTGGCATCTGTCTTTAGATCAAGTGCCGAAAAACTGTCATCGAAAATAAAAATCTTAGGATCCTTGGCAATTGCTCTGGCGATCGCAAGACGCTGCTTCTGTCCACCGGACACGTTGCTTCCGCCCTGTGCGATCGAGCTGTCATATTTATCATCTTTTGCCTCGATAAATTCTGTAGCCTGTGCAATCTCAGCCGCTTTCTGTATCTCTTCATCCGTTGCATCATCTTTGCCAAATCTTACGTTCGAAGCAATCGTTCCTGAGAAAAGCACGCCTTTTTGCGGAACAAATCCTATCTCATCTCGCAGATCCGACATCTTAATGGCACGAATATCTTTTCCATCCAATGTAATACTTCCGTCAGACACATCGTAAAGACGAGGTATCAGATTCACAAGCGTCGACTTACCGCAGCCGGTACTGCCGATAATTGCCGTAGTCTTACCGGGTTCTGCCACAAAATCGATATCATGAAGGACATCTTCTTCCGCTCCGGGATACTTAAAATTAACATGATTAAATCTTATGACACCATTGTGCTCTGTCAATTCTTCCGGATGCTCACTGTCTCGAATCGAAGATGGAGTCTGAATAACCTCATCAATTCGATCCGCTGCAACTGCAGCTCTCGGGAGCATAATCGACATCATTGTCAACATTAAAAATGACATCACGATCATCATCGCATATGTGATAAACGCCGTCATCGCACCAACCTGCATCGTTCCACCATCAATCTTGTGCGCACCAACCCATACGATTCCAACGGTCAGAACATTCATGATCATCATCATACCAGGCATCATAAACGTCATAACACGGTTGGTAAAAAGCATGGTCTTTGTGAGGTCCCTGTTCGCAACATCAAAACGTTCCTCTTCTTTCTTTTCCCGTCCAAACGCGCGGATTACAGAAAGTCCGGTTAAGATTTCACGTGACACAAGGTTTACATTATCAACCAGTTTCTGCATCAGTTTAAACTTTGGCATTGTCACAGACATAAGGATCATGACATATCCAAGAATAACAATGATTGCAAGAACAATGATCCATCCCATTCCGGCACCGGTCTGCATAACTTTAAGCACTCCGCCGATTCCGAGGATTGGAGCGTAAGCAATCATTCGAAGCAGCATGACAGAAACCATCTGAATCTGCTGAATATCGTTTGTACTTCGTGTAATAAGAGAAGCTGTGGAAAACTTATCCATCTCCGCATTTGAGAATCCAACAACCTGCTTAAATACTTTTCCTCGAAGTGTCATACCGATTCCCGCTCCGACTCTGGAAGCAAACAGTCCGACAAGGACGGTCACGATTCCCATTAAGAAAGCCATACCAACCATCTTAAAACCTGCCGAAAGCAGATAGCTTTTCTGAATATGATCCACATCAAGACCTGCAGCCTTATCGCAGGATACCGCGTAAGCCACTCCCATTGCTTTTACCAGTGAACTTCCCATGGTATCAATCGTGTCTTCCATATGATCACGCAATGCAAGAACCGTTTTTTTATCCATCATTCCCGCATCAAGCACCTGTTTAAAGACGGGGCGGACATCCACACAGTTTACTTCGCGCTTGTTTCCATCATCGTCTTCTTTTTCCTGCTTAAAAGAATTTAACTCTACTCCCATCATCTGTCCGATCTGCTCAATCGACATATCAGAAAGTTCCGACTTGTCTTTTCCCATCTGTTTTGCAATCAGAGATTTAAACGTATCCTCTTCCATTGCACTCATCTGGTAATTCATGATCAACAGTAATACCATCTGCTCATCGATTTCATTCAGCTTTTTATCGGAATCTTCTGTAAGATTGTATATTCCGTCTTCAAGTGTATATGCGTTCTTCCACGTTTTCGTCTCATCATCCGTCATGATAAACTGTGCTGTCTCAAATTCATCTTCTGTAACAGCCTTCGGGACAACATGTTCTACACCTTTGTTCTGAATTCCAACATCAATAATATCTGATGTGTAAGACGGAAGCGACAGATCACACCATGCCTGCACAAATAACAATGCGATGATGATCAAGATCGCTTTCCAGTATGGAAGCATGTTCTTAAATATGATCTTCATCCTCTTGCTCCTTTCTGTCCTCAGTCTTTCTAGTCTTTATTTCTTTTTCCGCAATTACATATATATGATTCAAATAAGAGATCAGACGCTTCATTTCTTCTTCATCAACCTGCTCCATAACCGCACGTCCGAATTCGCACATGGATGTTCTTGTCTGCAAAGTAATCTTTTTCCCCTGCTCTGTCAATTCCACATATGTATTTCTACGGTCCTGTTTATTCACATTGCGTTCCACATATCCCTTATTTTCAAGTCCGCGGAGCGTTCTTGACATAGCCGGCGGAAGTACATGCGCTTTTGTCGCGAGCTCAGAAATCGTAATCTTTCCATTCTCCCCTTTATCCATAATCATACTCATCGTAAAAAACTCTGCCCGGCTGATATTCGGAAACATATCACTAAACTTAAGTTTCCGAAACTGACTCATTGCCCGAAACAGTTCTTCATACGTTGTTCCCATCTTATACTCCTTCATCTCTTTATATTTGTTAACATTGTTATGTATTTGCATGCGTTAAATAATAACACCGGCAAATTACTGCGTCAAGTAATTTGCCGGTGTTCATTTTTATTTCATATTTACTTTATTTTTCTCTAATATTATCTAACTTTAGAAAGGAACTCCTGCAGTCTCGCATTGCTTGGATGATCAAAAAAGTCTTCCGGATTTTCATCTTCCTGAATGTTTTTATCATCAATAAAAAGCACACGGTTCGCAACTTCCCGGGCAAAAGCCATCTCATGCGTAACAACGATCATAGTCATTCCGTCCTCCGCAAGTTCCTTCATGATTGCGAGAACCTCTCCCACCATCTCTGGATCAAGTGCGGAAGTCGGCTCGTCGAAAAGGATCACATCCGGATTCATTGCCATCGTACGCGCGATCGCGATACGCTGCTTCTGTCCACCGGATAAAGTACTCGGATAAGTATCTGCTTTTTCTGCCAGTCCAACCCTCTCCAAAAGACGCATCGCTTCATTCGACGCATCTTCTTTCGATACTTTTTTCAGTTTCATCGGAGCAAGCATGATATTTTCTTTCACCGTCATATTCGGAAACAGATTAAACTGCTGAAACACCATACCGATCTTCTGACGCACTTCATTAATATTCGTTTTCTTGTCAAGAAGATCCGTGCCCTCAAAAATAATCTGTCCTGCTTCCGGATGTTCCAATAAATTAAGTGAACGTAAAAACGTGGACTTACCACAGCCGGAAGGACCAACGATGGCGATCACTTCACCACGATAGATATTCGTATTCAAATTTTCGAGGACCATGTGATCCCCATATGATTTACATAAATCTTTTACTTCAATCAATAATTCTCTATCTTGCATCTTTTTTCAGTCTCCTTTCCAGACGACCAACCATGGATGTCATAAACATAACGATCACAAGGTATACGAGTGCTACTGCGATCAGTGGCATGAATGCCTCATAGGTATTGCTTCGGATGATATCTCCGGCCTTCGTCAGATCGACAAGACCAATGTATCCAACGATCGCGCTCTCCTTCAACAAAGCAATAAACTCGTTAAAGATTGCAGGAAGCGAGTTCTTAACTGCCTGCGGAAGGATAATATGGCGCATGGTCTGTCCATATGTAAATCCAAGGCTTCGTCCTGCCTCAAACTGTCCGATTTCAACCGACATAATTCCCGCACGGATTGCTTCCGAAACATATGCGCCGGAATTCAATCCAAATGCAATAATAGCTGTCATGACCGGATTTGCTTTTACAGTAGCAAAAACAACAAAGTAAGCGATAAGAAGCTGAACCATCATAGGAGTTCCTCTAAAGATGGTCAGATAGATTTTAACCAGCACATTTAAAATGCGTATACCGATCGACTTTTCTTCATTGCGGTCGTTGGCAACACGAATGATTGCAAATACAAACCCAAGCATAATACCGATCAATCCCGCAAATAGCGTAATAAGGATTGTGATGCCGAGACCCTTTGGAATGTACTTCCAGCGTCCCTTTTCTATAAACACCTGTTGAAACTTCTGTACAAATCCCTGTTTTGTAACTTTTTCACCGGTATTTACAATAATAACCTGTTTTGAAGTTGTATAGGATTCAGAAAAATCAATATTCTTTAAGCGATCTTCCGTAACGGTTAAACCGGCCGCTCCAAAGTCCGCTTTACCGGATTGCACCGCAGCAATGATGGAATCAAATTCCATATCCGAAATCACGAGATTCATGCCAAGCCTGTCGCAGATTGCCTGCGCCATGTCTGCATCAATTCCGATAATTTTTCCATTCTCATAATACTCATATGGTGGAAACGCAGCGTTTGTCGCCATCGTGAGGGTTCCATTGTCTCTTGTCACATCATCCGGTGATACATACGGAGTTTTTCCTGCATCATCACCAATATAGTTGTTTATGATGTTCTGTAAAGTTCCGTCCTGCTTAATTTCATCCAATGCTCCGTTGATCTTGTTTAAGAGATCATCATTGCCTTTTGCAACACAGATTGCATATTCTTCATTTGTAAACTCTTCATCAAGAATCTTAAGTTCCTGATTTTTGTCAACGAATGCGATTGCTGTCTGCTCATCAATAATGACACTGTCAATCTTGTTCTGCTTCAAGGCCTGTACGGCATCAGCACCCTTATTATAGCGCACGACTTCTGTTCCCGCATCGTCGCCTTCATAATCGGAAGCATAAGTATCACCCACCGTACCGATCTGTACACCGATCTTTGATCCTTCGAGATCGTCAACTCCGGATATGGTCTTTTGCGAAGCCGTATCCTCTTTCTTTTGTCCGCAGGCTGTAAGCGTAAGCAGCATCAGGGCTGCAAGAAGCATGACTGCAAGCGAACGTTTTCTCATTTGCATTTTTCTCATAACTGTTTCCTTCCTGGATTCTAAGGAATCCGCCAAATTAGCTCTATTCTACAATATTTTTTTAAATAATGAAACATTTTTATACTGTTTTTTCATAGAAAATTGCATAAAAATGCAAAAGGCCTTCCGCTGATGCGGAAGACCTTACTTTTTACGCTTCTTTTTCTTTTGGAAGAATAATATTCAAAAGGATCGCAACAAGTGCCGCCGGCACAATTCCGGATCCGCCGAATACAAGCTGCACAAGTGTAACAATGCCGGCAAACAGCATTGCATTCTGAAGCAGGGAAAGCTGTAAATCGGCAAACTCTCCGCCCGCCAGTCCACAGGTTCCTGTAATAATAAGAAGCGCTGTCAGGTTTCCGACGAACATGGCCAGCACATGCTGAAGTCCGAGTGGAATAGTGCCACAAACAAAATATTCCGGTTCTGCTCCATCAATCTCCTCTTCGCAATGATATGATAAGGAAGGGATTGCAATCCATCGAACCTGGGATTGACCGATGCGCCTTCTTACCTGCCGATCAGCCTCTGATAAGGCCGGATTCCATTGCCGCGCTTCTTCTTTGTTCTCAAAATGAGCCTTCTTTCATCTGGAGAACATGTTTCGGGAATCGCACCGGTTCTCCGGTGATATTTCCTGCCCGTTTCTTCCATGAATTGAAATCTCTCCCTCCAAAATCCGGTGGAAGCATGGTCATATCACAACACATTATTCGTTAATTTATTTTTGACTTAACATTTCATCTATAAAGATACCATATCCTCTTGAACTATCCTGAATCAATACATGAGTGACAGCCCCAACAATGCGTCCATCCTGGATGATGGGGCTTCCACTCATTCCCTGTACGATTCCCCCGGTCAGACTAAGAAGTCTTTCGTCATCCACATAAAAATGAATTCCCTTATTCCGGTCAGAAGGGGAATAATCAAATGAATCCATCATAATATGATAAGCCTGCCTCTCACCGGATACATCGGATATAATATAGGCTTCCCCTGTCTTTAAGTCCTGTTTGAATCCCAGCAAATATGGTTTATTCTTGTCCTTTATTTCATTTATATATTCATCATTTAATTTTCCGTATATTCCGATATCGCTATTTTGTCTTACGGTTCCAAGCATGCTTGTCTTACGATAACTTATGACGCCCTCCAGTTCTCCCGGATCGCCTCTTTGCCCTCTCTTGATTCCGAGAATATCCGCCTCATACAGATACCCCTTATCCAGCTTTAACAACTCTCCGGTCTCTCCGTCTCCGATTCCATGTCCCAGTGCACCATAATTTCCGTTATCATCATAATATGTCATCGTTCCGATGCCTGCCATATCATCTCTGACCCAGATTCCAAGCATATAGTTTAATTTGTTGTTCTCACCTGTTTTTGCAAGAACAGGTGTCACAGATACGTCAATCTGTTCATTTCCGCGCAGAATCGTAAGAACCATGGATACTGTTTCGTTTTTCTGAATCAGCACTGTCAGATCTTCTTTGGACGTGACAGCATGATGATTTACTGCCAGAATATAATCCCCCGGAAAAAGGACATGTTCTGCCGGCTGGCGGAAGGTTCCGTCAGCAAGTTCGACCGGACTGCTCCCAAGTACAAAGACACCGTTTGTAATGCCATAGATTCCAACCACATGTCCGGATGGTCTTAAATTCGTACTTTTAATCACCGAAACTTCGACTTCCTTGATTGGAAATATACCGAACAGGTAACAAATCATCTTATGCTGACCAATTGTAAGCGTTTCATTCCCATCCGCCTTTTTTCTTGCAAGCAAGCTCTCATAGGTACTACTTCCAATATCTTTCGATGAGTAGATGCTATGATTCTCACATGCAGCCACTTCAACCGGAATTTTACGTGACAGGGACAATGTACTTCCCTCTTCCATATAAACATGTTCCGGTATTGCATCCATCATCGACGTATAAATAAAGCAGATAAGAGCACATAAATAAATCAAGATTATATTTTTAAACAACTTTACCGAAAAAGATCGCATACTATATCTCCGTTTCCCAAACTAAGAATAGTATGCGATCAATATTACTTTTTCATGTAAGCCATTTTCTTCATTTCGCGGGCATTTTCGACAACCTTGTCTGTAATTTCAACCCCACCAAGCATACGGGCAAGCTCCTGTACACTTTCCTCATCCGACAGCTCATGAATATGCGATACGGTTGTATCGTTCTCAACCGATTTTTCAATCAGAAAATGCGTATCTGCCATGGCTGCGATCTGCGGAAGATGTGTGATACATATAATCTGATGCGATCTGCCGAGTTCATTCATCTTCTCGGAAACCATCTGTGCCGTACGCCCACTGATTCCGCTATCAATCTCATCAAATATCAATGTTTCAATGTGATCATTCTCCGCAAGAACCGTCTTGATTGCAAGCATAATACGCGAAAGTTCTCCTCCGGAAGCAACTTTGCCAAGTGGTTTTAAAGGCTCGCCAGGATTGGTCGATATCATAAATTCAACTTCATCGGTTCCGTTTTCGGTAAAATCAATTTTACGAAATTCCATCGTGAAACGGACATCCAGAAAATTCAGATCCATTAAAGCCTGGCGGATTGCATTCGTGAGCACAGCACTCTCTTTCTGTCGAATTGCAGACACCTCATCCGAAAGTTGTGTGAGTTCTTGCTTTTTATGATTGATTTTACTTAAAAGTTGTTTTAAATATTCATCATAATCCTTTAATAATGCTATGCGTTCGCACTTACTGTTGTAAGACTCTAATATTTGTTCTATGGAGTTTCCATATTTGGATTTCAGATGATTAATGAAATCAAGTCTCTTTTCAATCTCAAAATAGGTCTCGTTATCAAACTCTTCTTCCGAAAGATAAGACGCAACCTCACGATTGAAATCTCCAAGCAGATTGTCAATTTCCGTCAGCTGATTTTCTAATTCTTCGACTCGTTTGTCATATCCGGACACACCAGCCAATTCTCTTACCGCACGGCTAATACGCTCCGAAGCACTCTCGTCCTCTTCCGCGGTTGCCGCCTGTACCACATGAATCGCATCAAGGATCTTCTTTCCGTTTGAATATTTTCGAAACTGTTCCTCCAGTTCAACGTCTTCCCCCAGTGTCAGATTTGCATCCTCGATTTCTTTCACTTCATATTCAAGAAACGACAATTCTCTTGTACGCTCCTCCGTGTCAGAATCCGACTGTTCCAATTCATCCAGAAGTTTACGATACTCGCGATAACAAACGGAAAGCTTCTGTTTTTGTTCCCTTAGCAGATCCTTTGCAAACAGATCCAATATTTCTAAATGCTTGCGTTTCGAAAGGAGTGACTGATGCTCATGCTGACCATGAATATCGATCAGCAGTGCCGCAGCTTCCTTCATCTTGGACGCTGATACGGCTTCCCCATTGATTCTGGCAATCGCACGTCCCGCCGTAATCTTCCGGCTTAAGATGATCGTCTCATCTTCCACTTCAATCCCCAGTGCCCGAACGGCTTCAAGTGTAGCCGGATTCTCCACATAAAATACGAGTTCAACCAAAGCCGTGTCAGCATTGTCGCGCAACATTTCCTTTTGTACTTTTTCACCAAGCGCCAAATTAATGGATCCGATAATAATTGATTTACCGGCACCTGTCTCTCCGGACAGAATATTAAGTCCACCCTTAAATTCAACTTCTGTCTCATTAATCAGAGCCAGATTCTTCACATGCAGATTTTGTAACATATATTCTCCTTCTACTCTCCCAAAGTATACATATGTTTTTATTCTACAAGTTTGCGCAGCTTTTTCATCGTCATAACCGCATCATCATTCGTGCGGATAATACAGATTAAGGTATCGTCGCCGGCAATGGATCCCACAACTTCGTTCATTTTCATCGCATCGATTGCAGCACACACGGCACTTGCCATACCGGATACGGTCTTGATAACAAGGATATTTTGAGCAATATCCATTGACACATATCCCTCACGCAATACACGAGCATACTTTTCAAGCATTCCGATATCAGCATCAGCGATTACAGCATATTTCTGTCTTCCGTTATCTGTCGCAATCTTTGTCAGTTTCAATTCCCGAATATCACGCGATACAGTCGCTTGTGTAACCTGATAACCTTCCCGTTCAAGATAAGCCGATAACTCTTCTTGTGTCTCCACATTATTCTGTTGAATCAGTTCCAGTATCTTAGCCTGTCGTCTCGTCTTCATAGTCCTTCTCCTATCTTTGCATCTTCTTACGAAGTATTTCAAGAAAGCTTTGATTATTCAGCTTGCAGATCTGTATTACACTGTTTCCTTTGGCAACTTTCAGTCGGTCTCCAACTTTCAGATGAATGGTGGTATCACCGTCGAAGCTAACACACGCTTTCTCATCCTTCTGGAAACGTCTGCTCCCCATTTCAATTTCAACCACATCATCCGCACTTAAAACAATACTTTGTCCATTGAGATCATGTGCATTGATCGGTGTCAAAAGTAACATATTTGATTTAGGGTCAACAATAGGTCCTCCTGCAGACAGATTGTATCCCGTCGATCCGGTAGGTGTCGCGACAATAATTCCGTCAGCATGATAAGTGGTCAGGAATTTTCCGTTAACATATACCCTCATCTGTAGCATAGAAAGATCTCCTGCCCAATGAATCACCACATCATTGAGTGCAAGTTGTGTATGCTCACTGCCATCAATCTGAGCGCTAAGCATAATACGTTCTTCCAATGTATAATTATCTGCCATCAGGCGATCGATTGCCTCAAAAACGTTTGTTTCTTCAAGTTCGCACAAATAGCCAAGTGTCCCGAGATTTACTCCAATCAAAGGGATTCCGAGCGATTCCACCTTCGTTGCAGCACGGATTAATGTTCCGTCCCCCCCCAGCACCATAATACATTCGGTGTCGCCTGGGATATCTTTAAGAGGAAAATCCTCCGCAACCACCCCTTCTATATTGCTGACACTGATTCCGGCTCTTCCGCCTTTATCCTCAATATAAGAGACAATACGACGTGACAAATGAAGATCTTTATCCTTATAAGCATTCGTTATCAATCGAAAATTGCGCATTTTTATTTATCCAACTCTCCATGTGCGGCTTCCACAACCGCATGAACATCTACAACAACATCCTTATTTGCAGCTTCATCCTTTTCAATATAGACTAGATACTCAATATTTCCCTCCGGTCCCTTGATCGGCGAATACTCCAGATTATGTACGCTAAAACCGGTTTCCAATGCAAAAGCGATCACTTTTTCAATCACTTCTTCATGCACCGCTTTATCACGGACAACGCCTTTCTTTCCGACTTTTTCACGACCGGCCTCAAACTGCGGCTTAATAAGGCAGACCATCTGCCCATGCTCCTTCAGCAAAGCATACGCCGGTCCCAATACCTTCGTCAGCGAAATAAAAGAGACATCCACCGAGGCAAAATCCAATTTATCCGCTATATCCTCCGGGGTTACATAACGAATATTTGTCTTCTCCATGCAGACGACACGTGGATCCTGACGAAGCTTCCATGCAAACTGTCCGTATCCGACATCTACCGAATACACTTTACTCGCACCGTTTTGCAGCATGCAATCCGTAAATCCTCCCGTTGAAGCACCGATATCCATGCACACCTTGCCCTCTAACTGAATACCAAAATGCGTCATCGCTTTTTCTAACTTTAATCCGCCACGACTCACATATTTGAGTGTGTTTCCGTGAATTTCAATCTGGCAATCATCCGGAAAAGTGCTTCCTGCCTTATCCTCCCGATTATTATTCACAAAGACATTGCCCTCCATGATCATTGTTTTTGCCTTTTCTCTTGAAGGTGCCAGTCCCCGATTTATTAATAATACATCTAAACGTTCTTTCATAGTTCCTCACATATTCTCTGGGTTATTGTATCCGCATCAATTCCTAGTACTTTGCGGAGTGTTTCTACATCGCCGTGTTCCACATATCGGTTCTCAATTGCGATTGTAAGCAATCCGGCCTTTGCCCCCTCTCGTTCAAGAAGCGCCGCAATATGTTCTCCAAAGCCACCACTTGCTATATTCTCTTCCATTGTTACAATAAGAGGATATTTTTCCGCAGCCGAAAGAATCGCCTCCTCATCAAGAGGCGCCATAAACCTTGCATTAATAACCGTTGCAGAAATTCCACGATTGGAAAGTTTCTCCTTCACATTCCATGCAATCTCTACCATTGTTCCGATTGCAAAAAGTGCCACATCCTCTCCTTCACATAAGATTTCTGATTTACCTCTTACAATAGAAGCACGTTGTTCCTTCCACAAATCGCATGCATTACCTCTCGGATAACGGATTGCCACAGGGTAATCCGCTGCAATTGCAAATTTCAGCATATCGGAAAGCTCCCATTTATTTTTCGGAGCCATAATCGTAAGATCCGGAATAGCGGATAAATACGACAGATCATAGATTCCCTGATGTGTTGCTCCGTCTTTACCGACAAGTCCTGCCCGGTCAATTGCAAAAACAACCGGAAGCTTCTGCAGACAAACATCATGTAAAATCTGATCAAACGCACGCTGCAGGAACGAAGAATACACGGCAAACACCGGTTTCAATCCGGCCTTTGCCAAACCTGCCGCAAAAGTGACTGCATGTTCCTCTGCAATTCCCACATCAAAAAATCGTTCCGGATAAAGATTGTGAAACCGCTTTAATCCGGTTCCCATCTCCATCGCTGCAGTAATTGCAACAAGCTTCGGTTCGCGTTCTCCCATCTTCTTCATAACCGTAGAAAATACATCGGTATAATGTGCCTTACTTTGCTTGCTGAGAGGAACTCCTGTCTCAATGTCAAAAGGCGTTGTACCATGAAAACGTGCCGGATGCCGCTCGGCCGGACCATAACCTTCGCCCTTGTGCGTAAGCACATGTACGATTACAGGACCACGCACACGTTTCGCCTCACTGAATACTTTGCGCATCTGCTTGATATCACTGCCATCAACCGGCCCTAGATACATAAGTCCCATTTCTTCAAAAAACATTCCCGGAACAAACAGCTGCTTGATGCCGCTTTTGGCATTACGGATTTTTTTAACCATCCGCTCGCCGTATACAGGTATCTTGCTGAGTGACTGAATCACACCATCTTTCAGATCCATATAGGCATCTGCTGTACGAAAATTGCTGAGATATCGATTTAATCCTCCGACATTCTCAGAGATTGACATATTATTATCATTTAACACTATGATATAATTGCTCTTTAAATGCGAAGCATTGTTAAGTGCCTCAAATGCCATGCCGCAGGTCAAGGCCCCATCACCGATTACCGATATTACATGGTAATGTTCCCCGGTAATCTCCCTCGCCTCGGCAAGTCCAAGTCCGACGGAAATCGATGTCGAACTATGTCCGGTATTAAAGCCGTCCGTCTCACTCTCCCGGGTATTTGGGAATCCGCTCATGCCTCCATATTCCCGCAACGTAGCAAAACCATCCTTACGTCCCGTCAATATCTTATGTGTATAAGATTGATGCCCCACATCCCAGATGATCTTGTCCACTGCCGGATCAAAAGACAAATGCAAAGCCATCGTAAGCTCCACAACCCCAAGATTTGAAGCCAGATGTCCACCTGTCTTTGCAATACTTTCCACTAAAAACTGACGAATTTCCAAACGAAGAGATTCCAGTTCTTCCTCATTCAGTTTTTTGATATCACCTACATCTTTTATCTGATCTAAAACCATTATAACCTCATACTACTTAACATTCCCGATGTATCAGATACAAAAATAATTCTTTCAGGAATGTATGGTCTTTCTTCAACCCATCCAATATTTGGACGGCTTCCTTTGAAAGCCGCTCAACCTCTGTTTTTGCCTTTTCAAGGCCTTCAAAAGCGACATAAGTCGCTTTCTCGTTTCGCTCATCGCTTCCAATCGGTTTACCAAGAACTTCAAGCGAACTGGTCACATCCAATATATCATCCTGAATCTGGAATGCAAGTCCGAGCTTTGTTCCAGCCTGCTCCATGAATGTTACTTCCTCATCCGATGCTCCGGCAAGGATTGCACCGATCATCAACGAAGCTTCGATAAGAGCTCCCGTCTTTAACCGATATATAAAATCAAGACAGTTTTGATCAACCTTCTGCCCTTTCTTTTCACTTTCTACATCTACTACCTGGCCGCCGATCATGCCATAGATTCCCGCTTTTCTGGAAAGCACCGCATAAGCCCTGATCATGCGCATGTCACCGTTGCAGCGGACCAACGCATCCGCAACCGTCTCAAATGCATAATTAAGCAGTGCGTCACCGGCAAGAATTCCCATTGCTTCACCATATACCGCATGGGTTGTCTTCTTTCCTCTGCGATACATATCATTATCCATAGCCGGAAGATCATCATGTACCAGCGAATACGTATGGATCATCTCAATCGCAGCCATAAAGGAATCAATATCTTGTCCAATACCATCAAACATTTGATATGCGGCTTCCATCAGCATTGGACGAAGTCTCTTTCCGCCGGCAAGAACACTGTATGACATTGCATCTACAATCGTCTTCTGATATTCATATTGCTCCGGCAGGAATCGACGGATCCTCGTCTCAATATCCGAAGCTCTCTTGGCAATTTCATCTGAAATATTCATGAAAACTCCTCCAATTCACCGGATTCATTCATTACAAGCATCGCTTTCTCGATTCTGTCCAACTCCTGATTGGCTGCTTTCATCTGCTCCATACCTTTTTTATATAATTCAAAGGACTCATCCAGTGTCACATGTTCATCTTCCATCTGATCAAGGATGGATTCAATGGCTGCGAATCGCTCTTCCAGTCCGATTTCTTTCTTTTCACTATTTGGTTCCATATTCCGTAATCCTGCTCACTTTCGCCTTTATTTCTCCATCCAGAAGATGTATCTCAACTTCCTGTCCTACGGTCACCTGCCGGACCGCGCGAAGTCCCTTCCCATTTGTGTCCGCTACAAACGCATAACCACCGCTCAACTTTTTTGCAGGCGAATGCGCATCCAGACTCCCCGCAAGAAGCGATAAGGTATGACGCCTTTCGCGAATCAGATTCTGCATATGCCCGATCAGTTTTTCCTCATAGTCCATCGCTCTGCGCCGGTTCTCATTCAGCCGGTTCATAGGACTTAAATATTTAAGGCGCATCTTATCCTGTTCCAGACGGTTTCTGGTCATAGATAGTTTGCGCACCAGTTCTCTTTGAAGCTGCTGACGGGCTGTCATAAACTGTTCCTGTACCTGCCTGAAATCAAATACCGCCAACTCAGCTGCAGCAGAAGGTGTCGGTGCACGCAGATCTGCTACATAATCAGCGATTGTCCAATCTGTCTGATGTCCAACCGCAGATATAATCGGAATCGGACAATCAAAAATAGCCCTGGCAACGATTTCCTCATTAAATGCCCACAGATCTTCGATGGATCCTCCACCTCTTCCGACAATAATGACATCGACACCAAGACGTTCCATAGCATGGATTCCATTGACAATGGAACTTGCCGCTCCCTCCCCCTGTACAAGCGAAGGATATAAAATTAATTGCACATACGGATTTCTTCTTGATGAGATATTGCGAATATCCTGTATTGCGGCCCCTGTGGGAGCTGTCACAATTCCGATTGTTTTTGCAAACTTCGGGATTGGCTGCTTATACTCAGGAGCAAACATTCCCATCTCCTCCAGTTCCTTTTTTAACGCTTCAAACTTTAGATAGAGATTACCTGCCCCGTCAAGTTCAATTGTTCTGGCATAAATCTGATAGCGTCCATCCCTCTCATAAACTTCTACAGATCCAGTTACAACAACCTTATCACCTTCCTTCATCGGGAAAGTGAGCCCCCTGCGATTGCCTGCAAACATAATTGCATTCATCGTTCCGGTTTCGTCTTTGATCGTAAAATAAATATGACCGCTCGAATGATACTTGCAATTGGATACTTCACCTCGAATACTGATATGATGAAGCATAAAATCCTGTGCAAACATGTTCTTTATATAATTGTTAACCTGTCCTACCGAATATACATTTTTTGTCATGCGAATTTAGCGAGAACTCCGTTGACAAATGCCGGTGTGCCGTCATTGCCGTATTTCTTTGCCAATTCCACAGCTTCATTGATGGAAACTTTTGTAGGGATACTCTCCTCATAGCGAATCTCATATACAGCAAGACGAATCAAAGTCAGATCCACCTTTCCCATACGGCTTGTCTTCCAGCCCTCCGATACCTCATTGATCGCAGCATCAAGTTCCTCAACTTTAGAAAAGATATCATTGCATTTATCCGTCAGATAAGTGCGGTCTTTCTCACTCAAATTGGCTATTTCTTCCTCAAACAAAGCAAACTGTTCCGGGATTTCTTCCGCTTTATGAAATTCCACACGAAACAGCATCTTGAAAATGTTTTCTCTTAATTCTCTTCTAGTCATTCTCTCTCCTCAACCACGCATCATGCCAAGAAAGGATGTCCACATCTGGACATCCTTTCTTACACCGTAAGCATCGCTCACGATCATGACTCGCCGCTCGTGGTATCATTATGATCATTTAAATACCGTTCTTATTCATCTCCGGCCATATCAACACTTGCGATACGAACATTGACTACGGCTACGGTCAATCCTGTCATATTCTCAATTGCAGACTTAACCTTGTCCTGTACCTTGGCAGACACTTCCGGAATACTATAACCATATGCAATATTGATAGCGACATCTACTTTAACTTCGTTCTCCATCACTTCAACAAGGATACCCTTGGAAAGATTCTTCATCCCAAGCTTGCTGACAATTTCATTGGTAATGTTACCTGCCATAGAACTGACACCTTCCACTTCAGTTGTGGCAAGACCGGCAATAATGGCAACGACTTCATCTGCAATACGCACATCGCCAACCTGGTCTGATTTTATCTTAAATGTTTTTCTGTTATCAGCCATCTTTCAATGCCTCCTCAGTAATTTTCTCAATATATTATAACAGACTCTCTACTATTTGCAAAGTCATAATTTCATTTGCAGAATTAAACCGTCTGCCCCTTTGCGACAAATACCTGGAAGGAATCATTACCGGTCAGTGACTTGCCCTCTGTGATCGTCACATCCTTGTCCGTAATTACATATTCAACACTTGCATTATCCTCAACAACAGTATCCTGCATAAGAACACAATTCTTGACTTTTGCGCCTTTACCAATACGGACTCCACGGAATAAAACACTGTTCTCGACTTCGCCCTCAATTACGCAACCATCCGCAACCATGATATTCTTAGCCTTAGATCCGTTGATATATCGGGTAGGATTATCATCACGAATCTTTGTGTAAATCTGATTTCCTGAGAAAAGAGCATTCAGATTTTCTTCCTGAAGTAACTTCATATTCTCTTCAAAATAACTCTTCATATCATGAATCTGTGCGACATATCCGTCATAACAATATCCGCGTACATCCAAGTGCTCAATCTGTCTTTCGAGTATGTCACGGACAAAGTTTGTATATCCGTGTACATAAGCATCATCGATCATACGGATTAAACTTTCCCGTTCCATCACATAAATATTCAGGCAGAAATTCATTTTGCCTTTTTCGGTCGGATTCACATAGATCTTGCTGACATGGTCTCCATTGATTCCCAACGCATAATACATATCAACCGTCTCCGTGCTCTGCCGTATCATAGAATCCGGTATCTCCTGCTTGCGGTAAACAACCGTTGCATCTGCTCCGCTTGCCATATGTGCATGTAACAGGTCGTTAAAATCAAAATTAACCGCGACATTGGAATCCGTCATGATAACATATTTTTCATTCTGTTTCTTTAAATATCCGCGGATACTTTCAAGCGCCTCAATCCGTCCCTCATACATTTTTACCTGCTTCTGCGCATACGGAGGGACGATGTTAAGTCCACCGTTTTTCCTTGTAAGATCCCACTCACGCCCGCTTCCGAGATGATCCATCAGCGAATGATAATTTTTTCGTACCAGAATCGATATATTATCAATACCGCAATGTACCATACTCGAAATCATAAAATCACACATGCGGTATCTGCTTGCAAACGGAATGGAAGCCATCAAACGCTCCGTAACAAGTTCCGGAACAAGCGAATCGTAACTGTTTGGGAAAATGATTCCTAATGCCTCTGCCTTCGAATTAATCATTGATCCTCATCCTCCTTTTCCTCCATCGTATATACATCCTCATAGATCATGGCATCTGCCGGAATGGTCACGCCCGCACCGATCGTTACATTTGAAGCGATCGTTGCCACATCACCTACACCGCCTTTTTTCGGTTTTTCGCCAACCTTAGCTCCCGCCTCAATCTCAACATTCTCCGCAATAATACAGTGACGGACTACAGCACCCTCACGAATTCTGGAATGTCCCATCACAACAGCATCTTCCACAATTGCCCCTTTTTCAACCGTAACTCCGGAGAAAAGCACGGAATGTTTTACCGTTCCCTGAATATTACATCCGTCTGTGATCATTGATTCTTCAACCGTGGCATCCTCACCGATACGGTGTCCTGTCAGACCGCTGTTTCGACTGAAAATCTTCCAATTCTCATCAAACAGATTGATACCACTGTGTTCCGGATCAAGGACCTCCATATTGGCTTCCCACAAAGCAGGAATTGTGCCGACGTCCTTCCAGTATCCGTCGAAATGATAAGCATACATTTTACGATTGTCACGTAAAAGATTCGGAATAATATTTTTACCAAAATCATTTTCGGATTTCGGATCTTCCTCGTCCTCGATCAGATATTTCTTTAAAATATCCCAATTAAATATGTAGATTCCCATGGAAGCAAGATTTGACTTAGGATTCTTCGGTTTTTCCTGGAACTCCGTAATCCTGTCATCCTCATCGGCAACCATAAGTCCGAAACGGGATGCATCTTCCCAAGGTACTTCCATGACAGCAACGGAAAATTCTGCCCCCTTCTTCTTATGGAACTCAAGGAAATCACTGTAATCCTGCTTACAGATCTGATCGCCGGACAAGATGATTACATACTGTGGATCATACCGTTCAATAAACGCGATATTCTGATAGATTGCATTCGCGGTGCCTTTATACCAGTCGGAACCTGACGCTTTCTGATAAGGCGGCAGTACATGAACACCTCCGTACAGACGATCGAGGTCCCACGGTTGACCATTTCCGATATATTCGTTCAGGACAAACGGCTGATACTGTGTCAAAATTCCAACGGTATCAATCCCGGAATTGACACAATTTGATAATGGAAAATCAATAATTCGATACTTTCCTCCAAATGGCACGGCAGGCTTTGCAAGCTTCTGTGTTAATGCATAAAGTCTTGATCCCTGACCCCCGGCAAGCAACATCGCAACAAGTTCTTTTGCCATATTTTTTCCCCCTTCGTGTAACTTCTTACTTTACTTCTATCCTACCATATTGTTGTCTGTATTCCTAGTCTAATTCGACAAATTTTGCATCTTTTATTTATAAATTTTACATATTACTGAAAAAAGCGTACAATATAGCACTTTGTTCAAAACAAAGACTAATATTGTACGCTTTTCACATTCAGATTATGACAATAATGCCTTATCGTTTGCAAATTCTTCGCCGCTGACCTTCTCAAATTGTGCAAGAAGATCCTGCACGGTCAGTTTTTTCTTTTCCTCACCGGCAATATTTAAGATCACCTTGCCTTCATGCATCATGATCAGACGATTACCATGTGCGATCGCATCACGCATATTATGCGTAACCATCATAGCTGTCAAATGATTCTCTGCAATAATTTTATCCGAGATTTCAAGTACCTTTGCCGCGGTCTTCGGATCAAGAGCCGCCGTATGTTCATCAAGAAGCAGCAATTTCGGCTTTTGAATGGACGCCATCAAAAGGGTGATTGCCTGACGCTGTCCACCGGACAAAAGCCCTACCTTGCTTGTCAGGCGATCCTCAAGACCAAGATTAAGCGTAGCAAGCATCTCACGATACTTTTCTCTCTCCGCCTTTGTAATGCCCCAGCTTAAGCCTCTGGATTTACCGCGCCTTGCAGCGATCGCCATGTTTTCCTCAATGGACATCGTCGTTGCCGTTCCCGTCATCGGATCCTGAAAAACGCGTCCGAGATACTGTGCTCTGCGATGTTCCGAAAGTTTCGTCACATCATCACCACCGATATAGATTTTGCCGGAATCAACCGGCCACACACCTGCCACCGCGTTTAGGGTTGTAGATTTTCCGGCTCCGTTACCACCGATCACCGTAACGAACTCCCCTTCTTCCAGCGTTAAATTCACACCATCCAAAGCGACCTTCTCATTGATGGTTCCGGGATTAAATACTTTTCTGATATTGTCAATTTTTAACATCTCGCTCATCGTTTACAGCCCCCTTGTCGCATTCTTCTTATTCTTCAGATATGGGATAGCAAGGAAAATTGCTACCACAATTGCCGAGAACAGTTTCAGATCGTCGGAAGGGAACTTCAGCCACAGGATGATGCTCAACACTAGATAGTAAAGAATTGCACCTGCAATTACCGAAAAAAGCGTATAAGCAAAAGCCAGTTTCTTTCCTGCACAAAGTTTTCCAAACAGCACATCACCGATAATAACGGCCGCCAGACCGATGACAATTGCACCACGTCCCATATTGACATCAGCCGCACCCTGATACTGCGCATACAGCGCACCGGATAAACCAACAAGGCCATTTGAAAGCATCAATGCGAGCACTTTGCAGAAATTGGTATTGATACCCTGTGCGCGCGCCATCTGTGCATTACATCCGGTTGCACGGATCGCATGTCCCTGTTCCGTTCCAAAAAACCAGTACAATAACGCAACCACAGCAACACAGAATAAAATACAGGTTGCAAATACACGAATCTTCATCGCCGTATCACCGGAAACGTAGCGCAGAGAAACGGTCAGATTATAGTTATCCACGCTGACTGCCTGATTGGACTTGCCCATGATATTCAGGTTGATGGAATACAGTGCAATCTGTGTCAGGATTCCCGCAAGGATTGGCGGAATGCCAAGCTTTGTATGCAGCAGACCCGTGATCAGTCCCGCAATCATTCCTGCAGCAAATGCAAACAAAAGTGCCAGCCACGGATTCATATCACTGCGAATCAGCATAACCGCTACTGCGCCACCGGTTGCAAACGATCCATCGACGGACAGATCCGCAAAATCAAGCAGCTTATATGTAATATAGACTCCCAATGCCAAGAGTCCCCAGATCAATCCCTGTGCAATCGAGCCCGGCATCGCACGAAGCAATGCAAGCGGACTCAGGGAAGCAAAATAAGCAGATAATAACACCTTACCCATCCCCCTTAATTATTTCGTTTCAATTGCTGTATAGTCATCCGGAACAGTAACACCAAGCTGATCACAGATGTCTTTGTTATACTCTTTTGTTACCTTTGGAGCCGACTCAACCTTCATTGTTGTAATATCTGCACCGTTCACAAGGATATCATAAGCCATCTCTCCGGCTCTGTATCCGATATCATAGTAACTGATGGAAAGTGTAGCGACACCACATCCGTTGCAGATTCCTTCCTCTCCTGCAATAATCGGAACCCCGGCCGGAAGCGCGATATTGTTAATGGCTTCTGTATTCTGTGCCATTGTATTGTCGGTTGGAATATAGATGACATCTGCATATTCGATCGCACTCTGCACAACCGAACCGATATCATTGGAATCGGATGCCGTAAACTCTTTATAGCTGATAGAATCTTCGTCAAGATACTTTTCAAACTCCGTTGCCTGATACTTAGAGTTTGCTTCTGCCGAGCAGTAAAGGATTGCTACATTCTTAGCATCCGGGAATAACTCAGCCAGCATATTCTCCTGCTCATCAAGCGGAGCAAGATCCGATGTTCCGGAAATATTTCTTCCGGTTGCTCCGGTCCAATCAGACATCTCCAGTGCAGTCGCGTAATCCGTGACAGATGTACCGAGGATCGGAATATCGGTTGTTGCTGCCGCACATGCCTGTAATGCAGTCGTAGCATTTGCAAGGATCAGATCAACGTCGCTGGATACAAAATTATTGGCAATTGTTGATGCGTTCGCCTGCTCATTCTGTGCATTCTGTACATCAAACTTAACATTGTCTCCAAGCTTGTCCTTTAAAGCGGCCTGAAAACCTTCTGTAGCCGCATCCAGTGCCGGATGCTCAAGCTGCTGGCAGATACCGATATTGTATACCTTACCGTCAGCGGATGCGCTTCCTGTCTGTGTTGCATCATTGGATGCAGCCTCTCCGCCACAAGCGCCCAAAGCCAGTACCATCGCTGCCGACATCGCAACAGCCATCAATTTTCTCATCTTTTTCATAAATATATCCTCCACATATGAATTATTATATGTAAAAAAATTACTTTTTCATTTTAACACGCCAAAGCATTAATATGCAAGTGCATTTTACAGAACCTTTCGCTGAATTCCATGGCAGAAAAAAACAGGCAGCACTGCCGCCTGTTTTTACTCGTTTCATTATATTTTTATATAATAATGCAGATCATGCCGCCATTGCTGTCATTAACAATTTTCTGCATCGTATCCTGCAGTTTCATCTGACATTCATCATCCATCTGCATAATCTTGCTCCGGATTCCGTCTTCCATCAGTTCTCCGACCGACTTTCCGAATATATTTGTCGTCCAGATTCCTTCCCCGCTTTCTTCGCCTGCTTTTATGTACTCGATCAGGTCATTTGCCTGTTCTTCACTTCCGACGATCGGTGCAATCTCCGTTTCGATATTTGCCTTGATCATATGGATTGACGGCGACAATGCACGCATTTTGACTCCAAACTTACCACCATGCTGGATCAATACCGGATTTTCCATACGAATGTCCGAAAGTCCAGGCATAACAACTCCATACCCTTTCTGTTCCACAGCCGTCATCGCATCTTTTACCCGTTCATATTCTTTCTTCATCTGTGCCATCGACTGTAACATGGAGATCATCTGATACTCACCGTCAATCTCCACACCGGTCATCTCACTGATATAGGCAAAATAATATTTATCATCAATATCGATTTTCATCACGATGGTTCCGTCAGACAGATTCATATTCTGCATTTGGATTTCCTTGAAAAAAGCCTCATCACTGTGCTCATTTATCTGTTCCGTAAGATTTTTGTCTGCCGCGATACTGCTTGCATCCGCAATCTTATCAATCTGGTTTAAAAATTCACCTGCCGCACGGATAATTGCTGCTTTTACCGGATGTTCCGCCGGAAGCATTTCTGTCCATTTCGGAATGAAATAATCAATTCTTGTAACCGGAAATTCCATCAATATCGCACTCATAATATGTAAGATGTCCTCGCGATGCATCTGCTGGCAGTTGACCGGCACGACCTTTGTCTGATACTGCTGTTCCATCGCATCTTTCAGTCTTCTCGTTTCATCACTGTATGGTCGCATTGAATTAAGAACGACAACGTATGGCTTCCCAATTTCCTGCAATTTTGCAATCGTTGTCTTTTCAGCTTCCAGATAAGCTTCTCGTTCCAATTCTCCGATTGAGCCATCCGTTGCGACAACAATTCCTATCGTTGCATGATCACGAATTACCTTTTCTGTACCGATTCTGGCAGCATCGACAAACGGAATTTCCTCTTCCATCCAGGGCGTTTTGACCATACGGCTGGTCTCGCCTTCCATATGTCCGCTGGCCCCCTGCACCATAAATCCGACACAATCAATCAGCCTGACTTTGATCTCGCTTTGATCGGCCAATGTAATACTGGCAGCTTCCTGCGGAATAAATTTGGGTTCCGTTGTCATAATGGTCTTGCCGGCTGCAGACTGTGGGAGTTCATCCTCCGCACGCCTTTTCGCATTCTCATCTTTCATATTCGGAAGAACGAACAAATCCATAAAGCGTTTTATGAATGTGGACTTCCCGGTACGAACCGGCCCGACAACCCCAATATAGATTTCCCCGTTTGTCCGCCCCTGGATATCTTTATATAAATCGAAGTCTCTGTTTTCCCTGCTTTCCATAAAAAAGGTCCCCTTTCTCATATATTCCTAAATATATGGGAAAGAGGACGAAAATATGCTATTTGTTTTCTTTATTCTTTTTGTTGTCTTTACCGACCTTAATCTCTTCGCCTTCTGTGATATCCTTTTGGGTCTTGATATCTTTATCCACACGGCCATACATCTGCATATAATGGTATAGTTTCTTTGCCACCTTTGCATCAATCTGCTCCGGTGTAGCACGCCACTTCCAGTTATTGCCCAATGTAGACGGTGTATTAATACGAGCTTCTGAACCAAGTCCGAGAATATCCTGCATCGGAACGATCGCCATGTCCGCAACCGAAGACCACGCAGCACGCATCATGCCCCAGTTGTAGCCTTCTTCTTTTGTCAGATTCAAGTATTCCTTTGCATATTTAACAGAAGCTTTTGGAGCCGTCTTCATCCAGCCCATAACCGTATCATTATCATGTGTTCCGGTATATACAACACAATGATTTGTGTATGTATGCGGAAGATAATCGCTTTCTTCTCTGCTGTCAAACGCAAACTGAATCACTTTCATTCCCGGGAATCCGGAATCCTTCAAAAGCTTATGCACCGATGGGGTCAGGAATCCAAGATCCTCAACAATAATCGGAAGCTTACCAAGCTTCTTCTCAAGTTCACAAAACAGATCCATTCCAGGTCCCTGTTTCCACTGACCGTTCTTAGCCGTATCATCCTTAGCCGGAATCGCATAAAACGAATCAAATCCACGGAAATGATCAATTCGAATGATATCATACAATTCAGACATCGCTTTAATGCGGCGCGTCCACCAGGTATATCCATCCTTCTTCATCACGTCCCAACGGAACAGCGGATTTCCCCATAACTGTCCGTCATCGGAAAAAGCATCCGGCGGACATCCGGCAACTTCAATTGGCTCTAAATTTTCATCCAGATAAAACTGATCCGGATTGGCCCACACATCAGCACTGTCTCCGGCAACATAGATAGGAACATCACCGATAATTTCAATACCGGCTTCATTCGCATATGCCTTTAACGCATTCCACTGCTGATAGAACAGATACTGTAACATCTTATAGAAGCGGATCTCCTCAGAATATTTTTCTGTTGCCTCTTCCATAGCTTTCTTCTCGCGAAGACGAAGCGACTTGTCCCAATTCGACCATGCCTGCCCTCCATTGGCATCTTTTAACGCCATAAACAACGCATAATCATCGAGCCACTGCTTCTCATTCTCACAGAATTTTTCAAAATCCTGTGGCTCTTTCTTCGTAAAGCGCGCATACACTTTACGCAAAAGTGCATAACGTGATTCGTACATAATTCCGTAATCAACGTATTTTGGATTTGAGCCCCACTGAAAAGACTCACATTCCTTCTTCGTCAGTAATTTATCCTTGCAAAGATACTCCAGATCAATGAAATATGGATTACCGGCGAAGCTGGAGAATGACTGGTACGGAGAATCTCCGTAACTTGTCGGACATATCGGAAGAATCTGCCAATATTTCTGGCCTCCCTTTACCAGAAAATCGACGAACTTCCTAGCCTGTTTTCCCATCGTTCCGATACCGTATGGTGACGGAATCGACGAAATAGGCATCAGTACGCCACTTGTTCTCATAAGTTATACCTCCTGCTTTGTTTCCTACTTATATACTATATCACTTTTCTGTCCTCTTGTAAAAACCTTTCTTGAATGATAGTATAAAAATAACAAATTAAGAGGTGAATCGTTATGAATGATGTTATCAGACACAAAATAAAACACAATGCACATCGTGCGCTTGTCTCATTAAAATGGATTATTTTTGCAATTATTGTGGGAATCATCGTCGGGCTGTGCGGTACTGCATTCTATTTTGCTTTATCGCTTGTCACTGTTCTACGCACACAAAACAGCTGGCTGATCTTTCTTCTTCCGCTCGGTGGTGTCTGTATTGTTGCAATGTACCGGATCCTGCATAATGAAAAAGATACCGGAACGAATCTTGTCATCTCCGCGATCCATTCCGATGATGAACTTCCGCTTCGTATGGCACCGCTTATCTTTGTATCGACACTGATCACGCATTTGTTTGGCGGATCTGCCGGTCGAGAAGGTGCAGCTTTACAGATGGGCGGAAGTATCGGTAATGCATTGGGCAGACTGTTCCGTTTTGATGACAAAGACAAGCATGTTATGATCATGTGTGGTATGAGTGCCGCATTCTCTGCACTGTTCGGAACACCGATGGCAGCTGCTATCCTTCCGATGGAAATGGTCAGTGTCGGCGTCATGTACTATATTGCTTTGGTGCCATGTGTGATCAGTTCGCTCATCGCTCACGGAATCGCATACTCGTTCGGTGTATCAAATGAAATGTTTATCATTCGTTCGATACCTAAATTCGGAATCATTTCTTCGATTGAGATCTCCGTTCTGGCAATCCTCTGCGCTTTGGTCAGCATTCTCTTCTGTGTTCTGTTACATAAGAGTGAGGATCTGTACAAACGTTTTTTTGCAAATCCATATGTCCGCGCGATTGTAGGTGGATGTATCATCATCGTACTCACACTTCTCGTCGGCAATCAGGATTACAACGGTACCGGAATCAATATTATCGCACATTGTATCAACGGAACGGTTCGGCCGGAAGCGTTCCTGTTAAAGATGATTTTTACTGCACTGACACTCGGTGCCGGATACAAAGGCGGCGAGATTGTACCGTCATTCTTTACCGGTGCGGCTTTCGGATGTCTGTTTGGAAATCTGCTTGGGTTCTCACCGACACTTTGTACCGCCGTCGGAATGACCGCAGTGTTCTGTGGTGTAACAAACTGTCCGATCACATCGCTTTTGATCAGTTTCGAATTGTTTGGGTATGACGGAATGCCATATTTCTTATTGGCGACTGCCCTCAGCTATATGCTCTCCGGCTACTTCGGATTGTATCGCAGCCAGAAGATCGTATATTCCAAATACAAAACCAATTACATTAACAAAGCGACTCACTAATGTGAGCCGCTTTGTTCTTATCCAAAATGAAGTTTGTTTTATTCGTCTTTCTCCGAAAGTAATTCCACCCAGGCAATTTCAAAGCCTGCTCTTGCCGCCACTCTCTGTGATATATTTGTCCGATCTTTTTATCCAAACGCTAATTTGAACTTGAGCAGTTTGCCGCATCGATTGCGATCGTCAGCATAAGCGCCATAATCTCATCCGCCGGATCAACAATGTTGATCACATAGGTATCGCCCCAATGCAGAATCTCTTTCGAAATGTGTACCGCAACACTGCATCCGGAATACACATCATAATCCCATGCCAGAAAATCTCCCTCACATCTCCAGCCATTGTAATTGAGTTCATACTTCGGTTTAAAAAATGTAAATTCCTTCTGCACTGTTCCGAAGTCTTTTCCACCGATTTCAATATCAAAGACCGGGAGCAATTTGAACACACGCTCCTTTACCACGCCGATCTCATTCTGATTCATATCATATACATGAATGCGATGTCCCAATGTGAAAAATTCTGCTTTCACATAATATTTCGGATTTCCGGCTTCGTCATACACATCGTATGTGTCTGTCCACGAAAATACTCTCTGTTTAATTAACAATTTCAAAGTACAATCCCCCTTGTCAGTTTGGGTATATAGCGCCTTTCCACTCTCAAGTCATAGGCTTTCGTTTTCATGTCAATACACTTAGAAGTTACTTCCATTCCATCCCCAGTCATTCACACCATGGTAGGTTACATACACTTTATCTCCCGGAATGGAAAGTTCATCCTGTAGGATTTCGCAGATTGCCCCTGTCATCTTCTCATAGTCGGCAGAAGATGCACTTCCAAACAGGCTTACCGATACATAAGCACCTTTTTCCAGTTTATTTCCGCCCATGTACAGATCATAATCATCCTCAAAGCCAACCATAAGATAGGCTTCGGACTTATGCAGAATGCTTACCGCCTGTCCAAGGCGAGCCTTAATACTTTCCTTTTTATCCTTTGTTAAGGTTACCGTTACTTTTGAATCAATAAATGGCATTACAATTTCCTCCTTATTTTTCCTCTTTCTAACTTGATTATATTACATACGGCACTGCCGCTTCCACATCTTTTACATTTTTTAATCGAATAGCATATCACCCCATGCATATCTCAGACTCAAGTACATCAAAATACGTTTCAAACGTTTTTCTGCAGCATCCCGGATTCAAAATTACAATTCCACTTGTCACAAGTCCGGGTATCGCAAACGACATTGCCACACGGTGATCTTCGAAAGTCTCTATCTCGCACGGTTTCGGCTTTCCCGGATGAATGCAAATTGTTTCCTCATCCACTTTTTCACATTCAATCCCCATTCTTGTCAGATTTGATACGATCGCCTGAAATCGGTCACACTCCTGAAAGCGAATATGCCCGATTCCGGTAATTGTTACCGGCGAATCCGCAAAACAGCTGATGACTGCCAGAGTAAGTGCCTGATCGGAAAAAGCCGACAGATCAAATTTGCCGCCATGCATTGCATTTTCCGGAGGAAATAACTTAATTCCGTCCTCTTCTTCAACACTCCTGCATCCCATCTCTTCCAACACATGCAAAAAAGCGGTATCTCCCTGCAGGCTCTTCCAATGCACATGATGCACCTTGGCAGGCACCGAAAGTACCGGACACATGGCATAGAAATACGCTGCCGCAGACACATCCGGTTCAATCCGGTAATCGCGCGGCTCATAAGCGGAATCCCCCGGAATACAGAACGTATCTTCCGACTGAGCGATCACTTGAACACCAAACTGTTCCATCATCGCGATCGTCATCTTCACATACGACATACCGTGATGTCCCTTCACATGGATCACGAAATCCTCCGTAAACAAAACCGATGCAATCAGAAGCGCACTCAAAAACTGGCTGCTCTTGTCCACATCAATCGTAACCTCATGCTTACGCACCTTATCATTTCCGATGATAAACGGGAAATGATACATCTCCTCCGTGAACGCAATCGATGCGCCAAGATCCTCCAACGCTTTCAGAAGTTCTTCCATCGGTCGTTTCTTCATCTGATCGGATGAATCCATAAAATAACGTCCCTTCGACAATCCAAGATAGGCTGTCAGAAAACGTGCCGCCGTACCTGCGCTGCCTACGTTGATAGAAGCATTTGTCATCTCCGCGTATTTCTCCACCGTCTCTGTATGTTCAGCCTTTGGACGCTCATATGCAGGAATCCTGCCGCCACATCCTACGATCGACACCACCGCAGCAGCTTCCTCAATTTTGACCTCGAAGCCGAGATCAATAAGTGCCTGCAAGAAATGCCGGCTGTCATCCGAGAAAAGTACGCCTCGCAGCACACTCTTGCCTTCCGCCAATGCCGCAATCAAGAGGGCTCGATTCGTAATACTCTTCGAGCCCGGCACATCCACCTCAATCTCTCTTCTTACAGCTCTCTTCACTTCATATTTCTCTACGGTTTGCATAGTTGCAGCTCCTTTTATTTAAACTTTATAGGCAATTGCCCCAAATACTTTCGAACAATTTCCACGGAACAAATCCAAAGGCGAACACGATTTTAGACGGAATCGCTGAATTTGCGAAAATGCCCCTCAGTCTCAACTTTTGTGTCCGAGCAATGCTTCGACTGTGGCCGTTCGGTGTCCGTCTGACACAGATGCGCTCGCAATTTCTAGCCAGCCTAAATGGACGACCTCAGAAAGTCGATATGAGCCGCCGCGGACAAACTCGCTTCAAGTATATCGGAATGCCTCCGTGCTGTGTGCTTCACACAGTTGCCCCAGCGGCGGCACGTTTCCTTCTGACGTCCATTAAGGCAGACACAAAATCACTCGGACGCATTCTGTGTTCAGGCGAACAACCGAAGCGCCACTGTCTAAGCTTCCTCCACTATACTAAAAATTTCTTGATAAAATCGGTTCCAATCTGACTAAGATCGGTTCCGTCCGTCACAACATTATGAATTTCTCCATGCGACTGGAACTGAATTTTGGCCATCAGCCATGTTTCAAGATCAAACTCCTTCTTAATCCGGTGAACCTCACGATTATACGCATTAACCTGTGAGTTCTGCTTGTAGTCATCATATGCCTGCAGTTTTTCTTCCGGCGAAGCTTCATCCTGATCCAACGCTTCCATAATCTTCTCATAATCCTGATTCAGATACTTCGCATACAGCAATTCCTGCTTTCGCTCGCTTACACTTTGATCTTTCATATCCGAAATCTTCCTGGAATTTTTATCGATCATATCTGCAGCCTTCAGCTTGTCATGAAGCGCGGCATCCTCCACTGTATCTGAGTCATCCGCCTGCTTGGAATCGTCCGTTGCAACATCAAAGGATGTCTGCGGCGAATCGTCATCTACCTTCTGATCCGAATCCGACTCGTTATCGGTTTCTTCCGAATCATCCTCCAGCGTTTTCTTAAGGATTTCAATCAGTTTCTTCTTCTCATCCTGTTCCTGCTGACTGGTCATCAGCTTCACATTATCTGTCAGATCCTGTTGTTCTGACATTTCACTTTCGACTTTTTCCTGCAGATCCGCAAACAACTGCTGGCGCTGCAGGAAATTATCTTTAAGTTCCTGCAAAACATCTCCCGGCGAAAGCTTCATGTCCTTCATATCCTGCTGATGCTTCGATGCAAGATCCTTTATCCCCTCGTTAAAAATGCGCTCCTGATCCTTAGTCAGCTTTCCACCGTTTCGAACCGTATCAATAATATCGTCGATCGTAGACTCTGCCTTTTGCATCACTTCGTCCGCACTGCTGCTTTTCTCACTTTCTTTGAGCATTCTTGCCTTGTAGCGTCCCGACTTCGACAGATCAATTGTGGCTGCATTCGCATTTCCTGCCGATTTCTTGATAGTATCACTCGTCTTTGAATTGTTCAGTCCACTCATCTGCATACCTGAAACTTTTCCCTTAGAGTGACTTATGTTTTGCATCCAGTTCGTCATCTTAATCTGCATACGCGCTTCCCCTTATTCCAAACATTCATAGTTCCAAATTATTCTCTATCTGCACACAAATTCTCTGAAATGTTACCGACCACAAGGCAATCACTTTTCATAACTATATATCGACATAATGCTCTTATTTCATTAGCACACAGCCGCTTCAAGTACATCAAAATAATGTTCGAATGTCTTCCTGCAGCATCCCGGATTCCGGATAACAACGCCTGCTGTCACAAGGCCCGGTATCGCAAAAGCCATTGCAACACGGTGATCCTCAAACGTCTCAATCTCGCAGGCCTTCGGCTTGCCCGGATGAATGCCGATTGTGCCCTCATCAATCTCTTCGCACACAATCCCCCGACTGCCTGTTTATTTTGACACCGAACTGCTCCATCATCGCGATCGTCATCTTAACATACGCCATCCCATGATGCCCCTTCACATGGATTGTAAAATCCTCATGAAAAAGAACCGATGCGATCAACAATGCACTTAAGAACTGGCTGCTCTTGTCCACATCAATGGTCACCTCATGCCTGCCTACTCCATCGTTTCCGATTACAAACGGGAAATGATATTCTTCCTCTTTGAATGAAATCTGTGCTCCAAGATCTTCCAGTGCCATAAGCAGTTCCTGCATCGGACGCTTCTTCATCTGCTCCGAGGAATCAATATGATAACTTCCCTTCGAGAGTCCCAAATACGCAGTCAGGAAACGCGCTGCCGTACCGGCACTTCCAACGTTAATCTGTGCATCTGATTTTGAAATCATTCCACCACATCCCACAATTGTCACAACTGCATTCTCTTCATCTATCTCCACCTCAAATCCAAGATCAATGAGTGCCTGTAAGAAATGTCTGCTGTCATCCGAAAAAAGTACCCCGCGCAGCACACTTTTCCCTTCTGCCAGTGCCGCGATCAGAAGCGCCCGATTCGTGATACTCTTCGATCCCGGCACATCCACCTCAATCTTCCTACATACCGCCTTCTTTACTTCATACTTCTCTATGGTTTGCATATTTGCAGCTCCTTTTTCGATTTATATTTACGCTTGCGAAACTCCTATAGCGGCGTGCTCCGGTAAGATGCCAGCCGCAGAGTCGGGGTCAGCCGGAGCACGCCATTCCATAAGTTTCGTCATCCCTCTAAGTGTATAAGAAAAAGGGGCTGCAAACATGCAACCCCTCCGACTTTATAAATCATTGAAAATCTGATAGATATCTATCTTGAGTGCATCCGTATCCGTCATTCCGATAAATACAGCTCCGTAATGATATCCGCCCGCAGTCTCCTCGCATCGAACGATCTCGATTACGGTATCTACGACTTCCTTTGTCCAGATCTGAATCTTTGTATTGTAATACGTACCGATATTCAATTTTGCCTTCGCATTAAATCCGATACCGCTTCGTGAAATATCCGTTACATCTACCTGAACATATTTTAAGGTAGTAACGCCTTCCTCATCAAGACGCTCCAATTGAACATCAACATACAGATCCAATCTTTTATGTTTTCTTTTTTCTTCCATGCCACACTCCCTATACCCTTCATTCCAAAATTAAAATTCTTTTAATATTGTATTACACAAAAGGTCGTTTGACAAGTAAATTCAAACTATTTTATAAGCATAGCGTCACCGAAACTAAAGAATCGATATTTCTCCTGCACCGCAATCTTATACGCATTCAGTACATGCTCTCTTCCTGCCAGAGCAGACACTAACATCACGAGTGTTGACTGTGGCAGATGGAAGTTCGTGATCAGTCCGTCGATCACCTTGAACTGGTATCCCGGATAGATAAAGATCTCCGTCCAGCCACTCGTCTCGCGCAGTCTTCCGTTCTCGTCGGCTGCCGCCTCAAGCGTACGTGTACTTGTCGTTCCGACCGCGATAACGCGACCGCCGTTGTCTTTCGTGCGGTTGATCTTCTCGGCTGCCTCTGCGGAAACCATGTAGAATTCCGAGTGCATATGGTGATCGAGCACATTGTCGACTTTCACCGGCCGGAATGTTCCAAGTCCGACATGAAGCGTTACTTCTGCGATATCAACGCCCATCGCCTTGACCTGCTCCAATAATCCCTTTGTAAAATGCAACCCCGCGGTAGGAGCCGCAGCGGAACCATCGTACTTTGCATACACGGTCTGGTAACGGTTTTTGTCTTTAAGCTGGTGCGTGATATAAGGAGGCAGCGGCATCTGTCCGAGCTGATCTAAGATTTCCTCAAAGATGCCCTCATAATGGAACTGGATCAGACGATTTCCTTCCTCCACAACATCAATGACTTCACCGGTTAAGATTCCGTCTCCAAAGACGATCTTGGTTCCCGGCTTTGCCTTCTTGCCAGGCTTAACAAGCGTCTCCCAGACATCGTTTTCCTTTCTCTTTAAGAGAAGGACCTCAATCTTAGCCTGTGTATCTTCCTTGACACCAAACAGACGCGCAGGAATTACCTTCGTGTTGTTGATCACCAGGCAATCGCCCGGATGCAGATATTCAAGAATATCGGTAAAATGCCGATGTTCTACTTCTCCCGTCTTACGGTCAAGTACCATAAGACGGGAACTGGAACGATCCTCAAGAGGATCCTGGGCGATCAGTTCCTCCGGCAGATCATAATCATAATCTTTTACGTTCATTCCTTCTGTCATTGTATTAGCCTCTCAACTGAATTCCCATACCCTCTAATCCGTTTAAGATCTTCTTCATAGCGCTGGTAATATCATTCTCCTCAAGGTTCTTCTCCTTGCCTCGGAACTTGAGTGAGTAAGCAACGGACTTAAAGCCTTTCTCGATCTGCTCGCCTTCGTATACGTCAAACAGCTCGTAGCTCTCTAAATACTTGCCACCCCTCTGATCGAAAATCTTTTCAATATCGCCGACAAGAATATCCTTTGGAACAACCATGGATAAATCTCTTGAGGAAACAGGGAAATTGGTAATTCCCTCATATTTATAATCAAATGATGCACGGGATACGATCTCCGGCATATCGATCACTGCTACATAAACACGTTCTTTGATTGCATAATTTGCGGCAACGGTCGGATGAACCTCTCCAAGGTATCCAATCACCGTTCCATCGTAGATCACATTTGCCTTACGTCCCGGATGCAGGAAGCTAAGCTCTGCATGTGGGTCATACTGTGGCTTATCACGAAGTCCAAGCTGTGATAATACTTCTTCTACCACACCCTTCATGGTGAAGAAATCACCGCTTCCGTACATACCGAAAGTCAGCTGCATACGCTCCTCTGGAAGTTCCGTAAGAGGAATCTGCTTTGGAAGATAAATATTGCCCATCTCATACAGACGCACATCCTTGTTTCTACGGCCAAAGTTTGTGGAAAGAGATGTCAGCATTCCATTGAGCGGTAAAGTACGCATAATGGAGTAATCCTCTCCGAGCGGATTCGAGATAACAACGGTCTCACGCAGCTTGGAATCTGCCGGGATCAGTAATTTATCAAACACCTTCGGACTTTCGAATGAATATGTCATTGCCTGAGAGAATCCACAGAACTCTGCAACCTCACGCGCCTTTTCCTCCATGCGAAGCTTGAAGCTCTTGCCACCGGCTGTAGACTCGCCGCTTGGAAGTGTGACTGCGATATTGTCATAGCCAAAAAATCTCGCAACCTCTTCTGCCATATCGGCATCGCACAGAAGATCCTGTCTCCAGGAAGGAACAACGATCTCATTTGCTGCCTCATCATATCCAAGGTCGATCTTCTTAAAATAACCGATCATGGTATCCGGATCAATATCAGTTCCCAGAAGCTTGTTGTATTTGTCAGGCTCAAACGGAATTCTTACGCCCTCTCTCTTAACCGGATAAATATCGATTGCTCCGCCGACTACCTCACCTGCGCCAAGTTCTTCAACCAGCTGGCACGCACGGTTCATCGCTTCCATTGCAAAGTTTGGATCCAGTCCCTTCTCGAACTTTGCGGAAGCATCGGTACGAAGGCCGATCTTCTTGGAAGATTTACGGATATTGGTTCCGTCAAAGCAGGCAGCCTCAAAAAGCATCGTGTGAACATTCTCTGTGATCATAGAATTCTCGCCACCCATGATACCGGCAATACCGATTGCCTTGTCTGCATCACAGATCATAAGAACGCTGTCATCCATGGTACGTTCCTGTCCGTCAAGAGTTGTAAATTTCTCGTCTTTTGCCGCACGTCTTACAACGATCTCATGTCCTGCAATGGTGTCAAGATCATATGCATGCATCGGCTGACCATACTCTTCCATCACATAGTTTGTGATATCAACCACATTGTTGATCGGACGGATTCCGTGGGAACGAAGTCTCTCCTGCATCCACTTTGGTGAAGGAGCGAACTTAATATTCTTAACAACTCTTGCCGTATAGCGGCTGCACAGATCCGAATCCTTTACCGTAACCTTAACGATGGAATTGACATCCTCATTGTTTCCTGTCTCAGTTACAACCGGAGGAACAAATTTCTTATCGAAGGTTGCGGCGGCCTCTCTTGCAATGCCAAGTACAGAGAAGCAGTCAACACGATTGGACGTGATCTCATACTCGATAATGCTGTCATCCAGTCCGAGATAAGTAATTGCATTCTCACCGACCGGTGCATCTTCATCAAAGATATATAAACCATATTCCGGAGCGTCCGGGAACATATCACGGTTAGAACCAAGTTCTTCAATTGAGCACATCATACCGTAAGAATCTACGCCACGAAGCTTACCATTCTTAATAACAATACCGCCAGGAGTCTTGCTTCCGTCATGTCCGCCGGCTACACGTCCTCCGTCCAATACAACCGGAACCTTTGCTCCCTCGGTCACATTCGGAGCGCCGGTTACGATCTGCAGCAATTCATCCTTTCCGATATCTACCTGACAGATCACAAGCTTATCCGCATCCGGATGACGCTCGATCTTCTTGACCTGTCCGATCACGATCTTGTCAAGGTCGGCATCCATCTGCTCATATCCCTCACACTTTGATCCGGACAGTGTCATTGCATCCATATATTCCTGTGCGCTGCAATCCAGTCCCGGAACGAGCGCTTTGATCCATTTTAATGATGTTTTCATCCTAATTAACCTCCTAGAACTGTTTTAAGAAACGGTCGTCATTCTCATAAAGAAGACGCATGTCATCGATTTCATACTTCAAAAGCGTAATTCTCTCCTGTCCGATACCGAACGCAAATCCCGAATACTCTTCCGGATCGATACCGCTCATACGAAGCACACGCGGATGAACCATTCCACAGCCAAGGATCTCAATCCAGCCCTCTCCCTTACAGAAGCGGCAGCCCTTGCCGCCACATTTAAAGCAGGACACATCCATCTCTGCGGACGGCTCCGTGAACGGGAAGTGATGCGGACGGAACTTAACCTTTGTATCCTTACCGAAAAGCTGCTGTACGAACTGTGTCAGTGTTCCCTTTAAATCTGAAAATGTAATATTCTTATCAATTACCATTCCCTCGATCTGATGGAAGGACGGCGAATGCGTTGCATCTACTTCGTCGGCACGGAATACACGCCCCGGTGCGATCATGCGGATCGGAGGCTTCTTCTGCTCCATGACACGAACCTGAACCGGTGATGTCTGTGTACGAAGAAGGATCTTATCATTGATATAGAACGTATCCTGCTCATCCTTTGCCGGATGGTTTGCCGGAATATTTAATGCCTCAAAGTTGTAGTAATCATACTCAACCTCCGGTCCCTCAACCACTTCATAACCCATTCCGGTAAAAATACGCTCAACCTCTTCCAGTACAAGTGTGTTTGGGTGAGAATGACCGACACGATTCTTCTTTGCAGGAAGTGTTACGTCGATGACTTCCTTCTCAAGACGATGCTCAAGTTCTGCTGCCTCAAGTTTTGCCTTTGTTTCCTCAAGCTTTGCCTCGATTGCCTCTCGCGTCTCATTGACCCACTGACCGACCTTCGGACGATCCTCCGGAGCAACATCCTTCATTCCTTTTAATACTGCAGTAAGTTCGCCTTTCTTACCAAGTACAGAAACACGGACATCATTAAGCTTGGCAAGTCCATCGGAATTCTCGATTTCTGCCATTGCATGTTCTCTGATTTTCTGCAACTTTTCTTTCATGGTTTTCTCCTTTTCGATGATTTTATTCATATTCTTTGTAAACACTGTCGTTTACCGGTGAAACAGCGCTGTAAACATAAAAAAATCCCTTATAGTCCAAAAGACTATAAGGGACGAATAAATCCGCGTTACCACCCTGATTCCTGTATCTTCTACAGGCTCTCATTTCTGCTTAACGTGCAGCTTCCGTCGCAGACTACATACATTTAAATTCATCTGCGCAGCTCCTGTGCGAAAATTCATTTCTTAACCTTACTAAGGAAGCTTACAGCCGATGACTTCCTCTCTCTGCCAGTGTATTAAGAACTACTATACACATTCTTTGCTTTTAACACGTTTGCTATTGTAGCACAGGACTGCTGATTCTGCAAGTAGTTTGTAATTTTTACTCCTGATTTACATCAAAAATATTTCGAATTTCCGCATCTTTATAGAATGATCTTAAAATTTCCTGCCAGTTTTTCCCTTCTTTTCCCATAGAATCCGCGCCATACTGGCTCATTCCGATGTCATGTCCGAATCCGCCTCCTATCAAAACAAACTTTCCGTTTTTCTGACTCTTAATTTCAAAACAGGCAGACGGAACCGATGACAATCCTGCTTTCTTCGTTCCATCCGCAAGCGTCAGATTCGTAAGATATCCTCCCAGGAAAAATCGTATTTCGTTTTCTTTATTATAGATACGTTCTCCGTCTTCAAACACGGCACGAAGTGCAAGCACATACCCACTCTTGCTGCGTTCCTTTACCTCCAGTTTTTTCAAATGTCCGAACTTGCTGTCCATTGCCATCTTATCAGACAATTCCGCTTGCCACCGGAAATACGGAGACTCCATATCGTACGCCTCCACAGTCCTGGTAATGAATTTATGGAAAACACGCTTTTTTGACAGATTTCTTGTTTTCTCCTTTGTATGATTCTCTGCGACAAGATAAGGTGGTGAATCCGTATTCCACACTTCAAGATTCTCTGAATACCCGGCAGAAGTTGAATAATAGTAACAATTGATCAGCCGATCTTCATAGGTCAGTACCATCCCTGCTGTATCTTCCACTGCCTGATCCGTTATCTCATAGCAGCCTGATGAATGATAAACCTGATACGAAGTCGTATCATCCAGATTAGCACCGTATTTCGCATATTCCGTTGATTTCATCTGCTCGTAAGCAAACGTTCTGGCACACACAGCCTGTGCCTTAAGTGCTTCGTAAGCAAAATGCACCGGCATCTCTGACGGAAGCACATAACGCACATAGTCTTCCACAGGAAGTTCATTAATCAGAACAAATCCGTTGCCTGCTTTACGGAACAGAAACGATCCCTCATATCCTGTCCCCTTGACATTACCGTTCTTATCGCACAGATACAACAGTTCCTCTCCCGGTTCGATCAGAACTTCTTTTGTTTTCTTATCCGCAAACAGTTGTTTTGCATTTACAACCGTTTGCGCCTCCATTGTTTTTCCATCGACGGTAAAACTCTGCTTACTTTTGACATATATATTTTGGTATTTTGTTTTTGACTTGTTTTTTATAAGTACTCGAACATTCGCATATGCATCTTCGCTTGATTGAATGATCGCACATGCCTTATGATCTGCCACAATCAGACTGATCTTCGAATTTCCCACAACAAGATCTGTGAGATTTTTCTGGTGAACAACCTGCTTCGTCATCTGATTGTCAGCGATCACATACACCGGAAGCAAATTTTCATATTCCAGCTCTTCGTATCCTTTGATCTGTACCGAGTAATCGGAATAGCTGTCCAGAATACCTTCAATAGAATCTGATTTTGCGTATATTTTGGTAATCTTTCCATTTGTTATCTCTATGTCTGCAACACCTGTATAATCACTTTTGGCATTTTCGTGTGCTACATAATTTTTTCCTTCATAAAAAACGATCAGTTTATTTCCCTGATCCTCATATAAATATGCATTGTACAAGGTTCCGCTGAACGACTCTTCAAAAGAAGTTTCTTCCTGTACGCTTGTGGAATGTGTCAGTTTTGCCACGATCAAAAACGTTAGAACCACAGTTACAACCGTAATCACAAGCAAAGCGATCATCAGTGTCTTCATACCATTATTCTTCATAATCCGATTTGTGCTCCATTTCCCTTTTACTTTGTTTCATAACTGCTTCCAATGATATTTCAAACAAACATCATAGCAGAAAGGAGCTACCGAAACCGGTAGCCCCTCTAATCTTTTGTGCCTTATTCAATCTTTTGTACCTTATTCAATCTTTTGTGCCTTATTCAATCTTTTGTATCTTGTCACTTTATCCTTTGCATAAACCCAAAATGCCGGTTCCTGCAATTTAGACTCCTAGCTAAAGCTAGGTGGGTGACCGCAGTCTGCCTTCTGCCTTCCACTGATACGAGGTGGCCTGACATCCAACAGTTCATATAGGAATCCCGTTTAAAGTAAATGTAGGTTCTAAATAGCAGGAGTTATCGAACATCCCAGGCTATGTATGTCTTTCGTACGTTATCTTTCGTAATTTTATCTTTTGTAACTGCTTTTATTATACTTTAATATGTTCAGAATTTCAACGTATAATTCAATGTACTTTTTACCAGCTTTACATATTTAATGCTTTAAAAATATTTTTCTTTCTGGTTGCGCAATCCATGTGTAAAAATGACCAGTGCGCCCAAAAAAAGTGCCAATTCAATAAAACTCCACACCCTTGCCAGTGACAGGACTTTCAGATCCCCGAGAATGCCGATCACTCCGACAACCAAAGCAACAATGCCAAAAAAATACATGTACGGAACAACACCCGCAATATATGCTTTCGTATCCCTGCATTTCTTCTGTTCATGCTCTGCGATTACCAGAGTGTTAATCTTACTGTTTCGCTTCATGCCCAAAGCAACAAATACAAGATATAATCCAAATGCCGCAATTACAATATCCATCAATAAAATAGTTTTCATCTTTCTTCCTCCCTGTCGTTGACCATCAGCCTTTTTAACGCCTTATTTCATTCTAACATTTTCCCGGCAAAATGAAATCCCTGTTTATTCGTCAAATACCATCAAAAAATATTGAACAGACATACAATTTATAGTAAAATATACTTAATTTTATCAAGGAGGCGAGATTATGCTTATAGAAGATGCTAAAATTCTGATTACCGATGATTCGATTCTTGCAAGAAAACAATTAAAAGATATGATTTCAACCGTGGGTACTCCTGTTTTTTATGAAGCACGGGATGGTCAGGACGCGATCAATCAATACAAGCGGAACAAACCGGATCTTGTCTTTTTGGATATTATTATGCCAAACAAAGACGGTAATAGCGCCATCCAAGAAATTATGGATTTTGATCCGGACGCAACCATTATTATCGTTTCTTCTGCCGGAACACAATCACAACTCAAAAAAGCAATCGAAGCAGGTGCCAGGGAATTTATCCAAAAACCTTTAAATCAGCAACAAGTAATTGACACGGTCAATCGTTTTCTGGAAGGGAGATAATCTATGTACACACAATTTTTTGGAACGTATCTGTTATCCGGTGGATATGTAACTCCGGAACAGTTATTTTCCGCAATGCAGCGTCAATCCAAAGAGCATATTAAGCTGGGAACCCTTGCAATCCACGCCGGATATATGACCGCTGAACAAGTAGACAGCACGATCATCCAGCAAACACATGAAGACCGCAAATTTGGAGAACTTGCAGTAACTCTTGGTTATCTTTCGGACGGGCAGATGGCAGAACTGTTATCTCATCAGACGCCATCCTATCTGATGATCGGTCAGGCTCTGTTAGATGACGGAATTCTTACAAATACATCTTTTGAAACGATCCTGAATGACTATCATACAAAAAATGGCATAGAAGATGCACGGATTCCTATTGAAACGACCAGTTCCGTTCGCAAACTGTTTGAACATTTTTACAGCACACTTGAGGCACCTGTCACACACAATGGCGACATCTACATTCAACTTCTGATAAACAATATGATTCGCTTTATTGGTGCTGATTTTTCTCCTCTTACGATTGAAGCTGTACCTGATTATCCGATAAAATGTTGTGTAAAACAAAGTATTCTCGGTGACTATTCCGCAAACACTTATATCGCGATGGACAAGCCGACCGCTACCGCTTTTGCTTCACGCTACGTCAAATATTCTTTTACGGAATACGATGAATATGTACAGGCTTCGTTAGAGGATTTTCTCAACCTGCAAAATGGTCTGTTTACCGTAAATGTATCCAACGATTCATCCACCGAGCTTACGCTTACGCCTCCGGAACATATTGCAGAGGACAAACTCACTTTCCGTATTGACACTGTACATATTCCGCTCCTCTACTCATTTGGTGAAATTCATTTCTTTATTGAACTGTTGAAATCACCTGATGCATAACGCATGATTTGAAATTTTGTACATAATAAAGCCCCCGCATGAAACGCGGGGGCTTTTTCTTACAGATTATATCCGTATATCTCCTATCTCATTCTTTTATACACCAAGGAACTTCTTGACAACCTGCGGCATCTCATCCACTTCGCATACGGTATCATGAAGGACCTTTGCATTACGGATTTCTTCAATTGCCTGTGGCACAGCAACATTGCCAATCTTAGAAAGCTCATCAACAAGCTCAAAATCACTCATAGTATCATACTTACTGTCAATTGCATCCATAACACTTCTGGTAAATTTAAACGGACTTGCAGTACTTGCAATCACAGTCTTGGTATCGTTATCACCGGTAGCGGCCTTATATTTGTCGTACACTCCGGCTGCAACTGCAGTATGTGTATCAATGATATATCCGGTATCTTCATATAATTTCTTAATAACCGCAGCAGTCTCAGCTTCGCTTGTATAATTGCCGTAGAAATCGGAAAGCTGCGCTCTCATCTCATCGGTAATCTCATACTTTCCGTCAGAAGACAGACTCGCCATCAGTTTTGAATTCTTCTCGGCATCATTACCGGCAATACGGTAAATCAAGCGCTCAAGATTGGAAGAAATTAAAATATCCATAGATGGTGAACTTGTAAGAATAAATTCACGATTCTTATCATAAGTTCCTGTCGAGAAGAAATCAAACAATACCTTATTCTCATTGGATGCACAGATTAATTTTGCAATTGGCAATCCCATATTCTTTGCATAGAAAGCGGCAAGAATATTTCCGAAGTTACCGGTAGGAACAACCACATTAATCTTCTCATCTTTAGCAATCACACCATTCTTATATAATCTGGAATATGCGTATACATAGTACACAACCTGCGGAACCAAACGTCCGATATTGATAGAGTTCGCAGATGAAAACTGGTATCCTGCAGCATCCATCTCAGCTTCCAGCGCAGAATCATTAAACATCTTCTTAACACCGGTCTGTGCCTGATCAAAATTTCCGTTAATTCCGACAACAAACGTATTGTCACCCTTCTGTGTTACCATCTGTTTCTCCTGAATCGGGCTTACTCCGTTCTTCGGATAGAAAACAATGATCTTGGTTCCTTCTACATCCGCAAATCCTGCCAATGCAGCTTTACCGGTATCCCCGGATGTTGCTGTCAAAATAACAATATCGTTTTTAACATGATTTTTTCTTGCAGAAGTAATCAGAAGATGCGGCAGAATCTGGAGAGCCATATCCTTGAACGCGATCGTTGGTCCATGGAATAACTCAAGATAATATGCACCGTCTGCATCAACAAGCGGAGCAATCTCCTCTGTGTCAAATTTACTGTCATACGCCTTATTGATACAGTTTTTAAGTTCTTCCTCTGTAAAATCAGTAAAAAACTTCTTCATTACAGCATGTGCAACTTCCTGATAGCTCATATTTGTCAATTCGTCCATGCTGACATCAAGTGTCGGAATCATCTCCGGCACAAATAAACCTCCATCGTCCGCAAGACCCTTTAAGATTGCCTGTGATGCTGTAAATTTTACTTGTCCGTTTCTTGTACTTGAATACATTAATTCCATTTTTTATCCTCATTTTCACAAAAATTTGTAATTCTTCGTGCTTCCTTGTTCATTATAGGGAAAAAAGCATGTGGTGTCAACGAATTTCCTATGTTATACTAATACTGCACAGTGATGTATTGTAACCAAAAGGAGTTTTTATGCTTGCAGGCGTTTATATAGCAAAGAAAAAAGATAACAGTACCTACTATCGAAGCAGTCTGACTTACCGTAATAAGCATATCAGCCTTGGAAGTTTCCCGACTGAATTACAGGCTCATAAAGCCTATCTTTGTGCCTTAGCCCTGCTTGAAAGTGATATTGCAGTTGATGAGGCCATTCAAAACACACAACTACTCTCCTTTGACAAAGTCGTAATGTTGATCAATTTCCGTGATAATTGCATGTACATTCCTACACCAATCTATCTGCGTAAAAACTATTTCAGCTATTATCTTGAAGCCGGACGAGAGCTCAAATTTGATATTGATGACCTATTCTATTACAGCAGCCATAAAATATTGAGACGTCAGGGACATCTCTACGTGAACGATTACGGTATGCAGATTACTTTACTGTCCCGATACGGAATCAAAAGCCATGCTGTCCGTGATCGTGATTACTGTTTTGTTAATGGCGATACAAATGACTTTCGTTATTCAAACATTGAAGTCATCAATCCCTACTTCGGAGTGACTCGTTTTATCAAAAACGGGATATTCCGTTACCGTGTCCGCATACATATTAACGGGAATCATACGATTGGAACCTACCGGGATCTGACACGTGCGGCGATTGCATATAATAAAGCTGTCGATCTGGCTCATCAGGCCGGAATCGTAAAAAAATACCCGGAAAATTATATCGAAGATCTTTCCGCAAAAGATTATGCGGAGATTTATACAAAAGTTAAGATATCCGAGAAATATCTGGCATATCTTGACACATTTCGTTGATAATACAGTGATTCGGCTGCACCCTTATTCACGTTACCGGCGAATAAATAAAAGCAAGATTTTTCATGTACGCATGAAAATCTTGCTTTTATTTATCCCTTACACTTTGAATCATTACTTTTGATTAATGTAATTGACCAATCCCTCACAATCAATAATCTTCTGCATAAACGGAGGGAATGCCTGTCCCTGGAACTTCTGTCCGGTCGTCACATCCGTGATCACACCGGAATCAAAATCAACTTCTACTTCATCTCCCGCAGAAATTGCTTTTGCCGCCTCCGGGCATTCAATAATCGGAAGACCGATATTAATGGAATTACGATAGAAAATACGTGCAAATGTCTCTGCAATGACACAACTCACACCGGCCGCCTTGATAGAAATCGGTGCATGTTCTCTGGAGGAACCGCATCCGAAATTCTTATTGGCAACGATAATATCGCCGGCTTTCACATTCTTTACAAAATCTTTATCAATATCTTCCATGCAGTGCGTTGCAAGTTCCTTTGGATCCGAGGAATTCAGATATCTTGCAGGAATAATTACGTCTGTATCAACGTTGTCACCATATTTAAAAACGCTACCATGTGCTGCTTTCATATTAGCCTCCTATCTCATCCGGTCCGGAAATTTTACCTGTGATTGCACTTGCGGCTGCAACAGCCGGACTTGCAAGATAAACCTCAGACTCTACATGTCCCATACGTCCGACAAAGTTACGGTTTGTTGTTGATACACACCGCTCACCTTCTGCAAGTACACCCATATATCCTCCAAGACACGGTCCGCATGTCGGAGTACTTACGACTGCTCCGGCTTCAATAAATGTGCGAATCAGTCCCTCTTCCATCGCATCAAGGTAAATCTGCTGCGTTGCAGGGATTACAATAACACGAAGGCCCTTGGCAACCTTCTTACCCTCTAAAATCTTAGCAGCGATCCTCAGGTCATCCATACGACCATTTGTACAGGAACCGATTACGACCTGATCAATCTTAACATTACCAACTTCATCAATTGTCTTTGTATTTTCAGGAAGGTGTGGGAACGCTACGGTTGGCTTCAATGTACTCAGGTCAATCGTATACTCCTCATCATACTCTGCATCCGCATCGGCTTCATACTCTACGAACGGGCGCTTTGAATGTTCCTTCATATATGCTCTTGTCAAATCATCAACCGGGAAGATACCGTTCTTACCGCCCGCCTCAATTGCCATATTTGCAATTGTAAAACGGTCATCCATGGTCAGATACCGGATTCCATCGCCAACAAATTCCATAGATTTATACAAGGCTCCATCTACACCGATCATTCCGATAATATGAAGAATGACGTCCTTACCGCTGATCCATTTTGCAGGTTTTCCGGTAATATTGAACTTAATTGCGGATGGTACTTTAAACCATGCCTTGCCTGTTGCCATACCTGCAGCCATATCCGTACTTCCGACACCGGTAGAGAATGCTCCGAGAGCTCCGTATGTACAAGTATGTGAATCTGCTCCGATGATCACATCTCCTGCAACGGTAAGTCCTTTTTCAGGAAGCAGTGCATGCTCAATTCCCATCTCTCCTACATCAAAATAATTGCTGATCTCATTTTTGCAGGCAAACTCCCTTACACACTTACAATGCTGTGCAGATTTAATGTCCTTATTTGGTGCAAAATGATCCATAACAAGTGCAATTTTATCTTTATGAAATACACCGTCAACCTTCATCTTTTCAATTTCGTGAATGGCAACCGGCGATGTAATATCATTGCCCAGGACCAGATCAAGGTCTGCCTCAATCAGTTGCCCAGCACTGACTGATGATAATCCGGCATGCGCAGCCAGAATTTTCTGCGTCATTGTCATACCCATGGCTTTTTCCTCCTAAATTCATAACGCCCACGCTGTTCTCTTCCCACTTGGATCGTTATTATTTTTTTTATGTTATTTGCATTCTAACACACATCATACCATAATTGAAATACATAATAAATATGTTTACCATAACTCATTTTCATGGTATAATCTACCCAAAAGAAAGCAGGAGGTATCTATGAATCAAAATTTATCATCTTACTGGATATTCTATACAGTAGCCAATGCCGGAAATATTTCCAAGGCTGCCAAAGAGCTCTACATCAGCCAGCCTGCAATCAGTAAGTCCATCCAAAAATTAGAGGAAAACCTGGGATGCAAGCTTTTTTCCAGAAGCTCACGCGGTGTCCTTCTGACCGACGAAGGGCAGATGCTCTATGGTCATGTAAAAGAAGCGTTCGAGACATTGACGCTCGGCGAGGACAAGTTAAAACGTTCGATCGAACTTGGCGTCGGTCATCTTCAGATTGGTGTAAGTTCAACATTGTGTAAACATCTTCTACTTCCTTACCTCAAAGAATTTATCCGTCGCAACCCACATATCAGCATCTCGATCAACTGTCAGTCAACAAACGAAACTCTCCGGCTTCTTGACGACAACAAAATTGATATTGGATTGATTGGAAAACCGGATAATTTAAAGAATATCAACTTTTTCTTTTTGGATAATATTGAAGATATTTTTGTTGCAAACCGCGATTATCTTTCCAACCTCAAAAAACGCGGTATCTCCGAGGAGGATATATTAAGCAATTCAACGCTGATGCTGCTCGATAAAAACAATATGACAAGGCAGTATATAGACGATTATCTTCAGGAGAATCATATAACGGTTGCTGATTCTATCGATATTTCAGACATGGATCTTCTGATTGATTTCGCCAAGATCGGCGTCGGCGTGGCATGTGTGATCCGAAGCTTTGTCGAGCAGGAACTCGCAAACGGCAGTCTTGTTGAAGTCCCTCTCGGATTTCCGATTCATGACCGCGAAGTCGGCTTTGCATATAAAGAGAATGTAAAACCTTCTCCTTCTTTACAGTACTTTATTAATTTTTACAAGACTTTTAGACCAAAGGAGCACGCATGAAAGAACAACTTCACACCATTCCAATTTCAGATGCAATCGCAAATGCAGGCGAATGTCCATTCTGTTATATGGAACGCAAAACAGAAGAACATATGATGGACTTTGTTTTAGGACACGGAGCGTCCTATATGGAATCGGATATCCGGGACATGACAGACCGTGAAGGCTTTTGTCGTGCCCATTTCAAAAAAATGTTTGATTACGGGAATTCACTCGGCAATGCCTGGATTCTTAAAACACTCTATATGCGTCATCTGGAGGAGATGGACAAAGAGTTCAAAAATTTCAAACCGGATTCTGTAGGCAAATCATCACGCCTTTTCGGCAAGTCCAAACCATCCGGCAATAACTCGATCATAGAATGGATCAACAAACGCGAATCCACTTGTTTTATCTGTACAAGCGTACAGAATACCTTTCAGGCTTACATGAAAACATTTTTCAAAATGTACCGGTCGGACGAAGAATTCCGTAAGCAGATTGCTTCTTCCAAAGGATTTTGCATCGACCATTTTAAAGTTCTCTGCGAAGGAGCAGACTCTATGCTCTCCGACAAGGAACGTGCCGATTTTTATGATGTCATGCTTCCTCTGATGCGTGAAAATATTAACCGCGTCTACGAAGACGTAGCATGGTTTGTTGAAAAATACGATTATAAAAATCGTGATGCCGACTGGAAGAATTCCAAGGATGCCATCCAACGTGGTATGCAGAAGTTACGCGGAAGTGATCCTTCTCTCCCACCATATGTATTGAAAAAATAATGATTCCACAAAGTGTAAAGACGGTAAAAACGAGAACGCATTTTGGTCAGGAACGAAAGCCGGCACCTTAACGTGTCGGCTTTTTCTTATAAACACAGTAATCATACCCCAGATCCATCAATACTACACACAATACCATAAGCGCGGCATATCCGACCAGATAACCAGGCTCCCCTATCCAGTGTGCCAGCCACACAAGAGGTGAGCCTATTGACGGTCGATTGACAAACATATAATTAACATCAAATTTTTTGTCAAAGAAATAGATTGGAGTCACAACTATTGTCATAAACAGAATCACCTGCCACAATTTATGAATGTCCGGTACGATCTCATGTGAATACAGCATCATAAAAACATACAGCAGGATTCCCATATGAAACAGAAATGCTTCCATTGACAAAAAATGGATTGCCGGATAAAAGCTCCAATTAGGGAACAATAACGCTAACACCGCCCCCGGAAGACACAGACTGTAAAGTACCTGCCCCAGCCATTTCCAATGCATAATACAATGCACCCCGCATAATATTCCTGCCATACTGCAAAGATGAAGAGGTAATTCATATAAGAACTTCTCATGTATAAGTGCAATATAAATTGCCCGTGCAACAATCCAAAATATCAGAGAACTCGCTGCAATGATTTCGAGTTTTCGTTTTCCTCTCTCTTTCGCTTTACGATACCACTTCATATATACTAAGATTACAATCGCAATAACAACCAGCCAGATCAGATGTCCTATACCCAAACTTCCAAATCCGATTCCACTTGGCAAAGATGTCTCATATGTAAAAAAATATTTCAAATGTAACCCTTGCATTCGTGGTCCCCTCCTCTGTTATCCTATTATTCTAACCTGAATAATATCTCTTTATACCCGAAAAGTAAATTCGGGTTTGTCGTGATCAGATAGGCTTTCAAAACGGACGATACCGGATGATAAAATACGATTCGAAAATTAGCAGTAGATATTCGCAAACTGACGGATTTTGAACGATACCGACTTTCTCTCAGCTTTTTCTACGAGTTAACTCCTGCAACGATTTTGGATAGTTTTTCATCACATTTAACATGAATGCAATTATCCAAAACAATAGAACGCAGGAGCAGTCGCAGAAAAGAGCTTCGATAAAGTGTATCGTCCAAAGTCCTGTTGGTTGAATACGTTTGCTGCTAATTTTCTTTTTTACTTTTTTCTATCCG
>OBLI01000171.1_pt1 | contig 70617 bp, 60 predicted proteins | sample 1519701 | NCBI WGS metagenome assembly OBLI01 (sample SAMEA3663005, study PRJEB22513) | pig gut metagenome | biome: pig gut; feature: pig-associated habitat; material: faeces | place: France | collected 2012
AAGATGGAACTCATTTTTCTACCGCTGGGTGTCTAACTTGAACTTGCAATTTACGATTCTCTTGTAAATGTATCGTGGTCAAGATTTGTCGGGCTATTTTGAATCATCCCGAAGGGATACCATAACTTTCAACTGCCAACTTTCAATTTTCAACTTCAGTTACAGTTTGCCGTTTTGCTGACGAAAACCGATAAGCACAATAAAAAATATTCTGCCAGCGACATAACGGTCCTCTGCGCTTGGGTATTGGCGGCGTTTCTGTACAACCGTGCCAGAAGATAAAGAAAGTATCTATAAAACGGACACATATTGATGCAAAAACTGCCTATATGCAGCCGGAATACGCCTGTAGAATATAGGGTGTAAGCTGCTGCGGATAAAAGGGAAGAAGCGAATAGCAAACATCTAATTCATGAAAACAAGGAGAAAACCAAGATGAAATACAAAGCATCTTTATTCGTCGTACTTGCAGCCATCCTGCTGGTTACTTTACCAGCCTGCAGGGGAACACAGCTCCCGGCTGCGGCAACCGAATCGGTGGCTGCCACACAGGAAACCGAGCCGCAGACGGTTCCGGAAACCACCGAAACTGTCCCGGCCAATTGGGAGAAAGCTTCTGAGGACGAAGCGTGGAAAGCGGAACTTGCCCAGAGCCTGTTTGATAACTATGGGGTGCTGCCGGAATACTATGAGGATCTGGGAGACGGCATCTATCAGGTTTATGTGGAGGTGGGCGGCGAAATCGTTCCCTTCGTCACGGTAAACTCCGCAACAGGCGATTATCACGGGTAAAGATAGAAAGGAACAGGAAATGATAAAGGCACCATTGGAAGAATCCGCACCCTATCGACTGATGGCATTGCTGGTGTTGGCGGTGTTTTATGGTATTTATTTTATCAAAATGTGGAAACAGAAGCGCCGCGGCATCCGGACCATGCAGCTCGGACGCAATAAGAACCTACAGTTCCATACAGTGGAAACGCTGATGGGAATTGCCACTGTGGGCATTATCCCCGCGCAGCTGCTGTCCATCGGGTTTGCGTGGAGTCATCTGCCGGCAAATGCCCGCTTTACCGGGTTCTGCATCGGTATGCTGGGCGATCTGATCTTTTTGCTTTCTGTCCTGTGCATGAAGGACAGCTGGCGGGCTGGAATCCCGGACAAAGACAGAACGGAACTTGTGACGGGCGGAATTTATGCGTTTAGCCGCAATCCGGCATTTCTGGGCTTTGATTTGCAGTATGTCGGCGTGCTGCTCATGTATTGCAATCTGCTGACGGCAGCGTTTACAGTCTTTGCCGTTGCCATGCTGCATTGTCAGATTTTGCAGGAGGAGCGCTATCTGACCGCTGCCTTTGGCGAGGAGTATCTGGAATACCAGCGGCGTGTATTCCGCTATCTGGGGCGGCGTAAAGGAGGAACATCAGAATGAAAAAGCTATTGATCATCAACACACTGCCGGAGAATGCTCCCGCGGTTTCCCCCGCGCTGGAGGTTCTGCGGGGCGGGGCGGAAGAAGTGCGGGTGATTCACACCTACGAGAAAAACCTGCGTCCCTGCATCGGCTGCAACGCCTGCTGGCTGGTGACGCCGGGTGTCTGCGCCGTGAAGGACGGCTATGAGGAGCTTCTGAAAGCGTATCTTCAATATGATGCGGTTGTGTTTCTGTCCGGTACGGCGCTGAATTTCGTGGATTACCGAATGAAGAATATCGTTGACCGGATGCTGCCCTTGGCGACCATGTACATCCACATCGTAGACGGCCAGTGCCGCCATGTGCCCCGCTATGACAAGAAGCTCCGCTTTGGCTTGCTGTACGCCGGCGCGGCAGACAGAGCATATCTGAACCGCTGGATGGAACGGGTCACGCTGAATTTCGGAGGGGAAAGCCTGGGCGCTTATCCCATCTCCAATGCCGGGGAGGTACTTTCATGCATTTAGTCATCATCAGCGGTGCAACCAGACCGCAATCCAAAAGCAACACCGCCAAGGTCATCTCCGCTTTCCAGAAGGGCTTTGAGGAAAAAGGCAACACCACCGAAAGCTGGTATCTGTCTGACCGCAGACAGTGGAAGCGGGCGGCACAGGCTTTCGCGCAAAATGACCATATTCTGATTGCATTCCCTCTGTATGTGGAGAATATCCCCGGAATTCTGCTGGAATTCCTGTCCGGGCTGAGTCCAAAGCAAACGCCCGGTACAAAGCTGGCATTTCTGATTCAGGGCGGTTTCCCGGAAGCAAGCCAGAGCCGCTGCTGCGAAGCGTTTCTGGAAAAGCTTCCTGCCCAACTGGGCTGCAACTATGCCGGAACCCTGATCAAAGGTGATATGTTCGGAACCAGCCTGGTAGATGAGAAGAGCCGGGAGAAGATGCTCGCACCCTTTACGGAAATGGGACGCACCTTTGCCGGAACCGGCTGCTTTGAAAAGTCCGCAGTGGATGTTTTCGCCGCACCGGAGTACATGCCGGAAAAGCAGATTCGGCTTTACAATCTGGTGGGGAAGCACATTTCCCGGTTTTTTATGGGGAATATTGCCAAAAAGCTGGGCTGCCGGGAAAAGCTGGATGCCAGACCCTATGCTTTTGAAAAATAGAATAATACCACTTGGGTTGTCAGAGATGGACGCGGAAGATATTGGAAAGGACGGAAACATGAATACACATTTTTACTTTCGAAACAAGGAAGCCTCGCCTTCTTCCACGAGGCATCGCAGGATTGGCGTTGTACTGCTCGTCCTGGCGGCAGTATTGCTGACGGTATTGCTGACGGCGTGGGTGATGTTTGGTACCCAGCTTCAGGCGGCACTGACCGTTCAAAAGCTGGATGACGGCCTTTGGTCCATGGAATACCGGGGCGATTACGGCTTTGATGATTTTTTGGCCCAGGGCGGCGCGAGCAGTGACGCAGAAATGGGCAACTATCTGGCCGCATACCTGTCCCACGGCTTTTGGAAGCCGGATACCTCCACTGCGGGCGGAAAGTACGGCTGCTCCACACTGGCGGTAAAAAGTCCTGATGGAGCCCCTCTGTTTGGACGAAATTTCGATTGGCAGGACTGCGATACCATGCTGATCCACACTGTTCCCCAGAACGGCTATGCGTCGGTATCCACCTGCTGTCTGGATTTTCTGGGCTTTGGCGAAAACTGGAAACCGGACGGAAGCATTGGGGAGAAATTTGTTTCCCTGGCGGCAGTCTACGTCCCGCTGGACGGTATGAACGAAAAAGGGCTGTGTGTGGCAGACCTGATGGTGAGCCATGGGCAGGCCGTGGATCAGGATACCGAAAAGCCCGACTTGACAACGACCTCCGCCATTCGGCTCCTGCTGGACAAGGCCGCCACGGTGGAGGAGGCGCTGGAACTGCTTTCGCAGTACGATATGCACTTTTCAATCGGTGCGGCCCATCACCTCTCCATTTCCGATGCCGCAGGCCGGAGCGTGGCTGTGGAGTGGGTGAACGGCGAGATGGTGGTCACGGATACGCCGGTGGTCACGAATTTCTATCTCCATCAGGATGACGGCACCTCCGGCAGCGGGCAGTCCTATGTCCGCTTTGACACACTCACCGCGCTGCGGCAGACCTCGGACGGCGTGATGACGCCCGAGCAGGTACGCGCTGCCCTGGCGGCTGCGGCTCAGAGCAACTTCCCCGGAGAAAACGGCGGAGAGCTGACCTGCTGGAGCTGGGTGTACGACCAGCAGGAAAAGACGGCTCTGTTCTACGATACCGAGGACTGGGAGCATCCTTATACGCTGTCATTGCGCAGCACAGACTGGCTTTCTCATACTTTTTCTTGATAAATCATTTAAGGCAACACCGCCTGACGGCGTTGTCGTTTCCATGATTATCGGAATAGAAAATCAAGGAACCCATCTCATTGTGATCTTCATATAGAAAAGACTTCAATTCTTGCGAATGGAAGTTTTCCATTGAATATCAGTATCAAACCGCCCGGGAGCACCGGGCGGTTTTTTATGCTTTCTCCTGATGGGTTATACTCTGTCCAGAACGCGGCCATCGGTGGAAATGGTCACCACATTCCACGGAAGAAATTTGCCGCTGGCCTGCAGCGCCTTTCTTACGGCGTTTTCAATGCCGCCGCAGCAAGGCACCTCCATCCGCACCACGGTAACACTGCGGATATCGTTGTTTTTCAAAATATCGGCGAGTTTTTCGGAATAATCCACGCAATCCAGCTTGGGGCAGCCCACCAGAGTGATACGGCCTTTGATAAAATCCTGATGGAAACCAGCATAGGCGTAAGCGGTGCAGTCGGCAGCTACCAGAAGTTTTGCCCCATCAAACCACGGGGCGTTCACCGGAGCCAGCTTGATCTGAACCGGCCACTGGCGCAGCTGGGACTGCCGGTGCACACCGGCTTCCGCCGGGAAATCCTGCCGCCGGATAGCTTTTGCGGCGGAGCCGGGGCAGCCGCAGGGCAGCTTTTCTTCCTGCTTTTTCTTCGATTCCAGAACAGCAGCTTCATCATAGGCTGCCGCCTCCCGCTCCACAAAGGTGATTGCGCCTGTGGGGCAGACTGGGAGACAATCCCCAAGGCCATCGCAATAGTCGTCCCGCATCAGCTTCGCTTTGCCGTCCACCATGGCGATGGCGCCCTCATGGCAGGCATCGCTGCAGGCTCCGCAGCCGTTGCATTTGTCTTGATCAATTTCGATAATTCTGCGAATCATATTCGATTCCTCCTGTTTTCTTGACTTTACAGCCTGAGTTTACTATACTGTTGAAAAAACGTATGTTGGAATTCAAACAAAGGAGAATTTATGGAAGCATATTTTGATGTTTTGTCTCAATGTCCTCTGTTCGTGGGAATTACGCAGCCGGAAATGACGGAAATGCTTCGCTGTCTGGACGGAAAAATCTCCGCAATCCCAAAAGGAAATCCGGTGCTTCTGGAGGGGGAACCAGCTCGGTTTGTGGGGGTGGTTCTATCCGGCGCGGTACAGGTCGTCCGGGATGACTACTACGGAAACCGCAGCGTGCTGACGGTGGTTTCTCCCGGCGGGCTGTTTGCGGAGGCCTTCGCCTGTGCCGGACTGGACACCCTGCCGGTCAGTGCCATCGCCTTGCAGGCAAGCACTGTACTATTTCTGGATTGCCAGCGGATTTTGAACGGCTGCCCCCATGCCTGTTCCTTTCACGGCCGTTTGGTACACAATCTTTTACAGGGCATTGCGCAAAAGAATCTGACGCTGACCCGGAAAATCCGCTGCATGTCCCAGAAGACCACCCGGGAAAAGCTAATGGCGTTTCTTCTGGATCAGGCAAAGCAGCAGGGGAGTCCGGAGTTTGTAATTCCATATGACCGGCAGGCGCTGGCAGACTACCTGGGAGTGGAACGCAGCGCCATGTCGGTAGAGATCGGAAAACTGAAAAGGGCGGGACGGATTGACAGCAAGGGTTCCTGGTTCAGGGTGTTGAACCCGGATAAAGGAGTATGACCGCACTTGCTTTTCAATGGGAAAAAACAGGAAGGTTCTGGCGACACACCAATTTGAATCAGGATTCACGGCACGGCTTGCTTTGGCAGGCGGTATCGGCAGCAACGAAACCCTCATGTAACACAGGATTGTGTATATTTAACAAGGGAATATTATGATACCGGTTGAATCTTGTGCAGGTTTCGTATATAATAAAAACAAAAGGAGGCGAACGCCTATGGAATCGAAATATTCCGGCTATATGGGAAAAATCATGGAAGTGGATCTGACCACCGAGACGGTCCGGGAGTACCCATGGAGCGATGAACGCAGGGAACTTTATCTGGGTGGTAAAATCATGGCGGCCCGCATTTTATGCGACCATCTGACCGGTAAGGAGAAGCCCTTTTCCGAGGAAAACTGGGTGGTCATCGCCACCGGTCCCCTGACAGGCACCGGCGCGCCCAGCTCTGCCCGGTTTGATATTTCCGCCCTGTCACCCCAGACCGGTATTCTGGCTTCCTCCAACTGCGGCGGAAGCTTTGGCTTTCACCTGAAAAAGGCGGGCTACGACGCGCTGATTCTGAAGGGGAAGTGCCGCTCCCACCGCTGGCTGGAAATCGACGAAGACCAGTTCCTGTTCCACGACGCGGACGAATTGTGGGGGATGAAGGTGGGCCAGTGTCAGGAAACGCTGACGAAGCTGGTCGGCAAGAAGAAATTCGGCAAGCTGTGCATTGGCCCCGCCGGAGAGAACCTTGTCAAGTACGCCGGCATCATCAGCGACGAGCGGGCCGCCGGACGTACCGGACTGGGCGCCGTGCTGGGCTGGAAGAATCTGAAGGCAATCACCGCCAGCGGCACCAAAACCATTCCCATCCACGACAAGGAAAAGACAGCGGCATGGTGCAAAAAATGGATTACATATCTCCAAAAGCACCCTCTGACGGGTGAGCAGCTGCCCCGGCTGGGCACTGCCGGACTGGTCAGTTCCATGCAGATGCTGGGGATTCTTTCCACGAAAAACTATTCCGAAGGTCAGTTCGCGGACTTTGACAAAGTAAGCGGCGAAACTCTGGCAGAGGAGTATAACATCACCAACAAGGGCTGCCTGACCTGCCCCATCCGGTGCGCCCGCACTGTCCGGGTGCAGGGAAAAGCCGTCAAAGGCCCGGAACTGGAAACTCTGGGCCTGCTGGGCGGCAATATCTGCAACAATGACCTCCAGAAGATTCTGGACTGGAACGATGAGCTGGACGAACTGGGCATGGACACTATCTCTGCTGCCAACACCATCGCATGGGCCATGGAGGCAAACGAGAAGGGACTGTGGGACAACGGTCTGGAATTTGGGAAAACCGACAATCTGTCGGAAGTTTTCGAGGACATCGCCTACCGCCGGGGGATTGGAGACGAACTGGCCGAGGGAAGTAAACGGCTGTCTGACAAATACGGCGGCAAGGAATTTGCCATGCAGTCCAAGGGGCTGGAGCTGGCGGCCTATGAGCCCCGCCGGGCGGTGGGACAGGGCCTTGGCTATGCCGTGTCCAACCGGGGCGGCTGCCACTTGAACGGCGGCTACCTGGTCATCATGGAGGGGCTGGGGCTGCATATGGACTCCCAGACGCCCAAGGCGAAAGCGGATCTCACCATGACCTTTCAGGATCTGATGGAAACCATTTCCGCTTCGGGGCAGTGCCTGTTCACCTCCTACGCCTTCTTCCCCGGGTTTTTGCTGACCAAACCCAACGGCATCCTCACCAAGGCCGTGAACGCCGCCGCACCGCACATCGGCTGGGCAGTCAGGCTCATCAACAAATGCCCCAGAATTGCCGCGATTCACCTGCCCATTTTCCAGCATACGAAGATGATCGAACTGGCGGTGGGAATGAAGATGAATTTTGGGCGCTATCTGGAAATCGGCGAACGGGGCTATACCATGGAACGCTATATCAACACAAAATTCGGCATCAGCGCCGCCAACGACAAGCTGCCCAAGCGGCTTACCGACGTGCCTCAGGACCCCAATAACCCCAAAACCAAAATTCCGCTGGAAACAATGAAAAAGACCTATTATCAGGCCCGGGGCTGGGATCACAATGGCATTCCCACTGAGAGACAGCTGCGGCGGCTGAAAATCAAATGATTACAGTGAAATTGTACGGCCTGCTCCGGCTGGATTCCGGAATCCGGGAGCTTGACCTGGAAGCGGCAACTGTGGCGGAGCTGTATACCCGGCTGCCTGAGAAGGTAGACCGGATTACAAAGAAGGACCTGGAAAGCTGCGTCCTTCTGGTCAACGGAAAAGTGAGCAGCAGAAGAACAAGACTGGCGGATGGCGATGTGGTGCAGCTTCTGCCTCCCGTCGCCGGCGGATAGGAGGGAAACTTATGTCAATGTCTGATACGTTAGAGGTCATCTGGTGCAGAACCTTTCAGGCTGTTCTGAAAATCGGCAACTACTTTATGGGCTATCGGATGCCCACATATCTGGAGGGGCCGGGAAAAATCAAAGAATTGGGCGGCTTCCTCAAGCAGAAGAATATCAACGATGTACTGGTAGTCACCGGCTCCGGTATGCTGCGCCGGGGACAGGTACAGCCCCTGCTGGACGGCTTTGCCGCGGCGGGAATCCGTTACACCGTGCAGGCCTTCGACCATCCCGATCCCAGCAGCGACGATGTGGAGCTGGGCTACAAGACTTACAAAGAAAACGGCTGCAAGGCCATTGTGGCCCTGGGCGGCGGCTCCCGGATTGACTGCGCCAAGGGCATTGCCGCGAAAGCCGTGCACCCAAAGAAGAAGGTGTCCCAGCTTCAGGGTCTGCTGAAGGTGCACTGGCCCATCCCGCCCTTTGTGGCCATCCCCACCACTGCGGGCGCCGGTTCCGAAACCACGGTGGCGGCGGTGATCACCGACTCTGCCACCCACCGGAAGGCTGCCATCAACGACCCCTTCCTGATCCCCAAATACGCGGTTCTGGACCCGGAGCTGACCGTGGGCCTGCCTCCCTACACCACCGCTACCACCGGTATGGACGCGCTGGCCCATGCGGTTGAGGCCTATACCAATCATACCTACAACACGAAGCTGGAAAATAAGCTGGCAAAGGAAGCGGTGAAGCTGATTCATGACAATATTTTGACCGCTTTTGAGGATGGTCCCAATCTGGAGGCCCGTCAGAATATGCAGCGCGGCGCGTTTTACGCCGGCCGCGCCTTTACCCGGGGCTGTGTGGGCTATGTCCACGCCGTTGGTCACACGCTGGGCGGTCTTTACGGTGTAGCCCACGGGCTTGCCATGGCGGTGCTGCTGCCCCACGTCATGCGGGAGTATGGCGCTTCCGCCCATAAGCGGCTGGCAGAGCTGGCGGATGTCTGCGGCATCGGCGGCGAAAATGAAGCGGAGAAGGCAAATGCGTTCATCCGGTGGATTGAGGACACCAACAGGAAAATGGGTCTGCCGGATTCCTTCGACATGATTCGCGATGAGGATATTGACCAGATGATCACTTGGGCAAGAAAAGAGGCCAACCCCCTCTATCCCGTTCCCGTGGTCTGGAGCCGGAAGGACTTCCTCAGATTTATTGAAAGCATTCGCAGATAGATCTGCCGAAAATCGGAATAGGATGCCCCGCACGGTCAAAGTGACTGTGCGGGGCGCAAGTATATATCTGTGACGACCACTTCATACAATAAAGAATTTGGAAAAAACAACATCGGATGCCGCAAGAATTGGCAAAGGGGGTGCGGAATGGGCAGGATCAGCAAGCGACACCGGGGATTTTCCCTCTTTTCGGACAGCTCCCGGGGATGGGGAGGCCTGAAAACCGGAGAAAACCTCCAAATCCATCCGGCTTGATTGACGAACGGGGAATACCGTAGTATAATATGCGCCAAAGACAGGAAAGCAGATGCAGACAGGCAAGCAAAACGGCGGGCCTTTCTGCGCGGACCCGCAGAAACAAAATAAGGGAGCAAGAAAAATGAAGAAATTCAACGCCCGGTGGCAGCTGGTCATCTACGATATATTGATACTGTTCGTGGTTGACCTGCTGCTGCTGGTATTTTACAGGAGCAATGAGGAGCTGTCCCTTGACGGCATCGTCCTTCACGCGGGGATTTCCTTTGTGTGCGTGTTCACCGCCCGGATTTTCGGCAGCATCTACCGGCAGATCTGGCGCTACGGCGGCATCCAGTGCTACATAAGGCTCCTCATCGTGGACGCCATCGCCTTCGCCGCCACGCTGGCCATTGAGCTGACCCTGCCCCGGTTTGTGTCCATCGAGAAGGTCACCTTCTCGAGACTACTGTCCATCGCCAGCATGAATCTTCTGGGCGCGCTGGCCATCCGCATGATCTACCGCTACTGCTTCAAGTGCGGCACGGCGGATACCGCCTTTGGCAAATTTCTTCGGCTGCTGCTTCGCATCTTCGCCGGGGAGGAGCTGATCCACCCCAACCGGGAGGCGGAGCACAAAATCAAAATTGCCATCATCGGCGCGGGCCGGGTGGGCGTGACATTGGCGGAGGAGCTGCTTGCCAACCCTGCGGCCGCCTACCTCCCCCGATGCTTTATCGACGTCAGCCAGGAGAAGGCCGGGCGGGAAATTCACGGCATTCCTGTGCTCATGGAGGACGAAACGACCTTGGAGACCTTGAGCCGTCACGAGGTGCAGGAGGTGGTCTTCGCCATCCCCAATATGTCCGACGAAAAGAAGCGAGAGCTGTTTGCCGCCTATTCCGAGGCGGGCTACAAAATCAAGGTCTATGACTACCCCATTATGCAGACCGCAGAAAAAAAGCGGTATCTGCGGGATTTTGACATTGAGGAGCTGCTGTTCCGCAAACCCATTGCCATCGCCAATGAAAAAACCGACGCCTTCTACCGGGATAAGGTGATTCTGATTACCGGCGGCGGCGGAAGCATCGGAAGCGAGCTGTGCCGCCAGCTGGCAAAGATGGGCCCAAAGCAGATTATCATTCTGGATATCTACGAAAACGGGGCTTATGACGTACAGCAGGAGTTGAAGATCGCCTACGGCGACAAGCTGAATCTGCAAATTGAAATCTGCTCCATCACCCACCGCAAGGCGCTGGAGCGGGTGTTTGAGACCTACCGGCCCCAGATCGTTATTAACGCGGCAGCCCACAAGCATGTGCCTCTGATGGAGAGCAACTGCGTGGAAGCGGTGTACAATAACGTGTTCGGTACGAAAAATCTGGTGGATTTGTGCGAAGAATACGGTGTGGCCCGGTTCATGATGGTGTCCACGGACAAGGCGGTGAATCCCACCAACGTCATGGGCGCGACGAAACGGATGTGCGAGATGATTGTGGGCAGCGCCAGCGTCTGGGGCACCGCCACCTACAGCTCTACCCGCTTCGGAAACGTCCTTGGCTCCGCCGGGTCTGTCATTCCGCTGTTCAAGCGGCAGATCGCGGGCGGCGGCCCCATCACCCTGACGGACAAGCGGATCATCCGCTACTTCATGACCATTCCCGAGGCCAGCCAGCTGGTGCTGGAATCCGGGGCCATGGCGAAAAACGGCGAGCTGTTCGTGCTGGACATGGGACAGCCGGTGAAGATTCTGGATTTGGCGGAGAGTATGATCCGGCTGTCCGGGGTCAGCGGCATCCAGATTGTGGAGACGGGCCTGCGTCCCGGCGAGAAGCTGTATGAAGAGCTGCTGGTGAAGACCGAGGAGCTGGACAAAACCGAAAACAGCCTGATTTTCATTGAGAAGGACACCCCTCTTCCCAGAGAAGAATTGGAGCGCCGGCTGGAAATCCTGAAAAACGCAGTCGATACCGGCAGCAACGAAGCGGTGCGCCGGGCGCTGAAGCAGGTGGTGCCCACCTACCGCTCCCCGGAGGAGGTCAACGCCCGGGCCGAGCAGGCGGCGGAGATGAAAATGCAGAAGGAAACTGTCGGGGTCTAGGGAAGCTATGAATCATTCGGCAAGAGCTGACAGGAAGAGAATTTGGCATATCCGAAAGGATGGAAAACGGGGGAATGCTGTATGCATTCCCCATTTGATGGAGGAAAATAGGGATTGCATTTTGCCGGGAGTGTGCTACAATAAAGGAGAATTGAATACGCAAAATGACAGGTGCCTCCGGCGCGCAGACCGCGTGTCAGAGGGTAATAGGGAAACAGGTGTAAATCCTGTACGATCTCGTCACTGTAAACGGAGAGCAGCATTGCACAATGCCATTGCCAAAGCGAGAAGGCGCGGTGCTGTGACGACCCGCAAGTCAGGAAACCTGCCTGTCATTGGTACAGGGCAAAATGCCTGGGTCACGAGGAATTGGCCGCGCCGAAGTTTGCCCCCCTTCCGGGGCATTACCAAGCCTGAATCAGACCTTCCTCCTGTGGGAAGGTCTTCTTTTATTCGTGTCCGGGGGATTTCCCTGTCCGTGTTCCGTTCAAATCATTTTTGTGCGAAGACACAAGGAGGAAACACGTATGAACAGGAAGAAAACAAGTATCTGGATCGCCGCTGTACTGGCGGCGGCAATGCTGGCGGGCTGCGGCGGCGCATCTGCGCCTACAGCAGCTCCCGTGGCGGAAACCGTGGCAACCACAAAGGCATCGGAGCCGGCGGCCACGGAAGCGGTGGTGGACGATCAGGCAGCTGCCGATGCCGTGGCGGAGCTGATTGATGCCATCTATGTCCAGAAGCGCACCGCTGATACCGATGCTCAGTGCGCTGCCGCCAAGGCCGGCTGGGATGCGCTGACCGATGCCCAGAAGGCGCTGGTGGAGGGCGACAACGCCGACCCCGACTACTTCGGGCGGGATACGGGAAATGCCGCGCTGGATGATCCGCGCAATGCCGACGGCATCGGCGAAAAGGAGATTCTGGTGGTCAGCTTCGGCACCTCCTTCAATGACAGCCGGGTGCAGGATATCAAGAGCATCGAGGACGCCATTCAGGCAGCCTTCCCCGACTGGTCAGTGCGCCGGGCCTTTACCGCCCAGATCATCATCAACCACATTCAGGCCCGGGACGGCGAAGCCATCGACAACATGGATCAGGCGTTGGAACGTGCGGTTGCCAACGGCGTCAAGGAACTGGTTGTGCAGCCGACCCACCTGATGCACGGCGCGGAGTACGACGAAATGATGGAGGCGCTGGAAGGCTACAAGGATAAGATCGAAACAATTCGCGTTGCTGAGCCTCTGCTGGGTGAGGTCGGTTCCGACGCTGCCGTCATCAATGCCGATAAGGAAGCGGTTGCCAAAGCCATCGTGGCGGACACCGCCGCAGACGGCGGCTTTGCCGATGCTGCCGCTGCCGCCAAAGAGGGCACGGCCTTCGTGCTGATGGGCCACGGCACGGCTCATGTGGCGAAGGTCACCTACAGCCAGATGCAGACCCAGATGGGTAAGCTGGGCTATGACAACGTGTTTGTCGGCACCGTGGAGGGCGAGCCGGAGGAAACTGCCTGCGAGGCGGTCATCGAGGCCGTGAAGGCCGCCGGCTACAAGAACGTGATTCTGCGGCCCCTGATGGTGGTTGCCGGCGACCATGCCAACAACGACATGGCAGGTGACGAAGAGGACTCCTGGAAGAGTCTGTTTGAAGCTGATGGCAGCTTTGACAGCGTCACCGCCCAGATTGCGGGCCTTGGCGGCATTGCGGAGGTTCAGGACCTCTATGTTGCCCATACCCGGGCTGTGATCGGATAATATCCCATCCCGGAGGCGGGAATCCGCCTCCGGGAGATGGCACCCCATACGATGCAGATTTTCATGGAATAGGAGAACGGAGTATGAACAAGATGAGGAAGCTGATTTCTGGATTGCTGGCCTGCCTGCTGCTGGCGGGCTGCGGCGCGGCTGCCGAGCCTGCCCAGACGGCGGCGCCAACTACCGCGCAGGTTACGGAAGCAACGGTGCCCGTCACCACGGCCGCGGAGACGGAACCCGAAGAAGAAACCGTCCGGGTGCTTCCGGACGGCGTGTATACCGTGGATTTCGTGACGGACAGCAGTATGTTCCGGGCCAACGAGGCCTGTGACGGCAAGGGAACTCTGACCGTCAGCGGCGGCGTGCAGACCTTGCACGTGAGCCTGCGCTCCACGAACATTGTGAATCTCTATGTGGGTACTGCCGAGGATGCCCAGAAGCCCGGCGCGGTGCTGCTGGAGCACACGGTGGACACCGTGACCTATTCCGATGGCCTCAGCGAGGAGGTATTCGGCTTTGACGTGCCGGTGGCCTCTGTGGGGCAAGAATTTGACCTTGCCCTGATCGGCACCAAGGGCGTGTGGTATGATCACCGGGTCAGCGTGCAGAACCCGGTTCCCCAGGAAGGGACGTACACCTGTGAGGTGGCTCTGTCCGGCGGCTCCGGTCGTGCCGGCGTCACCTCTCCCGCAAAGCTTGTCTCCGACGGAAAGACACTCACTGCCACCATCGAATGGAGCAGCCCCAACTATGAGTACATGATTGTGGACGGCACCCAGTATGATCCCATCCAGACAGAGGGAAATTCCACCTTCGAAATTCCCGTAACGCTGGACACGGTTCTGGCGGTCAGCGCCTCCACCGTCGCCATGAGCCAGCCCCATCTGGTGGACTACACGCTGTATTTTGACAGCGCCAGCCTGGCTGCGAAATGAAAAAACTGACCCTATGGGCGCTGGTTCTGGCGCTGCTGCTTACCGGCTGTACCGGGGCGAACACCGAGCAGACCCAGAGCGACTGGGTGCCGGAGAGAAGCATGCCCTTGCAATTTGCCACCCAGTTTCAGGTGGACTACTATTCCGGCGGCTACAAGCTGATTTCTCTGGCGGACGGCAGCAAATTTCTGGTTGTTCCCGAGGGCTGTGAGGTGCCGGCATCCGCACCGAAGGACGCGGTGCCCCTGTACCAGCCCATTGAGAATATCTATCTGGCGGCGACCTCCGCCATGTGCCTGTTTGACGCCCTGAACCGGCTGGATGCCATTACCCTGTCCGGCTCCCGGGCGGAGAGCTGGTATATTGACAATGCCCGCAAGGCCATGGAGGACGGGAAAATCCTCTACGCCGGAAAGTACAGCGAGCCGGATTACGAAATGCTCCTGTCCCACAGCTGTCCGCTGGCGGTGGAATCCATGATGATCGGCCACGCCTCCGATGTCAAGCAGAAGCTGGAGGAACTGGGCATCGCGGTGCTCACCGACCAGTCCAGCATGGAGGAGCACCCCTTGGGCCGCACGGAGTGGATGAAGCTCTACGCCGCGCTGCTGAATGAGGAAGACCGGGCCGAGGCGCTGTTCAACGAGCAGGTGGCCTACCTGAACGATGCCTTACAGGGGGAAAATCCCCAGAAAACCGTGGCGTTTTTCCACATCAGCTCTTCCGGATACGTGGTGGCCCGAAAAAGCGGGGACTACGTTACCAAAATGCTGGAGCTGGCGGGGGGTAGGTATGTCTTCAGCGATCTTGGCGACAGGGAAACCAAAACTTCTACGGTTAATATCGAGATGGAGCAGTTCTTTGCCGCCGCCAAAGACGCGGATTATATCATTTACAACAGCACCATCGGCGGTGAGATTCACTCCATGGAGGAGCTGCTGGAAAAGAGCGCACTGCTGGCCCAGTTCAAGGCGGTGCGCAACGGCAACGTCTGGTGCACTCAGAAAAATATGTATCAGGAAACCACCCAGCTGGGCCAGATGATCCAGAGCTTCCGGAAAATCTTCTCCGGGGAGGCGGACGGCCTTACCCAGCTGCCCTTCCTCTATAGACTGCAATAAGGGAGAAAATCGGGAATGAAAGAAAACACGGAAACCCTGCGGCTGGGCAATCCGGGCAGGTTCTGGGGCGTCATGGCGCTGCTGTGGGGCCTGCTTCTGCTGGCGCTGGTGCTGAATGTGAATATCGGCTCCGTCTCCATCCGCCCCGGCGAGATCTATGCCATGCTTTGGGACGGACTGCGCCACGGCGTGGGAAGCTCCACGGAGAGCCAGATTCTGTTCCGCATCCGCATTCCCCGGATGCTGCTGGCAACGATTCTGGGCGGGGCGCTGTCTGTGTCCGGCTATCTGCTGCAGGTGTTTTTCCGCAACCCCATTGCGGGGCCCTTCGTGCTGGGCATTTCCTCCGGCGCGAAAATGGTGGTGGGCATCACCCTGATTTTCCTTGCGGAATTCTTAGGCAGCGTCCGTCCGGTGACGCTGATTCTGGCGGCCTTTGCCGGGTCGCTGCTCATTACCTCCGTGGTTCTCCTGTTTTCCCAGAAGGTTCACTCCATGTCCATGCTGCTGGTCATCGGCATCATGGTGGGCTATATCTGCGGCGCGGTGACGGACTTCTGCGTCACCTTTGCCGACGACCACGATGTGGTGAACTTGACGAACTGGTCTATGGGCACCTTCTCCGGGGCCGGCTGGGAGGATGTGGGCCTGTCGGCGGCACTGTGCCTGCCGGGGATTCTGGGGGCGCTGGCTCTGTGCAAACCCATTTCCGCCTATGCTTTGGGGGAGGGCTACGCCCAGAGCATGGGCATTCGGGTCAAGCCCTTCCGGGTCGTCCTGATCTTGCTGTCGAGCCTGCTGTCTGCCTGCGTGACGGCTTTGGCGGGGCCCATTTCCTTTGTGGGCATCGCCGTGCCCCACATTACCCGGAGCCTGCTGAAATCCTCCAAGCCCGCCTATGTGATTCCCGCCTCCTTTTTCTGCGGGGCGGTGTTCTGCGTGTTCTGCGATCTGCTGGCCCGGACGGTGTTCGCCCCCACGGAGCTTGCCATCGGCACCGTGACCTCCATCTTCGGCGCGCCTGTGGTGATCTATATGATGATCCGGCGGAAACGGCAGGAGGTGTGACATGGAACCCTATTTTAAGACGGAAGATCTGGCGGTGGGCTATGATGGAAGCATCCTGATCCATGACATCAACATCCGGCTGGAGAAGGGAAAAATCCTGACCCTCATCGGCCCCAATGGCGCGGGAAAATCCACCATCCTAAAGTCCATCACCCGGCATTTGCAGACCATCTCCGGCAGGGTGTTTGTGGGCGAAAAAACCCTGCAGCAGTGGCAGCCAAAGGAGCTGGCAAAGCAGGTGGCCGTGGTGCTCACCGACCGCATTCGCCCGGAGCTGACCACCTGCGCGGAGGTCGTTGCCATGGGCCGCTATCCCTATACGAACCTCTTTGGGCGCCTGACAGAAGAAGACAAGACGGCAGTTCAGGAGGCGCTGGAGCGGGTCCACGGGCTGGACTTGGCCCAGCGGGACTTCTCGGCCCTGTCCGATGGGCAGCGGCAGAGGATTCTGCTGGCCAGGGCACTGTGTCAGGAGCCGGAGGTCATCGTGCTGGACGAGCCCACGGCTTATCTGGATATCCGCTATAAAATTGAGCTTTTGGACATTCTGCGGGAAATGGCCCGGGAAAAGGGAATTACCGTGATCCTGTCGCTGCACGAAATCGACCTCGCCGCGAAAGTCTCGGATTATCTGCTGTGCGTCAAAGGAGAGACCATTGACGCGTATGGTACACCGGAGCAGGTGCTGCAAAGCCATGCCATCGAGTCTCTCTACGATATGGAAGCCGGCAGCTACAACCGGCTATTTGGCAGCGTGGAGATGCCGCGTCCCGAGGGAACTCCCCGGGTGTTTGTGATTGCCGGGGCAGGCTTTGGCATCCCGGTGTACCGGGAACTGCAAAAAAAGGGGATTCCCTTTGCTACGGGAATCCTGTTTGAAAATGATGTAGATTTTCAGGTGGCCCAGACGCTGGGCAGCGCGGTGGTATCGGTTCCGGCCTTTGAAGAAATGGCGGCTGCGCATTTTGCGCAGGCGGCCCGGCTGCTGCGGCAATGCGCGGCGGTGATCGACGCCGGCGCACCACTGGGAAAGCTGAACGAAGAAAACGGGAAACTACTGAAACTGGCCCGGGAAGAGGGGATTCCGGTTACAATATGGAAGGAAATGACCGCCTGCTGAAATAGCAGACGGTCGTTTTTCTGGTTACATCAGCGGGGCAAACAGGCGCAGGATGTACTGCCAGGTCCGCAGGACGGCGCCCCGTCCGGATCGGTAGCTTTCCGTGACCTCCCGGCACTGGGGGAATGTATTCTCAAAATCCGCAGCAATGTCAGCAATGGCGTCACAGCCGTAGAGCACCACGTTGTTTTCAAAGTGATGGTACAGGCTCCGGTAGTCCAGATTGGAGGTGCCCACCGTGGCAATGTGCCCATCGCACAGGCACTGCTTGGCGTGGCAGAAGCCGGGAGTGTACTCATAAATCCGCACACCCTGCTCGGCAAGGGCGGCGTAATAGGAGCGGGTCACGGCGTAAACCAGCTTCTTGTCGGGAATGCCCGGGGTGATGATACGCACGTCCACACCCCGCTTGGCGGCAAGCCGCAGCGCACGGTTCATCTCATCGGTGATGATGAGATAGGGCGTCATGAAATACAGCTGCCGGTTGGACTGGGAGACGAGGTTCAGGTAAACCTCCTCCGCCGCCCGTTCCTGTCCTAAGGGGTTGTCAGCGAAGGGTTGTACAAAGCCCTTTGCGGGAACGGTATGGACGATATCCAGATACTGCCCGTAATTTTCCGTATGGTGGGCCTGAACGCTCCACAGCTCCAGAAACGCGGCGGTAAGACTGCGCACAGCCTCGCCCTCCAGCCGCAGACCCGTGTCCTTCCACTGACCGTAGGGGTGCTTCCGGTCGAAGTATTCCTCCGCCAGATTGTAGCCCCCGGTGAAGCCCACCTTTCCGTCAATGACGGTGATCTTCCGGTGATCCCGGTGGTTCAGGAAAATGTTCAGCAGGGGAAGGGCGGGGTTGAAGGGACGGCAGGCGATGCCCTCCTTACACAGCCGTTTGGCGAACACCATGTTTACCTTGCCCACGGAGCCGATATCGTCGTATAGGAACCTGATTTCCACGCCCTGGGCCTGCTTGCGGACAAGAATGTCCTCGATTTCCCAGAAGCAGGTGCTGTCCTCCACGATGAAATACTCCATGAAGATGAAGGTTTCCGCCTTTTCCAAATCGGCCTTCATGGCTTCGAAAGCGTCCTTTGCCTCGGCGTAGAAGGTGACGGCGGTGTTTTCATACACAGGCCACCGGGTGCAGTTCCACAGATACCGGGCCTGATTGGCAGAGGGCAGGTCGGTCTGCTCCAGATGCTCCAGAGCGGCGTCAGCATTTTGGGGGATTTCGTCCTTCATGTCCTCCCGGACGGCGCGCAGGCGCTTGCCGACGCCGGGGTCTCCCAGTATTTCCACCAGCAGGTACAGGCTCAGTCCCATCACCGGCAGCACCAGAATCAGCATGATCCAGGGCACCTTCATGGCGGTGTTGGTGTGCTTGCTGTTGAGCCGCAGCACCACCAGAAGGCTGAGCACCGTAGTCATGGCGGACAGCGCTGTGGAATACGCGTTGAGCTTGACAGTCAGCGCCAGCAGCCAGACAATCTGCAGCAGGAAGGAAAGCGCCACAAATACGACGCGTAAAACGCTGTTTCCGCTGGGTTTTCGCTCTTTCATAAGGATGCACTCCCTTCATCTTGACGGTATGGCCGCCACAAAAGCGGAATAACCTTCCCCCAGGGGGAAGGTTATGGGGGCAGTTATATCAGTTATCCTGATCCAGTTCCTTCAATAGCTCGTCCGCCAGTTTTTTGTTTTCCTTTGCCTTGTCTACGCCTTCGGTGCTTTCCTTGCTGAACAGAATCCGGATGGTCAGAATCATCAGCTTGATGTCCAGAAGCAGCGAGTAGTTTTCGATATACATTAAATCCAGCCGCAGCTTGTCATAGGCGCTGGTGTTGTATTTTCCGTAGATCTGGGCGTAGCCTGTCAGACCGCCCCGAACCTTCAGCCGGTAAGCAAATTCGGGGATGTCCTTGCAGTATTCGTCGGCAATGACCTTCCGCTCGGGCCTAGGGCCGACGATGCTCATGTCGCCCTTGAGAATGTTGATCAGCTGGGGCAGCTCGTCGAGGCGGAAGGGACGGATAATCCGGCCCACCCGGGTGATCCGGGGGTCATTGTCCGTCGCCAGCACGGCCCCGGCGTACTTTTCTGCGTCCACCACCATACTGCGGAACTTGAGAATGTCAAATTCCCGCCCATGCCGGGTCAGGCGCTTCTGCCGGAAGAATATGGGCCCGCCGTCCTCCAGCTTGATGGCGGCGGCAATCAGAAGCATAAGCGGCGACAAGATCAGCAGCACGATGGCACTGATGAGAATGTCCATGGCCCGCTTGGCGACCCGCTCCGCCGGAGTCAGGCCGGTGCCCTTGACCAGAAGCAGGGGCGTATCGAACAGGGTGATGTTCCGTGCGCCCCGGAGCATGATGTCCGTGAGCTTTGGGGAGACGTAGGTTCGCACCCGGTAGCGGTAGCAGTATTTCAGCAGGTCGTTTCTCAGCTGGGCCGGCACGTCGTTAATGACCACCGCGTCATACTTGGGGATTTCCTGAATGATCTTGTCGTAGCCCTCGTCGGAGGAAATCAGACCGCTGATATTGTACTTATCCTTTCGGGCGTCCATTTTGATTTTCAGCTCCACGCCCCGGCGGTGACCGTAAATGAGAAGCATATCGTGGGGCGCGTACAGCCGGTGGTACAGGCTGGTGTACAGCAGAATCAGCACAATGGCGATGACGATATCCGCACCGGTCAGCGCCAGCATGGGGGCCAGCGGCAGAATCCCGTTGGCGATCAGGCACAGCTGAAGGTAGGTGATGCCATTGACCAGACAGATGGAGATGATCTGCCCCATGATGAGATCGCCCCGGTGGAGCTGACCGAACATGGTGCACTCGGAGTTCAGGAACAGGGCGTACAGGAGAACGGCGTACACGCCCATCAGCACATACTTGCCCTTATAGGCGAAATAGGCCAGATCGTAGCCCTTCATCCAGACAATATAGTAGGCCAGCGTGAGAATCAGGATTTCCAGCAGCGTTTCCGCCACCCGGACGAAGCCCTTCATATCCTCAAAAGCGCCGCGGCTCAGCTTTTTCATTCTATGTCTACACATCCTTTTTCTGAAATAAGCGCAAATGACTGCCTTAGTATCAGAATTTTACCATATTTAAGAGAAAAATGCAAGGGGAGGGGGAGAGTTGAGGGTGAAGAGTGGAGTGTGGAGTGTGGAGTGTGGAGTTGTGGTATCGCCTTCGGCGATAGATTAAAACTAACTCCTAACTCCAAACTCCTAACTCCTCACTCCACACTTCACACTCTGTGAAATATCGGTTTCCTTCCCTCAAAGGTGCACACATATCCAAAAATGTCCTTGAGAAGCTCACAGGCCTCTTTGGAATACTGTCCCACCCGGGCGCACTGGTGGGCATCCGACCCCACGGTGACGATTTCGCCGCCCAGTTCCTTAAACCGGCGGAAATAGTCCGCCGTGGGGAGATACCCGCCGCAGCGGTCAAGACCGCTGGTGTTCAGCTCCAGACCCTTGCCCTTATCCGCAAGCGTGCGAAGGATTTCGTCAATCAGCTCCTGGTGGTCGGAAAACTTCACAGGCCGGGGGCAGGGGTGGGCCATGGTTTTGCCGATGTAGGTCAGGTGTGCCAGCACATCATAGTCCGTGTGCACCTGCACGCAGGCCAGCGTTTCCTCCAGACACCGCCGCTCGGCCTCAAACACGGTTTTCCCCTCCCAGAAGGGGGGCATATACACGTCCAGCCCATCCACAAAGTGGATAGAGCCGAGGACAAAATCAAAATCCCGGCGGCTTACGTCCTTGCGGAACTGTTCAAGGTTATCCCGGGTCATGCCGAATTCCATACCTCGCCGGACCTTCAGCCCTGGAACCTCCAGAGAATCATATTCGGCGTTATACGCAGCGGTATCGAAGGCCATATTGCCCATGGTACCGAAGGGGTCATAGTCGATATGATCCGTAAAGCAGATTTCCTTCAGCCCAGCGTCCGCCGCTGCCCGGGCCATGGAAAGGCCTGTGTCGTGCCCGTCAAAGGATACCCGGGAATGCATATGGTAGTCGTACATTTCTATCTCTCCCAAAACTGGCGGAACGCTGTAGGCAGCGCCGCCTGCAAATTGATTTCTTTTTCCGTAAGCCATTGGAAGTTGCCGCCGCACGCGTCGACTTCCAGATAGATGCCCTTCATATTCCACTGAATATGGGTAAAAATGTGGGTTTTCTCCGTTTCCCGCAGAATTTCCCTGGGGTGCAGCCCCATGGCGCTGACCGCGTCCAGCGCATCCTGTGTGTCCAGCCTTCCGGACACATTGGGAAATTGCCACAGTCCGGCGAGAAGCCCTGTTTCCGGGCGCTTTTCCAGGGCGAAGCATCCGTCACAGCTGAGAATAAATACGGTTCTGTCCTCCTGCCGCCGGGCCTTTTTGGGGGATTTCACCGGCAGGGACGCCGCTGTATCCCGCTGAAAGCCAAGGCACATCCCCTTACAGGGGCAGTGTTCACAGTCAGGTGCCCGGTTTGGGCCGCAGACTGTGGCGCCCAGCTCCATCAGGGCCTGGGTGAAATCGCCCGCCTCTTTTGGATAGATCCCGGAAAGCAGCTGCGTGACCCGGCGCTTTGTCTCCGGCAGGTCGATGGGGGAGGGGTCGTCCAGCAGCCGGGCGAGGACCCGGAGCACGTTTCCGTCCACTGCTGGGGTGGGCTGATTGAAGGCGATGGAGCAGATGGCCCCGGCGGTGTATTCGCCGATGCCTGGCAGGGCAAGCACCCCAGCGTAGCTTTCCGGGAACACGCCGCCGTAGCGCTCCATAACGACCTGTGCGGCCTTTTTTAGATTCCGCACCCGGCTGTAATACCCCAGCCCTTCCCAGAGCTTGTGCAGCACCTCGTCATCGCACCGGGCCAGCGCCGGAATGTCCGGCAGTGCGGTCAGAAAACGAATGTAGTAGCCCTTCACCGCTTCCACGCGGGTCTGCTGGAGCATGATCTCCGACAGCCAGACATGGTAGGGCTGCCGGTCCGCCCGCCAGGGCAGATCGCGGCGGTGTTCCCCATACCAGGGCAGCAGAAGCCCGGGCAGCCCGGTCAGATCACAAATTGCCGCCACGATACCGCCTCCTTCGCATTTTCGCTATTTTACAATACCAGCATGGGCTGTGTCAACCGCTCAGGGGCGGCAGAAAAATATTTGGCTTTTTTGAAAAAAAGGCTTGCATTTTTGAAAGCGGTATGCTATTATATCTCAGTCGCTTAGGATATGCGCCGGTAGCTCAGTTGGATAGAGTGACTGACTACGAATCAGTAGGTCGGGGGTTCGAGTCCCTTCCGGCGTACCAAGGCAAGATAATCCGAACCTTATCTCAGCAGGAGAAGGGTTCGGATTATTTTTTCCTTGGGACTCGAACCATAAAATGCAAATGTCCGGTGGACATTTGCTCGGCGGCGGCTTGACGACGCCGACACCATAATGCAACGAGTCCCTTCCGGCGTACCACCTAAAAAGCCCAGAATCGTTATGATTCCTGGCTTTTTTCGTACTTTTGGGGCTGATTTGAAAAGCCCGTTTTTTCGTTTGGCGCACTTTTAGCGCACAACCTCAGTAAAAGCGCACTGCAATGGGGCTGTGAAATGCCTCCCCATCTATGCCTGCTTCCTTCTCAGGAGCGTGTCAGCAATACAGGCGGAGACCTTTTCCTTGTTTTCCTCAATCAGATGGCTGTAGAAATCCTCTGTTGTGGTTACCTTGTGATGACCAAGCTGCTTCGACACGGTTCCGGTCCCGTATGCTGTATGCGCTGCCTTGTGCCTGATTGCACGCTGGGGCTTGCCGCACTGCGTTGGCCAGACAGTTCCGTTGACCCGCAAATGTAAATATTCTGTGTCGCTGGTTGCAATCGGATGAAAAACGTGGTAGACTTGAGCAGTTGATTGACCCTATAATAAGGAGAAACGAGGATATTTTCATGGCGAAATGCAAATATTGTCAGGCCGAGCTTCCGGAGGGAACCACCCTGTGTCCGGAGTGCGGCAAGGATAACAGGGAAGAAAACAAGCTGACCCCCGGCAAGATCGCGCTGGTGGTTGCTGCTGTGGTGGTGCTGGCGGCGCTGGTTGCCGCACTGGTATTTGCCGGAATGAGCCGGACAGACACACCTTCCTCTGAGACGGAGGCCGCAGCCGCGGAGACGGAAGCGCCTGCTACCATTCCCACTGACGGAAACCCCGACGATGAGACGGCAAAGGGCACCTATACCGCATCGGATGCCGATGTGATTGCCGCCGGAGATACCGTGGTCGCCCGGGTAGGGGACTACACCCTGACCAACAGCCAGCTTCAGATGTTCTACTGGACGGAGGTTCGGAACTTCCTGAGTAGCTACGGCGCTTACGCATCCTATCTGGGCCTGGACACCACCAAACCTCTGGACGTGCAGACCTGTGCCATGGCGGATACGCCCTGCACCTGGCAGCAGTTCTTCCTTGCCAGCGCTCTGAATACCTGGCGCAACTATCAGGCAACTGCGGCGGAAGCGGAGAAGAACGGTTATCAGCTGGACGCGGATATGCGGGAGCAGCTGGACGCCGCTGTGGAGAATCTGGAATCCACCGCGCAGCTGTACGGCTATGAAAGCGCGGAAGCGCTGCTTCTGAGCGACGTAGGCCCCGGCGCGGGTATGGAGGACTACCAGCATTTCCTGGACCTGTACTACACGGGCAGCATGTATTTCTCCGACCTGTGTGAGAAGGATACACCTACTGACGAAGAGGTGGAGGATTACTTTACCGCCAATGAGGAAGCCTACGCTTCCAACGGCCTGACCCGGGACGATAAAACGGTAGATGTGCGCCATGTGCTGATTATGCCGGAAGGCGCTACCAGCGAGAACATCCGCACGGATACCTTTGAGGACGCCGCCTGGGAAAGCAGCCGTCAGAAGGCTGAGGAATTGCTTTCCCAGTGGGAACAGGGCGACAAGAGCGAGGAGAGCTTTGCGGAGCTGGCGAAGGCGCATTCTCAGGACGGCTCCGCGTCCTCCGGCGGCCTGTACACCGGCGTGCAGGAGGGCCAGATGGTGGACGCCTTCAACGACTGGTGCTTTGACGATGTCCGCCAGCCCGGTGATTATGGTCTGGTCAAGACGGAGTTCGGCTACCATCTGATGTTCTTTGTGGGCAGCCAGCCCATCTGGAAGGAATCCGCAAAAAGCGATCTGATTTCCGCCCGGGCCAATGAGACGCTGAAGGGAATTCTGGAGAATTACCCCATGGAAGCGGAATTTGACAAGATTGCGCTGGGCTTTGTGGATCTGAACGCGGAGGCGGAAGAAGCCGAAGCGGCCGAAATGGAGGAACAACCTGCTGCAGAGCCTGTCGAGGGGGATGGAAATGTCTGGATTGTTGCGGGCGTTTCTGCCGCCCTGCTGGCAGCCGCCGCATTTGTGTTCCATCGAAAAGAAGAAGCAATCTAAAAAAGGTGCGCTGCCCGGTTTGGGCAGCGCATTTGTCATCTCATAGGGCAGGTGTGCAGCAGCTCGGAGGACAGCCGCCGGAACTCGGCAGCGTCGGTGGTTTTGCGCATTTTCTTCCACAGCTTGTCGCTCCCGGCAAACCGGTCGTGCAGGTAGGCCCAGTTCTCCTTCATGCGGAACAGGGCGTTGCGGCAGCCGGAAAACTCCACCTCATAATCATCCATCAGGGCGTTCAGAAAGGCTTCCAGCGTGCCCGCGTCCGTGCCGCCCCGGAGCATTCCCGGGTCAGCAACCAGCCCCCGCCCGATCATCACGGCATTCAGGCCGGGAAACGCTTCCTGCAAAGCGTCGATATCGGCGAGGGTGCGGATATCCCCGTTGAAGCACAGGGGATTTTTACTGTGCTCTATGGCGTAGGAGAACCATTCCCGGTGTACCTCACCCTCATAAAACTGCTTTCGCACCCGTGGGTGGATGGTCAGCTCCCGGATGGGATAGCGGTTGCACAGCTCCAGAATGGCGGGAAATTCCTCTGCCGTTTCCAGTCCCAGCCGGGTTTTTACGGAAATGTGCAGGGGAGAATGGGAAAATACTCCGTCAAAAAACCGTTCCAGTTCCCCTAAATTCCGCAGCATTCCGCTGCCCTTGCCCTTGGCCACCACCGTGCCGGAGGGACAGCCGATATTCAGATTGATTTCTCCGTACCCCAAATCCCGGATTACCTCCGCCGCCCAGAGAAAGTCCTCGGGCACCTTGGTCAGCACCTGAGGAACGGCACAGAACGGAACGCTGTCCGCCTTCGGCAGCTCCCGGGCCTCCCGGGCGGTGAGGGCGCGGTGGACGGTGGGGGAGAAGAAGGGCATATAGTAGCGGTCCACGCCGCCGAAAAACCGATGGTGCTCCCGGCGGTAGACGCTGTCCGTCAGCCCCTCCATGGGGGCGTAATAATAGTTCATAGCATAAATTGTTCTTTAGCCGATTAACCAGAATGTCATTGCGAGCCAGTGCGCTTAAGTGGCGTGGCAATCCGTTCCCCTTAAAATGTCCCGATTTTGCACCTGTTACCAAGGAGAAAACGGATTGCCACGTCGCTTCGCTCCTCGCAATGACACCTAAATCAACAATGTTCTCCTTTTTCTAACGAACGTCGAAACCACGCAGCAATACGAAAGCGGGCGCGCCGGCGGCACGCCCACTTCTCATTAAATCTCGGAAATCACGGGCAGAATCATGGGATTGCGCTTGGTGGTCTTGTACAGGTAGCCGCTCAGGTCGTTCTTGATGGTGGACTTGATGGCGGACCAGTCCCGGATGTTCTTGCGCTGGCAGCGCTCGATGGCCTCCGTGGCAACGCCCTGCAGGGCGTCCATCAGCTGCTCGGACTCCTTGACGTAGATGAAGCCCCGGGTGATGATGTCCGGTCCGGTGATGATGCTGCCGTCCTCGGCGCTGAGGTTCACGCAGACTACGATCATGCCGTCCTCGGCCAGATGCTTCCGGTCCCGCAGCACCACGCTGCCCACATCGCCCACACCGGTGCCGTCCACAAAGACCTTGCCAGCGGTGACGGTGCCCTTGAGCTTGCAGCTCTTGGCGGTGAGCTCGAACACGGAGCCGATTTCCCCGATGAAGATGTTTTTGGGATTCATGCCCATGGTCTGGGCCAGCTTAGAGTGGATTTGCAGATGCCGCTGCTCGCCGTGAATGGGGATGAAGAACCGGGGCTTTACCAGACCGTGAATGATCTTCAGTTCTTCCTGACAGGCGTGACCGGATACGTGCAGGCCCTCGCTCTTTTCGTAGACCACGTCGGCGCCCTTGCGGTACAGCTCGTTAATGATCTTGGACACCGCCTTCTCGTTGCCGGGAATGGCGGAGGCGGAAATGATAATCCGGTCGCCGGCGGTGATCTCCACCTGCTTGTGGGTGTTGAAGGCCATGCGGTACAGGGCGGACATATTCTCGCCCTGAGAGCCGGTGGACACGATGACGATTTTGTTCTTGGGCAGGCTCTTGATGGAAGCAAGGTCAACGATGGTGCCTTGCTTCACCTTCAGATAGCCCAGCTCCTGGGCAACTTTTAGCATATTTTCCATGCTCCGCCCGGTGACGGCTACCTTCCGCCCATGGCGCTGGGCCGTGGCGATGATGGACTGGATGCGGTGCATATTGGAGGCGAAGGTGGTGACGATGATTCGCTGGTCGCAGTTGCGGAACTGACGGTCAAGGCTTTCCGCCACCAGATTCTCGCTGGGGGTATAGCCGCTGCGCTCCACATTGGTGGAGTCGGACAGCATGGCGAGCACGCCCTGCTTTCCCAGCTCTCCCAGACGGGCCAGATCCATCATGCCGTCCTTGGAGGTGGGGTCGATCTTGAAGTCGCCGGTCATGACCACGGTGCCCACAGGGGTGTGGATGGCGAAGGCCACGGCGTCGGCGATGGAGTGGTTCACATGAATGAACTCCACCTGAAAGCACCCGGCCTTCACCACATCACCGGGCTTGTGGGTGATGAGCTTGACCTTGTCTGCCAGCTTATGCTCCTCCAGCTTGAGCTTAATCAGACCGTTGGTCATGGCGGTGCCGTGGATGGGGCAGTTTACCTCCCGCATGGCGTAGGGGATGGAGCCGATGTGGTCCTCGTGACCGTGGGTGATGAAGAAGCCCCGCAGCTTCTTCTGATTTGCCACCAGATAGGAAAAGTCCGGGATCACCAGATCCACGCCGTACATATCCTCCTCGGGAAAGCCCACGCCGCAGTCCACCACGATCATGTCCTTGCCGTATTCCAGCACGGTGATATTCTTGCCGATCTCATCCAGACCGCCAAGAGGGATAATCTTCAGTTTTTCAGCCAAAACAATACTCCTTTCAATTTCCGCAAAGAGGTTCTTCGCGGTGTTTGTGTCCCAAAAGGACAACACAAGCAAGCAGCCGTCTTCCAAAGGCTTCAGGCCCTGAATCGCCTTCGCCGGGGAAAACGCCTGCAATGTATTTTTGTCTTTCCATGCGCAAACGCGCGGTGTTTGCTTCCGGAAAAGCCCGAACCGGAAAGCGTCAACGGTAGTATAGCACAAAAAAGCGCAAAAGTATACAGAAATTTATAAAGCCTTTTTTACGAAATCTCGGAAAAGTAGTTGCGGGATTTGGTGGGATTTGCTATAATGGGAACCTACTATGGATTCCTATGCTTAAAGGAGGCGGCCGGCAGATGAACAGAAAGATGGACAGGCTCTTAAAGCCCGGTATGGGCGTATACTTTTTCGTGATGGCTGCCTTCTGCGCGGCGGCGCTGCTGGAAGGCCACTACTGGATGGCGGCGGTGGAAACCACCGTGACGCTGGTGGTGTTCATGCTGTATGTGATGAACCGGAACCGCCGGGGCAGGCAGCTCCAGCACTATATCCAGTCCATGTCCAACACGCTGGAGGCTACCTCTCAGGGGGAAAGCCCTCTGCCCGCGGTGCTCATCCGGCTGGGTGATGGGGTCATTATCTGGGCCAACCACCGCTTCAGTGAGCTGACCGGCTACGCCGACACCATGATGGAGCAGCAGCTGGAGGAGGTGCTTCCGAGCTTTCCGCTGGACTGGCTGGAATCCGGCAAAACCGAAAGCCCCCAGGACGCTTCTCTCGGCGCCCGGCGCTACCGGGTCTACGGCACCACCGTCCGGGCGGAGGACAGCCGGGGCACCATGCTGGGGGTGCTGTATTTCAGCGACCTGACGGAGCTGTATCAGATTCGGGACGAATATATCCGCTCCCGCCCGGTCATTTCCATTATTCTCATTGATAATTATGAGGAGCTGACCAAAAACCTGACGGAAAGCGCCATTTCCAACATGAACGCCAAGCTCAACGACGCCATCACCCAGTGGACGGACGGCTACAACGGCCTGCTTCGGAAGCTGGAGCGGAACAGGTTCCTGTTCATCTTTGAAAAGCGGGACTTGCAGCGGGCGGTGGACGATAAATTCTCGTTGCTGGAAAGCATTCACGAGATTACCAATCCCTCCGGCCTTCCCGCGTCCATCTCCATCGGTCTGGGCGTGGACGGCGCGAATTTTGAGGAGGGCTACGATTTCGCGGCCCTGAGCATCGAAATGGCCCTGAGCCGGGGCGGCGATCAGGCGGTGGTGAAGGACCGCTTCAATTTCAGCTTCTACGGCGGACGGAACCGGGAGGCGGATTACCGCAGCAAGGTGCGTTCCCGTGTCACCGCCAACTCCCTGATGGAGCTGATCGGGCAGAGCGGACATGTCTTCGTCATGGGCCACAAGAATGCCGATCTGGACGCCGTGGGCGCCGCCATGGGCGTGTGCTGCCTGTGCAGGAAGCGGGGCAAACGGTTCAGTATCGTGATTGATACGGAAAAAAACGCGGCTCCCAAGCTGATTTCCCAGATTCAGGCGGAACCCCAGTACCGGGACTGCTTTATTTCCGGGCAGGATGCCCTCCTGATGGCGGATAACCGCAGCATTTTGATCGTTGTGGACACCAACCGCCCGGATCAGGTGGAGTGCCAGCCGCTGCTGGAAGCCATTACCAAGGTCTGCGTCATCGACCATCACCGCCGGGCGGCGGACTATATTAGTCCTGTTGTGGTGAATTTTCATGAGCCGTACGCCTCCTCCACGGCGGAGCTGGTGACGGAGCTGCTGCAATACGCGGTAGAGAAAAACGACGTGCTGCCCATCGAGGCCAAGTCCCTGATGGCAGGCATCTGTCTCGACACCAAGTTCTTCAATGTCCGCACCGGCGAGCGCACCTTTGAGGCAGCGGCGGCGCTGCGGCGGCTGGGGGCGGACACCACCGAGGTCAAGCTCCTGCTGCAAAACGACTTCCAGGACACCATGACCAAGTACCAGATCATCAAGTCCTCCCGGCTCTACCGGCAGGAGATTGCCATTGCCGCCCTGAATACCCCCACCAGCCGGATTCTTGCGGCTCAGGCGGCGGACGAGCTATTGAACATTTCCGGCATTACCGCGTCCTTCGTCCTGTACCCGGACGGCGATCAGGTGATTATTTCCGCCCGAAGCATCGGCTCTGCCAATGTGCAGATGATTCTCGAGCCTTTGGGCGGCGGCGGCAACACCGCCACTGCCGGGGCACAGGTCAAGAACGCCACCGTCAAGGACACCCTTGACCGGCTGGTGGAATCCATCGACCGATTCTATGAGGAATAAACAACTGTGTCATTGCGAACCAGCGTGCACGCCGTACGGCTTCCTCGCAATGACAGGAACAATATTGAAGGAGTATTATTTATGAAAGTGATTCTGTTGCAGGACGTAAAAGGCAAGGGCAAAAAGGGGCAGATGCTTGAGGTTTCCGACGGCTACGCCCGGAACTTCATGCTGCCGAAGAAAATGGCCATTGAAGCTACCCCGGATGCCATCAACACCATGCGTATGAACGACAAGGCCACCCAGGAGCGCATTGCCAAGGAGAAGGCGGAGGCGTTGGCGGTTTCCAAGCAGCTGCGGGAGCTGACCGTCACCGTCGTCGCCAAGGGCGGCGGAAACGGACGGCTGTTCGGCTCCGTCACCAACGCGGAAATTGCCGACGCTTTGGAAAAGAAGACCGGCATCAAGCTGGACAAGCGGAAGATTGTCATTTCCGACGCCATCAAGAACGTGGGCACCTATACCGTGACCTGCAAGCTGGGCTACGAGATCACCGCGCCCCTGACCGTGAAGATCGAGGAAGTGTAAATTCAGTTGACAATTGACAGTTGACAGTTGACAATTATGGATGTCGTCAGAGGCGACTTCCTTGTTACGTCAATATGTATTTTCCGAGAAAGGAGGATTTGGCATGGATGAAGAACTGCTGTCCCGGCAGCCGCCCCAGTCGCTGGAAGCGGAGCAGGCGGTACTGGGCTCCATTCTGATTGACAGCCGCTGCATCACCGATGTGGTGGGACTGGTGAAGCCGGAGGATTTCTACCTTCAGCAGAACCGGGAGATTTATGAGGCCATCTATACCATGTTCAACTTCTCCCAGACCATCGACCCGGTGACGGTGCTGGATAAGCTGAAGGAGCTGGGCTATCATCACGACAATTCCCCGGACTACATTCTGCAGCTCATGGATATCACCCCCACGGCTGCCAATGTGGTGCGCTACGCGAATATTGTCCGGGACAAGGCCATGCTCCGGGGCCTGAATCAGGCGGCGACGGATATTCAGGAAATGGTGTCCGAGGAAGTGGGCACCCCGGCGGAGATGCTGGAATCGGCAGAGAAGAAAATTTACGCCCTGCGCAAGGGTGAGCGGGGGGACAGCCTGGAGCACATCGGCACCACGCTGCACAAGGTCTTTGATCGCCTGACGGAGCTGGCCCAGTCCGACTCCCTGATTCCCGGCCTGTCCACGGGCCTGCGGGATTTGGACACCAAAATCAACGGCCTGAATAAGTCTGACCTTCTGCTGGTTGCCGCCCGTCCTGCCATGGGCAAGTCCGCCTTTGCTCTGAATATTGGGGTGAATGTGGCGAAAAAGTACAAGAAAACCGTTGCAATTTTCAATCTGGAAATGTCCCGGGAGCAGCTTGCCATGCGCCTGCTCGCCAACGAGAGCTTTGTGGAGCTGCAAAAGCTGGCAACCGGCAAGCTCAGCGAGGAGGAGTGGACGAAGCTGTGCATGGCCTCCGCAGCCTTAAGCCAGACGGACATCCGCATTGATGACAACCCCACCGTCACCGTGGCGGACATCAACGCCAAGTGCCGACGGCTTGACAATCTGGGCCTTGTCATCATCGACTATTTGCAGCTGATGCAGGGCTCCGGCTACGGCAAGAACAACGACAACCGTGTGGTAGTGGTGGGCGAAATTTCCCGCTCCTTAAAGATTATGGCCAAGGAGCTGGATGTCCCCGTCATCTGCCTGAGCCAGCTGTCCCGTGCGGTGGAGAGCCGCACAGACAAGCGACCCATCCTGTCCGACCTCCGGGAATCCGGCGCCATCGAGCAGGACGCGGACTCGGTGATGTTCCTGTACCGGGACGAATATTATCACGAAAACACGGAAGAAAAGGGCGTTGCCGAGTGCATCGTGGCGAAGAACCGTCACGGCGAAACCGGCGCGGTGAAGCTGCAATGGATTGGTCAGTACCAGACCTTTGCGGACCGGGAGTGGAAGCATGCAGAATAAGCTGCTGAACTTAATCCGGGAGGAGCATCTGATTGCACCGGAAGACACAATTATCTGCGCGGTATCCGGCGGGGCGGACTCCGTGGCATTGCTGTTTGCCCTGTATCTATTGAAGGATAAGCTGAACATCCGGCTGGAAGCGGCCCATTTTAACCACCATCTCCGGGGAGAGGAATCCCGGCGGGATGAAGATTTCGTCCGGGACTTCTGCGCCCGGTACGAGATTCCCCTCCATGTGGGCGGGGAACAGGTGCAGCCCGGAAAGAAGGGGCTGGAAGCTGCCGCCCGGGACGCAAGGTATGCCTACCTACAGTCCCTGGACGGCAAAATCGCCACGGCCCACACCGCCGACGACAACGCCGAAACCGTGCTGCTGCACCTGATCCGGGGCACCGGCCTGAAGGGCCTTGGCGGCATCGCCCCCCGGAGGGGCAAGCTGATCCGCCCCATGCTCTGCGTCACCCGGCAGGAGGTGGAGGGCTTTCTAAGCGAGTGGAATCTTCCTCACGTTGAGGACAGCTCCAATGTTTCCGACGCTTTTCTGCGTAACCGCATCCGCCACCATGTGATGCCGCTTCTGCGGCAGGAAAACCCAAGAATTGGGGAAAATCTGTCCCGAATGGCCCTGCGTCTGCGGCTGGATGAGGAATATCTGGCACAGCAGAGCGCCTTTGAAGAGCTTCCGAATGTTTACACACTGCGGACACTGCCGCCAGCCCTGCGCAGCCGCGCGCTGGAAGCGTTTTTGAAGCAAAACGGCGTTTCGGAACCGGAGGACGCCCATATCGCTCAGGCGGAAGCGCTGGTGTTTTCCGAAAACCCCTCCGCGAGAGCGGCCTTTCCCGGCGGCGTCACCGTTTCCCGCAGCTATGACCGGCTGACGGTTATTGCAAAGAAAGCGGATTTTGGGGAAGTCAGCCTTTCCTGTCCCGGTTGGGCGGAGTTCGGCGGCTTTCGGGTGACCTGTGAACCGGCGGCGGAAATCCGCAATACGGCGGATACCTTTACGGTGTGCCCGGCAGGGACAATGAAGCTGCGCTCCCGGAAAAGCGGAGATGCCCTTCGCTTAAGCGGCGGCACCAAAAGCCTGAAAAAGCTGCTGATCGACCGGAAGATTCCGGCATCCCGGCGGGACGCGATTCCGGTGCTGTGCGATGACGTTGGCGTTTTGGGCGTCTGTTCCATTGGCGTAAATTTGAACCGGGCGGCGGCTTCGCTGCCTGCCGTAACGGTTCGTTTTGAAAAAATTCAGGGGGAAAAACAGAATGGATAAGGATATTGAACAGATTCTTCTGTCCGAAGAACAGATTCAGAATCGAATTCGGGAGCTGGGTGAAATTCTGACCGCCGAATATGCGGACAAGAACCCGGTGATTGTGGGCGTCCTCAAGGGCGTTGTGGTGTTCTACGCCGATATGATTCGCCAAATCAAGGTGCCCTGCCAGATGGACTTCATGTGGCTGTCCTCCTATTCCGGCGCCAATTCCACCGGAAAGATGCTGGTGCGGCAGGACGTGACCGCCGACATCCAGGGGCGGCACGTGCTGATTCTGGAGGATATTTTCGACACCGGCAACTCTCTGGAGTTCACGGTGAACCATCTGAAGGAGAAGCACCCTGCCTCTATTAAAATCTGCACGCTGCTGGATAAGCCCGAGCGCCGCCGCGAAGGCGTGACGCTGCAGGCGGACTACGTGGGCTTTACCATTCCCAACGCCTTTGTGGTGGGCTACGGCCTGGATTACAACGAGAAATACCGGAATCTGCCCTATGTGGGCATCCTGAAGCCGGAAGTATATACAAAGTAAGGAGAACCCAATTGAAAAATCGTAGAATTATCGCGACCATCGTGTATCTGGTGCTGCTGGTGGCGGTCTTTGCCTGGGTCAGCGGGCTGTTCACCCAGAGTCAGGATCAGATACCCTATTCCGAAGTGCTGAAGCTGTTTCAGAACCAGCAGGTCAAGTCCTTTGTGGTGGACGACGATGTGATCACCATGAACCTGTACGAGCCCTACGCCGGGCAGACCACGGTCACGGCGACGCTGGCGGATACCGACCGGTTCCGCGCGGAAATGGATGACCTGTTTGTGGAGCAGTACAATTCCGGCGTGCTGGAATCCTTTCATTTCCGAGCCGGAAAGAGCGTGTCCGCCTATGACCTGATCCTGCCCCTGCTGATTGTGGGGCTGGTGCTGCTGTTTGTCTGGGGCTTTATGATGGGCCGGGCCAACAACAATAACCCCCTGAATAATTTCGGCAAGGCCCGCACCGTTCTGGGGGTACCGGACGGGAAAAAGGTCACTTTTGCGGATGTTGCCGGGGCGGATGAGGAGAAGGAAGAATTGCAGGAGATTGTGGATTTCCTGAAAAATCCCGAGAAATTCACCGAAATCGGCGCCCGGATTCCCCACGGCCTGCTGCTGGTAGGCCCTCCCGGCACCGGCAAAACATTGCTTGCCCGGGCAGTGGCGGGGGAGGCCGGGGTGCAGTTTTTGTCCATCTCCGGCTCGGACTTTGTGGAAATGTATGTGGGCGTGGGCGCCAGCCGTGTGCGCGACCTGTTTGAGCAGGCCAAGAAAATTGCCCCCGCCATCGTGTTCATCGACGAAATCGACGCGGTGGGCCGCAAGCGCGGCTCGGGCTTAGGCGGCGGACACGACGAGAAGGAGCAGACACTGAACCAGCTGCTGGTGGAAATGGACGGCTTCTCACGCACCGAGGGCGTCATCGTTCTGGCTGCCACCAACCGCCCGGACATTCTCGACCCGGCGCTGCTCCGACCAGGCCGGTTTGACCGGCAGATTCAGGTGGGCCGTCCCGATGTGAAGGGCCGTGAGGACATCCTCAAGGTTCACGCCAGGGATAAGAAGCTGGATGCCTCCGTGAATCTCAAGACCGTTGCCCGCTCTACTGCCGGTTTTACCGGCGCCGATTTGAGCAACCTTCTCAACGAGGCCGCCATTCTGGCTGCCCGGGAGAATCGCCCGGTGCTGAATATGGAGGATCTCAACGAGGCCCTGATGAAGATCACCGCCGGCCCTGCCAAGAAGAGCCGTGTCCAGACCCGGAAGGATTTGAAGGAGACGGCGATCCACGAGGCGGGCCATGCCGTTGCCATGTACCACCTGCCCACCCACGACCCGGTGCGGCACATTACCATCATTCCCCGGGGGCAGTCCCTCGGCTCCACCTGGTCGCTCCCCAAGGACGATTCGTCCAACCTGACCCGGAATGAAATGTACGAGCAGATCATCTCTCTGCTGGGCGGACGGGTGGCGGAGGCCCTGTTCATCGGGGACATTTCCGTGGGCGCGTCCAATGACATCGACCGTGCCACCAAGCTGGCCCGGGATATGGTGGCCCGCTACGGCATGTGCGAGAAGCTGGGCACCGTTTCCTATCTGGACGGCGGCGAGGTCTTCATCGGACGGGATTACCAGACCACCAAGAGCTACTCGGAGAAGGTGGCAGGCACCATCGACGACGAGGTCAAGGCCCTGATCGACCGGGCCTATGCCCACTGTAAGAACATCCTGACGGAAAATGCCGACAAGCTGAACGCGGTCGTGGATTTCCTGATGGAGCACGAATCCATGACCGGCGAGCAGTTTGTAGCCATCATGGAGGGCAAGCCCGTGGGAGACGCTTCCAACACCGCCATGTTCGACGGCTTTGAGGAGCCGGAGAATACCGAAGAATAAGGATACGCCCCTGCCGGGAGCCCGGCGGGGGCGTTCGTTTTGCTCAGAGGGCGGTATTATAGAATGTGCATATCGGCTTTTGTCAGCAAGCCGTCAAATTGTGATTGAGTTGATAGTTAAAAGTTGACAGTTGAAAGTTGTGGTATTCCTTCGGGATGATATAAATATCATTAAATTTCGATGGCTTTACAAGCGAATATCCGGTTTTTGAACCAGAATGATTTCAATTGTCCCGTAGGGACTCCTTAACTTTCAACTTTCTACTTTCAACTGTCAACTCTAACAATCATATTTTACCAGCCTGCTGAGTTAACCCGATAAGCACTTTATAGAAAGCTTGAAGCAATTCAGCCAATTGTTCCGGCGCGTCCAGATTGACCTCATGCCCAGAGCCGGGGACGGTTGCCAGCCGGGCAGAGGGGATATGTTCAGCCAGTTCTTCGGACGCGCGCCTGTTGGCGGCATCCTTTTCCCCGCAGATGACCAGCGTTGGGCAGGAAATCCCGGATAGAGCGCTGCTGAAATCCAGCTCTGTCATGCTGGCGCACAGGGAAATCATGTCCTCCTTTGAAAACCCGATTTGCGCAAACATTCCCTTCGGCATCAGACGGAACAGACTGTTTTGAAGGCGCAGGGTGCGCTTTGGCATACGGTACTGGGCGGCAATGAGCACGAGAGAGCGAACCTTATCCGGGTGTTCCAGCGTATAATTCAGTGCCAGCACGCCACCCAGCGACAGCCCGCACAGATTGATCTTTCCCTCAGCGGCATCGAATTCATCTGTTAAGGCGCGGTACAGACCGGCGTAGGTGACAGGCTTACCAGCTGCGAACGCGGGAAGATTTGGACAATCGGCATTCTTGATACCCAGTTTTTCTAGGACCCGGTTCCAGCTTTCGGGAGTCTGACCCAGACCGTGCAGGAATATGTGTTCCATTGAAAGTCCCTCGAACAGCAGTTCAGATCGCGTACAGCAGCACCGCAAAATATTGCAGCACCGCCCCGAGAACCACAAAAATGTGGAACACCGAGTGCATCCACTTTTTGGTCTTGCCCAGCCCGTAGAGCACGGAGCCTACGGTGTAGGCGATGCCGCCCAGAAGCAGCAGCAGGAAGCCCGGCACCCCCATGGCTTCCAGAGTCTGCTTTGCGAAGGGAATCACCGCCCAGCCCATGCCGATGTAGCAGGCCATGGAGAAGACGCTGTACTTTTTCAGGTCGATGGCGGTGAGGGTACAGGCGACAACCGCCAGCAGCCACTCAAAGCCGAACAGGCTCCAGCCCAGCGCCGGGTGGGCGGGCCGGATGGCGGACAGCACCACGGGAGTGTAGGTTCCGCAGATCAGGAAATAAATGGTGCAGTGGTCGATGACCTGCATCACCTTTTTGCTCATGCCGGGCTTCAGACCGTGGTAGACGCTGGAAATGGTGAACATGGTGATGAAGGTGGTGCCGTAGATGGTGCAGCTGACGATGCCGTAGTAGTTCTGATTCAGGGCGGCCCGCACCACGCAGGTCAGCAGCACAATGACGCCCAGCGCCCCGCCGACAATGTGGGTAATCATGTTCATCAGCTCTTCGCCCCGGGAATAGTCCGGCAGCTGCCGGTCAGACAGTTTTGTTCGTTTCATAGTAACACCTCGAGAAATGATGCTATTACCATACCACAAACCGGCCAAAAAGCCACCTACCGCTGCTACTCTACGCTCTATGCCCGGGAGAGACGCCGATTCTACCCCCGGTAGAGTGGCAGATTTCGGCCCTTTTTGGAAAGAAACCCTTGCAATTGCGGCCCTGTTCGACTATAATAAATTGAATTATTATCTTTCTGATGAGGTTACGCTGTGTATTTAAAATCACTGGAATTACAGGGCTTTAAGTCCTTCCCGGATAAGACGCTGATCCGCTTTGGCGACGACATCACCGCCATCGTCGGCCCCAACGGCTCCGGCAAGTCGAATATCTCAGACGCGATTCTGTGGGTACTGGGCGAGCAGAGCTCCAAGTCCCTGCGGGGCGCGAAAATGGAGGACGTGATCTTCGGCGGCACCCAGAAGCGCAGCGCCGTGGGCTTTGCCGAGGCGACCCTGACGCTGGACAATACCGACCGGGCGCTGGCATATGATGCCGACGAGGTCATGATTACCCGTCGGTATTACCGCTCCGGCGACGGCGAATACTATATTAATAAGCAGTCCGCCCGGCTCCGGGACATTAACGAGCTGTTTATGGACACGGGCCTGGGCCGGGAGGGCTACTCCAACATCGGTCAGGGCCGCATTGACGAAATTCTCTCCCTGAAAAGCGGCGACCGCCGGGAGATTTTCGAGGAAGCCGCCGGTATCTCCAAGTACCGCCACCGCAAGGAGGAAACCGAGCGGAAGCTGGCCTCCACCGAGGACAACCTGCTTCGCATCGGCGACAAGGTGTCCGAGCTGGAACTCCAACTGGAACCGTTGAAGGTGCAGTCGGAAAAGGCAAAAAAGTATCTGGAATTGAAAGAGGAACTCAAGGGCGTGGAGGTGGCCGTCTGGCTGGACACGCTGGATAAGCTGTCCGCCGCCGCCAAGAAGGCCGAGGAGGACTATGCCTCCGCTTCCTTCGTTTTGCAGCAGGCCCACGACGATCTGGACGCCCTCTACCGGCAGGCGGAGGACTTGGGAAAGACCCTCCATGACCGGGACGGAGAACTGGAAACCGTCCGGCTGAAGGCCAATATGCTCTCTGCCACCCACCAGCAGCTGGACGGTCAGATGGCAGTGCTTCAGGGCAACATGGACAATAACCGGGCCAACATCGCCCGGATTGAGGAAGAGCTCAAAGGGCAGGAGGACCGCAGCGGCGGCATCTCCGCCCAGATTCAGCAGACCGAGGAGCGCATCGCGGAGATTGAGGAAAAGCTGGCGCAAAAGCGGGCAGAATTGGAGCGGTGCCAGCAGGCGCTGACCGCCCTGACTGCCAGCGCCCAGGGCATTACCAAACAGTATCTGGAACTGAGAAGCAAGGAATCCACCCTGGCGGCGGACATTGCCGGGGCGGAAGCGGATGTGCGGGGTCTGGAAGAGAGCATGGTGCAGTCCAGAAGCCGCTTGGAGCAGCTGGACGGCGACCTGTCCGCGGGAGCATCCCGCCGCCACGAGGCTCAGACCAATCTGGATGCCTGCCGTCAGGAATTGAAGGCGGCCCGGGAGAACGTCACCGCCGCGAACAACACCATTTCCGGCTACACCCTGCGCCAGACGACCCGCGCGAAACGCCGGGACGAGCTGGAGGAAAAGCAGCGGGAGCTGTCCCGGACGCTGGACTCCGTAGCCGCAAAAATCAAGGTTTTCCGGGCCATGGAGCGGGATTTTGAAAGCTATAACAAGGCCGTGCGCATGGTCATGCAGGAGGCCCAGCGGGGCGCTCTGCGCAACATCCACGGCCCCGTGTCCCGGCTCATCCGCACGGAGGATAGCTACACTGTGGCGGTGGAAATCGCCTTGGGCGCTGCCATGCAGCAGATTGTGGTTGGCAATGAAGCTGACGGCAAGGCGGCGATTTCCTTCCTCAAGCGCACCGGCGGCGGTCGTGCCACCTTCCTGCCCATGAGCAATATTCAGGGCAGAAGCCTACAGGAAACGGGCCTTGAAAACTGCCGGGGCTTTGTAGGCATCGCCTCGGATTTGGTGAAAACCGACGAAAAATACCGCCAGATTATAGAGAATCTGCTGGGCCGCACCGTCATTGTGCAGGACATGGACGCGGCCATCAATATGTCCCAGAAGTACCGCAGCCGTTTCAAAATCGTGACGCTGGACGGTCAGGTCATGAACCCCGGCGGCTCCATGACCGGCGGCTCCGTGAATAAGGACGCGGGAATTTTGTCCCGGGCCAACGAGCTGGAAAAGCTCTCTTTGCAGGAGCAGAAGCTGCGGCAGGAGCAGCAGATTCTGGAAGCGGATTTAGTGGAAGCCCGCCGCCAGTGCGATCAGGTGGAGTTCCAGATTTCCGCCGCCAAGGATCAGCTTCGGGAAGCGGAGGATCAGGTGCTGCGCTTAGAGGGCCTGGAAAAGCAGCATGAGATTCTGCTGAATGCCATTGTGGAAGCGGAAAATTCCGCCCGCCGGGAGCGGGAATCCCTCAACGAGCGCGACCGCACCGACCGGGAGCGCTACAGCGCCCAGCAGGCGAAAATTCAGGTATACAACCGGGAGCTGGCCCAGACGAAGGAGAAGCTGAGCCTTTTGGAGGGCAGCCAGACCGAGGCGGCCAACGAAAACGCCGCCATCACCGACCGGATGACCGCCTTAAAAACCGAGGAAGCGGCGCTGGATGCGGAGCGCTCCACGGCAACGTCCCACATCGGCGACCTGCGGCAGCTGCAGGGGGCCATGGAGGGCGACCGGGAGAAAAAGCAGGTTCTGATGGACTCCATCCGGCAGGACAACGCCCGGCTGGAAGCCGAAATCGACCAGCTCAGGCAGCGTCAGACGGAAAACGACGCGGAAAACGCCGAAATGAACGTGAAGGTGCAGCAGGTGCTGGAAAGCCGCGCCGCCGCCGAAGCTGCCAAGACCAAGGCAGAGCGGGACGCTCAGGAGAAGAACAAGGACATCCTGAACATGGAGCGGGCCTGCGCCCTGCTGGAACAGAAGAAGGTCACCTCCTCCATGGAGGAGCGGCAGATCATCGACAAGCTGTGGGACACCTACGAGCTGACCCCCGGCACCGCGCCGGAATTCCGTGGGGAAATCGAGAACGTCACCGCCGGAAACCGCCGGGCCGCGGAGCTGAAGCGGAAGATTTCCGCGCTCGGCACCCCCAATCTCGGTGCCATCGAGGAATACGCCCGGGTCAATGAGCGCTACACCTACCTTGCCGGGCAGCGGGACGATGTGCTGACCTCCAAGCGGGAATTGGAGAGCATCATCCGGGACATCACCGCGGAAATGACCACGATTTTTGTCACGGAATTTACGAAAATTGACCACTATTTCGGCCAGACCTTTGAGGAAATGTTTGGCGGCGGCAGGGGACAGCTGATTCTGGAGGACCCGGAAAATCCCCTGACCTGCGGCATCGAGATTCGGGTGCAGCCCCCCGGAAAGCAGGTGAAAACCATCACGCTGCTGTCCGGCGGCGAGAAGGCCTTTGTGGCAACGGCACTGTACTTTGCCATTTTGAAGGTACGGCCCACGCCCTTCTGTCTGCTGGACGAGATCGATGCGGCGCTGGACGACCGGAACGTGGAGCGGTTTGCCAGCTACCTGCACAATCTGTCGAAGAACACCCAGTTTATCGTCATTACCCACCGCCGGGGCACCATGGAATCTGCCGACGTGCTCTACGGCGTGACCATGCAGGAGCAGGGCGTGAGTAAGCTGTTGCGGCTGGATCTCAACCAGATGGAAGAATACCTGGGAATCGTGGAGTAAGATACAAGATAAGGAATGTCATTGCGAGCCAGTGGAACACTGACGTGGCAATCCGTTCTCTTGACGAATGGAACTTCTGGGGAAACGGATTCCCACGGTCGCTTCGCTCCCTCGGAATGACATTCTATGCTGGTGAAATACAAGAATTTTGGGAGTTATTATGGGATTTTTTGATAAAATTAAGGAAGGCCTTGCAAAGACCCGGGACGCTCTGAGCGATTCTCTGGGCGGCGTGTTCACGGGCTTTTCCGAAATCGACGACGACTTTTACGACGAATTGGAGGAGAGCCTGATTCTGGCGGACTTGGGCGTGGACACTGCCTGCAAAGCCGTGGAGCGGCTGCGCAAGGCCGTCCGGGAGCAGCACCTGAAAACCACGGAGGAAGCAAGAACCGCCCTCAAGGAAATTTTGGTGGATATGCTGAACGTGGGGGACACGGCTCTGAACCTGTCTACCACCCCCAGCGTGGTGCTGGTGATTGGCGTCAACGGCGTGGGTAAGACCACCACCATCGGCAAAATTGCCACCCAGCTGACCCGGCAGGGCAAGCGTGTGCTGCTGGTGGCGGCGGATACCTTCCGGGCGGCGGCTGCCGACCAGCTGGAAATCTGGGCAGAGCGCAGCGGCGCAGGCCTAGTCCGGCAGCATGAGGGCGCCGACCCGGCCTCCGTGGTCTACGACGGCATTCAGGCCGCCCGGGCACGGGAGGTGGATGTGATCATCATTGACACCGCCGGACGGCTCCACAACAAGGCCAATCTTATGAATGAGCTGAACAAAATCAGCCGCATCATCGACCGGGAGCTGCCCGGTGCGGCCCGGGAGACCCTGCTGGTGCTGGACGGCACCACGGGCCAGAACGGCCTGATTCAGGCCAAGCAGTTCAAGGAAATCGCCGGGGTCACCGCCATCGCCCTGACCAAGCTGGACGGCACCGCCAAAGGCGGCATCGTCATTGCCGTGGCGGACGCTTTGCAGATTCCCGTGAAATTTGTGGGCGTGGGCGAGCAGGCCGATGACCTGATGCCCTTTGAAGCAAAGGACTTTGTGGAGGCGCTGATCTGATGAAGGTAGTTTTGGCAAGCAAAAACCCCCACAAATTGGTGGAAATCAGCAAAATTACCGAGAAATTCGGCATGGAGCTGGTGATGGAGTCCGACCTTGGCGTGGACATCGACGTGGAGGAAACGGGAACCACCTTCGAGGAAAACTCCTTTCTCAAGGCCGACGCGGTGATGAAGGCCACGGGCCTTCCTGCCCTTGCCGACGACTCCGGTATCGCGGTGGACGCTCTCAACGGCGAACCGGGCATCTACTCCGCCCGGTACGGCTTTGACGAAAGTCTGGACGACTGGGGCCGGCTCCAGCTTTTGCTAAAAAACACGGAAAACGTTCCCGACGGGCAGCGGCAGGCGAAATTCGTCTGCGTCATCACCATGGTGACCCCGGAAGGGAAGTGTATACAGGCCCGGGGCGAAATCCACGGAGAGCTGCTCCGCGCCCCCGCCGGAGAAAACGGCTTCGGCTATGACCCCATTTTCTACTATCCACCCATGGGAAAGACCACGGCGGAAATGACCCCCGAGGAAAAGAACCGGGTGTCCCACCGGGCCAACGCCCTGAAGGTGTTTTATGAGAAACTGAAGGAGGCAGGCTATGCTGACAAGTAAGGAACGGGCCCAGCTCCGGGCCCAGGCCAATACGCTGGAAACCACCCTGATGGTGGGCAAGGACGGCGTGACGGAAGCGGTGGCGGCGGAAGCCGACCGGCTGCTCACCGCCCACGAGCTGGTGAAGGGCAAGGTGCTGGAAACCGCCCTCATGAGCCCCCGGGAGGTGTCCGACGCCCTGTGCGAGGCTACCAACGCGGAAGGGATTTCCTGCGTGGGCAATAAATTCGTCATCTGGCGCTTCTCCGAAAAATGTCAGGAGGCCCGGAACCAGACCGGCCGGGCCAAGCGGAAGGAAGTGCCCAAATCCAAGGCAGACCCGGTAGGCAAGGGCGTCCGCGCCCGCCGTGCGGCGGCGAAAAAAGTGCGGGAGCAGCGCAACCAGTATTTCCGGCAGCAGGCCATCGAAAAGTCCATCGAGCGCAGCCGGGAAAAGCAGCTTCGCGGCGAAGAGTAATTTTCAGTTGACAGTGAACAGTGGACAGTTGACAGTTATGAGACTGCCAGTAGACGCACATCGCAATTCTTGATTACAGCTTTTCAGTATGTACCGCTTGTTGACACGTTGCTTTTCGCATATCCCCTATAGCTGGACAACTGTCAATTATAAACAGAGGAAGGGTAGTATGGAACGAATCGGCATTTACGGCGGGACTTTCAACCCACCCCATATTGGACATCTGGAAGCGGCAAAGCAGGCCGTGAAATCGCTGGGGCTCAGTAAGCTATTGCTGATTCCGGCCTACGCGCCGCCCCACAAGGCGGTGCTGCCGGAACATTCTCCCACGGCACAGCAGCGCCTTGAAATGCTGCGTATTGCCGCCGCGGGGTGCCCGGAACTGTCAGTTTCAGACATGGAGCTGCGGCGGGAGGGGGTCAGCTATTCCTGCGAAACGGTGGAAGCGGTGAAGGGGCAGTTCCCCGGCGCGGAGCTGGTGCTGCTCATGGGCACGGATATGTTCCTGACCTTCGACACCTGGATGCACCCGGAGGAGATTGTCAAGAATGCATCCCTGGGCGTATTTTACCGGGGCGACAAGGGCGAACAGCCCGCCATCGCAAAGAAAAAGGCGGAAATGGAGGCCCGGGGCGTCACCGTCTATCTGGTGCGCAACGAGGTCATTCCCATTTCCTCCACCCAGATGCGGCGGCTTCTGGCCTTCCGCTGTGCAGGCCGGTTTCTGCCGGAGGGCGTGCTGGACTACATCCGGGAAAACCGCCTTTACGACACCCGGGCCGATTGGAAGAACCTTCCCATGGAGGCGCTGGAACCCATAGTCATCAGCCTTCTGAATCCCAACCGGGTCAAACACGTTCTGGGCTGCCGGGACACGGCGGTGGCGCTGGCAAAACGCTGGGGGGCGAATGTCAATGACGCGGCCCGGGCGGGCATCCTCCACGACATTACCAAGGCCATTGACGGGCCCCTCCAATTGACATTATGCGACGCCTATGGTAAACTGTTAGACGATTTTTCCAAGCGTTACCCAAGAACCCTCCATGCCCTCACCGGTTCCATGGTTGCCCAGCGGATTTTTGGGGAAAATGAAAACGTGGTGTCCGCCATCGAGTTTCACACCACCGGCAGGGCAAACATGACCCTGCTGGAAAAGATCATCTATGTGGCGGACTATATGGAGCCGAACCGGGCTTTCTCCGGGGTGGAAGCATTGCGGGAACTGGCCTTTACCGACATTGACGCCGCCCTGAAGCTGGGCCTTGAAATGACGCTGGAGCATTTGAACGAGCAGGGGGCGGAGGTATCGCCTGCCTCCCAGAATGCTCTCGCGTGGCTGAAGCGATAGAAAGGATTGATGTTTTTGTTAACACCCAAACAGATTGCTTATGAAGTGACCAAGGCCCTGGACGCCAAGAAGGGCATGGACATCAAGCTGCTGAAAATCGATCGGGTCAGCAGTCTGGCAGACTTCTTCCTGATCTGCACCGGCACCTCCAACACCCACGTCAAGACCCTGTGCGACTACGCCGAGTACACGCTGGAACAGCTGGGGGAGCCCATGCTGGGCCGGGAGGGCCACCGGGGCAGCGCCTGGGAGCTGTTGGACTACGGCACCATCGTGGTGCACGTCTTCACCGAGGAGGCCCGGAAATTCTACGATCTGGAACGGCTGTGGGCCGACGCCGAGGTTGTAGATTTGAAGGAGATTATTCCCGAATTGCGGGATGAAGCAAACAGTTGAAAGTTGACAATGGAAAGTGGAAAGTTATGGTATCCCCTTCGGGGATGATTGAAATTTGTCCCGGAGGGACTCCTTGACTTTCAACTTTCAATTCTCAACTTTCAACGAATCAAAGATATGATTGCCGCCTAAGGAAAGCGGTATAAGAGAGGAATGTTCGCCATGAACTACGATTACGCAAGCATTGAAGCCAAATGGCAAAAATACTGGGAAGAGCACGATACCTTCCACACCGATGTCTGGGATTTCAGTAAGCCCAAATATTATGTGCTGGATATGTTCCCGTACCCTTCCGGCGTGGGCCTGCACGCGGGCCATCCCGAGGGCTACACCGCTACCGACATCATGTCCCGGATGAAGCGGATGCAGGGCTACAACGTGCTGCACCCCATGGGCTACGACTCCTTCGGCCTGCCCGCGGAGCAGTACGCCGTCACCACCGGCCACAACCCCAACGGCTTTACCCAGAAGAACATCGAGACCTTCACCAAGCAGCTCAAGGAGCTGGGCTTTGACTACGACTGGTCGAAAATGATCGCCACCTCCGACCCCTCCTTCTACAAGTGGACTCAGTGGATTTTCAAGAAGCTGTACGAAGCCGGCTACGCCAAGCGCATCGAGATGCCCGTGAACTGGTGTGAGGAGCTGGGCACGGTGCTTTCCAATGATGAAGTCATCGACGGCAAGTCCGAGCGGGGCGGCTATCCCGTTGTCAAGAAAAATATGATGCAGTGGGTCATCGACCAGCCCGCCTTCGCCGAGAAGCTGCTGGAGGGCCTGAACGAAATCGACTGGCCCGAGTCCACCAAGGAGATTCAGCGCAACTGGATCGGAAAGAGCACCGGCGTGGAGGTGGACTTCCAGCTGGTAGGCGGCGGACAGTTCTCCATTTACACTACCTGCATCGAAACCATCTACGGCATCACCTTCATGGTGCTGGCTCCCGACGGCAAAATCGTCCAGTCCCTGATGGACCGGGTGCAGAACAAGGAAGAGGTGCAGGCCTACATCGACGAAACCGTGAAGAAGAGCGACATGGATCGCACCGACCTGAATAAGGGCAAATCCGGCTGTCGGCTTCAGGGCGTCTACGCCATCAACCCCGTCAACGGCAAGGAAGTGCCCGTGTTCATCGGCGACTTCGTGCTTGCCAACTACGGCACCGGCGCAGTCATGGCTGTCCCCAGCCACGACCAGCGTGATTTTGAGTACGCCCAGGTGCACAACATCCCCATGATTCAGGTCATCGAGGGCCGGGATGTGTCCGAATGCGCCTTTGAAAAGCAGGATTACCTGGGCAAGGGCTGCCGTCTGATGAATTCCGAGGAATTCACCGGCCTGACGGTGGAGGAAGCGAAAGAAGCCATCACCTGCAAGCTGGAAAACATGGGCGTTGCCCGCCGGAAGAACAACTACCACTTCCGGGAGTGGATTTTCGCCCGCCAGCGCTACTGGGGCGAGCCGGTGCCCTGCGTGTACACCGACGACGGGAAGACCTACTTCCTCCCCGACGAGGAGCTGCCTCTGATTCTGCCGGAACTGGAAGATTACAAGGGCAAAAACGGTCAGGCCCCGCTGGAAAATGCCACCGAGTGGAAGAAATACGATAAAAACGGCATCCACGGCGTCCGGGAGACCTCTACCATGCCCGGCAGCGCCGGTTCTTCCTGGTACTATATGCGCTATATCGACCCCCAGAACGACAAGGCGCTGTGCGACCCCGAGCTTCTCAAGCACTGGCTGCCTGTTGACCTGTATGTCGGCGGCCCGGAGCACGCCGTGGGCCACCTGATGTACTCCCGCATCTGGAACCGGTTCCTGTACGACGAGGGCATCTCCCCGGTGAAGGAGCCCTTCCAGAAGCTGGTGCATCAGGGTATGATTCTGGGCGAGAACGGCATCAAGATGGGCAAGCGGTTCCCTGAGTTCGTGGTGAATCCCAGCGACATTGTCCGGGACTACGGCGCGGACACCCTGCGGCTGTACGAGATGTTCATGGGCCCGCTGGAGGTCTCCAAGCCCTGGAGCACCACCGGCGTCATCGGCGCGAAAAAGTTCATCAACCGGGTGTGGAACTTCTTCACCGAGCCTGCCAATATCACGGAAACCGATGACGGCAAGCTGACCAAGGTCTACCACCAGACCGTGAAGAAGGTGACGAACGACTTTGAAGCGCTGGCCTTCAACACCGCCATCGCCCAGATGATGGTGTTCGTCAACGAGGTCTACAAGGCGGGCACCTGCCCCCGGGAGTACGCTGAGGGCTTTGTCAAGATGCTCTCCTGCATCACCCCCCATGTGGGCGAGGAGATGTGGCAGCTGCTGGGCCACGACAAGACCATTGCCTACGAGCCCTGGCCCACCTATGACGAAAATAAATGCAAGGACGCCGAGGTGACCATCGCGGTGCAGGTGAACGGCAAGATGCGCGGCACGGTCCTCATGGACGCGGACCTTCCCGACGAGCAGGTGATTGCCAACGCCGTGGCGGACGAGAAAATTGCCAAGTTCCTTGCCAAGCAGGGCGGCAAGATCGTCAAGACCATCGTGGTGAAGAACAAGCTGGTGAATCTGATTGTGAAGTAAGGCCGCAGTGCGGCCAGCCAATGCGTGCACGGCGGGTCTGTAATCGTTACGCCATAGGGTATTGCTCGGTATCGCTCTCTGGTACTGGAGGGGCGGGTAATGCAGGGCGGCCAGTGGCCGCCCTGCGGGATTCGCTTGTTAACTAAATTGTGCTTTAGCCGATTAACCAGAATGTCATTGCGAGCCAGTCCGCAGACTGGCGTGGCAATCCGTTCCCCTTAAAATGTTCCGATTTTGCACCTGTTGCCAAGGAGAAAACGGATTGCCACGTCGCTTCGCTCCTCGCAATGACACCTAAATCAACAATGTTCTGCTTTCGCGGATTTGCATTTGCCCCTGCAAGTGCGGCGCTTAATTTGTAAAAAAACCAAATTCCCGCTTGACAATTGGAGAATCCGTGTATATAATATACAAGCCTAGTATAAGGCCCTGAACGCATCCTGGATTGAGCCGGATGCCATCGGAGGGAGGGAAAACCATGTCTGAAATTCGCGTCAAGGAGAACGAGTCTCTGGAGAGCGCTCTGCGCCGTTTTAAGCGGAGCTGCGCCAAGGAGGGCGTTATCGCCGAAGTGAAGAAGCGCGAGCATTACGTCAGCCCCAGCCTGAAGCGTAAGCAGAAGTCCGAAGCTGCCCGTAAGAACAAGAGAAAGTTCTATTAATCCCTCTTGAATACGCTCGAAACCGCTCTGCCGAAAGGCAGGGCGGTTTTTGTCCGCAGTGCGGACAGCCAATGCGTGCCCGGCGGGTCTGCCATCGTGACACCATTGGGTACCGCTCGGTATCGTTACCCACATGTCATCCTCTTTTGTGAAAGGAGAATTATGTTAATCAATGCGTAGGGCGGAGTCATGACTCCGCCGACGCAGTATCGGCAATCAGCAATTTACGTTGAATGGTATTTGGCGAGTTAACGTCCAAACAAATCCCGTTGGACGCACACAAGGCATTAGACCAACCTGATCGGCGGGGTCATAACATAAGCCCTACGAAGTAACTCAGTTAAATCCTCCTTTGTGAATCATCGTAGGGCGGTTATCTGCCGTTGCCGCGCCGGACGGGCTTGCGGGCTGGCTTTTTTGCTGAGCGTTTCCGGTCGAGGGGCCCAGAGGATGTTGGATGACTGCCCAGTGTTCGTGACGCATTGTCTGCGGCCACTGGCCGCCGGTCGAGGGGCCCAGAGGATGTTGGATGACTGCCTAAGGTTCGTGACGCATTGGCTGGCCGCCCTGCGGCCCGAATCAGGCACTTTGGGCCGGAGCCAATCAAATCCTCCCGGTGGGCCTTGATGAGCGCTTCTCTCACCAGCGCGTAATTCTTCGGGTCCCGGTACTGAATCAGCGCCCGCTGCATGGCCTTCTCGTGAGGGTCGGTGGGGACATACACCCGCTCCATGGTCCGGGGGTCAAGGCCCGTGTAGTACATCACCGTGGACAGAGTGGAGGGCGTGGGGTAGAAGTCCTGCACCTGCTCCGGGTTGTAGCCCATGTCCCGGATGTACTCCGCCAGCTCCACCGCTTCTTTCAGGGTGGAGCCGGGGTGGCTGGACATCAGGTAGGGGACAAGATATTGATTCATACCATATTGTTTGTTGAGGGCGAAATATTTCTCCACGAATCGGTTGTAGACGGCGTTTTTGGGCTTGCCCATCCGGGAAAGCACCGCGTCGGAGACGTGCTCCGGGGCGACTTTCAGCTGCCCGGAGATGTGGTGCTGCACCAGTTCCCTGAGGAAGGTGTCCTTTTTGTCCGCCAGCAGATAGTCAAACCGGATGCCGCTGCGCACGAAGACCTTCTTCACCCCGGGGATTTTCCGCAGCTTGCGCAGCAGGGCCACGTAGTCAGAGTGGTCGGCGTTCAGATTCTTGCAGGGGACAGGGTACAGGCACTGCCGCCCGCCGCAGGCGCCCTTGGTCAGCTGCTTTTCACAGGCGGGGTGCCGGAAGTTGGCGGTGGGCCCCCCAACGTCATGAATGTAGCCCTTGAAATCCTTGTCCTTCACCATGATTTCCGCTTCTCTCAGAATGGATTCATGGCTTCTAACCTGCACAATGCGGCCCTGATGGAAGGTCAGGGCGCAGAAGGAGCAGGCCCCGAAGCAGCCCCGGTTGCTCACCAGACTGAATTTGACCTCCTCGATGGCGGGCACACCGCCCAGTTTCGCGTAGCTGGGATGCCAGTTGCGCTCGTAGGGCAGGTCGTACACCGCGTCCATCTCCTCTGTGGTCAGGGGCTTCTGGGGCGGGTTCTGCACCACGAATTCCTTCCCGTAAGGCTCAATGAGCCGCTTGGCGGTGAAGGGGTCGCAGTTGCCGTACTGGATTTGGAAGGACTGGGCATATTTGCACTTGTCGGCTTTTAATTCTTCAAAAGCGGGCAAAAGGATGGAGGGCAGACTGTCGTCCGGCGCACTGGTGCGGAACACCGTGCCGTCAATGTAGGTGATGTCCCGGACGTTCATGCCGGAATTCAGGGCCTCCGCGATTTCCACAACGCTCTTTTCGCCCATGCCGTACATGAGAAGGTCGGCCTGACTGTCAAGCAGAATGGAGCGTTTCAGGCTGTCCGACCAGTAGTCGTAGTGAGCAAGACGGCGAAGGCTTGCTTCAATGCCGCCAATCAGAATGGGCACGTCCTGATAGGTCTGCCGGATGAGGTTGCAGTAACAAACGGTGGCGCGGTCCGGGCGCTTGCCCACACATCCTCCGGGGGTGAAGGCGTCGGTTTTCCGGCGGCGCTTGCTGACGGAGTAGTGGTTCACCATGGAGTCCATGTTGCCCCCGGACACCAGAAACCCCAGCCGGGGCCGCCCGAACACGTCGATGGATTTTGGATTTTTCCAATCCGGCTGGGAGATGATGCCGACGCTGTAGCCGTGGCTTTCCAAAACCCTGCTGATAATGGCGTGACCGAAGGAGGGGTGGTCAACGTAGGCATCGCCGATGACGTAGACAAAATCGCAGGTTTCCCAGCCCCGCTCCCGCATTTCCTGCTTGCTGATGGGAAGAAATGCCATGGTTTCCTCCTTACTTGCGTTCCAGTTTCTTTTTCGTGCCGTCGGGGCCGACAATGTAGGTGTTTTCCAATTGGCCCACCAGATTGGCCTTGACGGAATCGATGTAGATGCGTCTCAGCTTGTCCCGTTCGGTTATTTCCTCAGGGGTCAGGCCCTCGGTTTTTGCTTTCTTCGCCAGAACGTTGATTCTGGTAATCACTTCGCTCATATTCATAGGTTTTCCTCACACATACCGGTGGATAACCACCGAAATTCTGTCTTTTTTGGTTTTTCCGTTCACTTTTACCAGCTTTATCTTTCCAAGGCCCCGGACGGAGATTTTCGTGCCCTCGGAAACAGGCTTGTCGGGCTTTTCACAGGGCAGGCCGTCCATGGCGGCTTTTCCGCCGGTGACATACTGGGCCGCCAGACTCCGTCCGATGCGGAAGCCGGAGGAAATCACGCTGTCCAAACGGAGAGACGCCAGGGTGTCTTTGATTTCCTTCACCTCCGGCTCGGGGATGCGGGCATCCGTCAGGGGAATCCGCTCCAAGTGGAGCTTGATGCGCCCGGCGGAGGTGAAGTTTTGCAGCAGGTAGGGGGCAATCTCCGCCGTGACGAAGAAATCACAGCTTCCTTCCCCCACGCAGATGTCGCCAACGGTCTCCCGGGCGACTCCCGCCCCCATCAGAGCGCCAAGAAAATCCCGGTGGCTGGGGCTGTCCCCCTGAAAGAACGCGGCCCGCAGGCAAATGCAGGGGGCGTCCTCCCCATACAGCGCATTTTCGTCCAGATAGTCCGGCAGGTAGACGAGCATTTTCCGCTCGGCGTCCGGATAACCGCCAAAGAAGTGAAGTCCCTCGGGGCAGCCGAAGAGGTAATTTGCCATTTCCTGCTCCCGGGGGGAGAGGAAACAGGTATTTGCCGGGATGTTTTTCCGCATTCCGGCGGTTATTTTGTCCCAGAGCTTCGCCAGAAGAACCCTGTCCTCCGCATTCTGGGCAATTTTGTCAATATTGCTTCTGTCCATGCAATCACCTGAAGGGATTATACCATATTTTTTGGCCTTGTGTAAAGACAGATTATCGAGTATAATTGCAAGGAAAGACGGAAGCGCATTATGGCTTCCCCCGGGGGGAAGGCTTTGGTACGCAATCGGCATTCATGGAAGGAAAGAGCGTATGGTAATCGGAATCATCGGCGGCGGGGCGTCGGGCATGGCGGCGGCGCTGGCGGCGGCGGAAAATCAAGAGGTGCAGGTCATCCTCATGGAGCGGCAGACCCGGGTGGGCAGAAAGCTGCTGTCCACGGGAAACGGACGATGTAATTTGACGAATCTTCACGCGGGTGCAGGCGGCTACCACGGCAGCGCCCCGGAATTTGCCCGCTACGCAATCTCCCAATTCCCGCCGGAAGCGGCCCTAACGTGGTTTCGCTCGCTGGGCCTTCTCACCGTGGCGGAGGACTCGGGGCGGGTGTATCCCTACTCCGATCAGGCCAATTCTGTGGTGGATGTGCTGCGTTTTGGGCTGGAACAGCCAAATATCACGGTGAAACTGGGCTTTGAAGTGGAAAAAGTGAAGAAAACGCCAAAGGGCTTCCGGGTGGAAGCCAAGGGCGAAGCGGTGGAGTGCGACCGCCTGATTGTTGCCTGTGGGGGATTGGCGGGAACAAAGCTGGGCGGCTCCATGTCGGGCTACAGGCTCCTGCGCACCTTGGGCCATAGCTGCACAAAACTCCGGCCCACGCTGGTGCAGCTGAAATCCGGCTGGGCCGGGTGTCCGTCCCTCAAGGGCGTCCGGGCAAACTGCCGGGCGGAAATTCTTCATAACGGTGAAAAGACTGCCGAAAGCACTGGGCAGCTGCAATTTACGGAGTACGGCCTGTCCGGGCCGGTGATTTTCGAGATTTCCCGGGACGTGTGTCAGGGCGGGGGAGACTGGAAGTGCCGTCTGGACTTCCTGCCGGAGGTTTCTGCCGATGACTTGCGCGGTGAACTGACGCGGCGGCGGGAATCCAACCTGCCGGTATTGGAGCTGCTGACAGGCATCCTGCACAATCGTCTGGGCCGGGTGCTGACCCAGAGCGCTGGTCTGACCCTCAACGCTTTTGTAAGAGATTTGTCCGACTGGGAAATCGGTCAGGCCGTGTCCGCCGTGAAGGCGCTGGAAGTATCTCTCACGGAACCCATGGGCATGGACAGCGCTCAGGTCACCGCCGGGGGCATCCTGACCTCGGAATTTGAGATGACAACCATGCAGAGCCGTCTTGTGCCGGGGCTGTACGCCTGCGGTGAGGTGCTGGACATCGACGGCGACTGCGGCGGTTATAATCTGCAATGGGCGTGGAGCTCGGGCCGTCTGGCGGGCCTCCACGCGGGAGGGAACCTATGATACGACTGCGGGACATCAGCCTGCCACCGGAGCACAATGCCCACCAGCTTCAGTTTGAGGCGGCGAAGCTTCTCCGGCTGCCCAATTCCAAAATCCGAAAGCTTTCCATCGTCCGCCGCAGCGTGGACGCACGGAAGAAACCGGATGTGAAGATTATTTACACCGTGGACGTGGCGGTGGAGGGAAACGAGGCAAAAATTCTGCGGCAAAGCGGCTGCAAAAAGGCCTCCATTGCTCCCACGTCCTTCTATAAAGCGCCCAAAAATATCCCCGCCCCGGAAAAACGTCCGGTGGTGGTGGGCTTCGGTCCGGCGGGGATGTTTGCGGCTCTGATTCTGGCCCTTGCGGGCTGGAAGCCACTGGTGCTGGAACGGGGGGAGGACGCCCAGAGCCGCCATGAGAAGGTGGAAAAATTCTTCGCCACCGGGGTTTTGGACGAAAGAAGCAACGTCCAGTTCGGCGAGGGCGGCGCGGGCACCTTCTCCGACGGAAAGCTGAACACCGGGGTGAATAACCCCCGCATCGGCTGGGTGCTGGAACAGTTCGTGCAGGCCGGGGCAAGGGAGGACATCCTCTACGATGCCAAGCCCCATGTGGGCACGGACGTTCTGCTCACCGTGGTGCAGAATCTGAGAAAACGCATCCTTTCCCTGGGCGGCGAGGTGCGCTTCAACACCCGGGTTACCGGGCTGCGGGTGGAAAACGGACGGCTCACCGGTCTGAAAACCGACGCCGGGGAAATCATCGACTGTGACGCGGCGGTGCTTGCCATCGGCCACAGCGCCCGGGACACCTTTGAAATGCTGGACGCCATGGGCGTTCCCATGGAGCCAAAGCCCTTCGCTATGGGCGCGCGGATTGAGCAGAAGCAGGCTGTCATCAACAACGCCCAGTATGGCATGGAGAATCCGGCCCTGCCCCCGGCGGACTACAAATTGGCAGAGCATCTGGAAGACGCCACGGTGTACACCTTCTGCATGTGCCCCGGCGGTCATGTGGTGGCGGCGGCCAGTGAAGCCGGGCGCATCGTCACCAACGGCATGAGCAACGCCGACCGGGAGGGGGAGAACGCCAACGCGGCTCTTCTCGTCACGGTGAATCCCGCCGACTTTCCCTACGAGGGGACTTTAGGCGGTATGCGCTGGCAGCGGGAGATCGAGGAGCGGGCATACAACATCAGCGGCAGCTACAAGGCCCCGGCCCAGACCGTGGGAGACTTTTTGGCGCACCGCCCCAGTACGGGTGCGGGCAGCGTCAGCCCCACCTACCGCCCCGGCGTCAGCTGGTGCGATTTACACGACGTTCTTCCTCAGAAGCTCACTGCCGCCATGGAGCAGGCCCTGCCAAGGCTGGACAGAAAGCTTTCGGGCTTTGCGGCCCCGGATGCGGTGCTCACCGCCCCGGAGACCCGAAGCTCTTCCCCGGTGCGCATTCTCCGGGATGAAAGCCGCCAATCTCAGGTTCGGGGCCTGTACCCCACCGGCGAGGGCGCGGGCTACGCCGGGGGCATCATGTCCGCCGCCATCGACGGCATCCTCACCGCGGAAGCAATCCTAAAAAATGCAGAATGATAAATGCAGAATGCAAAATGAAGGTGTCCGCTGCGCGGACGGATTTCCAAAAGGAAACACCTCAATTTTGCATTCTGCATTTTGCATTATCATTTCGCTCCCAGCGCCATGATCAGCACCGCGGCAATGCACTGTCCCGCCAGAATCAGGGGAATGCCCAGGGTGAATTTCAGGTGCAGGGTCTTGTGCCGGAACAGGTACATTCCCAGAAGGCTCCCCACGCTGCCGCCCAGAGCCGCAATGAGCAGCAGGGTGGACTCCCGGACGCGCCAGCGGTTTTTCCGGGCCTTCCACTTGTCCACAAGCATAAGAAGGAATCCAAGCGCATTGATTATAAGCAGATAGAAAGAAAGCAGCTTCATGTAAATTTCCTTTCGGGAGGGATTCGGGTGAAAACGATTCTCATTGGACTGATGCTGGCCCTGCTGCTGTCCGGCTGCGGGGCAGAGGAAACGCTGGAAACCGTTTCGGATGACATTCCTTTACAGCCGGTGCTGGCTGAGCCTGCGGAAATTTCCGTGCGCCTGCCAGACAACGCGGTGTCGCCGGTGCTGGAAAGCGACACGCAGCAGGTCTATTTGTGCGAGGATTACGAAATCGCCATCGAGACCCGGGCCTCCGGCGACCTGGGGGCCACCATCACCGACCTGACGGGCTTTGCCCCGGACCAGCTCACCGTCATGCACACCAAGCAGGACGACGCGGACCGGTATGAGTTCGTCTGGGTGTCCGCCGGGGAAAAAGGCGACCGGCTGGGCCGGGGGGTGGTGCTGGATGACGGCAGCTATCACTACTGTATGTCGGTTCTGCGGGACGCAGAGAACCAGAAAAAGTCTCAGGTTGTATGGAGCGACGTGTTTTCTTCCTTTTCCTTGACATAACCGCAGGGCGGCCATTGGCAGCCCGCCTTTCGGCACCCAATGGACGCCCTGGCTGCCAGCGCAGTTGAAAGTTGACAGTTGAAAGTTGAAAGTTGCGGTATCCCTTCGGGATGATTAATAATATCACTACAAGTTTTGAACACGGAACATTTACAAGAGAAGGTCCTGCTTTTTATCCAATATTATTTCAATTGTCCCATAGGGACTCCTTAACTTTCAACTGTCAACTTTCCACTTTCAATTCTCACAAATTACCGTTTATCTTCCTGCTGACTTGACCCGGCAGGATACTGCCCCAGCGCCTCCTGACACATGGCCTTGCAGGCGTCGATGACGCTCTGGGGATAGAGAATCTTCGCCTTGCGGCCAAAGCCGATGACCCAGCTTAAGAACATGGGGGACACCGCCACGTTCACCGTAAAGACGAAGTGCTCCTCCCCGTCGGGAATCAGCAGAATGTCCTGTCCGAAGCGGTCAATGACCACGTTGATGAGACTGCGGTGGAACCGGAGCTTCACGACGGCGGTTTCCCCGGAGTACATCTGAAACAGCCGGTTGGCGTGCTCGATGAGGGCCTTGCCATTTAGCTCCGGGCAGGGGACTCTTACTTCCTCCAGCAGCCGGATATCGCTCATGCGGTCAACCCGGTAGGAGGTGACGCCGTGGCGGGGGGACAGGGCCAGCAGGTAGCAGTTTTCGTTGTCCTGACACAGGCCGTAGGGGCTGGCCTCATAGTCCCGGTTCCGATAGACCCGCTGGCGCTCCAGATTAAAGTCAAAGTAGCGGAAGGAAATCTGCCGGTTCTCGGCGATGGCGTCCTGAATGGCGTCCACATTATAATAGATGGTCTCGTTCATGCTCTTGACCCGTCCGGACACCACCACGTCCCGGCGCATCAGCCGGGCGTCGTAGACGCTGCACTGATTGCACAGCTTTTCGATCAGCTCCCGGGATTTCTTTTCCGTAAGGAAGCGGCTGGACTGCACCGCGTCAATGAGCAGCTTCAGTTCCGGCAGCTCAAAGTTCCGGGAACCGATGTAATAGCCGCCGCCCTTACCCGGCAGGGACACAATGTCCACGCCGTATTCCTGCAAAGCCGCAATGTCCGAGTAGATGGTCTTGCGGTCGCACTCAATATTGTGCTGCTGATGCAGCATACTTTGCAGCTCCGAAGCTCTCACCGGGTGCGCCTGGTGGGAGTTTCTTTGCAGATAATCGAGAATGTAGAAGATTTTCAGCTTCTGGTTGTCAGATTTTGGCACAGGAATCCCTCCGGGATAGTTGACAGTTGATAGTTGACAGTTGAAAGTTGTGACTTCAAATCTGTCCCGCAGGGACTCCACAACTGTCCACTGTCAACTGTTCACTGTCAACTCGACTCATAGATGCCTTCCATTATACCACAACCGTACTGTTGAGCAAGGCCCAATTTGCATTTTCTCCGGGAATATGCTATAATGCCCCAAAAGGAGTGAAGATGATGGGTTATTTTGGATGCCACCTGTCCGCCAGCGGCGGCAATGCCGCCATGGTGAAAACCGCCCTGTCCATCGGGGCTAATACCTTTGCCTTCTTTACCCGGAATCCCCGGGGCAGCAAGGCGAAGAAGGAGGACGCTGCCGATGCGGAAAAGGCGGTGTCTATGCTGAAAGCCAAGGGCTTTGGAAAACTGGTGGCCCACGGGGCCTACACCATGAATCTTTGCACCGCCGACGCCGAAGCCCGCGCTTTTGCGGCGGAGGTATTGGAGGACGACCTGCGGCGGATGGCGGCGCTGCCCGGGAATTTCTACAATTTCCACCCCGGCAGCCATGTGGGGCAGGGGACGGAGGCCGGAATCGACTACATTTCCGCCGCCCTGAAAAAGGCTCTGGCCCCCGGCTACCCGGTGACGGTGCTGCTGGAAACCATGGCGGGCAAGGGCAGCGAAATCGGCGGGCGGTTTGAGGAGCTGAAGGCGATTCTGGATGCCGTGGGCAGCAAAAACGTGGGCGTGTGCCTCGACACCTGCCATGTCTACGACGGGGGCTACGACATTGTGAATGATCTGGACGGCGTCCTCGCGGAGTTCGACCGGATTATCGGACTGGACAGGCTGAAAGCCCTCCACCTGAACGATTCCAAGAACCCCTTTGCCAGCCACAAGGACCGGCACGAGTGCCTGGGCAAGGGCAGTCTGGGGGTGGAGACATTCCGGGCAATCGTGAACCATCCGGCTCTTAAGGACAAGCCCATGATTTTGGAAACCCCCAACGAGCTGTCCGGCTATCAGGCGGAAATCGCGCTGCTGCGCAGTCTGGAATCTTAAAAGAAAGTTCATTTGACATATTGAACGGAATATGCCATCTTATATGGTATATTGGCGGTGCTGCGTGTAATGAAATGCAGAATGCAGAATGCTAAATGCAAAATTATGGTATTTCCTTCGGAAATGAATTAAATAGTCCGCGCAGCGGACACCTCAATTTTGCATTCTGCATTTATCATTTTGCATTCGATTGCTATGCCGCCGATGGTATTACTCAACAAATCGTAAAGGAGGGAGAAGTTTTGGAAGAATACTTACGTTCGTTGTCCGTTGACCTGGCAGCGCTGACGACCCAATACATTGGGTTTCTTCGCTATGCTGTGCCGGTGCTGACATTTTTGCTGCTGCTTCGCTGCGTCTGGCCCCTGCTGACCTTCCGCCGGGAGCCGGAAATCTGGGCCTGGCTGAATTTCGCTGACGGCACCCAGATTCCCATTACCCACTGGGAAAACGTCATCGGCAGAAGCAAAAGCTGTGATGTGACCATCGATTTTTCCACCGTCTCCCGGAACCACGCGGTGCTGACCCGCTATGACGACGGCAGCTGGACGCTATTGGACATCGGCTCCAAATCGGGCACCTTTGTCAATGACCGGCCCATTCAGATCTGCGCCCTGAAGCCCAGGGACCGCATCTCCATCGGCGGGGTGGAAATGCAGCTTCAGCCCATAACAGCGCGGCAGGAGCTGCGGCAGGCGGAGCTTCGCACCAAGGCTGCCTCCGGCTGGGACAGCGTGACCAACCTGATGCTGCTGACCATTTTGCAGTGTCTCATGACGCTGGGCTTCCTGCTGAGGGGCGAACAGGTGGATTTTCCCAACATTCTGCGGGGCTTTGGCGGCATTGTGCTGAGCCAGTGGGTGTTGTACATCTTCTACTGCCTGATTCATCGGAAATCCTTCGAGGTGGAAACCATCGCTTTCTTCCTGTGCACCATGGGCATGGCTGCCATCGCTACGGTGAAGCCCGGGGAGGCGGTGAAGCAGCTGTACGCCATGATTCTGGGGATTGTGACCTTCCTGTTTCTGGGCTGGTCCCTGCGGGATCTGGAGCGGGCAAAGGTGGTTCGCTACCTTGCCGTAGCGGCAGGCGTGGGTTTTCTGGTGATTACCCTGCTGTTTGGCACGGAGTATTACGGCGCGAAGAACTGGCTGATTATCGGCGGCATGTCCTTACAGCCCTCGGAATTGAGTAAGGTCTGCTTCGTGTTCGCGGGAGCTTCCACCATGGACCGGATTATGAGCAAGCGGAATCTGATTCTGTTCATCGCCTATTCGGTGCTGATCTGTGGACTGCTGGCCCTGATGAACGACTTCGGCACGGCCCTGATTTTCTTCTGCGCCTTCCTGCTCATTGCCTATCTGCGTTCCGGCAGCGTGGGCACCGTGGCCCTCGCCATTACCGCGCTGGGCTTTGCTGGGGTGCTGGCGTTGAAAATCGCGCCCCACGCCCTGCACCGGTTCGCCACCTGGCGCCACGTCTGGTCTGACCCGCTGGGCGGCGGTTATCAGCAGACCCGTGCCCTCATGTGCATTGCCTCCGGCGGCCTGTTTGGCCTTGGCCCGGAGGGGGGACTGCTGCAATATGTGTTCGCGGCGGATTCCGATATCGCCTTCGCCACCATTTCCGAGGAATGGGGGTTGCTGGTTGCCCTGATGATGGTGCTTTCCGTGGCGGCACTGGGGTATTTTGCCATCCGCACCACCCGGGTGGCCCGAAGCAGCTTCTATTCCATCGGCGGCTGCACCGCCGCCGGGGTGCTGGTGATTCAGACCATTCTCAACTGTCTGGGCACGGTGGATATCCTGCCCTTTACCGGCGTGACCTTCCCCTTCCTCAGTAACGGCGGCACCAGCATGATCGGCGCCTGGGGCCTGCTGGCCTTCGTCAAGGCGGCGGACACCCGGCAGAACGCCAGCTTTGCCATCCGGCTTCAAAAAGCGGAAAGGGGGAGTAAGGTTTGAACCGCATTACGAAACGAACCTGGATTATGGGTCTGTTCCTCCTGCTCCTGCTGGGCGGACTGCTTTTCTTCGTGTGGGAGTATGTGACGCAGGCGGAAAGCTGGGTGTCCTTTTCCGGCTCGCCCCACCTCTATAACAGCAGCAATATCGGCTGCGGAATAATAACGGACCGTAGCGGAAATGTGCTGCTGGACATTTCTCAGGGGCGCACCTATTCGGACAACGCCAATACCCGCAAATCTACCCTCCACTGGCTGGGGGACAAGAAGGGCTTCATCAGCGCCTCCACGGTGTCCACCTATGCTGCCGACATGGTGGGTTATGACCGGGTAAACGGCGTGTACAATGCTTCCGGCGAGGGGGGAAACGCCCAGCTGACCTTGTCCGCCAAGGTGCAGAACGCGGCGCTGGAGGCCATGGGAAACCGGAAGGGCACCGTGGGCGTCTACAATTACAAAACCGGCGAAATTCTCTGTGCCCTGACCACCCCCACCTATGACCCGGAAAACGTACCGGATATCGCGGGCGACACCACCGGGGCCTATGACGGCGTGTACTTAAACCGCTTTTTGCAGTCAGCCTACGTCCCTGGCTCCATTTTTAAGATTGTCACCCTGTCGGCGGCGCTGGACTGCGTGCCGGGCATCGAGGACATGACCTTCACCTGCCGCAGCAAGCTCGCGTACGGCACGGAGGCCGTCACCTGTGAAAAGGCCCACGGCACCCAGACCCTGAAGCAGGCCTTCGCCAATTCCTGCAACTGCGCCTTTGCCCAGATTGCCGAGCTGGTGGGCAAAAACAACATGGTAAAATATGTCAGGCAGTTTCAGGTGACCCAGAAGCTGTCCTTTGACGGCAGCACCACCGCTGCCGGTAACTACGACATTTCCGACACCGCGCCGGTGTCCTTTGCATGGAGCTGCATCGGTCAGCACTCCGACCTTGTAAACCCGGCCCGGTACATGACCTTCATGGGCGCCATTGCCGGCCGGGGCGTGGCGGCGGAGCCATATCTGATGGATACCGTCACCAACGGCGGCGACACCACCTATGAAGCGAAAACGAAGAAAACCGACCGGATTATGCCGGAATCCATCGCGGACACGGTGGCGGAGTATATGCGCAACAACGTAAAGACCGTCTACGGCGACAGTAATTTCGGCGGCCTGCCCGTGTGCGCCAAGTCCGGTACCAGCCAGCTGGGCGGCGACCAGAAATCCAACGCCATGTTCGCCGGATTCGTGGACAGTGAGCAGTATCCCCTGGCCTTTATCGTGGTGGTGGAGAACGGCGGCTACGGCAGCCACACCTGCGTGCCGGTGATCAGCAAGGTCCTCGCCGCCTGCAAGAGCGTCATGGACGCGGAGTAATTGTCAATTCTATACAAAAAAATCGAAAACACCATGGAGGAATCTGTGGTGTTTTCTGCGTTGACAAATGTCTTTCTGTGAGATACAATACAGCCAAGTTCCCGGAAGGAGGTACAGCGCAATGAAGGCATTCGGAATGGCAAAGCAGAACCGTTTCCACGCGGTGTACCCCGCCGCCCGCGTTCGCCCCGTATTGGACGCTGCCGAAGCTTTGGCAGTGTCTGTTCGTGCGCTGTCCGTACGAATTACGGTGCCGGAGGCGTGACCGGGTTTTCCTGTTGTATGGAAGAGCGGCTGCGCAAAAATGCGTGTCCGCTTTTTTATAGTTATATTATGAGAAAAGGAGAAAACATTATGAAAAAGTTTGTTGCTATGCTGATGGCAGTCCTGATGGTTCTGTCCATGGCAGCCTGCGGTGGTTCCAGCGCTCCCGCTGAGACTAAGGCTCCCGCCGCTGCCGACGCTGCTCCCGCAGCGACCGAGGCTCCCGCCGCTGAGGGCGCTGCCCCCGCTCTGAAGATCGGCCTGACCGGCCCTATGACCGGCCCCGCTTCCGCTTACGGCTTGGCTGTCCGCGGCGGCATGGAGATTGCCGTTGCTGAGATCAACGCCAAGGGCGGCCTGCAGATCGAGTTCAAGTCCGAGGACGACGAGGCCGACGGCTCCGACAAGGCTGTTTCCGCTTACAACTCCCTGAAGGACTGGGGCATGCAGATCATGGCCGGCCCTGTCACCACCGGCTCCTCTCTCGCCATTGCCGCTGAGACTGTCAATGACCAGATCTTCATGCTGACCCCCTCCGCTTCCGCTACCGATGTGGCCATGACCGGCTCCAACGTCTTCCAGATGTGCTTCACCGACCCCAACCAGGGCGCTTCCGCTGCGGAGCTGATGAAGCAGAAGTGGCCTGACGCTACCATCGGCGTGATTTACGACTCCTCCGACGCTTATTCCTCCGGCGTCGTGGACGGCTTCCTGACCAAGGCTTCCGAGCTGGGCCTGAACGTTGCCGTTGACAACGCTGCTTTCACCGCTGACAACAAGGCTGACCTGTCCACTCAGGTGAACCTGTGCAAGGATGCCGGCTGCGATCTGGTGTTCCTGCCCTTCTACTACACCGAGGCCGCTCAGGTTCTGACCTACGCCAACACCGTCGGCTATGCACCCACCTTCTTCGGCTGTGACGGCATGGACGGCATCCTGACCGTGGAAGGCTTTGACGCCAAGCTGGCTGAGGGCCTGGTTCTGATGACTCCCTTCGATGCCAACGCCACCGATGATGCCACCGTCAAGTTTGTTGAGCAGTTCAAGGCCAACAACGGCGGCCTGGTGCCCAACCAGTTCGCGGCTGACGGCTACGATGTGATCTACGCACTGTACAACGCCTGTGTCGCCGCCGGTGTGGATGGCTCCACCCCCGCTGCCGATGTCTGCGCCGCTCTGCAGGAGCAGTTCAAGACGCTGACCGTTGACGGCCTGACCGGCAAGGGCATGACCTGGGACGAGAACGGCATGATCTCCAAGGCTCCTGCCGCTATGGTCGTTACCAACGGTGTTTACGCTCCTATGGCTTAATTCTGATCCCAATGACGGGAAGGGAAGGGCAACACCTTCCCTTCCCAAACGCTGTTTTTCGACAGTCCATGAGAGTCAAAAGCAGGAAGGGCTGTCATAGGCTGTTGAAGAGCGCAAACTCTGAATCAATCCTTCCAGAGAATTAGTAAAAGAGAGGTACATTATGCAGATTTTACAGTATCTGATCAACGGCATCAGCATCGGCTCGGTGTACGCCATCATCGCGCTGGGCTATACCATGGTCTACGGTATTGCCAAGATGCTGAACTTCGCCCACGGCGACATTATCATGGTGGGCGCTTATATTTCCTTCTGCGTCACAAGCTACTTAGGACTCCCGGCCTGGGTGTCCGTGGTGGCGGCTGTGGTGGTATGTACGGTTTTGGGCATCGTCATTGAGGGCCTGGCCTACAAGCCCCTTCGGGGCACACCCAGCCTGGCTGTGCTGATCACCGCCATCGGTGTCAGCTACTTCCTGCAAAACGCTGCCCAGCTCATCTGGTCCTCCAGCCCCAAGAACTTTACTTCCGTGGTCACCATGAAGCCCATCTCTCTGGCAGGCGGAAAAATCGTCATTACCGGCGAGGTGTTGCTGACCGTGGCGGCCTGCATTCTGGTGATGGTGGGCCTGACCCTGTTCACCAGCAAGACCCGCACCGGTAAGGCCATGCGGGCGGTGTCCGAGGATCGGGATGCGGCGCAGCTCATGGGCATCAACGTGAACCAGACCATTTCCACCACCTTTGCCATCGGCTCCGCGCTGGCGGCGGTGGCTGGTGTGCTGCTGTGCTCCACCGTGCCGACCTTACAGCCCACCACCGGCTCCATGCCTGGCATCCGGGCCTTCACCGCTGCGGTGTTCGGCGGCATCGGCTCCATTCCCGGCGCCATGCTGGGCGGCATTCTGCTTGGCATCATCGAGACCTTCAGCAAGGCCTACCTGTCCACCCAGTTCTCTGATGCCATCGTGTTCTCCGTGCTGATTGTGATTCTGCTGGTAAAGCCCGCAGGCCTGCTGGGCAAGCAGGTTCAGGAAAAGGTGTGAGGTGAGGGTTATGAAAAAGATACTGAATAATAAAACCACCCGCACCAACCTGCTGACCTATCTGGTGGTCATCGTCGCGTTCGCGGTGATGCAGGCCATGAATTCCGCCGGAGTGCTGGGCAGCTCCATGAAGGGCTTTCTGGTTCCCATCTGCGTCTACATTTCTCTGGCAGTGTCCCTGAACCTGCTGGTGGGTATCTGCGGCGAGCTGAGTCTGGGCCATGCCGGCTTTATGGGCATCGGCGCTTTCTCTGGTATCATCATCGCGGCGCTGCTGAAGGACGTGGTGGCCAATGATTTCCTGCGGCTGCTGCTGGCCATGGTGTGCGGCGGTGTGTTCGCCGGTGTGGTCGGCTTCCTGATCGGCGTGCCTGTCCTGCGGCTGCGGGGCGACTATCTGGCAATCGTGACGCTGGCTTTCGGCGAAATTATGAAGAATATCATCGGCAACCTCTACGCGGGCACCGATTCCGAGGGCTTCCACATGGCCATTTCCACCAGCAAGATGAAGCTGGCTGCCGGCGGTAAATATATCATCAATGGGCCCTTGGGCGCCACCGGCATCCAGAAGCTGGCGACCTTCACCATGGGCTTCCTGCTGGTGCTGTTTACACTGTTCATTGTGCAGAACCTGATCAATTCCAAGGAAGGCCGGGCCATCCGTGCCGTCCGGGACAACCGCATTGCGGCGGAATCCGTGGGCATCAACGTCACCGCCTTCCGGATGAAGGCCTTCGTGGTTTCCGCGTTCCTGGCCGGTATGGCAGGGGCGCTGTTCGGCCTGAACTATTCCTCCGTCACCGCTTCCAAGTTTAACTTCAACACCTCCATCAACATTCTGGTGTTCGTGGTGCTGGGCGGCATGGGCAACATCCTCGGCTCCGTCATTTCCGCCACCGTTCTGTATGTGCTGCCGGAGGCCATGCGGGGCCTGCAGGATTACCGCATGATTCTGTACGCCATCGTTCTGATTCTGGTCATGCTGTTTACCTGGTCTCCCAAGGTCAAGGAGTTCATGTCTGTGATTGCCGATAAGGTATCCGGCGTATTTAAGAAGAAGGAGGCGGGAACCAATGAATGAGTACAGCAAGAAAATCGTCAAGGTTCCTACCGTGAACCTGTTCCGGGAGCAGGACAAGGACAAGCAGCCCGTGCTGGATGTGCGCAACCTAGGCATTGACTTCGGCGGCCTGACCGCCGTGGACGGCTTCAATATCACCGTTGGCCCCACCGAGATTTCCGGCCTGATCGGCCCCAACGGCGCGGGCAAGACCACCATTTTCAACCTGCTCACCGGCGTGTACCAGCCCACCCGGGGCTCCGTGCTGATTAACGGCGTCGATATCAAGGGAATGCCCACCCACAAGGTCAACCGTCTGGGCATTGCCCGTACCTTCCAAAATATCCGACTGTTTACCGACATGACCGCGCTGGACAATGTGAAGGTGGGTATGCACCATGACATCAAGTGCTCCTTCCTGGGAAGCCTCCTGCACCTGCCTTCCTATTATAAGGCGGAAAAGAAGGCCAACGAAAAGGCTATGGAGCTGCTGGACTTTATGGGCCTTGCGGACGTTGCCGATGTGAAGGCGGGAAGCCTTCCTTACGGCGTCCAGCGCCGGCTGGAAATTGTCCGGGCACTGGCGACCGACCCCTCCATCATTCTGCTGGACGAGCCTGCCGCCGGAATGAACCCCAGTGAGACCACCGAGCTGATGCACCAGATCCGCCGCATTCGGGATACCTTCCACATCGCCATTTTCCTCATTGAGCACGACATGAATCTGGTGATGAACGTCTGCGAAGCCATTGCGGTGGTGAACTACGGACGGCTGATCGCCAAGGGCACGCCTGAGGAAATCCGGGCCAACCCCGCGGTCATCGAAGCGTATCTGGGCAAAGAGGAGGGAAGCGCCGATGCTGAAAATTGAAGATATGCACGTCTATTACGGCGCCATCCATGCCATCAAGGGGGTGTCCTTTGAGGTGGGCGAGGGCGAAATCGTGGCCCTGATCGGCGCCAACGGCGCGGGCAAATCCACCATTCTGAAGACGGTTTCCGGTCTGATGCACCCCCGCAGCGGCTCCATCCGCTTCTGCGATCAGGACATTACCCACGTGGACGCCTATAAGCTTCTGCGCACGGGTTTGGCACACGTTCCCGAGGGACGGCGGATTTTCCTGCAAATGACGGTGCAGGAGAATCTGGAGATGGGCGCTTATGTCAATAAGGAAGTATCTCAGGCCGATCTGGAAATGGTATTCAACTACTTCCCCCGGCTGAAGGAGCGCCGCAAGCAGATTGCAGGCACCCTGTCCGGCGGCGAGCAGCAGATGTTGGCCATGTCCCGGGCGCTGATGAGCCACCCCAAGCTCATGATGCTGGATGAGCCCTCCATGGGTCTGGCTCCCATTCTGGTGGATCAGATTTTCGACATCATTAAGGAACTGCACAAGGCAGGCACCACCATTCTGCTGGTAGAGCAGAACGCCCGGAAGGCTCTGCAGATTGCGGATCGGGCCTACGTTCTGGAAACCGGCAAGATCACCTTAAGCGGCACCGGCACGGAGCTGGCAAGCTCTGACGCGGTGAAGAAGGCCTACCTCGGCGGCTAACGAACGTGCTTATCGGTATTCCTCAGCTGCATTGTTCTTTAGTTGACAATTGACAATTGAAAGTTGAAAGTTGAAAGTTGTGGTATCCCTTCGGGATGATTTCAATTGTCCCGGAGGGACTCCTTAACTGTCAACTATCAACTATCAACCGTCAACTCTTATAAATTCTCCTTTCGCTGAGTTAAGCCGATAAGCACATAACGAAATATGGACACACCCCCTGCATAGAATTGCAGGGGGTGTGCTTTTATGTGCCGGAAAAATCACCTGCATGGGTGTTGTATGCTGGCCTTCGGGCTGGGGTTGATTATCGGACACTGCCTGGAGAGCTGGTTTCTGTGCTGCTGCGGGGGCATTTGTCTGCTGATTCTGGGCTGCTGCGTCATGCGGCGAAGGTGATGTGGGGAATCGAACTGACAATTGGAAAGAATTGAATTGTCCCGAAGGGGACTCCTTAACTGTCAACTGTCAATTGTCAACTGTCAACTGCGGACAGTCATATTCTTGTCCCATGGCGAATAGAATATAGCACACACATTGGGATAAGGAGTGATCCGACAGTGGACGTGAATTTTCAGAATCGAGACGATTCCTGCCTGAATTTGGCAGTGCGGGAGCTGCAGAACAGCGAGCAGACCCAGGAAATTAAGCTTACGGAAGGGATGCCGGACGTGGGAAAAATCCTCGCCGCCTGGGGCCAGCCCATTCTGCGCGGCAAGGAGTGGAACGCGGACACGCTGAACTATACCGGCGGCATGATGGTCTGGGTGCTGTACGCCCCGGAGGACGGAAGCCCGGAGCAGTGTCTTGAGGGGTGGATTCCCTTCCAGCTGCGCTGGGATTTGCCGGAGGAGCTTCCCGAGGGTCAGATTCGTCTGCGGCTGCTGCCCCGGCTGGTGGACGCCCGCAGTGTTTCCCCCCGGAAAATTCTGGTGCGCGCAGGCATGGCGGTGATGGCGGAGGCCTTTGTCCCCGCCCGGATTCCGGTGCCGGAGCTGGAAGCCGCTCCTGACGGCGTGGAGCTGCTCAGGCGCACCTACCCGGTGCGGCTGATGAAGGAAGCGGGGGAAAAGTCCTTCGTCGTGGACGAGGAGCTGACACTGCCGGATTCCGCGCCGGTTCCCGAGCAGGTCGTCTATTACCGGGTGGAACCAAGGGTTACGGACCGGAAGGTGCTGTCGGAAAAGGTGGTGTTCCGGGGGAACGCCAATCTGCACACCCTCTACCGGGGCGAGGGCGGACAGCTTCAGGGCTGGGACTTTGACCTGCCCTTCTCCCAGTACGCGGAGCTGTCCGGGGAATACGGCCCGGAGGCCCAGGCGGATTTTGCCCTGTGTCCCACCAGCATGGAGCTGGAGCTGGATGACGAGGGGCATCTGCACTTTAAGTGCGGCGTCACCGCCCAGTACTGCATAACCGACCGGGAGCAGCTGAACGTGGTGGAGGACGCCTACAGCCCCAACCGGGAGCTGACCATCCATACCCAAACGCTGGAAGTCCCGGCAATTCTGGAAAACCGCCGGGAAACCGTCTATGCGCAGGCGGAGATTCCGGCGGAGGCAAATGCGGCGGCGGATGTGCGTTTTTTACCGGATTTTCCAAAACAAAGGTTCCGGGACAGCGGTGTGGAGCTGGAATTGCCCGGGGTGTTCCAGACGCTGTATTACGGAGAAGACGGGATGTTGAATGCCGGCAGCGCCCGCTGGGACGGCACACTGAATCTGAACGCGGATGAGAATACCCGGCTGACAGCGGTTCCCGCACCGGCGATTCCCCAGTCCAGCCTTGGCAGCGGCAAGCTTTCCATGAAGGCGGAGCTGCCGCTGGAGCTGACCGCCATGGCCACACAGCAGCTTCCGGTGGTCACCGGGCTGGCGCTGGGAGAGGAGCGGAAACCGGACCCCGGGCGGCCTTGCCTGATTCTGCGCCGGGCCGGGACGGACAGTCTGTGGCAGATTGCCAAGGCGACCCATTCCACCGTCGGCTCCATCCGGGAGGCCAACGGCCTGCAAAGCGAACCGGCGCCGGGACAGCTGCTGCTGATTCCTGTGCTGTAAATAGATTAGGGCCGCACCGGGGGAGAACCGGTGCGGCCCTTGACAGTTGGTCGCATTGCTATGGGGGTGTACTGTCGAAGAAAGCATACCGCAAAGCTGGTGTCAAAATCAACAAAAATTTGTCGAATTTCAATTATCCTCTGCATCAAAGCCCTTCAGGGCGATGTCGTAAACCACATTTTTTGGCAGGCCCAGCTCTTTTGCGGCCTGTTTCACCGCGTCCTTCCGGCTGACGCCCTCTGCCATCAGCTGGCTGACCCGGGCGGCGGCGTCGGTTTCGGAGGGGGCTTCCTGCTGTTCGGCGGGAGCGCCGGCGACAATCAGGACAAACTCTCCCTTGGGAGGTGTTTCGGTGTAGCGGGTCACCGCTTCGGCAAGGGTGGTGCGGACGACTTCCTCATGTAGCTTGGTCAGCTCCCGGCACAGACTGATGGGGCGATCGCCGCCGAAAACCTCCCTGAGATCGGTCAGGGTGGTCAGCAGCTTGTGGGGCGCTTCATAAAAAATCATGGTGCGCTGCTCTTTTTTCAGGGCGTCCAGATGCTCCCGGCGGCTTTTTTTCGCGGTGGACAGGAAGCCCTCAAAGCAGAACCGCCCGGTGGCCTGCCCGGAAATGCTCAGGGCGGTGATGGCGGCGCAGGGGCCGGGAATGGCGCACACGGGAATCCCCGCGGCGGCGCACTGTTTGACTAAGTCCTCGCCGGGATCGGAGATAGCGGGGCTGCCCGCGTCGGACACCAGCGCGCAGGTTTCTCCGGCGAGAATCCGCTCCACGATCCGGCTCCCCTGCGTAGCTTTGTTGTGCTCATAGTAGCTGACAAGATTTTTCTTAATGCCCAGATGATTGAGGAGCTTCAGCGTGACCCGGGTGTCCTCTGCGGCAATGAAATCCGCGTTTTCCAGCGTTTCCCGGCAGCGGAGGGATATGTCCCCCAGATTGCCGATGGGGGTGGGGACAAGATACAGCATTGCGGACATAATGGCCTCCTAAATGTGATAAATTTCCCGGTAAGCCGGGGTAGGCGAGCCGTCGGGATTGTGAAGGACAAGCTCTTCCCAATGAAGGCCCGGCTTGGCACCCTTCCGAAATTGCAGCAGAATCAGACTGACGGGGCCGTCCTGCTGGTGCCGCACCAGCTGAAGCCGTTTGGCTTCCAGAGCAAATTCCGCCCCGGCGGCGATCAGCTCCGCCAGCCGTTCCGGGCGGTGCACCAGAAAGAAGTCGCCGCCGAATTTCAGCGCGTAGGAAGCCGAGCGCATCAGCTCCCCGGCAGGGCACAGGTCTTCCCGCCGGGCAAGGGGGGTGTTCTTGCTTGCAGGGCCGCCGGAAAAATAGGGCGGGTTGGAGACGCACAAATCAAAAGCGCCGGGAGAAAACCTCTCAGATACCGACCGCAGGTCTGCGCATATACTTTCCATGCGGAGGGAAAGCGCGTTGCGGCGAATGTTCTCCAGAGCGGCAAGATGGGCCGTTTCGTCGATTTCCAGTCCGGTGATGGTGCAGCCTTCATTCTGGGCGCACAGGAGCATCCCCAGCGTGCCGCAGCCGGAGCCGAGGTCGAGAATCCGGGCGTTTTTTGGCAGGCGGACGAAAGGAATCAGCACCATGGAATCGGTGCTTAAGGGGAACGCTCCTTCGGGAATGTTCAGGGTATAACCATTCGGTAAAAACTCCATAAGATTCAAAGAAAATTGGCCTGCGCAAAAAGCTGCGCAGGCCAATTACAAGCGTATGAAGAAAAATTAGCCTTCCTCGATCGCTTCGTTGGGGCACTGCTCGGCGCAGGAGCCGCAGGAAACGCAGACATCAGCGTCGATGACGTACTTGCCGTCGCCCTCGGAAATGGCCTCAACGGGGCACTGCTCAGCGCAGGAACCACAGGAGACACAAGCGTCAGTAATAACGTATGCCATGATAATTACCTCCGATAAGTTTTTCTGTTCTACACATGTAGTAACGTACCCTCATTGTAGCATGGATTTCTGAAAAAGCAATTCCTTTTTGCAAATTTTTTCGGAATAATTTTTCCCTGTGCTGGCGATGCTTTTCCGAAACAGGAAAAGGACGGGGGGATGCTATGCGTTACCACGCATCGACGGAAGCACTGATTCAGACGGCGGCCCGGAAGGCCAGAGACCTGGGCCACAGCTATGTAGGCTCTGCCCATCTGCTGCTGGCCCTGACCTCCGAAGCCGGGGGCATGGGGCTGGTGCTGCGGCAGCTGGGGGTGGAGCCGGAGCTGACGGAGTCGCTGGCACAGCTCCTTTACGGGGCGGGCACGCCGG